>Ga0209409_1001347_pt1 | contig 21341 bp, 21 predicted proteins | sample AD_JPNMR1_MetaG_FD_184424 | JGI IMG/M metagenome (GOLD analysis project Ga0209409, IMG submission 184424) | Active sludge microbial communities of municipal wastewater-treating anaerobic digesters from Japan - AD_JPNMR1_MetaG (SPAdes) (version 2) | ecosystem: Engineered > Bioreactor > Anaerobic...
CAGAAACAATAAAATTCTCGCTTGACGCCCCGGAGAACTGTGATATACTACTTTTACAACAGACAGGAAACCGGTTTTGCTATGTAGAAGTAAGCCAAGGGATAGATAGAAAAAGGGGGGCTATTGTCGTGTCATAAAGATGAAAGAAATCTTTTGTACAGCCTCCACCCTGGCAATACAGGGTAATATACCGGGGCCCAAAAATAACACTTTAGACATAAGGAGGGAGGGTATGAAAAAACTCATATCCATCGGGATGACGATTATCGGAGTATTCATGATAATCGCCATAGCAAGTGGCTGTTCAAGCACACCGGCAGCGGCACAAAAACCGGCAGAAACGGCTAAGCCCGAAAGCACCGCTTCAGGCGACCAACCGAAAGCAGAAGCCAAATCCGCTGAGGGCTCCTCCCAGGGACAGGCCCTTCCAGCAGGAGAAGTCATCCTTTTGGATAACTTTGAAGAAGGGATGTTCTGGAATGCGGTGGGGGATAGCTGGGATCAGTGGGGGTCCCACAATTATTCCCTGGAAGCGGAGCTTACCGAAACCTGGAAAAGCGAAGGAACCTACGGCATGGAATGTGTGTTTGAACCGTTCCCGGACGGGAAAATGGCCACCTGGTTCTGTGACCAACTCCTTGAACCGGATTGGACGGGGGTAAAATATTTTGTTATAGACGTAAACAACCCAGGGAAAGAACCCTTTACGCTTGTATTCAGTTGCCAGACCACCGACAACTGGACCTGGAGCCAGACTAAGGGCTATGAGGTACCTCCAGGGGTAAGCACCGTGGTGTTCGATCTTACGAAAGATATTTTTGATGGGAGCGGCCAAAAGATAAAAGAAATTCCCGGTCTTCACCAGGTAAAACGGGCCATGTTCAACATTGTAAAATTTAAAGATATCAAAAGTTTCTATGTAGATAATGTGCGGGTGATAAAGTAAAAGGAGTAAAAACATCATCCCCTTAGGGAAGTAATATATTCTTTTCTAAGGGGGTCTTTTTCCTTTTTTTATCTTTATACCATCCCTTCTCACAAGACCTCCGCTATGATTAATAACCTTGAAAAGAGATATATTAAGATTTATTCTTAATGAAAGAAATTCGTTTTTATACTCTATACCTTTCCTTGAAAAAGGAGAAGAAGGGATATGCGACGAATACCATTTTTTACCGGTATCTTCCTTATTATCTTAACATACCCTTTAATAGCAGAAACCCCGGTACTCATTTCAGATCACCCGGTAGGCGAGATTTTTGAAGCCACCATTACCGGCTATGCCTATGGAGGTGTTTGGGGAACTGACATTTATACCGCTGATTCAAAGGTGAACACCGCCGCAGTCCACGCGGGAGTTTTACGACATGGAGAAACAGGAAAAGTGAGAATCGAGGTTCTCCCTGGACAAGATCAATATGTGGGCAGCACTCGGAATGGAGTCCGTTCCAGTGATTATGGAAGTTATCCCTTAAGTTTTCGTTTTTTACCCCTATCAAAAACTGAAACTTATTCTTCTCAAAGTGAACAAGTTATATATGTGCTTCGAACAATTCCTCCTTTAAATGATTTACCATGGATACCGGGGATTTCAGTATATATTGAAGTGACTGGTTCTACTGAAGGGTCTGTCTGGGGCACCGATATTTATACTCACGATTCTGCCGTTCCTGTTGCAGCAGTGCATGCAGGACTTTTACAGCCAGGACAAAAGGGTATTATCCAATTAACCATGCTGGAAGGGCAAAATGCGTACAAAGGCTCGCTGCGGAATGGTATTAATTCTCAAGATTATGGCTCATGGGGAAAAAGCTACCGACTTGCTCCTGCGCCAGTTCATACAAGAGTAATATGGGCAATAGCTAACCCTGAGAGGATAGATACCCTTTCGGGGGTTGCTCCCGGCCAGTCATACTATGTATGGACCATAGGTAAAACCAACCGACCTATTTGGGGAACAGACATATATACGGCCGACTCAGATCCGGCAGCCGCTGCAATTCATATGGGGTTACTAAAACCCAATGAGGCAAAGGTCTTACTTCTCCAGACTCTTCCCGGTCAATCCAGCTATACTGGAAGTCTCCGAAACGGCATACAAAGTTCAAACTGGGGGAGTTTTCCCTTAAGCTATTCTCTCAGACTCCCTTAAGTCAAGGATGATAAAATTGAAAGGGTATATTCTTTGATTTCTCCCTTTCAATTTTATCTATAATTCCACTTTTTCGAATAAATTCCTCTAGCTCACGGGCAAGTTTTTCATGGGTTTCCACCCGAGGGTGAGCATACGTAAAGGCCTTAAACGTATAGGTAAGAAGCCGACCATCTTCTTTCGAAAGGGCTTTGTACACATCCTGCAATCCTTTAAGAAGAGGTCGAGAAGACTTTACCCCGCTCATACCGCCGCTTGCCAGGATAATCCATGCATGGGGGTATTGTTTTCTCAGGGCCCGGAGGAAGGCTACATATCGGTCTACAAAATCGGCAGGGAAAGGAACCTTGATATGTTCCGCATATCCATAATCATTTTGTCCAAGATTCACTACTACAATATCAGGGTCAGGAATAGAAAAATCATAGCGGGGGCTATCATCCCGGGGATATAGCTTATCCCATACGTCGGGCATTTTGAGGGGATGCCAGGAAAGAGAAATCCCTATGCCGCTATAGGCCACATTCACATAGTCAGCCCCCAGACGACGGGCACAGATAGCACCGTAGGAAGTATAATTATTATGAAGCATAAGATCTTCATAATGGTCAGTCACAGAAGGTTCAATTTCGTTGCAGGCGCCAGCGGTAATTGAATCCCCATAGAATTCTATTTTGAAAGGACGGGGAATAGGGGCCAGCGACTTTTCTCCACTAGGTAAGAGAAAACCTTCGAAACGGCTATCCCCATACATCGCTTCGGACCGCTTGAATAAAGATATCTCGTGTTCGCCGGGCTCCAAACCTGCTACAAGGTAGGTCTGTTTTTTACCCGCTATCAGACTAAAAGGATGGACCTTTCCATCTACTATGACATTGAAAAAGTTTCGATCTCGGCCTTCAGAAAACACAAAACCAACCTGGCTGCCGGTGAATCGGAGCCGAATCTCCGTGCCTTGCCAGATGATAATTGGCTTTTTTGCATCGGTCCAATCAATCCTGCCAGTATAATAGATATGAGGATGATCGGGTCTTATCATCTGGAAGCCCTGTTCTTCTAAAGGGATTTCCATAAGTTCCAAAGTAAAATTACCCGGAACCTGAAGCCGTTGAATCACCGAGGTCAGTTCCTCTGCCGAAGTAAGGGTAGCAATCCCAAAGGCACAGGCTATCATACCATACACAGGTCTTCTCATTCTGAAACTCCTGTAACCACAACACCGGCGATTTTTGCCCATTTTCCGTCATCACTGGAACGGGATTTCTTTATCTCCACATGAACAAGATAGTCCTGCACTACTTCCCCCTGGACCAATTCTCGATAAGCCCAGCCTAAATATCCGGTTCGATACGAAACATAACAATCAATCGAAACCTTTTTCCCTATCTTACCGTCGGGAAATTCTACCCAGGCCTGAGCATTTCTATATTGATCACTTTCAGAATAGAGGATCCCTACTGATTTTCCCCGGACCCGAATAACCAGGTGGGCATTTTTATCGTTACTTTGCCATCCTGTGGGTATAGATCCACCTCGACGGAACCATTCGGGATGAAGGTCGCTGCCAACGATCCAGCCCGTATTAGAGAGTATTTCCGCATTTCCGCTATGAATCCAGCGCACATGCTGAAACTCATCGGAATACAAAGGTGGCGGCAGGACATTTTTCCCCACAGAGGAAACATCACCTGTTCTTTGTGTCATTCCCCAGAGGCGCTCTAAAAAATCGATAATACCCCGGGCAATGCTTTCGTGACCTTCATTGTTTGGATGTATCGCCTCGTTCCCTGAAAAATATCGGTTCCATTCATCGGCCTTGACCCAATCTGCCCAAAAAAGCATAGGGAGATTATAGTGACGGCCGAGTTCTGACTGTTCTTTCCCCTGCCCCCGTTCTGGATGCCCTCTTTCGTTAAGGAAAAGAAGTACCACCGCCCGATCCGAAAAAGCCAGCAGTTGCCGTAGCAGCCCCTCGTAGCTACGAAGGCGAACCTTTTTATCAAGCCATTGATCGTTGATGGCAAATTCTACAAATACTATGTCAGGATCATGGAGGAGCACATGATCTGCCACACGAACCGTGGCCCACGCTGAATCGGTACCACTGAGCCCTGCGTTATGGAACAGAACAGTCCCGCCGCTTTCTCTCGCCTTTTGTTCCCACCACTGCTGGATTCTCCCTGCCCAGCCTTCGGCAGCAGGGTCCTGGGCCGTATAGCCGGTGGTGATGGAACCACCGAGGGTAACAACCGAAAGGATCTCTCCCCGCTGTAATTTGTTCATAGCTCTCATGAGGGGAGCCAGGCTACTGTTTGACGTTGTTGAGATATCCTTGTCCATAAAGGTTTCTCCTAAGATTATGACAGGAGTAGGTTGACCGGCAAAAAATAGGAGCAGCAAAAATATCGCGGATTTAAATCTACAAAGAAAACAATATGATATGCGCCCCGAAAAGCTTTTTAGTCTCTTTTCGATTTTTTTCCTCATAGGCTCCTCTTTTCCTTGATTGGAAACCGTTTTCTCTATATACTCTACAGGAGAGAAACCATATCTGTCAATCCGAGGTAGCTCCATGAAACATGGCTTTACGTATCTTACCTGTTTAATGACATCCCTGGTCTTTACCACCTTTCTGACGGGATGTCAAACCGACAGGGGCACAGTTCCAACTGGCGGTTCCTCTCAGGATGACATCATTCTAGGAGCCGAATATTTTACCACCACCCATCCCCTGGACCCCATAAAAACCCTGGGAAGGGGTATCAACATGGGGAATTACCTAGAAGCCGCAGGGAAAGAAGGAGCCTGGACAGGGGGAGTCTTAATCCGCCAGGAAGATTTTAAGATTATTCGGGCCGCAGGCTTTACCAATGTGCGGATTCCTATCCGATGGTCCGATCATACGGATACTAAAGCCCCCTATCAGATAGACCCCGCATTTAAACAGCGGGTACAAGAAGTAGTGGATTGGGCCCTCGCGGCGGACCTTACGGTGGTAATCAATGTTCACCATTACGAAGAGATGATGAAAGAGGGCAAGACCCGCCTTCCCTATCACCGGGAACGGCTCCGGGCAATCTGGGCACAAATATGCGAACTCTTTCCCCTTTCCCGATACAGCCGGGACCAGATCATATTCGAACTCCTGAATGAGCCCAATGGAACCGTCGGCTATGACGAATGGAATCAGATTATCGCAGAGCTCACCAGCCTTATCTGGGATAAACCCGAACAAAAGGAACGAAAAATCATGGTAGGGACGGCTAACTGGGGAGGAGTTCATGGGTTGGAACATTTACGATTGCCTGAAGGGGCCAACAGAGACAATACCATTATCACCATCCATTTCTATGAGCCCTTCAAATTTACCCATCAGGGGGCCGAATGGGTTGAAGGCTCTCGACAGTGGATAGGACAACGTTGGAGAGGGACTTCCCAGGACAAGCAAGAACTACTCCAGCTTTTAGCAGCCGTAGAAAAATGGAACAAACAGGGGGGGCGTAATTTTGAAATATATATGGGAGAATTTGGCGCCTACGGGAAATACACCCGACCAGCGGACCGCCGGGCCTGGACAGCCTTTGTAGCCCGGGAAGCAGAAAAACGGGGTATGAGCTGGGCCTATTGGGAATATTCTCAAGGATTCGGGGCTTATGATTTAGCCAAAAACGAGTGGCGCCCCGAACTCATAGAAGCGTTAATACCCGAAAGCGCCGCGACACTTCAAAAAAAATAAAAAGGGTTGATTTTCTTTTGATATCCCCTATACTCATTATCTATGATACAAAAGTTCTTATCTCTCCTCCGGCGAATGCCGGAGGATCTGGACGGAGAAAATTATTTTAATCTGAGGCGCCGCCGGGTGTCATTGGTATTTGTCCTTATCATTACCGCCTCGGTAGCGATTCTTATCCCTATTTGTTTCTTTGTTATTCGCAATAGCAGCGCCGGGATCGGGGCCTCCCTCGTAGGGACCGTGGCATTGTTCAGTGTTGTCCTCGTTGTCAGGGGGTATGACCGTTTGGGGTCGGCGATTCTTCTGTCGGTGGTATCTCTCATATTCATGGGAATCTTATTGGTGCCGGCCCTGCAAAAAGCGGACACGTATCCTGCGGTTCTTACTTCTATTTTAGGTTTATCCCTCTTGCTTATGATGCCGGCGGGCATTATGGTTTCTGCCTCCTTCGTTTTTGCCCAGGGGCTTTTCTTTGCCATCGCAAGCACCCTTATCACCACCTTCAGTGGCGATCCCCTTACCATGAGCCGCCGAAGTCTGGTAGCGGTGATTTACCTTATCGCCAGCAGTCTTTGCGCCTTCCTTACCCGTATTCAGAACAACCTTCTTACGATAAGCATCGAACAATGGCAACGGAGTAATTCTACCCTCAGGGCCCTTAACGGATTGATGTCTCAAATCGGTGTTCTGCAGCAAGAGGCCGCCAGAAGTTCCCGGGTTATCGCGGAAACCCTGGATAACATTGAAGAAACCCTTCAATCGTTCCTGGGTCGATGTGCCGAAATGAGCCAGGCCACGACTCACCTATCACAGGCTTCGCACGGGGCTTCCGAGAATCTTACCTTCCTTCTGAATACGATTGACTCAATTCATCAAGCGGTGTCAGAACAGAACCGTCAGGTCATTCAACAGGCGGCATCGCAGGAACATATCTTTCAAGGGATTCAGTCTATCCATGAGGATATGAGCCAGGCCACCGAGGCAACCAGAAGACTGAATAATCGGGCAGAAGGGGGGAAAACAGTTCTGGAAACGGCCGTCGCCGATGTCCAGGCCCTTTCTCAATATCAACAAAAAACCTTAGAAATCATCAGTACCCTGGCTAAGGTATCGAACCAGACGAACCTTCTGGCAATGAACGCCGCCATCGAAGCAGCCCACGCAGGAAGCGCTGGTTCCGGTTTTGCGGTGGTAGCCGAATCGATCCGCGATCTGGCAGACATGTCAGGAAAGCAAACGAAAGAAATCGCCTCCATCATCAAAACCATGAATGAAGGAATAGAAAAGTCCGTGGCCCACATAAAAGAAGTGGCCCAGTCCCTCTATGAGATGATTTCGGAAACCCAGGAAACATACAATCGTATTTCCCATGTATCAGAGACGATGGAAACCTTTATTCAAGAACAGAAAAATTTAAGCGACCAAAGCGAAATCATCGCCCAGCTTGCCCACACCATTCAGGAAAAGGTAGAACACCAGCGGAGCATTTCCCAAACCTTCGAAGAAACCTTCACAACCCTTACGAACAACATTAAGGTGGTACTTGATAATGCGGGGGAACTCCACTCCTACTCCAGCAGGTCCCAGGAAACACTTCGCAATGCCCAAAAGGCAAAAGAAGAAAGCGCCTCCGTCAACGCTACGATAGCCGCCCTTCTTCAGAAAGAAAAGTAAGGGGCTCCCTCCCTGTGCGAGGGGCGCTCTGTGATGTTGTTAATTTCCTAAAGCGAAACCATACAAGGATGGGCAATGCGAGACCCCTATTGCCCCGCGACGCTTCAATCTTTCCCTCGATATCCAAGGCCAATATAGTAGGTTTCAAAGGACTCAGCCCGGCACGCCTGGGGCTTAAAACTTTTAGCGAGAGAGAAATGTTCTCGGATCACCTTTAGAAGTTCCACCGTATTGCCCCCCTGAAACACCTTTACCACGAGGTTTCCCCCTGCAACGAGCCCTGCCAGCGCATAAGCCACCACTTCTTCTACCAACGCCTGGGACCGCAGGGTATCCACGGTGCGACTCCCCGTTGTGGCGGGCGCCACATCGCTTATCACGAGATCATAGGGACCTCGAGCAAGTACCGTCTCTCGCACGGAGCTATCCATAATATCTCCCTGGATAAAATAGAAATTCTCCCCATCAAACAGCCCCCGGTCATGCTGACGAGAGAGGGGCGCTAAATCTATGGCCACCAGACGGACCCGCTTCCCCAACTGACGCAGCACATAAAGACTCCAACTCCCCGGGGCAGCCCCAATATCTAACACTCGGAAGGGCTGGTCGGCATTTCGAGTACCCGCGCCTTTAAACAGACTAAATTTCTCTTCTATCTCCTGTAATTTATACACCGACCGGGCGGGATAGCCTTCTTTCTGAGCTTTAAGGGCCCAATAATCGGGCTTTTCATACGAGGACACCTTATACCTCCACCGGCAACAGAAAAATAATCAAGTTCTCCCTGACTCCCCCAGAGAACTTTCCAAACGCTCCTTTAAATTAATTGATTTTGTGAGGGGTACTGTATCCTATTATGCATTCCTTCACAAGATAAGGTCTGAAGAGCACGCCTCTCATGGTTTTGTAGCGCTCCTTTTTACCCTGTAAAAGACTATACAAAAATGCGGCCCCTTTTTCAGTAAAAACTGGGCCTTTCATACTTCATTCATCACTATTTTCAGGTTCCCTCGGGGATAAAAACTAATACAAATTCCTAAAAATATGGTGGACTTTTTCTTTTCCCTCAGTGTACAGTAGTATTATGCAAACAGCCTATATTCAACGCTTACAAAAGATTGAAGCAGTCCTTGAGACCTGGCTTCCTACAGAGCCCTCTCAAGAATGGGTTAAAAACGTCTTTGGGACTCTTACCGAAAAAGATATCCCCGCAGGACCCGTCCAATCCCTTACCGGACCGGGGAAGGATCTTTTAGAGCGCGGGGGTAAACGGTGGCGCCCCCTTCTTATGACCCTTATTTGCGAAAGCCTGGGGGGAAAGGATGAGGCCCTTCCGTTGGTTCCCCTGGTGGAATTCCCCCATAACGGCAGTCTCATCCATGATGATATCGAAGACAATTCGGATGAACGACGGGGAAAACCGGCGATCCATATTCTGTATGGCCTTGATACGGGGGTTAATTCGGGAAGCTTTCTCTACTTCTTACCCCTTGCATGTATAACTTCCTGGGAAGCCCCGGATTCCCGAAAACTCCAGGTGATGCAATGCTGGGCGGAACACCTCAGGCGCATCCATTTAGGCCAGGCCATGGATATCTACTGGCACCGGGACTTTTCTTCCCTCCCCAGCGAAGCCCTCTACGAACAGATGTGCCGTCTTAAGACAGGGGTATTGGCCCGTCTCGCCGCTGAACTAGGGGTATACGCCGCCGCCAATCGAGTAACCTTCCCCCCAGAGCGACCCGAGCATGCCCTCCGCACCGCTTTTGGTGAAGCTGCCGAAAGTCTCGGAGTCGGCTTTCAGATCCTTGACGATGTAAAGAACCTTACCACCGGCAATCCTGGCAAAAAACGGGGAGATGATATCGTGGAGGGTAAAAAAAGCCTGCCAATTATATTATATTTACAAGAGGATCCACGACGGATCGAATTTGTAAAACGCTGTTTTTCTGCCGCCCGGGCAGGAGGAACAGCGGTTCCTGAGGTGGAAGAGCTTATCGGAGAACTGGATGCTACGGGGGTCATTGAGCGCGCCCGGAAACGGGGATATCAGTTAATTCATAACGCCATCGAAACCTATAAAAAAGAACAGAGCCCCCTTATCCAGGACGAAGAAGCTCACCACCTGCTTATTGAAATGGTTTCCTTACTCGGTTAGAGGAAGGAGGGTGCGCCTATGCAAACCTTTGTAAAAGCGGAGATCTGGACCATCGCCAGAACCGATCAGGGGAATGCGGTTCTTATTCGTCCCATAGGGTCAGAAATAGCGGTTCCCATTTTTATCGGCCAACTCGAAACCCAATCTATTTTGATTGGCTTTGGGGATGTGGTAGTCCCCCGGCCCCTTACCCATGACCTTATGCTTTCCATTCTTCAGCGCTTACAGGTAGAACTGCTCCGGATTGAGATTACCGATCTCAAAGAAGGGACCTTTTATGCCCGGCTTGTTCTGCATGGAGACCTGCTTGGACCCGGCGACTTTACGATTGATTGTAGACCATCGGATGCCCTGGCATTGGCGGTCCGTAAAAAATGTCCTGTGTATATCGCCGAACAGGTTGTGGACGAAGCGGGTGTTTCGGTGAACCTCATTGTAGATGCGGCCACCGCTAATGCATCCCCGGAAGAACAAGAAGAGCCCACCCTAAACGAAGACAAACCTCAGGGGAGCACGCCAGGTGGGCCGCCCCTTTCTATGAACAAAGAAGCGGAAAAACAGGCCTTACAAGAAGAACTAAAGCGGGCCATTGCAGAAGAAAACTATGAGCGGGCCGCCCAGATTCGAGATATGCTCGCTGCTATGGACAATTAAAGAGACCCAACCACCTTTCCTGCGCTTTATTTCATAGGGATTCCGACAAAAGGTCTTTTATCCTCAACATTCCGCAATATAGAGAAGGTTATATTTTTCAAAAATTGCATTTTTTGATTCTTTTCTTAATTGTCAGATCAATAAAACCGATGTAAGATATAGCCAGTTTTGAGATTTTGGTAGTGGAGAAAAAGGTGATTGTACGAAATATATGGACAGCGACAGTTCGGCAACTAAGAGTATGGGGAGGAATTTCTCTTATTTCTCTTATGGTAAGCATTACCTATTGTGAATTGTTACGAACCTCATTTCCCCCTTCGGAGAATAACCCTGAGGAGTTGGGCATGGGGATGGTAAGTGTGGAGTCGCCAGGGGATGAGGAAACGTCTCCGGAAATCCTCATGGAAGAAGAAACAAAAGAACCGGCGGCTTTTTCTCGCCCTCAACTGGTCACCTATTTAGCCTACCAGATCGAAAAGGGAGATACTATCAGCGAAATTGCCCAGCGGTTTGGCTTAAATCAGGATACTCTTCTTTCATTTAATGAAATTAAAAATTCCCGGCTTTTACAGATCGGTCAATTTATAAAAATACCCAATCAGGACGGTATTCTCCACACGGTAAAAAAAGGAGACAGCCTTTCGTCCCTAGCAAAAACCTATTCGGTAGCGGAAGAAACCCTGAAAATAGTAAATGGGCGTTCTTCGGATGAATTACAGGCGGGGGAACGGCTTTTTATTCCGGGGGCCCGGTTGTCTTCGGTGACCATCCAGGAAATAAACGGGGACCTCTTTTCCTGGCCGGTGCGGGGATATATTTCTTCCTATTACGGATGGAGGACCAGTCCCTTTACGGGGAGCCGGCAATTCCATTCAGGATTGGATATCTCTGCGCCGGAAGGAACCCCCGTTCGAGCCCCAATGGCAGGGAGAGTCCAGGCCACAGGTTACGATGCTAATTCAGGAAACTACATTGTTATAGCCCATCACGGGGGATATAAAACCTTATACGCCCACTTAAGTGTTATCCGCGTAAAAGTGGGAGAATACGTAAAATTAGGGGATCGGATCGGTGATGTGGGGAGCACCGGCTTAAGCACAGGAAGCCACCTTCATTTTACGGTATATAAAAACGGGGTAACGGTAAATCCCCGATCTCTCCTGCGATAACCCCTTAACCCACAATCCACTCCCGGAGTTGTCCTGCGGTCCGCTTATCAAGGCGGACCCGCAGAAAAATCGTCTTTTCTTCGTGGTGTTCCTCTAGGATACATCCCTCTTGATGTAAGCGAGCCACGAGATCGTAGCGATGTATGGGGATACGCACCTCACAAAGGCTGCCCCCAAGGAGTTCCTCTATTCGGCTCAATAGATCCTCGAGCCCTTCCCCTGTTTGAGCAGAGACAGCAATGGCCTCTCCATACTGTTGTTGTAATTCCTGTCGCTCTCGCTGATTCTCCAGAAGATCTATTTTATTTAAAACCACCAGCCGCGGAATATCGTGGGCCCCTAATTGGGACAAAACTTCTAAGGTTGTGTGATAGTGCCGATCCCGTTCTGGATCAGAGGCATCCAGGACAACCAGCAAGAGATCTGCCCGGGCGGCCTCTTCGAGGGTAGCCTGAAAGGCATCTACCAGATGATGGGGAAGCCGGCGAATAAAACCTACCGTATCGGTTAAGAGCAAGGGACGTCCCCGCCGAAGTTCTATGCGACGGGTTGTGGGGTCCAGGGTAGCAAAGAGCTTATCTTCCACCAGCACCCGGGCATTGGTCAGCGCATTCAGCAACGATGATTTTCCCGCATTGGTATAGCCCACGAGGACACAGGAGGGAATAGGCACCCGATCACGACGCTTGCGCTGGGTAGCCCGGTGCTGGCGAATTGCTTCTATTTCTTTTTCAAGCTGATGAATTCTTCGAAGGATAGCCCGACGGTCGAGTTCCAGCTTTTTTTCTCCCGCCCCACGGGTACTGTAGCGTCCACCTCGCTGCTGAGAAAGATCAAGTTCCGTATGGCTAAGGCGGGGCAAACGATGTTTTAACCGGGCCAATTCCACCTGCAGTTCCGCTTCCTTTGTCTGAGCCCGGGACGCAAAAATTTGAATTATTAACTCCTGTCGATCAATGGCACTTACCCCGCAGAGTTCTTCCCAATTTCGTTGCTGGGAAGGGCTTAAATCCGTATCAAAAATAAGACAATCCACGGGTTGTTCCGCCACTCGACGGGCGATTTCTTCAGCCTTGCCTTTTCCAATTCCATAGCGCGGATGGGATTCTCGAATTCGGACCAATTCCTGATCCACTATCTGGAGCCCCAGGGTACGGGCGAGTTCTGAAAGTTCCCGCGTTAAGGATTGAGCTTCCTCTTCGCTCACCACATTATCCCGGATTCCTACCAGAAAGGCCCGCTTTTCAAGATCGGTTGTGTTTAAAGTATCAGACATCCAATCCACTATGCGATGGGATACTTTTTTCGTCAATGGGCTTTTATTCATCCTTATACGAACAGGGGATCCATCGGTTTTTTACGCTAAAGTAAGTTTTTGCGATACGACGAGGGCCCCTCTGGATTTTTCATTGCATATCTCCGATAGTAATTAATATGAAATGGCTTGATTCCCTTAAAGCTGAAAGGGCTTCTTCTTTTTTATTGCTGGGCATGCCCCTCGTCAGTCTTTTCGGAGGCCTCGCAGGTCTCATTGCGGGGGTATGGGGTGTGGTAAGTGAAACAACTCTTATCGCTATTTTAACCTATGGATATGCATGGTACCGCTACCGCAAAAAGTCCGTATCCACCCCAGAAAACTTTGTGGAAGAAAGTCCGGGAAAACCCCAGGAAATTCCTCCCGATCGGATTGACCCTGTTACCGGCCTGGCTAACACCAATGGGCTCATGGCATGGTTTTCCGAAAGGGGGAAAAAACTTGCGGAGAATAACCGGGCACTGATGGTGCTTGCGGCGGACCTGGCGAACTACCAGGATCTTGTGCGAAGCAGGGGACAGAACCAGGCGGACGCTATCCTAAAAGAAGTGGCAAGCCGAATCGCAACCTTTGCGGGGGCCGAGGGAATTGCCGCCCGTACAGGTAGCAATGAATTTGCGGTGGTGGCCACCATGCTCCCCCGGGATTCTCTGGAACTGGTGGCTGAGCAGGCAGGGAAACTGACCGAAGTTTTGCAGCGTCCCATCGAATATGCCGGTTCGGTAATCTGGATTGGTGGGTCAGTGGGGGCAGCCCGCGGGGGAGCCCTGGAAGGGCCGGCCATTCTTGAAAAGGCCCGAAAAGCCCTGGAGGAGGCAAAAAAAGAGGGGGCCGGCCACTACGTGGTTGCGGATTTTACGGGACCACAGAAGGGATAGTGTCGGTCCATACCCAGAAACAAAGGGGCCGTTCCAGAACAAAAGGGATGAGCCTTTGCACATAAGAGGCCAGGGAGCTATCCAATGTGGCAGGGCACCACCACATCAAAAAGAGGGGTTTTCTCGGAGTGGAAAGGGAAACAAGACAGGAGGCCACCCGGCGAGGATCCTGAAAAATTTCTGAGCATCGTTGCAAAGAAAATAAACCGTTAGAAGGAAGAAGAGGAGAAGTAACTTCCCCCGCTGTCTCCTGTGTTTCCGTCCCATAGTTTTCACAGGTTTCTCTGAGAACCTTTGCAAGGTACTGCCGTCGACGAGAGGAGTCCCGGAGAAGGTATTTTTCTATACCCCCTACGAGGGAACCAACAAAATTAGGTACCGTAAAGGTTTTTTCAGAGGGCGAGGCAGGTTCTATCACAATAAGCCTTACCTTTTTCCGAAAGGAAGACCAAAAATCGGACGCCTCTATGGTTTTTCTAAGAGAAAGAACATCGGAAGTAACGATGAATCGTAGATCTCCCCGCCCAGAACGGGCCCGGCGTACGACCCCCTCCAGAACCTTTTCTATCTCCTGCAGAAGGACCCGATTCCGCTCCCAGCGAAATGCGACGGACTCTCCCTCAAAAGAAGGATAATTAAAAGGCACCCCCCCCTGCTCTACAAAAGAGTTCTGTTTCCCCGCTGGGGAAACTACACCATTTGTGGCCCCTTCCTGAGAAAAAGGCATTCCTGTAGTGGAGCGATAAATCTCACCATTTACCTGCGCAATCTCGGATTCTGAGGAAAATCCCTTTGTTTCCCCGCCACCCCTTCCCTCTTTCTCCCTGGCCCTAGTATCGGCTATTTCAGGGTCTTCCCAGCCGGAAGGAGGGGGCTCCTCCTTCGGATGGGGCCCCTTTTCTTGATGGGACAGGACCACGTTCTGCGGGGCCCTGGGGGGAAGGGATTTTAACGCCCTATTCTGGATTGGCGCTGTGGGCAAGACATTTTTTTCCTCCCCTTCATATCCATAACGGGAACGATAGGTCTCTGAAAGGGCCTGAAAATAGTGGAGCACCTCTGTTCGGGGTTCCGATTGGGGCAGAGGATATCCCCCCTCTTGCACTAGGGTGGTCCCTCCTCTTTCCTTTTTATCACCCCCATCCCTTTCCTTTTGATAGCTATCGAAGGAACCATATGGTTGCACTATTCCTTGCTTTTCGCCCCAGGACTCCAGGTCCCGGATCACCTCTTCCAGGGAACGATACCGCTGAGAAGGGTCAGGTTCGCTACAGCGAGAAAGAATGGCCCGCAATTCTGGATGAAGGGATTCAGTCAGCCCAAAGAGACGCAAGAGGGCCCCCAAGGAATAGATATCCCCCTGCACCGAAACTGCTTTGCCTTCCCGGATTTCCGGCGCCAATAAGGGTAAATCTTCAGATCTTATCAGATTTTTTTGTAGTAAGAATGGGAGAAGCACCGCATAGCCCGGGGGAAGGAAAAAGAAGTCCTCTGGCCGGGGGACTTTCTTTCGCACCCACAGCCCCTCTGGCAAAAGGCTCCCCCAGCACAGTCCGTGGGTATGAAAAAAAGAGAGGATCCGGGCAAGCCGCAGGGCAAGGGCGAAGAGAAATTCCTCATCAAGGGGAAGGTCCGAGGGGGGCACTTCTCTTAAGGTAAGTTCATCCCGATATTCGCTGGAAATCACCAGTTGGGTTTCTAGGGTTTCTACTTCTACGATAGGAATAACTCCCTCTGCCGAATAGTGATAGAGGGAGAAAATTTCATTTTTTAACGCTCCAGTGCAATGATCGGGGACATCTTTTTTTAAAAACCGAAGCAAAAAACGATGGGGCGAATACATCGCCAGGGCAACCCACTGCTCAAAACAGGATGTATCGGATAATTTTTCCTGGAGGATATAGGTTCCCAGAATTTCATCGTGTGCGTGCCACATATCATTTACCATGGGCGGGCGGCCCCCTCCTTACCGCCCTTTACATTACTAAACTCTGATTTCTGGCACGATAGGCTTTACCGCCCGATCCTCGTAATTCCCCCGCTCAAGGAGTATGTCCGGAATGGCCTCGTTGAGTTGCTTGGTCATATCGAGGAATTTACCCCGGATGTTGTTCGCCTGCAGGGCCACGTCCTTGATTTCCTCAGAGGGCATGGGTTTCTGGGGTTCCACCAGAGAGGCAATTCGATCCAGGGTAGTAAGAATCGTTCGGTTAAGGGGATCCATCTGATTCTTCGATTTATCCAGGTGCTTACCCATGTTGTTCACATCGGTAACCGTTAAAGGATACAGGCGATACCCTTCTTCGGGCACCTGATAACAGAGGGTAATGAGTCCATAGATTATTTCCAGGGCCTTGGGATATATTTCGCCGGCCTTCCAGGTAGTAAGCATCCGGAAACATTCCCGCAACATAAAGGTGTTTGGCTGAATACTCCCGAAGAATTTAGCCGGCTCCTTGTCTCCCACAAGGGCATCGATGACCCAGGGATTCCCCGATTCGATAAGCCTGAAAAACACAGGATAATTATCAGGGGTAAGGCCCTGTCGATTCACCAGATAATACGCAAACCCCATCGCTGCGAAGGTACTGTACCCATCTCTACACTGGATAATATCGTTCAAATAAGAAAGTTCGAGGGCATCTATTTCAGTATCGGACCACAGGGGCCACGCTGCTTTTGCCATGTTCACCTCCTTGATTACTAAAAAAAGGGGAGGAGAGAAATTGTCCGTACTTCTTACCCTCCCCCATTGGTTCAGACCCCGGTAAAAGGTTTAGCCGTTTGCTTCGGCCCCACCCCCTGCAGCCCGGGCAGCCCCTTCAACTTCCGCCAGGGGTTTCCGCTGCCGGGGCATCACATCCTTTTCAAGGTTCGGCTCCAGGCGGAGGAGTACCTCGGGGATAATATCTACCAGGCGTTTCTTTGAATCGAAGAAGTTATTCCGGATATTATGGGCATGCACCGCCAGGTCTTCCATGTCTTCATCCACGTTCTGACCCTCCAAGGAAGCAAGCTTGTCGAGAATATCCAGAATACTGCGATTCAAAAGATCGTCCTGACCTTTTTCTTCATTGAGATGCTTACCCAGGGCATTCACATCCGCCACCGTGGGGGGATAAATCTTGTATCCATCCAGGGGTGAATTGTAGGTGGTTTGGAACACACCCAGGATAATTCCCAGGGTTTTAGGATATATCTCGGCCTTTCGGTATTTAGTAAGAATAGAAAAACAGGTAGCCACAATAAAGTAATTCGGTTGGATAGAACTCATGAAGAGGAAGGGGTCCCGGGTCCCCAGAAGGGCATCAATTACCGCATGGTTGCGCACGGTAAGGATATTCAGGAAAACGGGGTAATTACCATTGGTAATTCCCGTAAAGTTAAGGTAGCTCGCGTAGGTAATAGCGGCTTCTACGGCCTCCACACTCCGGCACCCTAAAATACCCTTGAGCATGTTATATTCAATCTGCTGAACCTCCGCCTCGGTCCAGTCCTGTTTCTTTTCAAATAACTCTTTCATCCTTCACCTCCCTTTTCTTAGTCCACATAGAGCATCCGTGGCGCCGTCTCTTTTGCCACATAGTCGGACTTAACCAGCAAGACCTGCGGAATAATATCTTCCATCTTTTTCCGCTTATCAAAGTAGTAGGTTCGGATATTATTCGCCTGCCGGGCCATTTGCTCTTTGTCGGGATCGTTGGAGGTTCCCGCAAGAGACCCCAGTTTATCCAGAATATCAAGAATACACCGATTGTTGGGATCATCCTGGCCAAGCTCTTTATTCAGATGTTTTCCCAGGTTATTCACATCGTTGATAGATACCGCATAAATCTTGTACCCATCCTTGGGAGAGGCATAGGCCGCCTGAAGGATACCCAGCACGATAGAAAGGGTTATGGGGTAAATACCGCCCGGATGCCAGTTGGTAAGGAGCTTAAAGGCCGTGAAAGAAAGATAGCTATTCGGCTGGATGGGGCTTAAGAGCAGGAAGGGATCTTTCTTACCCACCAGGGTATCAATTACCCAGTGGTTTTCAATCTCCAGCATTTTTAGGAACACCGGATAGTTATCGTTATTGAGCCCCGACAGGCTTAGGAAACGAGCGAAGCTGATGGCCCCCTCCACCGCTTCCTCCGTCCGGGACGCCAGCATGTTCTGCAGGATCCCGAGTTCTACCTGCATGATGGTCTCTTTTGACCAGGTCCGCTCGATAACCCGTTCAGTCTGTTTGTCCATTACAACCTCCTTGTTTCATCTAGAAGTGATGGCACATCCATTTAAAGTCTAAGACAGCAAAACGGCCTGTCAAGAGAAAAATCATAAATTTTCTGAGTTTTTAAAGTTTCCTTTTATGCATATCCAGAAAACTCTTTCCCAGGGCTGCGTACTCATCATCCTGGCAGGCGGGGGTTTCGCAGCGGGGCTTGAACATGGTGCGGAAATAAGAAAGCACATAATCTCGCCGCTCTATAAGGTGACGGGCCACCGACTCCGCCTGAGCGACGGAATTATCACAAAAACCATCGAATACGATGAGGGCAAGGTCTCTCAGTTCTTCAAAAGTGATGGACTCAAAGGCGCTAAGGCGGCAGGAAAAATCTTCTATGGAAAGGTGTTCAAAGTTATCGGGCCTTAAGAGAGTTAAAAAGCGGGTTTTTTCGGTCCGGATCCAGCCGAATTTTTCAGGGGTCCCGGTAATTTTCATATGCTCCGCCAGCATATCCGCCTTATCATAATCGATAGCCACAATAAAGGGACGATTCTTAGCATTGGTGATAACCAGGTAATTATTGGGGTTCCGGTCTTCATCAAAATAGATCCAACGGTTAATCAAATCGAGCCGGAGGATGCTGATAAAGGGTTCTTCCAGGTAATCGTAAGAACTGATTTGCATGAATTTCTGAACCGCCTTGGTAGCCCGATAGGGCTTCCCTTCAATGTAGAGGGCGGTGGTGGGGGCCGCCAGGGTTCCCGTTCGGTGATCCAGAAGATAGGCAAGCTCGCAGGAACGATGAAAGAGCATCTCTTCTTTTGAGAGCACCGGCTTAATGAGCCAAAGGTGGTTTTCTTCATCCCGGGCAGCAAGATAGCTTTTTACCTGGGCGTTAAAGGGGACCTCGTCCTGAGTAGACAGGAGGGTAAGGCGCAGGTTATTTAAAAAAACTGCCAGTTCTTTTGTGGTTCTATCCAGATAATAATATCGAATAATCGCTGGATCACCAATTTCCTGGCTCAGTTGTTCCCTACTATCCATAGTAATACACCTCCGCCGGTTTAGGAATCGCAAAATGGACCACCAGATTTCCTTCTTCAAAGGTAAAATAGGGGGCCCGACTTCCTGATCCTGAATACAGAATATGATGGTTTTTAATACCTATCACATTCATCCACACCCCTGTCTCGTTGCCGTCGTTCCAGAGGGGGTTGTGCCCCACGATAAAATGGGAATCCAGGGGCAACCCTAATAATTCAAGACACAGCCGAATATCCTTTTCGCCATATTCCTTAAGGCTTGGATTCCCATGGAATTCGTTTACCCGATTCCAGAGCAGTTGATGGAGTTTTTCAGGATACTTTTTGATATTGATGAGTTCCTCCCGTACGACGCCACCGCGGGGTGGCCCCGCATGGGTAATAACGAAACCTTCCCCAATAATAAAAACCGGCAAACTTTCGAAGAAATCCCCCACCGCTTCCGCGTAGGCCTCTCCCTTTTGGGCAATGAGTTCTTTTTTAAATTCCACCCCCTGGGAAATGCCGCTCTTTCGCAACCGTTCATCAAAGGAATCATGGTTTCCTCGAATATAATATATCTGGCCTGGGTACTGCACAAAAAGTTCAAAGAGAACATCCAGAATGGCCACGGAGCTTTTCATATCCTTCATATACCCGGTTCGATCATCATGGAGAATGTCTCCAAGGAAAATACAGGCGGCCTCTTTTTTTTCTAAATCCTCTCGATTGGTGCCGTGGTCCAGAATTTTTTGCAGATTCTCCACATTGGCATGAAGGTCCCCGATGATAATAGGCTTTTTATCCTGAGGAAAAAGAACCAGCCCTCCTGGCTTACCTTCGTCATCGGCAAGCCGCCCCGGCAGGTTATTGATGCAATCAATCACATAGCGAACAAGGGCCACACCGGAGAGGTTTTTTCTTTCTATAACGCCAACATTTTTCTGGTGTTCCCTGGTTTTTGCAGTGGTAAGAGGAGCTTCCATGTCGAGGTTCTTTTTTTTAGGCATCCAATCATCCTCCTGGGGTTTCCTCAGTATCTATTCGGTCCGGAAGAAAGGCTTTTTTCCCTTTCTGTTCAACGCACCCCGGATTTCCCCGCCCCTTCGGTACAGCAAAAAGGAGGGGAGAAGCCGACTTCTTTACAGTCCCCTCATTCAATATGTCCTCGGCGTCTCCCCTCTTCCCTTTGTCCTCCATAAGATTTCCCCTTTCCCAGAGGACTGGATCGTTCTTTCTTTGTTTTTAGGGCCTTTCTTTCACAAACCGTCCCCGGGCATCCCGACGTCGTTCTTTTCGTTTCTTTGCCAGTTCCTGATAATCCTCTTCAGGGGGAACCCCCAGCCTATCGGGAACCCGCACCAGGAGGGGTTCCGGAATAGCATCGACCAGGTCCCGGGTTTTATCAAAATAGGCGTAGCGGACACTAAAGGCCTGCTGAGAAAGGATGTTTTTGTCCGGCTCAGGGTAATAGCGACCTATTTGGCTTAACCTGTCAAGGATATCAAGGATCAAAGCGTTGAGGGGATGGTCCTGACCTTCATTTTTTAAAAGGAATTTGCCCAGCGCATTGATATCCATAATGGTGATGCGCCTGAGTCGGTAACCATCATCGGGATCAAAATAGGCGTTCTGAATAATTCCGAGAAAGGCTAACAGGGCGGGGACATAGATTTCATCGGGGTGACGGGAAAACAGGGCTTCGAAGGCCGCATCTATCAATTCTTTGGTGGGTAAAATGGTGGAAAACAGGAGCCGGGGTTCCCGATCGTGGAGCAATTCATCCACAACCCAGGGATTGTTGGTCATGAGGAGACGCATAAAAAGCCAGTAATTATCCTGGTTTATCCCCACCTTGCTCAGGTAGCGGGCAAAGGCAGCGGAGGCCTCTACCTGTACCTCGGTGGTACAGCCAAAGAGGGCATCGCGAATTTGAATGGCATGTTCCCGGATCAGCTTTTTATCCATTTCCAGGAGTGAAAAACCGCTTTTTAGTGGCATAGGGTGCTGCTCTATAGTAGTTGTATCGGCACAAAGGGGTTCCCGATTAAGGGATGTCGGAGAACAGCCTTCAAAAAGAGGAGGAATCATCACCTGGGGCCTCCCTGCCGCGAGGAAACTGGCCGCGGCCTTCCCTTTTCAGGAAGCAGGGAGCGGCTCATCTCGCGCAACGGAACTGACCAGGGCGTCCCCCTTTCAGGAAGGGGATGGCCCTTTTTCTCTACTCCATCATGGGAAAAGGTACGTCTTCTCCCCGCTCCTCCATAGGGGAAGGCAGACTTTCTGACGCGAGGGTTAGCCAATAGATAGCTCATACTATTAATTTTGAACAAAAACGATGCGCCTGCAAGGGGAAAAACAAAGGATGAT
>Ga0209409_1001351_pt1 | contig 21306 bp, 29 predicted proteins | sample AD_JPNMR1_MetaG_FD_184424 | JGI IMG/M metagenome (GOLD analysis project Ga0209409, IMG submission 184424) | Active sludge microbial communities of municipal wastewater-treating anaerobic digesters from Japan - AD_JPNMR1_MetaG (SPAdes) (version 2) | ecosystem: Engineered > Bioreactor > Anaerobic...
CATTTTTCTGCATTAGCCCTTAAAAATCTTATTGCTGACTTACAGTCCTCTATCTCTGCAGGAAAGTTCACAAGTCCTGTAAGCCGGTAATTTATACTTGCCACAGCATATCCATACTTCAAAAGGGAAAGTGCGGGATAACAGTTTTCTTTGCTCCCGCTTTTCCATGCGCCTCCGTGTATCCAGACCACAAGAGGAGATGGCTCTTTTTTGCCTTCAGGAATATAGATGTCCATTAGGAGTTCAGTGTCTCCTGCTTTAGCGTATACTATATTTTTTATCACCTTAACATTTTCAGGTATGATGGTCTGTCTTATAGATGGGACCTGTTGTGAATATAAATTTATACAGAAGATAAATGTAATTGCCGGTATACAATATCTTGTTTTCATTTCCCTCCCTTTTCTGTAAATTTAGACATTAAAAGATAAAAAAGGTTTATTTCTTAAATTTCTTTATGATATAATAACAGTGGAGATGGGGTTCTCCTTTTAACCGCTTTGCTTCTGGCAAAGATGATAACTCCTGCCTTATTTACCTCAGAAAATTTCTTTTGAATTTATTTACCAGGATACCCGATGGAAGAAGAAAAGAAGATAAAAATTACAGAGTCGCAGAGAAATTCAATCTCTTCAGTTCTTTTAATTCTTAATGAAGTTATAGATGAGATTGAGGATTTATGTACCACCGGAGATAAAAAAAGTATCTTATATGAGGTTGTGAATAATCTGAACGACAGAGAGAAAAGCAGGGTGTTTGAAGCAACTGGCAGGATAAAGGAAAGTATACAGGACATAGCAAAAACATTGAATATAAAAAAGAAAAGGTATGAAATAAAAAATCTTATATCAAGCAGGATAGCATCTTTATGGGAAATTGTATATGAAATTGAGAGTAAACGACTGAAAGGATATGGCGAGGTCTCTAAGACCCTTAAAGAATATTTAGACCCTGAAGTTACAAAAATTACTCAATTATTAGAAGGGATAGAAGAGATATTATATAGAAAAAAATGAATAATAAGTGGCTGAACAGGAATATCTTCGGTTTTGGACTCACTAGTTTCCTCAGTGATTTCTGCCATGAGATGGCAACATCTATCCTGCCTCAGTTTATGCAAACCATCGGATTGTCAGCGTCAATACTTGGATTTATTGAAGGGATAGCAGATGCCCTATCAAGTTTTGTTAAATTAGGAGCGGGATATATCAGTGATAAGACAGGACACCGTAAGGGATGGGTGGTCTCCGGATATTTCCTCACAGCCATCGCTACTGCAGTTTTCGCATTTGCTTTTGTATGGCCTGTAATTCTTATCGGCAGGGTGGTGGGCTGGTTAGGACGGGGTATAAGAGGACCACTCCGTGATGCGATGCTTGCGGAATCCATTGATGAAAAAAACAGGGGAAAGGCATTTGGTTTTCATAGGGCAGCAGATACAGCAGGAGCAATAGCAGGACCACTTGTTGCATTCGCAATACTATCATATTTCTCTTCCAATACAGGTATCACCCGGTTTATTAATTCACATATTCCCGGTAATATAAATCAACAGAGCAGTATCTTCAGGTTCATCTTTTTAATAACACTAATTCCTGGTATTCTTTCTGTCTTTTCAATGGCGCTACTTGTTAAAGAAAAAAGACATCCGGGTAATAGAGAGATGAGGTTTGTAACCACAATTAAGAAGATGCCTTCCAACTATAGATTTTTTCTTTTATCAGTAGGAATTTTTGGTATTTCTGATTTTGCTCCCACTCTTATGATACTGCGTGCAAGTACAGTGCTGACAGGTACTATGGGACTTCTTGAGGCAACAAGATATGCTACATTTTTCTATCTATTGAGAAATGCTGTATATGCAATCGTTTCCTATCCTGTAGGTGCTTTGAGTAATAGATTCAGCAGGACACATTATTTGGCAACAGGTTATGCAGTAGCAGTGTTTGCATTTATTGGATTTGCTATAGCAGTTCCATCAATTATATGGTTTTCAGGATGTTTTATACTTTCAGGTGTCTTTATTGCATGGGAAGATACGATAGAAGGGGTGGCTGTCCGTGATTATGTGGATGAACAACTTGCAGGTACTGGATATGGGCTTTTAGGTGTGGTCAATGGGGTAGGGGACTTTTTATCCAGTACTGTAGTTGGTGCTTTATGGATGATTGTGGGTGCAAGATGTGGGTTTATCTATGCATCTTTGATGGGATTGGCAGGAACTATAATGATGTTCTTTACTCCTGCAGGAAAAAGAGAATAATAATTTTTTCTATTATTTACTCAATGTATAACCCGCCTTTTTAACTGTATCTGCAACTTTTTTTTCATCCACTGTATCAGGCACATATAACTTTTTCTTCCGCAAACTTATAACAACATTTATACCTTCTTTAGCAAATGTTTCTATTATTGTTTTTTCACAGTGGGCACACTTCATATCCGGAACACTGTATTCTTTCATACCTTTCCCTTTCCTTTTAATATGTAATGTCCTGAAAATAAGAAAAATAAGAATACAGGATGAGATGGTTTTAGCCCATAAAGGCAGGAGTTTATTCTGGTGGATATGAACCATCTCTCCTGATTGAAATATCCAGAAATAATCAATGATTAACCCGAAGATTATAGCCCATAAGATAATTGAAAACAGATAAATTAAAAAATTTTTTCTGCCGAGTTTACCTAAAACAAACATCAGTGTTGCTGAGTTTGTTGCTGGTCCTGTAAAAAGGAATATAAGTCCTGCGCCGGGGCTCATACCTTTTGCTATAAGGGACGCTGCTATGGGTATGGAGCCGGTTGCACACACATAAAGAGGAATACCTATAAGTAACATTAAGGGATATGAATATAATGAATTTCCAAGATATTTTGAGATAATATTTTCGGGCGCAAAGGTAGATATTATACCGCCGATGATTATACCTGTAAGAATCCACTTTCCCGTGTCTTCAACCAGTTCAAAAAAACCATATCTGAAGATACCCATTATTTTTTCATAAGAAGAGTGAGTATGTATCTCTTCTTTTTCACAGATATTGCAGGTATAGTTGTTTTTTCCATTATTAGAAATCGCTTTTTTACTACCTGTTTTGTTTACAATAGTTCCGGCAAAAAGTCCGGAAAAGACAGCGCAGACAGGTCTGATTATTGCAAATACCCATCCTAAAAGAGAATATGTGGCAAGGATTGAATCAACTCCTGTGGTCGGCGTGGATATTAGAAAGGAAACCGTTGCTCCATCACTTGCCCCTTCTTTTTTGATATGCGTGGCGACAGGAATGACGCTGCAGGAACATAGCGGTAATGGGACACCGAGGAGTGTTGCCTTAAGAATGGATACAAAATTTGAAGGAGAAAGATGGTAATAAATCCTTTCTGCGGGAATTAATATCTTCAATAACCCTGCAATGAAAAAACCAAAAAGCAGGTAAAAACTCATCTCGTTTAAAAGATTGCCTGTCTCAATCAAAAATTTATAGAACATTGTTTCCGCCTTATGTAATTCTTTTTATTGAAGGAATATTACAAATAACTCAGGGATTAAACCAGTGTTTAGTTCTTATGCATATCTTCACCAGCATAAGCATAACAGGGACTTCTATAAGTACGCCTACAACAGTTGCTAACGCCGCTCCTGAACTTAAACCAAACAGAACCGATGCGGTTGCAATTGCTACCTCAAAATGATTGGATGCTCCTATCATTGCAGATGGTGCCGCATCTTCATATTTTAGCCTTAAAATCTTCGCAAGTCCATAGCCAAGCCAGAATATCAGGTTTGTCTGTATAAAAAGTGGTATAGCAATCCATAGTATAGTAAGTGGTTTTGCTACTATAACATCGCCTTTAAAGGAGAATAGGAGTATAAGGGTGAGTAGAAGGGCTGATATTGTTACAGGTGTTAAAAAATGGAGAAACTTTTCTCTGAACCATTTCTCTCCTTTTTTCTGGAGGATGAACTTACGACTGAAATATCCTGCTAACAGGGGAAGTGCTACATAAATACTTACTGAAAGGAGCATTGCCTGCCAGGGAACAGGTAATTTTCCCACCCCAAGAAGGAAACCCCCTAAAGGACCATAGAAGAACAACATCGTGAGGGAGTTGATTGCAACCATAACAAGTGTATGCCCATCATTTCCTCTTGCCAGATAGCCCCACACAAGCACCATTGCAGTACAGGGAGCTATACCCAGTAATATTGCTCCGGCTAAATAACTCCGCCACAGAGGAATAGCAAGCATCTTTATCCCTTCATACATTACAACAGTACCATCCCCATGGACTGCTCCAACAGGAAGGTCTAAGCCAAAAGGCATCTTGACATAATCCATAGCAGTAGTTCCTATAAGGTGTCTGAACAAAAATCCAAGAAAGAAATAGGCAATAACATACATTGTAAATGGTTTTATTGCCCAGTTTACAAATAGTGTGAGTCCTACCGGCTTGATACTTTTGCCGGCTTTAAGAACTTCAGCAAAATCAATCTTTACCATAATTGGATACATCATCAGAAAAAGACATAAGGCGATAGGTATTGAAACCACAGGTGCTTCACCAACATATATCGCAAGTCCGTCAAGAAATTTCGCAAAGGAAGGTGCAATCTTACCAAGGATAATGCCTATTCCTATGCATAAAAAAACCCAAAAGGTAAGATATCCTTCAAATATAGACAATTTTCTCTGCATTATTTTTCTCCTTTTATGTGGTAGGTACCTGATTAATCTCTTTTCATAGGGATAAGAAGCACAGGAACAGGAGACATCCTTGCTACCTGATAACTGACACTGCCAATGAATATATCATACACAAAACCTCTTCCCTGGCTCCCCATTACTACCTGACTTACATCTCTCTCTTTTATCACTTTGAGTATCTCTAAAAAAGGTATACCGTAGATTATTTCTGTGTCCACATTCTTCACTCCTTTAAGTTTAGATTTCATCTTTCCAAGCCGTTCTCTATCTATTCTATTAAATTCCTCAAGTTTGTCATCAAGATGTGGACTGATTTTTGAGTTGTCCTGGATGTGCAATAGTGTAATCTTTTCTACACCTTTTTCTGCCAGTTCTTCAAGGTATGTAAATGCAAGGTCAGCATTCTGCGAGAAGTCAGTTGGGAAAAGTATATGCCTGTTTATACTCCATTTTTCACATTGTAAGCAAGCCCCTTCTTTGTCTTTTTTAAGTCGCATAATAAGGACAGGTATAACTGCGTTATGTATAATATTGGTAGCGACCCCTCCAAGAAAAATTTCGCCTGCAAGAGAGTGTCCATGAGAACCAATAACTATGAGAGAACAGTTTTGTTCTTTTGCAATCCTGTTAACTTCTGTATGTACTGTGCCCACTGCTATTTCTACAGATACAGTAAATCCCTGTTTTTCAAGGATTTTTTTCTGATTTTCCATAGCAGATTTAAGAAGCTCTGTATCCTGGGCAATAAGATAGGAAGCAGCTTCCCTTGCCTTTATACACTGGACAAGCACGCACTCTTTTGTCCCTGCTTTACGCAGTTCCCCTGCATAATTAACAATTACATTAGAAGCAGAAGACAGGTCAGTCGCAATCAATATCTTTTCAAACATTTTCCCTCCCTGACGGACACAGCTGGCCGTCTTAAATAGATTTAGATTGCTATGCCTTCCAGAACATATACAAACCTGCCAGAATAACAAGTATACCACAAATTTTTTTTATCACTATACCTGCTCTGGATTTCTCGTTCCATTTCATATAAGCCTCAACAAATTCAGTAAGGGTTCCTGCAAGGACTATTACAGAACAGTGTCCTGCTGCATATATCAGGATAAGTAAAAATCCATATAAAAAATGTGTTCCGGAAACCTTAAAAATAATAGCCAGGATAGGCGCCATATAGGCGAAGGTGCAGGGACCAACAGCGACGCCGAATATAAGCCCCAGTATGAAGGCAGTAAATACACCTTTGTATTTCAGTACCGGCTGACTCATTCCTTTAAACCCTGGTGTTTTTATAAGGTCAAGGAGATAAAAACCTACTATTAACAAAACGAAAGCGACTATGTAGTTGCCTATCTTACCTGTATCTCCTGCCATTCTGCCCAAAAGTGAGGTAATAATGCCTACAACAGCAATTGTAAGGAATATACCGAGAGAAAATATAAGAGAAAGTTTGAATGCTCTTCTTGTAGAACTTATTCCCTCCTGTGTTATAAATCCTACAATAAGCGGGATACTTACAAGATGGCAGGGACTTAAGATAATACTCAATATACCCCAGATAAAGGATGATACAATAGATAGTAAAGGATTTCCTTCTACTGCATGTGTTAAGAAAGAAAATATATTTTGCATATCTATTTACTATCCTCTATTTTTGAAAATTCATATCCAAGCGACTTCCACTGGGCAAGGATTTCATCTTTTGGGAAAAAACCTGTATGTCTCGCAATTTCTTTCCCATCAGCATCAAAAAATATCTGTGTGGGAATAGCCCTTATACCATATTTCTCAGCAATAGAAGGGTTTTCATAGACATCTATGAATTTAATAACCATCTGTCCTTTATATTCTTTATCCAGTTCAGCAATAATGGGCTTCATCATCTTACAGGGAACACAGCCCTCTGACCCGAATTCAATAAGATGGGGAAGTTTCTCTGAAAAAATAGATTCTTCAGAAACAATACTTTTTGTTTGCTGGACTGCAGAACTGTTCTTATTTTGTTTTGCAATAAACATCAGCATAACCAGAACAACAATTACACCTATAACGATTTTATCCTTCGGAACTCCTTTTCTTTTGATGGTTTTCTTTCCAGCATCTCTTCCCATAATGGTCTCCTTATATAAGTAATTTTTTAATCTCTTCGCTTGATAAGACCTTCCCTGCACTCTTCACAACTCCATTTATTACAAGGGCAGGTATTAACATAACTTTATAACTCATTATCTGTTTTATATCAGTTACCTTTGATATTTCTGCTTCTATCCCTAATTCCTTAACCGCTTTTTCTACATTTTCTGTGAGTGCCTTACACTTTGGACAGCCAGTTCCCAATATCTCTATCTTCATTCATATCTCCTATTTACCTTCCAGTTTTTTCTCCAACTCCTTATGCACTTCGTGTAATATCTTTTTATTTTTAATAAAATCTCTAACTCTCTTTTTATCTGGAAAACTAATTGCATCAAATACACACCACACCTCACAGGATGTGCATCCTACCATACACTGCAAGGGTCTTGCTACAATTGCCTTTTTTTTATCTTTGTCATAATCAAATACATCCCTTCCGCAGGTGGTAAAACACATTCCACATCCAACACATTTGTTTTCATCAATTATTGGAGCCCATTCAATTTCTTCTCTCGGTATCCCTTTCCATTTTGCAAATTTTTCAGGTATTCCTGATGATTTTTCTTTATTCATTTTTTTCTCCCTTCTTTTTTAGAGTTATCCTTTTAATTTTTTAAATAAATTCTCCAGTCGCGTTCTATAGATATTTTTTATACTTTCTTCATCTTCTCCAAGCGGTTTAACAGGAACTAAATCCATCACTGAAGATGGAGTAAGACCTGAATTATACATTGTTTTTACCGCACCATATATCATTTTTGTTATCCCTTCTTCTATTTCTGTGTCATCAAGTCCAAATTTATTTACAATATTATGAAGTTCATATAACTGAAACCATATATAGGTTGGACCCATTGCAGTCAAAATGGCATATGCTTCTAATTTTTCTTCCTCAACTTCAGGGGATTCTCCCAGTATGTTTAAAAAGTTTAAAAGTTGTTGTTTTTCAGAGACGGTAAAGGCATTAGAAAAGGAAACAGGGTTATAGCCGCTGTTTATTATAGAAGGCGCATTGGGTATCATCCTGACAATTCTATTGAAACCACCAAGCATTTCAGATAGTTTCGCTATGGTAATTTTAGGGGCGAGGGAGATAATGACCGCTTCTTTTTTTAAGAACCCCTTGATTTCATCGGTGCATTTTCCTATTACTGGAGGATGAACAGCAAAAAATACTATGCTGGATTCGGCGGATTTCCTGTTGTCATCTGTTATATCTATTTCAGGATAGTCCCTTTTTAATTTTTCCAGTGTATCTGGTTGAATATCACTTACCACACATTTATAATCAACCATCTTTTTTGCATTCTTCAGTCCACCTAATATGATACGGGTAATCCTGCCTCCACCAATAAATCCAACTTTTATCTCACCCTTCACTTTTTACCTCCAGCATTTGCCCCCTTATTTTCCAGAAATCATCTTTTTTATAGCATCTATTGCCTGTTCAGTGGTCATATTTCTTATGTCCACTGAAAAATGCTTTTCCGGATTAAACCCTGCTTTGCTAAAGGCGTCTCTGAACATCTTCTGTTGCATTGCCGGAGCACAGCCAGCTACAAATAAAGTGTCAATTTCTTTGTTTGAGAAAAGTGTTTTTAGAAACTCATCTCCATCATCAGCGCACAGTTGAGGATGAATTGATACAAAATCCACGAGATTTTCTCGTCTTATGGAGTTTAAAACCTCAAATATATCCATTCCCTTAAAGGATGGACAGGTTCCCTGACACACACATAATAAAAGTCCTTTTTTCATTTTGTTCCCTCCTTTTTTTCTTTATCTCCGTAATATGTAATTGCATCATACTGGCAGGCACCTTTCTGACATCCCCTGCAAAATTCCACACAGTTTTCAGGAGCAGCCACTACAGGTTTTTCATCCTTCACTTTATAAACATCATGTGGACAGAACTTCACACAGGAAAGACACCCTGTGCATTTAGAATAATCTATTATCGGATACCAGTTTTTAGCCATTTCTCACCTCTCAATAGTATAGTGTCATTTACCTTCCATGATTTTCTTAACATCTTCTTTTGAAGGAATTTTACCCGCAATAACAACCTTTCCATCAATCACCACCGCAGGAGTTATAGTCACACCATATTTTGCAAACTGCCTTATATCGTACAGATGGGATACATTCGCGCCTATCTTCATCTCTTCAACCACTTCTTTCACAACCTTTTCTACTGCCTGACATTTAGGACAACCTGCACCCACTATCAAAATTTCCATTTCTACCTCCTCCTTACCTTAAAATAAAACTACCTGTAATCCATCCAACTATTGTTCCGCAGATTATAATTGTTATAACATAGACAACTGCCTTTTTAACACCGAAGACACGGGATATGGCTATCCAGTTTGGTAAACTTAAACCCGGACCTGTGAGAAGCAATGCAAGGGCAGGTCCTTTTCCCATACCAAGTTTCATTAATTTGTCAACAAAGGGTGCTTCTGTTAATGTTGCAAAATAGGTGGTTGCTCCTATCAGTGTTGCGAAAAAACTCGCTCTTATGCTGTTTCCTCCGAGAAACCTTTCTATCCAGTTCTGGGGTAGAATCTCTCCTATTATTCCCACAATGAAGACACCTGCCAGTAGAAGGGGAAATATTATCCTCACAAAATACATTGTCTCTCTCATCCAGTTTTTAATATCTTCCTTGTCAATTTTTCTCCAGGCATAAAACCCCATAATGAAGGTGAAAACAAACCATACAATAATCTTCTTCCAGTAAGGCCCTTTCTGAACAAGATAGTTTGGCATAAGCAGGGATAGAAGAATCAGTATAAGAAGAACTATATATTTTTTCTCTATAATCTTTTTCTGGCTTTCTTTTTCCAGTTTGAAGGTCTCAACCTGTTCTTTTCTGAATATGAAACTCATAACACTCCCCACCACAAACGCCATAACCAGAGAACTTATTACCCTTGCCAGAACAATTTTAGGTCCTATGATATTACCTGTATAGATTAGAGAAAGTATATTTGAAGAAGGAGCAACCCACAGGACGATGAATGCAGAGCCAATTCCAGCCCCTGTATAATAAAGCCCGCTGGCAACAGGAATCACAGTGCAGGAACAGGCAGCAAGCAGAAAGCTTGAGATAGCAGATATTGAAAATGCCTTCAGTTTATTTACACTTGCTCCAAGATAGTTTATTATAGTTTCTTTCTTTATAAAACTCACCATACCGCCCGCGAGCAAAAATGCGGGTATAAGACAGGTTAGAACATGAACTGCAATGTAATCTTTAAGTGCAAAAAATCCACCAAGAATAACTTTGCTTAACATTTCTTTCTCCTTATACCGATGACTGGTTCGCCGTTTTTCCTCAAACCCAACCTTTTTTTAAGACATCTGTTCTCTTTTTCAAATCTTTTAGAGGGGATGGCTTCAATTGCGTTAAATAATAAATTTAGAAATTTATCACTGGAAGAAGATAGGGAATACATACTCCATTTACCTTTTCTTTCTTCTTTTACTATTCCTGCATATCGCAGAATTTTTAAGTGTTTGGAGATATTTGTCTGACTTTCTTTCAGGCAGTCCATCATCTCGCAGACACAGAGAGGAACCTTTGCTTCCAACAATAACCTTACTATTCTTAATCTGGTCTTTTCCCCTGCTGCTTTTATTATCTCTGCGTATTTTTCCATTTTAATTTCTCATATGCTCATATGTTCATATATTATACCTTTAAAAAATTTTCTGTCAATACCTGATTTTATAATTTTTCAAGAATAAGGGAAGATGCCTTTTTGCCTGAAATCAACATTCCACCGAATATAGCACCCATCCTGTGAGAACCAGCAACAGCATTGGCAGCCATACCGCATACTAAAAGTCCGGGATATACCTCTTTTGTATTTTCAATAAGTGCTGCCTCACCTTTTTCAGCCCACATTGATTTTTCACCGGCAACCTTAAAGCCATCACCCAATTTTCTTTCCACTATCCTGCATATCTCACTATCATGGCCTGTTGCATCCACAACAAACTTTGCTTTTACTCCCAGCGGGTCAATGTGTAAGCGCGCAATATCTACAGCAGTCCAGTTGAGAACCACTCCTGTTATTTTTCTTTCTCTGATAATAACATCTTCAACACTGATGAGATTAAATAGTTTCGCCCCTGCCTTAATTGTCTTTAAGGAAAATGCGGATATTGTTTCTACTGCATCTGCTGTGTAAAGATTGTCTGAGTACTTTTTTATCCTTACACCAAACTCTTTCATTATTTCTTTTGCCTCCTCCTGAACCACTATTCTGTTAAACATCATACCACCACCTGGCATCCCACCTCCTATCTTAAGATGCCTCTCAAATACAGCAACCTTTTTTCCTGCTGATGCGAGATAATAGGCACAAACAAGTCCTGATGGACCTGCTCCTGCAATAGCAACATCTAATTCAAGATGGGAAGTTAATTCCTTTATATATGTCTCTATAATTGCCTTGGATATTATATGCTCTTCCATTCTCACTCCTTTTTATAAAAATCCCTTTTATATTATCAGGAATGTAATTTTTTTACAAGTTTTGCCACTCTTTTTCCTGAACGTTTACATTCTCTTTCTACCCTGCTGTCAGGGGCTCCTACAGAAACTACGCCATAATGGCCACCCGAAGGGTCGCCCTGAATGACCATCCCATGAATAAGCAGGGCGTTAAGTATATCTGTAATAGTTGTTTCGTTTCCTCCACCGATATTTGCTGAAGAAGAAAAAGCAGCGCCCACCTTCCCATCTAACTTACCGTGTATTGCCACACTTCTGTCAAGAAAGTCCTTCACAGGTGCTGCCATTGTTCCATAATAGGTTGGTGAACCAATGATAATCCCATCTGCATCAAGCAAATCATCTATATTCGCTTTTTCCACACTTTTTATTTCAACATCTAATCCCTCTTCCTTCACGCCTGTTGCAATTAATTCTGCCATCTTTTTTGTATTTCCTGTGGACGAATAATAAATGATTAAAATTTTTGCCATATGCACCTCCTTTACCTCGCACTCTCTCCTGTTTCACTTTCTATGTGCGAGGATTTGATTTTTTACTCCGCGCTCTCCTTTGTATCTCTCTCAGGTGCGGAGTTGTGTTTTATCTTTCCCCCTCACCTTAATCCTCTCCCCGGTGGGGAGAGGGACAGGGTGAGGGGGGCTTTCCAACCTGTCAATCTAATTCTGTTCATTGACAAAAAACTATTAACTACGAACTATTGACTACTAACACATCTTAAGATATACCACTTTCAAAAACTATTCAAGTAGGATAAGATATAGATACTGTTGAGAGGATGAAAATGAGTTATCTTTCCATTTTTGCTGTATCTTTTACTATTGCGTTATCGGGTGCACTGTCACCAGGTCCTTTACTCACATTTGTTATCGCAGGGAGTTTAAAATATGGGGGCAGGACAGGTCCTGTTGTGATAGCAGGTCATGCTGTTTTAGAGATTTTAATGGTTGCTGCTTTGACTCTCGGCATTGGAAAGTTGATAAATAAACCCATTATTATTTCTGCAGTTTCTATAACAGGGGCTCTTATTCTTCTGTACTCGGGTATTGCTTTACTCCGTTCTATACCTGAATTTTCTTTTGATGGTGTAATTACTGAAACAAGATACAGTTCTACTTTATTCCTTCAGGGTATTACAATGAGCATTGCCAATCCTTACTGGACTGTATGGTGGTTAACCATTGGGCTGGGACTTCTCCTTTCATCAAGCGAAAAAGGACTGATAGGGCTGTCATTTTTCTTTACAGGGCATATACTCGCAGATATTATTTGGTACAGTTTTGTCTCTTACAGTATAAGTAAAAGTAAAAAGTTTCTTTCTCTTAAGGTATATAAAAGGATACTCGGTATATGCGCATCAATTATTATTCTATTCGGGATATACTTCGGGATATCCACTTTTAAAAAGTTTTGAATGCTACCAGAGGTTTTTATCCATTGGGGCTATTACCCTGTGTGGAATACCTTTCCTCGGATGTGCCATAAACTCTTCAACCGTCTCTCTCCATTTTAGATAGTGCTGTGTTTTCTTATGCTCCTTTGCTGCCTCTTCACTTTCATATACCTCATATAAGGTAAAACGGCAGGGGTCTTCAGTGCTCTGTAGTACATCAAAACGAAGATTGCCGGGTTCTTTTATAGAGTTTATATGATTATCCATAGTTGCCTCTATAAAATCATCAATCCTGTCTTTTTTTACATAAATTTCTACTATCGTTACTATCATCATTACCTCCCTCTTCTCAAAACAGAGAAAATTAAAGTTAGAATGATACTTATAAGAATACTTGTTACCAGTGGAAAATAAAGGGTAAAATTTTCTTTTTTTATTATTATGTCTCCTGGTAATCTTCCAAGTGGAATTTTTATTCCCTTTTCCACCATTACTGCTGCAATGATAAGAATTACACCAGCAAGAAGTAAAAATTTTGCCAGATTACTTTCCATATTCATTACCTCTTATGATAACATTTTTTACCGTTATTTCAGAAGTTTTTCAAGGGTGTTTTTTATTTCCTTACAGTGGTCTCCTTCCCAGTATACTCTTTTACACTGTGGACACTGCGAAAATATATCTTTTGTAAGATAGACATATTCAGGGACAAATTCTTTAATCTCTTCTTTTTCTTTAACTTCCAGCAGGGTATTGCATATACTGCACATTTTGAAAAAATTATCCTGCCGCGGTTTAAGAGAAAGTTTTATTATTATCTCCTTTATTTGATTATATGTTCCTTCGCTTTCAATTAAAACCACATAGTCAGGATTTGATAAAGCAAGTTTTCTATCTCTTGTTAGTATTATTCTCCCTTCCTTTCTGGCAATCCTTAGAAGTTCTGCTTTTTTATCCGTGTTAAAATAAAGGGTATCATATCCCATCAATCTTAGCCATCTACCTGTTTTTCCAAGCATTCCATCAGCAATGAATTTTACCATTTTTAAATATCTTTGAAACCACGATGCAAACCCACTTTCTTCGCAATTTTTATCACCTTTTCAAATTCTTCTTCTGGAGGTCTTCTGTTTATTTCTGGATATAGATGTGCATTACCACAGGGACTATACTGGTCCATTATATTCACATAAGTGTTTTTTGAAAGTCCGTAAATAAATTTTAATACTTTTTCTGAACCCGCAAGATTGTTTGGAAGGACAAGATGACGGATGAGGAGTCCTTTTTCTGCTATCCCTTTTGAATTTATTTTCAGGTCACCCACCTGCCTGTACATCTCTTCAACCGATTCCTTGCATCTTTCAAAATAGTCAGAGGCATTAGAATATTTCTGGGCGGGCTCACTATCGCCATATTTTATATCCGGCATATATATATCCACTATTCCATCAAGCATTTTTATAATCTCAACATTTTCATATCCACTACAATTCCAGACCACAGGTATACCAAGTCCCTTTTTAATTGCATATCCGAGAGATTTTACTATTTGCGGTGTAAAGTGGGTTGGAGTGACAAGATTGATATTGTGGCATCCTCTTTTTTTAAGGTTTAACATTAACTCAGCAAGTTCTTCTTCTGAAATAGTGTATCCCATTCCGAGGTGACTTATTTCATAGTTCTGGCAGTAAACGCAGAGAAGGTTACAGTGTGTAAGAAATATAGTCCCTGAGCCATATATTCCAACAAGTTCAGGTTCTTCCCCAAAGTGTGGTCCATAACTTGAAATTATAATTTCTTTTCCTGTTCCGCATATGCCTTTCTCTCCTGCTGTTCTATTCACCCTGCATCTTCTTGGACAGAGTTCACAGGAGGTAAGTATGCTGTATAATTTCTCAGTCCTGTTATCTATTATTTTTAGTTTCTCTAACATTTATAGAGAAAAACGGTTGGTAAGTGGCATTCTGCGGTCTCTACCAAATGCCTTTGGTGTAATCTTCACTCCGGGAGGTGCCTGCCTTCTTTTGTATTCACTTCTATCCACCATCTTAATAACCTTTTTTACCGTCTCTTCATTAAAACCGGAGGAGATAATCTCTGAATAACTTTTGTCCTTTTCAATATATTCCTTGAGGATGTCATCAAGAATATCATAAGGTGGTAATGTATCCTGGTCTTTTTGATTGGGTCTTAATTCAGCAGTAGGCGCTTTTGTAAATACCCTTTCAGGGATAACTTTGCTGATAGAATTTCTATATCTTGCAAGTTTATATACCATTGTTTTATATACATCCTTAATTACGGCAAATCCACCTGCCATATCTCCATAAAGAGTAGAGTAGCCAACACTTATCTCTGATTTATTACCGGTAGTTAGAACAAGATAGCCGAATTTATTGGAAAGCGCCATAAGGATATTACCTCTTATCCTTGCCTGAAGGTTTTCTTCTGTTATATCTGTTTTCTGTCCAGAAAAAACAGGGGAGAGGGTGTCAATATAGGATGCAAAGATGTTGTCTATTGGTATTGTAATAAATTTAATTTTTAAATTTTCTGCCAACATTCTGGCATCTTCCTCTGATTCTTTTGAAGAATATCGTGATGGCATAAAGACACCTGTAACATTTTCATTTCCAAGAGCATCCACAGATATTGTTGCAACAAGTGAAGAATCAATTCCACCACTTAATCCCAGAACAACCTTTTTAAACCCATTTTTTACAGTATAGTCCCTGAGTCCTGTTATAAGGGCAAGATATACCTCTTCTTCCTCTGTTAGTTTTTTATATTGAGGAAGCGAAATAGCAGGTTTATCACAGAGAAATCGGTGGGGTATAAAAAATATATCTTTTTTCTTCTCTTCTGCCTCTTCTGTATATATATCTGCTATTAAAAGCATCTCTTTGAATGGTTCTGCTTTACATATAATACTACCCCGGATATCCATTATGAAACTGCTACCATCAAAGACAAGTTCATCCTGTCCGCCCACGAGATTGGTATAGGAGATAAAAACATTATTTTTAATACACTGCTGTTTTACTATCTCCTCTCGTTCCTTAATTTTTTCCATATGATATGGTGATGCACTTATATTTATCAGAAGTTTTGCACCTCTTGATGCCTGTATTTTTACAGGCCCATCTTCATGCCATATATCTTCACAGATATTTACTCCGAATAGAACACCCGATAGGTCAAGAATAAAAGGATTGTCTCCTGGAACAAAGTATCTTTTCTCGTCAAAGACACCATAGTTGGGCAGAAGTATTTTATGGTAGGTTGCTATCTTTTTCCCTTTGTAAAATATAGCAGCCGAGTTATATAATCCAGTATCCTTAAAGTCAACAAAACCCACAACAACCACCATATCATTAACTTCTTTCTCAATAATGGATAGAGTATCTATATTTTTCTGAATAAAATCAGGCCTTAATAGGAGGTCTTCCGGTGGATAGCCCGTTATAGTAAGTTCAGGGAAGGAAAGAATATCAACCTTTCCTTTTTCCGCCTTCTTTATATATTCAACTATCTTTTCGCAGTTTCCTTTTATATCTCCAACAGTGGTATTGACCTGTCCAATACCTATACGGATATTTCTCATACTTTTTATTATACACTAAAGAAAGGATTATCTGTAAATTTCTTATTCCATCGGAACGTATTCCATTTTAAAACTTATATAAGTTTTTTCAGGCAGGTTGGATGCTGGTTTCACTTCTGTTCCAGTAGCACCAGAGATTTCCTTAGCTGCTCTTTGAGCAATTTTACCTGTGGCATCAGTGACCATAGTTACCTGATTAGAAATAACATAACCATTTTCTATATCAAAGATGGCTTTACCATCAAGGAGACCTCTTTTCCCTTCTGTAATAACTTCTATGTATGCCTTACCTTCTTTAACTTCCTGTAATTTATACTGTATTGTTACATCCGAATTTTTATCTTTTCTTTTCCATATATCACCTGCTGCTACAGGAGTTTCAGGTACGGGAAATATAAAGGCCTGCCAGTATACATTAAATGCGTTGGAAGGCATTTTCGTAAGGTCAATTTTTACAGGAAGGCGGTCTATCCCCGGTATATAATCGGCAAGATTATACTGAACCACCTTCAGAAATTCTGCGGCTACTTCCTGTAATCCTTGAGTTTCAAGTATCTCGCCCTTGGGAGACATCTTTACCTTTACCTCTTTTGACTGGGAGAATATTCTTATGGTATCCTGCCATCCCTGAAGATATGTTACTATTAGCAATCCATTTCCTTCTTCATCAACTCCTTTAGATAACTGGGATATATAAACAACTGTCTTCTTTTTTACATCAAATTTTTTCCCTCCCACATTAAACTCATCTTTTTTGTCAATGGTTAACTGGTAATAAATCTCCTGCCCTGCAGGGAATTTATATACGAGTGTATATTTCTGTACCTCTTCCTTTGTCTCTTCTGTTTTTACCGCTGATTCTTCCGTAATGGCTTGAGATGCATTGCTTGTTTCTTCAGAATATAAACATATAGAAGAAAAAGATGTAATTACAAGAGATATTAAAAGAATTATTATTCTCATTTTGGATCCTCCTTATATTTTCAGCCATCTGACACTGCCATCAAGAAAAAGAATATTCAGACCACCTGTATGAGAGTAATTCTTCCATCCGGCACTTTTCAACGGTGGGTCAGCGAGAAGCCATATATTTGATGCACCAAACTTTCCATCAGGGTCTATCCAGAAACCATCTATCTTTTTCCCTTTTACGCCGGGGTCCCCTGGAGGTGGTGTAGTATTAATAATGTAGGTGGTAAAAGGTTCTACATATAGCCCATGTTGAGTAGTGAAGTCCTTGACAAATCTTTTACCTGTGGGGCAATAGTAAATGTCAGGTGATTCTGTCCAGTCAAGTATAGGTATATTTGCAAGTTTCGGTTCAAGAGCAGGTCTTATAAAATTTGTCCAGTTTATATAACACAGTGGATACATTTCTGCAACTCCTATATCTCTTGGCGGGATTTTTCCTTCATACATATCTGCATATAGAGCAAATGCAAGATAGAGTTGTTTCAGGTTATTTACGCAACTTATCTGCCTTGCCTTTTCCCTTGCCTGGGAGAGTACCGGGAGAAGCAGTGCAGCAAGAATACCAGTGATTGCTACTACAACCAGAAGTTCTATCAGGGTGAATCCCTTTCTTCTCATTTTATCTCTGTAAAAGTTTTAGATACATAAATGCAGTGAATTCCTGGAAATTCATATTCAGAATTTTAAAATCATTGTTTGAAAAAAGAAGATTATATTTTATATCAGAAAGTTCGGTGGATAATTTATTACCTTTCTCTTCTTTCTGTAATAATATGGTCTCAGGGAGATAAATAAAATAACCACTCTTTTTATCCGGAATGGAGTAGTCCATTCTAATAAAGGATTTATTCTTATCGGAGAATGATATGGATGCAAATGACCAGTATTTATCAAATATCTCTATGTTTAAATTCCCATCATTTACAGGATAGTTGAATATATACGTCTTTACTCCATCTTTTTCGCCAGTTTTTTCCTTCATCTTGATTTTTTCCCTGATTATATTTTCATTAGCGATGATATAATTGATGGTTTCCTTTGCTATATTTGATGGAAATGTTGACTTCTGTTTATCTATTTGCTGTTTGTATTGATTCATTATTTTCTCTATCTCATTGATATTGTCCTTAATTATTATCCCCATTTTTGGCAGCACAATTTCTATATCATCTCCTGATTTTGTAAATACAAAGTTTAAAAGAGGGTTATTGAAATACAGGTATATATATTCTGCCTTATTTTTTCCGTCAATATTTGTAAATTTAATTTTAATATCTCCCGTTCCAGTCAAAACGTTGGACATGGACTCTTTTGATATATTATTGATAAATGGCTGTATAACAGCGAGGGTTTCCTGAGAGAAGGTAATCTCTGTTTTTATGTTCGCCTGTATACTTTCAATAGCAGGAAATGTTTCTGGTTGAGCCGAGCGTATCTTTGTGAAAAAGTTATCCAGTACCCTGTCTTTATTGCCGTCCATTGCCCGGAGATATATAACAGGTAAAATAATAAATATCATCAATATCTTTTTATACCCTATCATAACCTCCTCCTTTTGTCTGTTCCTTGCTATCTTGCAGAGGCATTATTTCCTGTATAGATATGGATGGAAATCCTGATATTAAACTGTAAAGTTTGAAAATTTCCTCTATTTCAGACCCAGGGGGGGTATTTTTTCTTTCCTTGATTGAATGGTTTTCTTCAGGTTTTATCTCTACAACCTTTGCAGTAATAGTGGTAGAAGATTTTTTGGGTGAAACAGAAGAAGATACAACCACATTGGTTAAACAGGATGGTTCTTCCTTAACTTCTGTAATTTTTTGTTCCTTATTTACTAAAAATAATCCCTGTATAATATTGCCCATAATAAGAATAACTGAAACTGCTGTTAAGAGTTTTACATAACGGATAAGAAGACAATACTGTCTTTCTTTAACAACATTTACAATAGACCCGGCAATATCCTTTTTTATCTCTAATTTTTCTGCATCCTTTCTCATTTCAAGAAGTATTTCCTCTATATTTTTGAAATGGTTATTTTCCATTTATTTTGTCTCCTGTATATTTAGTTCCATTTTCTACTCATAAGGTTCAATAAATTTTTTAAGTATCTTCCTTGCGTTAAATAAACGTGACTTTACCGTTCCTTCATTTATATTTAAATTTACGGCTATATCTTCTATGGACAGCCCTTCAAAATAGTAAAGTGTTATTATCTCTTTGTATTTTAAAGGCAACCGTGCTACAGCATTTCTTACCATCTCTTTTTGAATATTATGTGTTTCAGAAATGGGCGGTGGGGCAGAATATTTATTGATGCGGGTAAACAATATCTTTTTTCTATTTTGCTTCCTGAATTTTTTGTAGGCGATATTCAACATTATTCTGTATATCCATGTGTAGAATGAAGAATTGCCCCGAAACTTCCTTACACCTTTAAAAGCGGCGAGATATGTATCCTGCAGAATGTCTTCCATCTCATCAGGATAAAGTGCAAATGCAGTATTTTTGAGGCGTGGTTCATAATAATGGAGAAGGTCAACAAATGCTTCTACATTTCCCTGCTGTGCCAGTTTGATTAATCTTTTTTCATCCATTACAGGATAAGTTTCTCTGCCAGGTAGGAACTTCTGTAGAATGTCCCTGCAAATACATTTTTAAAACCTATCTTTTTCCCTGTTTCTTCGTATTCCTTAAATATTTCTGGAGTGATATATTCTTTCACATCCACCGCATTTTTTGACGGTTTTAAGTACTGTCCGATGACCAGATAATCACATCCTGTTTCTTTTATGGAATATAATAAATCCATCACCTCTTTTTTTTCTTCTCCAAGGCCCAGCATAAATCCTGATTTTGTTATAAATCCGTTCTTTTTTATGGTTCTTAACACACTCAGTGATGTCTTATAGTCAGAAGATGGTCTGATAACAGGATAAAGTGAAGGAACTGTTTCTATATTATGGGAGATAACATCCGGTTTTGCATGGAATACCTTTTCCATGCTTTCTATACTGCCGTTAAAGTCAGGGATGAGCAATTCAACTATTGTATCCTGACTTATTTTTTTTATCTCCCTTACTGTAAGAGCGAATTGTTCAGCACCACCATCTGGTAAATCATCTCTGGTAGGAGAGGTTATCACTACATATTTCATTCCGAGTAGACCTACTGCTTTTGCTATATTTTCTGGCTCTTTTTCATCAGGCGGAGTGGATTTCATAAGGGGAGAGACCCCGCAAAATTTACAATTCCTTGTACATCTATTTCCGAGTATCATAAAAGTGGTATATTTCCTTGAAAAACACTCATATATATTGGGACAGACAGCACTCTCGCATACAGTATTTAGAGATGCCTCCTTAAGAATCTTTTTAACCTCTTCAGCGCAGTCCGCTGTAAAAACACGTTTTTTTATCCATACGGGGATATCCTTTGCCATAAAATTATATTAACATACAAAGAGATTATCTGAAAAGTGAGATAAGGAATGATGGGGATAAGTTATGATGAACCCCTCACCCTCTTTCCCCGAAGGGGCGAGGAATAACCCCCTCACCCTAAACCCTCTCCCCACTGGGGAGAGGGAAATGAGGGGGGATATAGAGGGAAGAGGGAATAGAAAGTAACATAGCAGGAAGAGGGAAGAAAAAGTGGTACAAAGGAGAAAAGGATTTTCTCTTTTATTCCTTCTCCCCTGTGGGGAGAAGGCACGGATGAGGGGGAATAGAGAGAAGTACCCCTCACCCCTACATTCTCCCTGATAGGGAGAGGGATGTGGAGGGAAAAAAGGGGCGAGGGATGAGAACAAAGCAAAAAGTATGTTAAAATATAAAAATGAAGTCCCTGTACCTGAAAAAGATATATCTTATTTATCTCCCTCTCCCTTGATGGGAGAGGATTAAGGTGAGGGTGCATTGAGAAAAAACAGAACACTGCACCAGGGAAAAAAATACAGAGAAGA
>Ga0209409_1001356_pt1 | contig 21239 bp, 12 predicted proteins | sample AD_JPNMR1_MetaG_FD_184424 | JGI IMG/M metagenome (GOLD analysis project Ga0209409, IMG submission 184424) | Active sludge microbial communities of municipal wastewater-treating anaerobic digesters from Japan - AD_JPNMR1_MetaG (SPAdes) (version 2) | ecosystem: Engineered > Bioreactor > Anaerobic...
GGTGTTTTCACTAATGAAAAAAGTTGTAATCGTATTATTTATGGAGTTAGCCAGTATCTAAATGAAAATTGGGCAGAGAAAAACAGGAACACCCAAAATGAATTTACACAAAAATCTTGACATTACCAAAAGTAATAAGTAATAACTAATAAGTAAAAAGTTAAAAGTCAAAAGTCAAAAGTAAAAAGGCAAAAGTTATTTTACTGTAATGGATGCAACACATTCAACAAGTCCTTCTGACTGTGCTATAAGTTTTACATTACCTTTTTTCCCTTCAATGGACCTGAAGTATACCACACATTTCCCGTTAAATGCCTTTCTGTAAGGATGATAAAATGGCTCTGTTGATGTTGGGTCTCCATTATCAACGGCAACAATTTCAGCAGGTCCTTCAACCTTGAATTTTATAAGGTTATCTGCCTTCGGACACAAGGTTCCTTTTGCATCGGTAATCTCAACATATACAAAAGCCATATCCTCTCCATCTCCTGTTATTTCTTTTCTGTCAGGTATAAGCACTATTTCTGCTGGAGCACCTGCTGTCCGAACAGTTGTTTCCTTCACTGTGTTTCCTTTACTATCGTATGCAACTGCTTTTATCTCACCTGGTTCATAAACAATATACCATACAAGGCGGTATCTGTTGAGGATGTTTCTCGGGTCTTTAGTTTTAACACCGCAGGACTTTCCATTTACAAAGAGTTCAACCCTATCCCAGGATGTATAGCAGTGGACAGGTGTTATCTTTCCTTCATATCCAGGGTGTGTCCAGTGAGGTAGTATATGGAGTGTCCCTTTTTCTGGTGCCCATCTGCTCTGGTATAAGTAAAATCTGTCCTTCGGTATTCCACATAGGTCAACAATCCCAAAATAGGAACTTCTGCTGGGCCATTCTTTATAGTATGGCGTGGGCTCTCCAAGATAGTCAAAGCCGGTCCAGACAAATTCTCCCATAATGAAAGGATGGTCATCCTGAGCACGGAATTCTACATCTGGTATGGTTGCCCAACCCGGACAGGATAGGTCGTAACTATTTACCTGCAGATTAGCCCTTTTATAATAATTGTTTATATATCTCTCTTCTTCAACAGGGAAAAAGTATTCTCCTCTTGAACTTATACAGGATGCAGTTTCACTTCCATACATAGGTTTTCCTGGCAGTAACTGATGATATTTTCCGTATTTGTGTGGTTGATAGTTCCATCCAGGGATGTCTACGATACCTGCAAGGCCATTTTTAATGGCAGAGTCAGGGATGTTAAAAGCAGATGTTGTTGGTCTGGAAGGGTCTTCCTCCTTACAGATATTATGAAGGAATCTTGCTAACTTAGGTCCATTGTCCGGGTCTTCCTGTTCTGGTATTTCATTCCCTATACTCCACATAATAACAGAAGGATGGTTCCTGTCCCTTCTTATCATTGCACGCAGGTCTTTTTCTGCCCATTCATCAAAGATTGTATTATATCCATTTGCACATTTTGGTATCTTCCATTCATCAAATGCCTCATCAATTACAAGAAATCCCATCTCATCTGTAAGTTCAAGTAATTCAGGTGCTGGCGGATTATGACTTGTTCTTATTGCATTGCACCCCATCTCTTTCAGAATGGATAACTGTCTTTTTAGTGCGGATTTGTTTATTGCAGTTCCAATTGGTCCAAGGTCGTGGTGCATACAAACACCCTGAAATTTTAGTGGATTACCATTCAGAAAAAACCCTTTTTCAGGGTCAAATATAGTTTCTCTTATCCCGAATCTCGTTTCATAATAGTCAACTTTTTCTCCGTTTATCTTTACTGTGGAACATAAGGTATAAAGAGCAGGGGATTTTATATCCCACAGAACAGGGGACTTGATAAATACTTCCTGATACACCATCTCTTTTTCTTTTAAACTTTTCTTTACTGTATCCGATACAACCTTTTTACCGTCAGGAGAGATGATTACTGATTCCGTCTCCACAGATAGTTCTTTATCTGTGTTATTTTCAATCTCTGTTCTAATGTCAATCCGCGCCTCTTTTTTGTCTATTAAGTGTGTCGTTATGTAAGTCCCCCAGAGGGAGATGTGGACAGGGTTAAGTATGACAAGGCGGACATTTCTGTATATCCCTGCACCTGGATACCACCTTGATGAATTGGGTTTATTATCAACAGAAACAGTAAGTATATTTTCTCTTGGCTGGACATATTCAGTTATGTCAAATGCAAAAGAAGAGTATCCGTAGTGCCATTCTCCTGCCAATTTTTCGTTTACATAAACCTTACTGTGGCTCATAACACCGTCAAACTCTATCCGTACACGCTTTTTCTTTACATCTTCAGGAAGATTGAACTTCAGACGATACCAGCCTTTCCCTGTGTGTGGAAGTCCTCCTGTAGCACCTGTCCCTTCTACCTTACCTTCCTTTGTAGTGCGCAAATCATTGTCAGGACTGAAAGGCCCTTTTATAGCCCAGTCATGAGGAACTCTTACCTCTTCCCAGTCAGAGGCATTAAAGGATATTTTTATGGATTCGGGATAATCACCCTTTTTAAATTTCCATCCATATTTAAGTAATTTTATCTCTCGCATAAAAAACTCCCTTTTGTATTCAGACGGAATGATGATATTCTATTATATAAAATATTCAGAGGCAAATTATGAAGATTATTATAGCACCTGCGTCTTACAAGGGAAGCATCACAAATATTGAGGCAGCGGATATAATCAAAAAAGTATGCCATAAGGTTTTCCCTTCAGCAGAACTTATTATTTTCCCCCTTGCTGATGGCGGAGAAGGAACTATAGATGTTGTAAAAGAACTTACAGGTGGTAGATTTTTCTTTGAATATGTATCAGGCCCGCTCGGAAGGAAGATAAAGGCAAATTGGCTCAAAAAAGGAGAAGTTGCATATATAGAGATGGCGCAGGCAGCAGGGCTCACCCTTTTGAAAGAGAGGGAAAGAAATCCATTAAAAACGACAACCTATGGAGTGGGTGAACTTATAAAAAAAGCGGTGGTGAGAGGTTGTAAAAAAATTTTTATAGGAGTGGGTGGAAGTGCTACCAATGATGGAGGTATAGGTGCACTTACTTCTCTCGGTATCAGATTTTTTAACGGTGAAGGAAAATTTATATATCCTGGAAGTGGCAAAGACCTTATAAAGATAAGAAAAATTGACATTTCAGGTGTGATGCCTGAACTGAAAAGATGTGAATTCACAGTTCTTTCAGATGTCAAAAATCCACTTTATGGTAAAGAAGGTGCTGCCTTTGTCTATGCTCCACAGAAAGGAGCCAGCAGTAGTGATGTAAGAATACTTGATAAAGGTTTAAGAAATTATAACAGGGTGGTGAAGAAAGCCACAGGGATAGATATGAATGAAGTAAAGGGAGCAGGTGCTGCTGGCGGTATTGCCGGTGGCCTTGCCGCTTTTCTTAATGCGGGAGTTGTTTCCGGGATAAGAACTGTTTTACAGATGGGGAGATTTGAAGAAAGATTGAAGGGTTCAGATTTGCTTATTACTGGTGAAGGCAGGATTGATGTTCAAACGATATACGGTAAGTCAATAGGGGTTGTGACAGGTTTATGCAGAAGATATGGTATTCCTGTTGTTATTCTTGCGGGAAGTGTGGAAGAATGTGTATATAGAAACAAATCCTTAAGAGATGCTATAATTTTAAGTATCGTTCCGGGAGTGGTTTCTCTTGAAGATGCGATAAAAAATGGTAAGAGGTTTCTTTACAGCACTACAGAGCAGGTATTAAAAATGTTAAAGTTATGAACAGAAATTGCGGTTTCTTAACAGTTTTAACTTTTGACTTATTACTTTTACCTTTTTACTATGCTCGCAAAAATTAACTCACTGACTATCTGGGGAATAGAAGGCGTTTCTGTTGATGTAGAGGTAGATATAAGTTTTGGTATGCCCACCATTTCCATTGTGGGACTTCCTGACCAGGCGGTTAAGGAAAGCAGGGACAGGATAAAACCAGCGATAAAAAACTCAGGGTTTGAATTTCCTTCCGATAGAAGGGTTGTAATAAATCTCGCACCTGCTGACCTGAAAAAAGAAGGCGCATATTTTGACCTGCCTGTTGCTATTGGGATACTCGCTGCTGAAGGACTTATTCCACTCAGCCGTGTAAGTGATTTTTCTTTTGTAGGGGAACTGGCACTTGACGGCTCATTGAGAGGTGTAAAAGGTATACTGCCCATAGCAATAAAACTTGCAGAACTGAAAAGCAAAAAGATAATTGTCCCTGCTGATAATGCAACGGAAGCAGCCATAGTCAGAGATATAGAGGTATATCCTGTTAACAATTTAAAAGAGTGTGTGGCATTTCTGACAGGGAAGAAGGAGATAGAGCGTGCTGTATGTGATGTTGAAGAGTTATTCAATTCTAAGAAAAAATACTCAGTTGACTTCAAGGATGTAAAGGGACAGGCATATGCAAAAAGGGCGATAGAGGTTGCAGTTTCTGGCGGGCATAATATACTTATGATTGGTTCTCCTGGTGCAGGTAAGACAATGCTTGCATCAAGAATACCATCCATTCTTCCACAACTTACACTTCCTGAAGCACTTGAAATAACAAAAGTTCACTCTGTAGCAGGTATACTGAAGGAAGGGATTGTAACAGAAAGGCCTTTTAGAGCACCACACCACACAATATCGGACATTGCACTGATTGGTGGTGGTAATATCCCGAAGCCAGGTGAGGTGAGTTTAGCGCATAATGGAGTCCTGTTTCTTGATGAACTTCCAGAATTTCACAGGGATGTCCTTGAAGTTTTGAGGCAACCACTTGAAGACGGGAAGGTAAGTATATCACGGGCAAAGGGACGGATGGAATTTCCTGCAAGGTTCCTTATGGCTGCCTCAATGAATCCCTGTCCCTGTGGATGGTATGGGGATAGTGCAAGGCAGTGTAACTGCACACTTTCCCAGATATTGAAATACAGGAGGAAAATCTCAGGTCCACTTCTTGACAGGATAGATATACATATAGAGGTATCAAGTTTACCTGCTGGGGTTCTTCTAAAAGATAGGGAAGAGGAGCCATCAGAAAAGATAAGGAAAAGGGTGGAGAAGGCAAGGAAAATACAGGAGAAAAGGTTTGAAGGAGAGGGGATATACTTTAATGCACATATGAATACGGCACAGATAAAGAAGTACTGTGTGCTTAACGATGAGTGCCAGCAACTGGTCAGGACAGCACTTGAGAAGATGCATCTGTCAGCCCGTGCGTATGACAGGATAAGGAAGGTGGCAAGGACTATTGCTGACCTTGAAGGTTCAGATACCATACAGACACACCACCTCGCAGAGGCAATACAGTATAGGTGTATGGACAGGGAAGGGTAGATGGAGCCAAAGTGGCATATAGCGTTCTGTAATGTAACAATCACTAAGTATGCAGGGATGAGTTATGCTGAATATTATGGTTCACCTGTGAATATGCTTGAGGCACAGCTAAAGGCATCAGAGTATGTGGAAAAAAGATTTGGAGTGGGGAAATTTATCCAGCCATATGTGGATTCTCCTGCCTCTATCTTTTCTTCCTTTCTTGGTATGCCTGTGGTTTTTCCTTCAGAAGATGAATTGCCTTATATAGATAACACCCGGCAATTAATTACCAGATTGGAAGATATAGAAAAGCTTTATATCCCCGACTATAAAAAAACAGGACTTATGGCAAAGCGATGGGAGGCATGGCAGTATTATAAGTCAAAAGGATACAAAGTAATGTTCTGGGCAACACATGGAAGTGTGATAACTACTGCCTGTGAGATTACAGGAAGTAACATTTTTATATGGCTTATGGAAGAGCCAGAGAAAGCAATGGAAGTACTTGAATTTATCGTTAGTGCAGATAAATACCTGGAAGGTATAGACGTAGAGTTATGCGGGGAAAATCCAGGTGGATACACAGGGGATGATTTTTCAGGGTTATTGTCTCCGGAGATGTATAAAAGATTTGCTGTTCCATGCTATCAGAAAATTTATGAAGGTAAGGAAGCAAGATTTATGCACAGTGAACTGCTCCGGGCTGAACACCTTCGTATTGCAAAGGATATGCTTGATATTACATCGTTTCATGGTGCGGAGGCAAAGAATCTTACCATTAAAGAGATGTATGAAATTATGGGGCACAACTTCTGGGTCCAGGTTACTCCCAAGCAGATGAAAGAATATACTCCCCATCAGATGGAAGAAAAGATAAAGGAGTTTGCAAACTGCGGGGCTGAATATGTCCAGATTTATCCTGGCAGGGATACCCCGGATATAAATATGGAAACCGCAATAACTGTTCTTCAGAGAGAGTGTAAGGGTGGTCCTGCTATCTGAAAGATTTATAACTGTTTTGATACAGTAATATTTCTCCCTTTTTGTTTTGCCTCATAGAGTGCCCTGTCTGCTATTTTTAACATATCTTCAAAAGCAGTAAATTCCTTATTGTATTCTGTAATACCAATACTTACAGTGGTATTTATCCTGACTGTTTCATATCTGATAGGTTTTTCAGAAATTGCGGTTCTCAATCTTTCTGCAAGTGTTAGTGCTCCTGATATATCCGTATTGGGTAAAATAATTCCGAATTCATCACCACCTATCCTTGCACATATGTCCAATTCTCTGAGGTTATTGAGTATTGTTCTTGTGATTTTTTTCATTACGGTATCTCCGGCTAAGTGTCCATAGGTATCATTTATATTTTTAAATCGGTCTATATCAAGCAATATAAGAGAAAAAGGAGTATCGTAACGGAGTGCCCTTTCAAATTCATGATTCCCCTGATGTATAAAATGTCTGCGGTTCCACAGGCCTGTGAGTTCATCTGTAGTGGCAAGGATTTTAAGTTCTTTTTCCAGCATCTTCTGCTTTGTTATATCCACAGCAAGTTCAAACCTGACATCCCTTCCATCAGGCCACTTTATTACTCTATCAGTGATGTGGAAGTATCCTTTTAAGAGTTTGTTGTAAAACTCCCAGTAGTGTGGCTGATAGTTGTTATTCCTTATTATATTGTTTGTGCAGAAAGGGCAGGGCGAATCAAGTCCCTGAAACTCTTTATAGCACAATTTCCCTATTACAGGATGGTCAAACCTGTCCTGCAGTGTTTTATTTGCATAAAGGATTTCGTAGGTATCCATATCTGTTACATAAATTATATTGTCAATGGAGTCAAATATAGATAAAAGTTGCTTATATTCTTGAAGGATATCATTATGTCTCTGGTTCTTTTCTTCTATCGTTTTGTAATAGGTTATGTTATGGATAGCCAGAAGGATTGTGTTGTCTTTTACAGGCAATATGTATGTTTTGAATTCAAAGAGTTTGTCTTCTATAGAGAGATTGAAAGATACTATCTGTAGAGTTGAAGTGAGAGATGCCTGTTTTAAGTTGGCCTTAAATTCCCTGAGTGTGTCTCCGAGAAAAATGTCTTCCAGAGTTTTCCCTGTAAGAGATTCTTTATAAGATTTTAATGATTCATCTACTAAGGGGACATTTAATATATTGCCCTTTGTATCGGTTTGTAAGATAAGAACAGGTGTGTTTTTTAGTAGTGATAAAAGGTTATTATTTCCCATACATTTTTATCATAGGATATAAATTAAGTTCAGTCAAATCTCTTTTTTAAATATACCATAAGGATGGATATAGCAGCAGGGGTTATTCCTGAAATTCTGCTTGCCTGCCCGAGTGTAAGTGGTCTGAAAGAGGAGAGTTTCTCTTTTATTTCAAGTGAGAGTCCATGGATTTTACTGTAATCAATATCCTTCGGCAGTTTTACTTTTTCAATATCTCTTAACTCTTTTATTTCTGAAAGCATCTGCTTTACATAAGGGCTATATTTTACTTCTATCTCCACTTCTTTCAATATCTCTTCAGGATACTCTCCTTCTTTGATTATTGATTTGATAGTTGAACCGGGCTTAATAAGGTATTCAAAGAGTGTTATCTTCCCCCCTTCAACAGCAATTTTTTCTCTCTTGAGTTTCTCTATAAGTTCTTCCATTTTATTCTTTTTGTAAAATGTCTTTTCCCACTCATCTTTATTTACCAGTCCCAATTTATATCCGGTTTCCCTTAATCTCAGGTCAACATTGTCTTCCCTTAAAAGGAGCCGGTATTCCACTCTTGATGTAAACATTCTGTATGGCTCTCGTGTTCCCTTTGTTGTCAGGTCGTCTATTAAAACACCGATATAGGTGTTAGTCCTGTCAGGAATAAAGGGCGGTTGTTTTTTTACTTTCAGGGCAGCATTTATCCCTGCAACAAGACCCTGTGCTGCTGCTTCTTCATATCCTGTGGTGCCGTTTATCTGACCTGCAAGAAAAAGACCTTCAATCTTTTTTGTTTCAAGGGTTGGATAGACCTGTGTTGGTTCCACTACATCGTGTTCTATTCCATATCCATACCTTTCTATTTTTACATCTTCAAGTCCTTCTATTGTGTGTATAAATTTCTCCTGGACATCTACAGGTAAACTTGTGGATATCCCGTTAGGATAATAGATATTTGTATCAATCCCTTCAGGTTCTAAAAAGATGTGATGTCTTGTATGGTGTGGAAATTTTACTATTTTATCTTCCAGCGATGGGCAGTATCTTACTCCTGTCCCTCTAATCATTCCTGTAAATAAAGGAGAGCGGTCAAGGTTTTTCCTGATAATTCTATGAGTTTCTTCGTTGGTATAGGTGATATAACAGGGCAGTTGTGAAATTTCAAGTTTTTCTGTTGAGAAAGAAAATGGGACAGGTGGATTATCTCCGTATTGTGCCCTTAATTTACTGAAGTTTATTGTGTTTCCATCAAGTCGTGCGCAGGTTCCTGTTTTGAAACGGAGTATTTCAAAGCCAAGTTCTCTCAAGCAATCTGAAAGTTTCTTACTTGCTTTTTTTTCTTCAACCCTTCCACCTGAAATTTTCTCCATACCTATATATATTGTGCCATTTAAAAATGTTCCAGGGGTGAGTATAACAGTTTCACCTCGTACATTTTCTCCGTCTATCTCCACTCCTTTTACCCTGTTGTTTTCTACAATAAGTCCTCTTACTTCTCCTTCAATAACTTCTATATTCTTTTCTTTGCTGATGACTTCCTGCATATATGCTGCGTATCTTTTTCTATCAACCTGTGCCCTTGATGACCATACAGCAGGACCTTTTGAACTGTTGAGTATCCTGAACTGAATACCTGTGGAATCGGTGGCTTTAGCCATCTCTCCACCTAAAGCATCAATCTCTTTTACGAGTTGTCCCTTTCCAACTCCGCCTATTGCAGGATTACAGGACATATATCCGATTTTATCTTTTGAAAAGGTAATAAGTATTACAGAAAGTCCCATCCTTGCTCCTGCAAGGGCTGCTTCTATCCCTGCATGTCCTCCTCCTGCTACAATAATATCATAGTTTTTTTCCATATTTCAGAATGAATTATACCCCAATAAATAAAATTTTGTATAATAAAATTGAAAATCAAAGGGAAAAAGTGTAAATTTAATCATAATTTGTAAAGGCGGGAGGAGAAGATGAATAAATTGAAATTCAGGAAGTTGCTGTTTTTATGTATCATAGTGGTATTTATTACAGAGATAAAGATTGTTGCTGCGAATGATTATACGGGATACATAAATGTGCGGGATTACGGAGCAAAAGGAGATGGAATTACTGATGATACCGGTGCAATCCGTGCCGCTTTTTCTGCATTGAAAGGATACCCCGTTCAGGCAGGAGGGGTAAACACCGGTTCAAATGAGGTAGTTCTCTTTCCTCCCGGGGTATATAAGGTAACGGATAGTATAAAAATTCCGGGAATAGGTACAGTTGTTGGTGTGGGGAATCCTTTTATAGTTATGGAACATACTGACAGGGATATATTTACAACAACAGATGCATGGAGAATAGAAATAAGGGGACTTCAATTTAAAGGTGGAAAGACGCACCTGGTACTTAAAAACCCCAATCTTGATACAGGTATGATTGTTGTGGAAAACTGCCATTTTAATAATAGCAACGGGCCTGCTATTACAGATAATATGAAATCAACCGTTCTGTATATAAGGGAATGTCACTTTCTCCATTGCGAACAGGTCCTTCATTCCAGGACTGATATGGTTACAATGAGGGATTGCTGGATTACTACCAGATGGGGAGTGAATGATAAAGCAGTAATAGAAAATTACTCATCCCTTTTACTTGAAAATATATGCGGTGTTCCACTTGTGGGAGGAAAGAATTTAAGATGGATAGACAATTACGGATGGCATCTTGTAGCAAAAAACGTTCGGTTTGGAGGAGAGGGAGGAGGTTTTACCCCTGTCTATAATTATGCGAAGGCGAGTAAGGAACTGGATGGCCCCAGTATTTTGATAGACCATTCTTTTATTTATGCTCTCGGAAATCCTGCTGCTCCTGCTGCAGTATATTGCATAGAGATACCAAACAAAATAGAGATACGTTCCAGTCATCTTGCAGGGATAAAGCCCATTATAATTAATAAAAATATAGATCTTAAAAAATATTTTGCAGGTGTTTCCCCTGACCTGCTTTCATTTGTGTCAATTGATAATATAGGGGACTACCGTAATGAAATTCCAGAGCTTCTTAAAAAACCTGTTTGTCCTCCTGAAAAAATAAAAGATTCCCTTTCCCTGTCCGAAACTAAAAAGCTTCTTTCACAGATTGTAAAAAAGGTAAAAGCTCTTGAAAAAGAAAAAATTGCAGAACCTTTTATTTATAACGGGCATAAACAGAAGTTATCACTTTCAGATTACATAGATTTATCTCCGGATAAATATAAATGGGACCTCAACGATTATATGGATGGCACGAAAAGACCTAATAGTTTTTATCTTGCAATGGCACAGGCAGACGATGATGTTGTGATAATGAGGCGTGTAAAGGCAGAAGGGAACTGGCCCCATATATTAATCAGAGATGTTAAAGTTGACATTGATAATACTCCGTGGCTTACATGGAAACAGAAGGATATTGGTACGCCTGAAGGTTTTAAATTAAATCCTGCTGGTTATGCTGTTAGGGTTATACATAAAGAAACAGGGACAGGGGTTTTATTAACAGAGATGCACTGGCCTCCGTTTTTTGATTACAGGGCATATAATCTTAAGGAAAAGTTCAACCTTGAAGGAGGAGTCCATACATTTGATATACGTATTTACTATCTGGGACTTAATTTTGTTTCTTCTGAAAAAGCAGAGACTGCAAGACCAGGGGACTATATAGTGTTTGATTTTGTGAGACTTGAAAGAGATTAAATGTAAAAAAACAGTTTTTTAATATGATAAAAGGAAGAAAGAAAGTGTCCTTTAAGGATAGAGCAATTAAATATTGTGAATTTATGAAGAAATGGTTAGAAGTTTTAGTTAATGGGGAAAGACATCCCCGCTGTGTTACTCTCAGGAGCAATCAGCCGTTCAGGGAAAGTATATCCTTTGCCAATAGACCTGTATGTATAAAAGGGAGGAATTTTGCCAGTGGAGTGGCAATGCTTACAGATGGTTCTATTGAAGTTATCAGTGAAACCCCGATAACCAGATTTCGTTCTTTTGTCGGTCTGGATGACAATGATATTTCGCGGAAGATGGTTCTGGCTTCTGTAGTGTTTTCAATTGAAGCGGAAGGTCGTGAAGTATGGAGGAGTAATCCTTTATCTACGGCTGATACTCCTCAGATGGTTGATATACCGATTAATGGAGTGAGGTCTTTAATCCTTAAAGCTGTGATGGTTAACGAATCTGCACGGGCGTTAAAAGGTTACTGGGCACATGCTGATTTTGCAGATGCTATGATAGAATTCAGTGATGGAAGTTTCTGCACTGTGGCACGGACACTTGAAGAGCAACGGCTGGACCAGGTTGTTACACCACCTCTTTCCTTCCGAATTGGGGGACGTACAGAAAAAGAATTTTTCAGAGATTGCAGGCGGGAAGTATCTGTGGAAAAGGAGAAAGGAAAGGTTTTATATAAAGTAAAGTTTATAGATAACACCACCGACCTATCTCTCCAGATAGACCTCTGGCAATATGATGATTTTCCTGCAGTGGAATGGATAGCATATTTTATTAACAATTCAGACAAAGATTCACCATTGATAGAAAACGTCAGGGCTATTAATCTTTTCTGGCCAGGATATGCACCTGCAAGGTTACACTGTGCAAAAGGTTCCAATTCAGCAGCTGATGATTTTCAGTACATTATAGAAGAACTTGAAACTATCCGTCATGAATTCCCTGTTTTACAAATGGAATCTGGAAGTGATGTAGCGATTAATGGGCGTTCTTCTGTGAAATATCTGCCGTTTATGAATCTTGATGGTGTCAATGATGGCATAGTACTGGGTATAGGGTGGAGCGGTCAATGGAGTGCGGAAATTTGCAGAAAATCAGATACAGGATTTTTACATATCAGTGCAGGGATGGATGATATTCATCTTAAGCTCCATTCAGGCGAGAGTATTCGCACTCCACGTATACTTCTTCTATACTGGAATGGTGAACCGGTGGATGGTAATAACCTTCTGAGGAGATATCTTTTGAAGCATTGTGTTCCACAGTTTGAAGGGAAACCGGTTGAAGCACCTTCCTGTGTGGCGACATGGGGTGGACAGCCCACACCGCAGCATTACAGGTTAATAAAGCGTCTTATGGAGCGAGATATTAAGTACGACTGTTACTGGGTAGATGCAGGCTGGTATGGTACCTCAGAGACACCCTGTCCTGATGTTTTCACAGGTGAATGGTGGATAAGGGGCGACTGGCGTGTAAATCGCAACTATCATCCAGATGGGCTTAAGCCATTAAGCGAAAAAATACATAAGGCAGGAATGAAATTTATGCTGTGGGTTGATATAGAAAGTGCGGTACATGGTACACCTCCTACTATAGAACATCCTGAATGGTTTTTAAGTAAATGTCCGGAGCCGCGTAAAGAGGGAGATGCTCTTATGCTTAATCTGGGAAATCCTGATGCGCTTTCCTATGCAGTGGAAACAATAGCACAACTTATAGAAAAGGAAGGGGTTGACTGGTACAGACAGGATTTTAATTTGTCCTCCGTTATTGAATACTGGCGTGCCAATGATCTTCTGGAACGGCAGGGTATCACACAGATTAAGCATATAGAAGGGCTCTATGCGTTCTGGGATGAACTGCGCCGGCGTTTTCCAGAACTTCTAATAGATAACTGTGCGGGCGGAGGGAGACGGATAGATCTTGAGACAGTGAGCCGAAGTATCCCGCTCTGGCGTAGTGATTATGGTTGTTTTGCTGAGGCAAAACCTGAAGGGTTCCAGGTTCATTCTTCTGGGCTTACCTTATGGGTACCTTTAAGTGCTGGTGGAAGTGTCTGCCCCCCGGGTGATACATATTATTTCCGCAGTAACCTATCAGCGGGTCTTGTAGAAGGGGGGTTCTGTAATGAGGCCTGTTTTTTTGAAGAATTCCTTGCAGGGAAAGAGAAATATCCATGGGACTGGTACCGCAAGATGCTCGCTGAATATTACCGTGCACGACCACTTTTCTATGGAGATTTCTATCCCTTAACAGAAATTAACCTGTCATCACATATATGGCTGGCATATCAACTACATAGACCTGATATAGAACAGGGAATGGTTATAGCATTTCGCAGAGAGCAGAGTCCTCATCCAGTTGCTGTATTTCAATTGAAGGGGCTTTCTGTGAACAGGCGCTATTGCTTTGAGAATGCTGACAGTGGAGAATGTCTGTATTTCACCGGGAAGAGGATTAAAGAAAAAGGGTTTAAAATATTGCTGCCGGAACCTCGTTCCTGCTGTCTGTTTTTTTATCAATCGGAAGACAGGTAGAGAAAGTTAAAGAGAAGTACTTTTGATTTTGATATTTACGTGTTTCAGTAAATATTCACTTCACTATTAAGCAATAAACTGCCAATAAATGATATAATTATACTACTATGGAAAATCTTACCCCTATGCTCAAACAGTATAATGAGATAAAGAAGAAATATCCGGAATATATCCTTTTCTTTCGTCTTGGGGACTTCTATGAGATGTTTTATGAGGATGCAAAGGTTGCTTCACCGATACTGGAGGTTGTTCTGACATCAAGGAGTGCAGGCAGTTCAGGTAAGGTACCAATGTGTGGTATTCCATATCACGCTGCTGATAGTTATATATCAAAACTTATAAAGGCGGGATATAAGGTAGCAATCTGTGAACAGGTTGAAGACCCTTCAAAGGCAAAAGGTATAGTAAAGAGGGATGTGGTACGGCTTATTACCTCAGGGACATTTATAGATGAGAGTTCTCCTGAGTCGCGCTATATAGCAGCGATATATCCTGATAAAAAGTCCATCGGAATTGCCTTTGTGGATTATATAGAAGGTGGGACCATATATACAAACGTTTTTGAAGATAATGTCAAGATAATAGAGATATTTTCAAGGATACCGCTTTATGAGTGTGTATTTCCTGAAGAAAAGATAGATATTGTAAAGAGTATATTTGAGACATCTGTTTTAAAGTATAAGAAAATAACAATGAGTTCTTCTGATGACTGGATATTCAATAGAGAAATTTCAGAGAAGAATCTGTGTGAACACTTTAGGGTAGGTAATCTTGCAGGCTTCGGGATAGAAGAAAACGAAGGTGCAATAAGAAGTTGTGGGGGCTTGCTTGAATATCTGAGGCAGGTTAACAGGAGACCCTTAACCCACATTACAAAAATTTCACTCTATACGGATACTGATTATCTTTACATCTCTCCATCTGCTTTCTATGGGCTTGAAATAGAAAATCTTATCTCTCTTCTGGATACCACAGTAACACCTATGGGTAAGAGGAAACTGAAACACTGGATTTATTACCCACTTCTTGACCTTAAGAAAATAAGAGAAAGGCAGGATGCAGTTAAATCACTCATAGAGAAACAGGAATTGAGGAAGAATATAATGGATATTTTGAAAGGGACAGGAGACCCGGAAAAGGCGCTTTCCAGGATAAGTTGTGGATATTCTGATGTTGTGAAAGAGATACTTTTAATTAAAAATCTTCTTGAGAAGGTCCCGCGATTAAAACAGATACTTAAAGGAGTGGAAAATCCTTATTTTTTTATTGAGGATATTCCGTCGCTGAGAGAATTTCTCTCGCAAACCGTGGAGACAGAGATTCCTTCTACCGGATATGAAGGATATTTTGTGAAAAAAGGTTATAACAGGGAATTGGATGAATTAAGGGACATAAGAGAAAATGTAAAGGAGTGGTTAAGAGAACTGCAGAAAAAGGAGATCGAAAGAACAGGAATAAATTCTCTTAAAATTGGATATAATACGGTTTTTGGATATTATATAGAGGTGACAAAACCCAATCTTTCGCTTGTTCCTGACGATTATATAAGAAAACAGACACTTGTAAATGCCGAAAGGTTTATTACACCACAACTGAAGGACTTTGAGGAAAAGATACTGATAGCAGAAGATCGTATACTTGCGATAGAAAAAGAAATAATTGAAAGTGTTAAGGCGGAGATACTCAAATATTCTGCAGAGTTGCATAAAATTTTCTCTTCTGTTGCTGAAATGGATGTTCTCTGTTCACTTGCAGAGGCAGCTAAAAAAAATGGTTATATTATGCCTGAAATAGACGACGGGTTTGAAATAATTATCAATGAAGGAAGACATCCGGTTGTTGAAAAGAATATTGAGGAAATGTTTATCCCCAATGACACCATTATGGATGATAAGGAAAACCACTTTTTAATAATTACAGGGCCAAATATGGCAGGAAAGTCAACGTATATAAGACAGGTTGCACTTATTGTTATAATGGCACAGGCAGGAAGTTTTATCCCGGCAAAATCAGCAAAGATTGGGCTGGTGGATAAAATATTTACCCGCATAGGTGCTCATGATGAGATAAGCAGAGGTCAGAGTACATTTATGGTTGAAATGAATGAAACAGCCAGTATTATAAATAACCTTTCAAAAAGGTCTCTGGTGGTGCTTGATGAGATAGGAAGAGGGACAAGTACATATGATGGATTTTCACTTGCCTGGGCAGTTGCGGAATATCTGGTAGATTGTAAGGTAAGGACACTCTTTGCCACTCATTTCCACGAACTTACAGGACTTGCCGAAAATAATAAAGGAGTTAAAAACTATAATGTAGCGGTTAAAAAAAGTGGTAAGGATGTTATCTTTCTTCACAAAATTATGCCGGGTGGCACTGATGAAAGTTATGGTATCTATGTAGCAAAATTGGCAGGTGTTCCTGATACAATTATAAAACGTGCTGATGAAATTCTTTCTAAACTGGAACTTCAGGGAACACTCAGGGAGCATATCATAGGGGAAATGAAAATAGACACACCTTCACTTTTTGCAGAAGGAAAAGAGAATCCATATGACGAGATTAAAAAGGAAATAGAGATTCTTAAGAAATTGCGGGCTGAAATTCTTGCTATAGATATTGAGAAAACCCCTCCAATTGAAGTGAGTATGAAACTTAAAAAAATTCAGGAAGAGGCGAAAGAAAATGGGAAAGGTTAGATTTCTATCAGAAACAATAGTAAGCAAAATAGCTGCGGGAGAGGTGGTTGAGACACCCTCTTCAGTTATAAAAGAACTTGTAGAAAATTCCATTGATGCAGGAGCGGAAAATATTATTGTTGAGATAAAGGCAGGCGGAAAAAAATTGATTTCTATAAAGGATGATGGTGCAGGTATAGAGCCCGATGATATTGAGAAAATTTTTAAAAGACATGCTACAAGCAAGATAGAGAGCGTTACAGACCTTTACAACATAAATTCGCTGGGCTTCAGAGGAGAAGCACTTTACAGCATAGGGGCTGTTTCAGATGTTTTATTACAGAGTAAAGCCAGAAATTTTGATGGCACGGGAAGAGAGATTCACATCAGGGGAGGAGTAAATGTAGGGATGAGAGATGTATCACGTACAGAAGGAACAACGGTAGAGGTAAGGGAGTTATTTTTTAATACGCCTGCGAGAAAAAAATTTTTAAAATCAGACACTGCAGAATTCAAAAGGATAGTTAATCTTATTATCCCGTATACCATTGCATTTTATGATAAAAAATTTTCTCTTATCCACAATGGTAAAAATATCTTTGACTTCAACCCATCAGAAGATGTGATTGATAGATTCTGTGATGTGGCAGGTATTAAAAAGGACTATGTGGTTTCTGGAATAAGGGAGATAAAAGAGAAAAACGTTGTATTAAAGGTCTTACTTGGAGATATAAATCTTCAATTTCCCCAGAAGAGCCGGCAATATATATTTGTCAATAACAGGCCCGTTTATAATAGAAATATATCCTATGTGATAAATTCTGTTTATGAAGATATATTTCCGAGGGATGTATATCCCGCTTTTGCTGTATTTATCCAGTTACCATCAGAAGATGTTGATGTAAATGTCCATCCCACAAAAAGGGAAGTGAAGTTAAAAGAAGAGAGTTATATCTCCTCCGAACTCTCTGATTTATGCAGGGATGTTCTTTTGAGACAGGGGAGGGCAAAGGTTGGAGGAGATATTGTCTATTCTGAAAAAAGAGAGGATATTACAGGAAAAGTTACTGCTACCTTTGTCTCTGATGTAAAGGAAGGAAAACTTTTTGATACGAAGCCGGTGGATATATCAAGATATGAAGGACTCAGAGGGAAATTGGAGAAAGCGGGCTATATAGGATGTTACCGGAACAAGTACCTTTTTTTTGATGCAGGAGATACCCTTCTGATAATAGACCAGCATGCTGCTCATGAACGGATAAGGTATGAAATTTTGAAGAGCCAGTGGGAAAGCGGCGCAATAGAGATACAGAGAATACTTACTCCTTTGATAATAAGAATAGACCCTGAGGAGATGGTAGCATGGGAGAAAGGGTGTGAGTTTTTAGAACAACTCGGGTTTTTGACAACAAGATGGGATGCCACTTCTATTGCTCTTCACGGTTTTCCTCAAGGGATAAAACAGCCAGAGGTTTCTGTAAGGAATATACTCGCGGATGGAGATTTTACCGGATATGATAAAGATACCCTTGCAAGAAGGGCCTGTAAGGGTGCTGTAAGTGCGGGAGAGGAAATAAAAAAGGAAGAGGCGGTATATATAAAGAATGAACTTTTGAAATGTAAAACACCTTTTGTATGTCCTCACGGACGTCCGACAGTCGTTGAATTTTCGGAGATATTTTTTGACCGGCAATTTCTGAGATAGAGGAGAATATAGATGGTTAAGATAAAAAAGAATGCATATTACAGAATGCAGGTACTTAACTTTATATATAATAATCAGCCAGTTTCAAGGATAAGAATAGGAGAGATAACAGGGATACGACTTGCCACTATTACCGAAGTGGTTAAAGCACTGATTGAAGAAGGGCTTGTGAAGGAAACAGGCAAACTTAAAAACAGACAGGGTATTGGCCGCAAAGAGAATATGCTGGAGATTATACCGGAGGGTAGATTTTTTGTTGGCTGTGAGTTAAGGCCAAGAGAGATACAGGCACTGCTTCTCAATTTCAAAGGGGAAATAGTCCATACTAAACTGTGTGAAATAGCGGATAAAGAAAGAAGTGAAGTGGTCCTATCGTATATAGAAAAATTATTACGCTCATTGATAAAAGAAAAAGGGATACCGCATAACAGAATATACGGTATGGGTTTTGTAGATCCCGGGATTATTGATGTAGAAAAAGGTATTTCTATCTCTTCCACTATAATGCCTTCCTGGAAAAATGTTCCTGTGAAGAAATTTCTTGAGGAAAAGTTAAAATTCAGGGTATTTTTAATCAATACATCACAGGCAAAGGTTCTTGCCGAACATCTTTTTGGAAAGGGTAAGGGACTAAATGACCTTGTTTTTATAGAGTATGGGGAGGGTATTTCCTGTGGCATTATAAGCAACTCTTCAATTATTGGCGGTTATACGGAGGTAGCGGGAGAGATGGGACATTGTAGTTTTCCCGGGAGGGATGAAAGATGCAGGTGCGGGAGAAAAGGTTGTCTTGAAGCAATAGCAAGTATTCCTTCAATAGAAAGAAAAGTGAGAAAGCTTGCTCTACATAAAAATCTGCCATTTCCATTGAGTAATGCATCTATTAAAAATATTATAAAAGCATATGAACAGAACAATCCACTTATTAAAGGGATACTGGACGAGGCATCGTTGTATATGGGGATTGCGGTGGCAAATGTAATTAAACTGCTGAATCCGGAATTGGTAATACTTGATAAAAATTTTTCAGCAATGGGGAAGAAATTTCTTGACAGATTTTTTAATACAATAAAAGAAAGCATACTTTATGGAGAATCAGTAAAATTTACAATATCCTCTCTTGGAAAAGAGCAGGCACCTTTAGGTGGGGCAGCACTTTGTTTACAGAATTTTCTGAAAAAATTGAGTTGACAGAAATTTTTTTAGGTGTATAATTTACAAAAAAGTAAATAAAGGAGGGGCAATGGAAAAGAAAAAAGATGTTTTATATACAGGTTCAGATACAGAAGGAGGTATAACATCTGGTTATCAGATGAATGATGGAGTGAAGTTGAAGGTGTCTTACTCGTTCTTCGGCTCCATATATGATAAGGATGAAGAAGAGGCGGTATTAAAGGCAATGAAGCAGGATTCTCAAACAATGGGACCACAGGTAAAACTCTTTCAGGATGAGTTTGCTAAGAAATTTGAAGTCAAGTATGCCTTTGCGACAAGTAACTGTACAACTGCAATGCATGTGGCAACGCAGGCATTCGGGATAGGCCCAGGAGATGAGGTTATAGTAACTCCCAATACTTTTATAGCCACATCCCTGGTTATTATCAAGGAAGGAGCAAAGCCGGTCTATGTGGATATTGACCCCAGGACATTCAATATAGACCCGGCAAAAATTGAAGAAAAAATAACAAAAAAGACAAAGGCAATATATGTGGTCCATTACGGCGGGCAGATGTGTGATATGAACCCGATTATGGAGATAGCAAGAAAATATAAACTTTTCGTTATGGAGGACTGCGCCCATGCACACGGTGCGAAGTATAAAGGAAGACCTGCCGGTAGTATAGGAGATATAGGATGTTTCAGTTTCCATTCTCTCAAGAATATGACTACACTTGGAGAAGGCGGGATGATTACTACCAACAGTGATGAGTTTGCAGAGAGGATACAGCGTCTGAGATGTATGAGTATAACCCACTGGCCACCTGAACAGAAGGTATTTGAATTTGCGGGCTTTAAGATGGAAAAGAAGGATGTAAGGGACTACTGGATACCATCTCACTTTGATGTCATTGATGATAATGGTAAGTGGGGAAATAATTACAGAATGAATGAGGCACAGGCAGCTGTTGGAAGAGCGCAGTTAAGAAAACTTGATATGCTTGTAGCAAAACGAAGAGAAAATGCACGGTATCTTAATGCAGGACTCCAGGGGATAAAAGGAATAACCCCTGTTTATGAAGACCCCAACTGTTTTCATTGCTACCACCTGTATACACTCTGTGTGGAAGAGGAGGAACTCGGGGCTTCAAGGGATGAATTTATGAGGGTTCTTTACAGAGAAGAAGGAGTACAGGGGATTCTTCATTATCAACCCACATATCATTTCACGGGGATTAAAAAATTATTTAACTATCCTGATAAACTCTGTCCCAATGCAGAGAAGTTCTTTTATAAGAGAGAACTGAACCTTCCTATGCATCCAAGATTGACAAAAGAAGAACTTGATATGATGATAGAGGGAATAAAAAACGCTGCAAGAAAAGTGCGCCGATAATTCTACTGCGGGTACGGTATCTGTTTACAGGATTGGGAGATAGGTAGCTATTTCATACTCATGCACCCGTTTTCTGTATTCGTCCCACTCTATTTTCTTTGCTGCAATAAGGTTTGTGAATATGTGTTCTCCAAGTGTCTCTTTAAGCAGATTACTTCCTTCCGCTACCTCTATCGCCTCTATCAAACTACCTGGCAGACACTCAACTCCTAACTCTTTCATCTCTTCTTCTGATAGATGATATACATCCCGCTCCAGTGGCTCACATAACGGATACTTCTCTTCTATCCCCTTCATCCCGGCTGCTACCATACACGCAAATGCAAGATACGGGTTGCAGGCAGGGTCGGGTGAACGGAACTCTATCCTTGTGGACTTCTCCTTACCCGGCTGATACATAGGCACTCTTATCAACGCACTCCTGTTTCTTCTTGCCCAGCAGATATATACCGGTGCTTCATAGC
>Ga0209409_1001359_pt1 | contig 21207 bp, 15 predicted proteins | sample AD_JPNMR1_MetaG_FD_184424 | JGI IMG/M metagenome (GOLD analysis project Ga0209409, IMG submission 184424) | Active sludge microbial communities of municipal wastewater-treating anaerobic digesters from Japan - AD_JPNMR1_MetaG (SPAdes) (version 2) | ecosystem: Engineered > Bioreactor > Anaerobic...
GGTCTTCTCAATTTGCTGTGGCAGGGGTGATGATGGCGTTGAAAGACGCTATGATTGATGTTACAAAAATTAATCCTGATGATGGTTTAATTGTCCTGGGCATCAGCAGCAGTGCAATGGATTTCATAGAAAGCCAGCACAAGATACTTTTAAAATATGGTGCGAAAAAGGTTTCTCCCTACGGATTTGTTGCTGCTACTCCAAATCGCATTATTGGAGAGGTCATTGATTATTTAAAATGGAGACCGAACACACTCTCTGTAACTGCTGCGTGCGCGTCTGGAACTGATGCTGTTGGTAATGCATACCAGAGAATTAAACAAGGTTATGTCAAACTGGCAATTGCAGGGGCTACCGATGCAATACTTACCCCATTGATTATAGCAGGTTTATCTTCTTCAGGAATCATCCCGGATTTCGAAGAAAATCCGGAAAAAGCCAGTAGACCTTTTGACCTCTTAAGATGCGGTGGAATTCCTTCTGAAGGATGTGGTATTATTGTTCTTGAAGAAATCAATCATGCTATCAGCCGTGGAGCAAAAATTTACGGAGAAATTATCGGCTACGGCACAACAGGTGAAATTTCTGATGAAAACCCGTCTTCAGGACTAAGAAATGCTATTAAAAGAGCTTTGGGTGATGCTGGTATTTCTTCTAATGGTATTGATGTAATCAGTGCACATGCTCCATCTGATCCTTTCATTGATAAACTTGAAACAAAAATTATTAAAGAGATTTTTGGACCTCGTGCGTATGAGATACCAATCAGTTCAGTTAAATCAATGACTGGTAATCCACTGGGAAGTGCTGGATTATTTCAAATCATTGCTACAATGCTCTGGTTTGAAAAAAATATTGTCACACCTACGATTAATTATGAATATCCGGACCCAGAATGTGACCTTTATTATGTACCAAACAAAACACATCAGTTAAAAGTAAATACTGCCTTACTTGATTGTGGCGGACTTGGTGGAACATGCTCTGCTTTAATCTGTAAGAGGGTAGAGATATGAATTATTGGGTGGGAAGTCTTGTAGTAACGATACTAATCGTTGGTATTCTCGCGTGGATTGTATACAGCAGGAACAAGAACAGACCACCAAACAGACGATTTTCAGTTTTTGCTGCAGCTCTTGCCCTGTGGTCCTGTGTGGGCATACTCTTAATGAATTTGAAAGATGTAATTCATCTCCTGTTCCTATTAAAAGTTGCTGGAATACTTGGTGCACTCTTGCCGGCGGCCTTCATATTTTTTGCTGTTGGGTTTGAAATGCCGGCTGATGAAAACAGGGAGAAAACTCTTAAGACCATTCAAGCGACATTCTTTTTTTTATCCGTTGCTGTTTCTCTATTAACACTACACCCCTCCTTCATTAAGAGTATCATATTAAGCGAAAATTTACAAGAAAGATTACCTGGTCCGGATGTTGAGTACGGCTGGCCCTTTTTATTATATTCGTTGATTATCATCCTTACAATGGTTTTTGGACTCAGATATTTTTACGGGTTGATGAGGCGTAAAACCGGTACCCAGAAAACAGAAATTCAGTACGTTTTTCTTTCGATTATCACAGGCACAATTTTTGCAGTTGTTACGACACTTATTGCTCCCATGTTAGGAACAACCATTTTATGCAGATTTGGGTCAATGTCTTCCATTATTATGTGTTCCATAATATCTTATGCAATCGCAAGACACAGAATTTTGAATATTTCTGTTTTTGCAGAAAAAACATTTGTTTATGGTTGTTTGATTGCAGGATTGATGCTGGTGTATACATTCTTTGTCTGGTCTTTATCCCATTTTGTCAAGATATTTACCACTGGAACATCATTGTTTCCTGTTATTGCAAGTTCCTTTATTATCGCGATTGCTTTTTCACCCTTAAAAGAAATTATCCAGAGATGGGCAAGAAAAAAGATATTCAGGCAACAATATGATATAGAACAGATTCTGGCTCAAATGAGATTGATTGTAGGAAGTTCTTTGAATTTTGAAGAAGGTATTGCCGCAATGATGGGAATAATCGACAATGAAATCCATATTAAAAATATACCTGTTTTTATCATAAAGCATGAACAGTCAGCAAGAAAAATTTTCATGGAATTGAAAAGAAATTCTATGTACAGGATTGAATTTAATGATAGTTCTTCGATTTTAGGGTTGCTGGAAACAGAACCTTTTACTCATTTTAAGGATGAACTTATCAGATTTTCAGGCAGAGAGACAGTAAAATCCGTATTAACAGAGATGGATTTCTATGGCGCAGAAGTTATCATACCAATTCAATTTCATAACAGGGTCATTGGAACAATTTTATTCAGTGGCAGGGAAGACGAAAAGAGTTTTTCAGATACTGAAAGAAGAATATTGAATGCGCTGTCGTTGTACATGGGAATATTTATTGAAACCACTGCCCTTGCAACTACCCTCAGGGAAAACAGGAGTTATCAACAATCGTTGCTTGAAAATCTACCGAGCGGGGTGATCGCTGTGGATGATGAACACAATGTTATTGTTTTTAATTATGAAGCCGAAAGAATTACAGGGTTGAAAAGGGAAAATGTTTTAAGAAAAAAATATGAGGAAGTGGTACCGGCTGACTTGCAAAAACTACTGACATTTCTTTTGCGGAATAAAAATGGAATCAGACATATGGAGACGGAATTTTCTAAAAATGGTTCTCCAATTCCATTGATGGCGAGTGGTTCGTGTTTTTATTCATCTGGCGGTTCTCTTCTTGGAGCTCAATTGATTTTTTCTGATATTTCTCAATTGAAAATACTTCAAGATCAGGTGAAAAGAAATGAAAGGCTTGCTTCTCTTGGCATCCTTGCTGCAGGTATCGCACATGAAATTAGAAATCCGCTTGTGGCTTTGAAGACGTTTTCACAGCTATTGCCTGAAAAATTTTTGGATGAAGAATTTAGAGCAAATTATACAAAAGTTGTGATTCCTGAAATTGAAAGAATTGATGGGCTTGTGGAACAATTGCTTGTCTTTGCAAGACCAAGGCCAGTAAAAAAAGAGAAAACAGACCTTGTTTCGATAATAGAATCAACAATTACATTGATGAAGGCACAGGCAAAATTTGCCAGTATTTCATTTATTCAGCAATATGAGAAAAAAGAAATAGAGATTATTGCAGATTCTGAAAAATTGAAACAGGCATTATGGAATATTTTATTAAACAGTGCAGAGGCGATGGAGGGAAACAAAGGAACTATTAAGATTCAATTGTTTAATGATAATGAAAATGTTGTCCTCACCATTGAAGACGACGGTTGTGGAATTCCAGAAGAAAACTTGAGTAAGATCTTTGATCCATTATTCACAACTAAACCCAATGGAACTGGGCTTGGATTGCCGATAGTAAACGAAATTATTGCTCAGCACAATGGTAGAATTTTTGTTGAAAGCAAAAAGGGAGTTGGAACAAAGGTAATTATAGAATTACCCTTGAACGAGAGGATTGAAAAATGAAGTATGTGATGATTGTCGTGGAAGACACAGGTATAGCAAATGCTTTAAAAGTACTTTTAAAAGACAAATTCTTGCCTTTTGTTGTGACTGCCGACAGCGCCTGTCAATCAATTGCGCAAAGGAAACCAGATATAGTTATAATAGATAGTGTGTACTCCAGCAGGTCAGGATATGAACTTGCAGGTGAAATTCTGAAGCTGATTCCAGATATTCCTGTAATTGCTCTTGTTGATTCTTATGGACCTATAACACGGCGGCTAATGAATCTTGGTGTGTATGAGGTGATAGAGAAACCTTTTGATCCTGAGAGGTTCATGTATACATTGAATCGCGCTGCAGCGCATGTAGAAATTAGAAGACCGGAAAACTCAGAGGCAATTCAGGATAACCGTGATAAAACGTCTTTGGTAAATGAAAACACATTTTTCCAGAAGTTGAGTGAACTGATTGCTGAAAATTTTTCAGTTCCTGAAAGATTGATATATGCAATACTTAATCTGTTGCGAACTCAATTTTCATTGTCCGGAGTTTCTCTGTTTATTCGTAAAAATGAGGAATTTGTGTTTTTTGATGGGATAGGGGTTGAGAAAGTTTTTTTGAATAATGTGAGGTTTAATCCAGGTACTGCAATTTATAAATGGCTAATGTCAGAAAGAAAAATCATCCAGAAACACCATCTTTATTCATCTGAGCTGGTTTCAGAAATGAATTTATTGCAGGCAGATTTAGTACTTCCTCTTTTAAATAGAGACGGACTTGCTTTGGGTTTTTTTGCATTTGGCACCAGATTAACCGGAGAAGTTTTTACTGCTGAAACAATCAGATTTTTGACTGTCACAATAACATATCTGAGTATATTGATTGAGGATGCTTTCCTTTTCCAGGACATTGTGATTCAGGAAGAATCTCAGAAGATTATACTTGATAATGTTCCGACCGGGATTATCGTTCTTGATAATACCTACCATGTAAAAATTTTTAACAAGCAAGCAGAATTGATACTGGGAAAAAGGAGCAAAGATGTGCTCAATTTATCTGTGGAACATTGCGGCGCCGAATTTGCATCAAAAGTGAAGGACGTAATTGTTAATCGTCAACCAATAAATAGAGAAGAACTATTTATTTCTACATTGGGAAAATGGATTGGTATGAGTTGTGATTTTATCAAACAGAACAACGAAATTACGTGGACGATCGTCATTTTTCAAGACATTACTTCTGCTAAGGAGATGGAAAAAGAAAGAAAAAGAATTGAGCACAATCAATACTGGCAACAAATTGCACAACAGCTTTCTCACGAGATAAAGAATCCACTGGTGGCAATAAAAACATTTGCCTGTCTCCTTCCTGAAAAGTTTTCAGACGAATCCTTTCGGACAGAGTTTTATAAAATTGTTAATGGAGAAATTCAGAGGTTAACATTTCTTGTGGAAAAAATTGCACGGCTGGCTGATACGGAACAGCTGACTTTGAATAAAACAAACTGTTTGGAGATTCTTCAAAAGGTAAAGCAAAGATTTCCGTCATTAGAAATTACTTCTTGCGATGGAATAGACACGATAACAAAAGCGGATGCAACAAGACTTCAGGAAGCACTGGAACTGTTGCTTGATTTTTGCGTTCAGGACGCTGGAGAACAAAAAAATATTGAGATTTCTTTAACTTCACAGGAAGGTTCTATTGAAATTTCAATAATGGAGCCAGGCAACAACATAAAATGTCAACCTGGACAGGATTTATTTACCCCTTTTTCAAATCAGTTTTCCACACTACTGTCTCTTAATCTTGCGATATGTCGTAAAATTATCGAAGAACATTCAGGCAGAATATTTTCAGAGATTTTACCTGGAAGTAAAAAATTCGTTATCAAACTGCCGGTGTCAAAATGACCAAGAAAATTCTTATTATTGATGACGAAAAAAGTGTTCAGGAATCCTTGAAACTTGTTCTTTCAGATAGTGGCAGGATATTTGTTGCTTCCTCAGGTAAAGAAGGGCTTGAGATATTATCACGCAATGAGATTGATATCGTTTTTCTGGATATACTGATGCCTGACCAGAATGGTCTTGAAACTTTGCGAGAGATTAAAAAAATTGACGAAATGATTCCTGTTGTTATGCTGACGGCTGTTTCAAAACTTTCCACAGCTGTTGAAGCAATGAAACTTGGAGCGTATGATTACCTGACAAAACCATTTGATGTAGAGGAAATTCGTCTCATTGTACAGAAAATTTTCAATGAATTTAAAATCAAACAGAAGGTCCAATTTCTTACTGATGAACTGGAAAAATCAGCCGAGCCCATTGTATATAAGAGCGACCAGATGAAAGAAGTTTTGTCGCTTGCCTTACGAGCAGCTCCGCACGATTCAGCAGTGTTAATTACAGGACCAACTGGTAGTGGAAAAGAACTGGTAGCAAGATTTATTCATAGAGAAAGCCCAAGAAAAAATGAACCATTTGTTGCTATACATTGCGCTGCAATACCCGAAACCCTTTTTGAGAGTGAAATCTTTGGTTATGAAAAAGGAGCATTTACTGGAGCATTCAAGAGCAAACCAGGAAAACTTGAAGTAGCAGGTTCCGGAACCATTTTTTTTGACGAAATTGGAGAAATGCCACTTTCTCTTCAAATCAAACTTCTTCGTGTATTGCAGGAACACGAATTTTCAAGAGTAGGGTCAAATGAACCTATCAAAATGGAAGCAAGAGTTCTTTCTGCAACATCAAGAGACTTGAAAAAGGAAGTGGAATCAGGAAGATTCAGGGAAGATTTGTTTTACAGGTTGAGTGTAATTCCAATTTATATTCCTCCTATTAAAGAAAGAAAACAGGATATTCTTCCGGTTGCATATCATTTTCTTTCTTTTTTTGGGAAACAAACAGGAGCCAGGGCGAAGATGTTTTCTCCTGAAGCAGAACAATGTTTGTTAAATTACGATTGGCCTGGCAATATCAGAGAGGTAAAAAATGTGATAGAACGCATTTTGGTTTTAAGGGGAAATAAGGATATAATAAATGTAGAAGATTTGCCGGAAGAATTCAGGGCAGTGCAATCCGGAAATTCAACAGATGCATCCTTCGAGGAAAGGGTCAGGGAGTTTGAAAAGGGACTAATTCTTGACGCGCTGAAAAAGTTTTCCTGGAACAAGTCAAAGGCAGCAGAATATTTGAAAATGAGTCGTAGAGTGCTGAACTATAAGGTTGAAAAATATGGAATCAGGCAAAACCAAGAAAAGAATTTTAGTTATTGAAGATAACATCGGGGTTCAAAACCTCTACAGAGATATTTTAAAAAAGCATTCTTACGAAGCAGAAATTCTGGATAGTGTATCCAGGGCGATTGACGCATTGAAAAAAACAAATTTTGACCTGGTGATTCTCGATTTACAACTATCTGGAGAAGATGGACTGATGTTTCTTGACAGTTTGAAAAGTTTTGAAACTGCTGTTCCTCCAGTCATAGTGTGCACAGGTATGGCTTCCATTGAAAATGCAGTGGATGCAATGAAAAAAGGTGCAAGTGACTTTATAACCAAGCCTTTTTCAGTTGATGCTTTGATATCCACCATAGAAAGGAATATCAGTATTAATGAACTGACAAGAAAAATTTCAGAAATAAAGATGATTCGTTCAATTCTTGAATTGAATAGAATTATCATTTCTATTACAGATATAGAAGACCTGTGTACTGGTGTTGTTGATCTTGTTTATAATCTTGTAAAACCAGACATTGCACTTTTATATTTCAGGGATGATGATACAGGAAGATTTTTTCTTAGACGAACGAAAGGAAGCGCATCAGATTTTACTCCTCCAGTAGTTATTTCTTTATCTGAAACAGGGAGTTTCTATAGAAAAAATAGCGATATTGTTCATAGAATAGATGAAAAATCCTTTGAAGTAAAACTGTTTGGAAGGAAAGATATCATTGGTATACTGAGATTTTATTCGACAGAAAAATTTGATGACAGGGAACTGAATTTTCTTTCAGTGTTTGGTACCCAAATGGGCATTGCTCTTGAAAATGCAAAATTACTTCAGCAACTTCAGGAGTCATACATTAGTGCAATAAGGTCTTTGGTAAATTCCCTTGAGGCAAAGGATGCCTATACAAAGAACCATTCAGAACAGGTAGCATATTACGCTGTTGCCATCGGTAAAGTTCTTGGGTTAGACCACAAGTCTCTCGAGAGCTTGCGCAACGCTGCATACCTGCATGACATCGGAAAATTGGGTATAAAGGATGAAATTATTTTGAAGAAAACTTCTCTTTCAGAGGAAGAATTAGAAATTATCAAAAAGCATCCTCTTATTACAAAAGAGATCCTTCAGCCATTAAAAATGAGAAGAGAAGAAATAGAAGCATGTCTTTATCATCATGAAAGGGTCAATGGTAAAGGTTACCCTGAAGGGTTGTCAGGAGAAAAGATTCCTCTATTTGCAAAAATTCTTGCAGTGGCTGATGCTCTGAGTGCAATGATTTCTGAAAGGCCATACAGAAAGAAAATGGAAATAGAAGATGCCATTGAGGAATTAAAAAGGAATGCAGGGCAACAGTTTGACGAGAATATTGTAGAGGCACTGATTCACTTCGTTGAAAATTCAAGGCAAAAATAATCTACGAAAAGGAGTTTTTCATGATTAGCATTTCGCGGTTGTTGTCGAATGACCTCGGGATTGATCTTGGAACCGCCAATACTGCGGTTTATGTGAGGGGGAAGGGTGTAGTGCTGATGGAACCTTCTATTGTGGCAATTAATCGAGATACAAAAGAAGTTCTTGCAGTTGGAATAGAAGCAAAAAAGATGCTGGGTAAAACTCCAGCAAACATCATTGCGATGAAGCCAATGAAGGGTGGTGTGATCGCTGATTTTGATGCTTGTGAGTCGATGTTGAGACACTTCATTAATAAAGTGAAATCACCGCGGCACAAGTTTGTTATGCCACCGAGGATGGTGATTGCAGTTCCTTCTGGAATTACAAGCGTTGAGAGAAGGGCGGTTCGCGAAACTGCGTTAAAGGCAGGAGCGAGGATGGTGAAACTTGTGGAAGAGCCAATGGCTTCTGCAATTGGTGTTGGATTGCCTGTCGAGGAACCATGTGGCAGTTTTATTCTTGATATTGGTGGTGGAACAACAGAAATGGCTGTGATTTCCTTAGGAGGGTTGGTACTTACAAAAAGTTTACGTGTTGCTGGAAATGAAATGGATGAGGCAATTTCCAATTATTTAAAGAAGAAATACAACCTTCTTATCGGTGAAAAGACTGCTGAAGATATCAAAATAAGTATCGGTTCTGCATTTCCACTTGAAGAAGAACTAACAATGGAAGTTCATGGAAGAGACCTTGTTGAAGGTCTTCCCAAAATGATCAGGGTCAGGTCAGAAGAAATAAGAGAGGCATTGCAAGAAACGTTGATGGCAATTGTTAGTGCTGTCAGGGATATCCTTGAAGAGACTCCTCCTGAGCTTTCAAGCGACCTTGTTGAAAGAGGGTTGGTCATTGCGGGCGGGGGTGCTCTTTTACGAAATATTGATAAACTGATATCTCAGGAAACAAAACTTCCTGTTGTGGTTGCAGAAAATCCCCTGCTTGCCGTTGTGACTGGTGCCGGTAAAATGCTTGAAGAAGATCGTTATTTGAAGATGTTTCCTTCCGAATAGGCGGTTGAATGCTGTGGAGATTCCGACGGGAAATTATCTTTATCGTTCTTATTTTAATTGCCATATGGCTGATCAAATATGGTGTATCGTTTAGGGCATTTTTTTCAAAACATATGACAACTTCCGGGAATTTTCAGCCAGGTGTTGAACGTATCATCAATGAGAATGAACAATTGAAAAAATTGCTTGGTTTAAAACAATCTGGAAATTTTTCGCACGTTGTTTATGCTGGCGTGAAAACAATTTCACCATGGGTTTTTCCTTCTGTTATTGTTGTCGATAAGGGTACAGAAAATGGCGTAAGAGAAGGAATGAGTGTAATAAGTTCCAGTGGTTCGCTGATAGGCAGGATAATCACTGTGAATAAAAACGACTCAACGGCGATTACACTGTATCATCCTGATAGCAAGGTAAGTGTTATGGTTTTATCAACAGGAGAACTTGCGGTGATTGAGGGAGTTTCTGTGGCATCATTGTATCCGTATTTAAGAATAAAATTCTTGCCTCCAGAATGCAAGGCATCTGTGGGTGATATTGTTGAAACAAGCGGTCTTACAAGATTGTTTCCCCTTCATATCAAAGTGGGAATAATACTAAAAATTGACCGTTCAGGTTCAGAACCTATTGCACAAGGTATTGTATCTCCTTTTTTTATCCATGAAAACATCAATACAGTCGCACTGGTTGAATAATAAAGAATTCTGGCTACTAGTGATTATTCCTTCTGTGTGTCAGTTTTTACTGTCTCACTTGTGGATTGACTTTTTTCTGCTGACTATGTTTTATGTTGCTTTTAATAAAAAGGTATTTCCATTTTTTTTAATGGTTTTTCTATGGAGTATAATATACTCAATCACAACAGGTGATAATCCGGGTGGCGAAATGCTGGCTCTCGGAACCGTGTGGTATATATTCTCTTCTTTCAAAATTGACACAGATATTAAAAGAATTGCCTCAGCAGTGATGGGTTGTTTCTTATATCTCATTGTAAAATTTTGCTTGATTTCGGGTGGATGCGTATGGAATATTCCAATGACAATGGTTTTTTCACTCTGGTTTATACTGATACATGTCATAATCTGTTTTATTTTTATTGGAGTGAGATACCAACTTTTGAAAGGATATCTTTCAGCAACCTGAATTAATGCTATGGAACAGAGACTTAAAATTTTTCAGCAATTCCTAAGATTTTTATTGGGGTTACTGCTACTTCAATGTATAAATCTTCAAGTTTTTCACTTTTCATACTATCGAAAGCTATCTGACCAGAATTGTATCAGAACAATTGATCTCGGGATTCCTCGTGGAAAAATTTTTGACAGGAATGGTAGAATTCTTGCTGAAGATAAAACATGCTTCAATCTCGTGTATGTACCATATGACCTTAAAAATCCTGAAGAAGTTGCCTCAGTTCTTTCCAGCATTTTTGGTATGGATCGTTCAGAACTTCTAACTCAATTAAACAAAAAATCATCAAATCCTTTTGAAAGAAGAATTTTAAAAAGGTCTCTCAGTCAGTCAGAAATTGCTGCCGTATCAGAGTATGCCTTTAAACTATCTGGTGTTTTTGTACAGGCGGGATTAGACAGGCAATATACTCTTGGAGACGGCGCTGCTCATTTACTTGGCTATACCGGGGAAGTAAGTCAAGAAGATCTTGATATGTTAAAGGATGAGGGTGTAAAGGCAGGCCATTACATTGGAAAATATGGACTGGAAAAACAATATGATGAGGTGTTACGAGGGAAATCAGGAGGATATCAAATAGAGGTAGATGCTCGTGGGCATCAAAGAAGAATATTGAAAGAAATAGCCATGGTACCTGGAAACAATCTGGTTCTTACTGTGGACCAGATAGTTCAGGAAGCGTGTATTAATGCTCTTGGTGATAGGTCTGGATCGATTATCGTAATGGACCCGAGAAACGGCGAAGTTCTTGCGCTTGTCAGTAAGCCCTCTTTTGACCCATTGAATGTACGAAAATATCTGGTATCTCCTTATAGTAATAAAAACCCGTTTCTTGATCGTGTAATTGCCGGGCAATATGCACCAGGTTCAATCTTTAAGATTATCACTGAAATTGCTGCTCTTGAAAGTGGTGAAATTGGCGAGCACGACCGTATCGAATGTACTGGAAGCATGGAAGTTGGTGATAGAATTTTTCATTGCTGGAAAGAAGAGGGGCATGGTTGGGTAGATATAAATCTTGCCCTTCCATTTTCCTGTAATATATTTTTTGGAACAGTTGGGGCAAAACTTGGTGTGAACAAAATTCTTGAATATGCGAAACTTTTCGATTTTGGCAAGCCCACAGGTATTGACCTGCCAGGGGAAAAACCAGGAAACCTTCCTTCTCCTGAAGAATCAGGTGGTCCGGTCAATATTGCAATAGGTCAGGGGGCCATTTTAACGACACCAATTCAATTGTGCATGATGATATCCGCAATTGCAAATGGAGGTAATCTGTGGAAACCATTCATAACCAGGAAAATCGTCGCGCCTGATGGAAAAACGATTAAGGAATTTCAACCCACGCTTAAAAAAACAATTTTTATTTCAGAGGAAACTTTGACGATATTAAGAAGGGGATTAAAAAATGTTGTGAAATTTGGCACAGCAGCAGGTGCCAGTGTTGCAGGAATTGAAATTGCAGGCAAAACAGGAACAGCGCAGGTTGCCCAGCGAGAACTTGGATTGCCCACAAGAGGAGCTTTTGCCTGTTATGCCCCTGCTGACAGTCCAAGTATTGCAATGGTGGTGGTTCTTGATGAGGGAAGTTCATCTCAGGCAGCGCGGATCGCAGGTGCCATTATCAAGAAAATTTACACTGCTGAAGAAGTAAGAAGCGAAACAACAATAAGCGAAACTCAGGAAACACAGACGTTACCGTCTGGAAGTCAGGGGTTTGAATAAAATGGAAAATCACGCTAATCCCGGAAAAACTTTGATGATTTTAACCTCAGTGCTTGTGGCACTCGGGATGCTATTGCTTTATAGCGCTTCAAGAAGTATTTCTACAATTCAAACTGGTTTGCCTGTTTATATTAAGCAGGTAATATGGGCAATACTTGGAGCTATCATTGCGCTGTGGTTGAAGGATTTTGATTACAGGCACTGGAACAAACTTGCCCATGCATTGTACTTTATTACCCTGATTCTTCTTGTTGTAGTTCTTGCAATAGGTACAGGAAGGGCTGGAAGATGGATAAAAATAGGTTGGTTCAATTTTCAGCCCTCTGAATTTGCAAAGTTCGTGCTCATCGTAGTTCTTGCCCGATACTTTTCAATCAGAGATGTGCAGAGATTTTCAACACTCTTTGGTGGTGTACTAATTACAGGTATTCCCTTTTTGCTCATTCTCATTCAACCGAATCTGGGGACTGCGTTTCTTTTTATCATGATATTTTTTGCGATGGCATATCTTGCAGGAGCAAAGGGAAAACACCTTCTAATTTTATTGATTGCAGGAATATTGATGAGTCCTTTATTATGGATGGGGTTAAAAGATTATCAAAAGCAAAGGCTCGTGATTTTTCTCAATCCGTGGAAGGACCCGCTCGGGAAGGGATATAACATTCTTCAATCAAAGATTACGATTGGTTCTGGCGGTATTATTGGAAAGGGTTTCCTCAAGGGAACTCAGACAAAACTTGCATTTCTTCCTGAGTTTCATACTGATTTTATCTTCTGCTTGCTTGCAGAGGAATTTGGACTCATTGGCGTACTTGTGCTTCTCTTTCTCTACTATGTTTTTCTGACACAGGCGTTGAGAATTACCCTTACAACCCAGGATCCATTTGGACGACTTGTTGGAACAGGTATTATGGTGATGTTTATCGTCCAGATTTTTGTCAATATAGGCATGGCATCAGGAATTTTACCTGTCGCAGGGATTCCATTACCATTTTTGAGCTACGGTGGTTCTGCGATGCTGGTGTGCTTTATATGCGTTGCCACTCTTTACAATTTGTATAAAAATACCACGCTTTTTTGAATACTCCATGTTTAACCTTGAAGAAATTTTGAACAAAATAAGAAAGCCAATTACATATCTCAACAATGAGATTAATTCTGTCCATCCTGATATTGAAAATGCTAAGATAACAATTGCGTTAGGATATCCAGATTTGTACGAAGTTGGTATGTCGAATCTTGGAATCAGGATTTTATATCATATACTCAATAACATAAAGGAAGTTGCCTGTGAACGGTTTTTTGCTCCAGGAATTGATCTTGAAGAAATCCTGCGGAAGGAAGGTGGATTTTTATTTTCGCTTGAATCGAAGTTACCCTTAAAAAAATTTGATGTTGTTGGTTTCAGTATTTCTTCTGAATTAAACTATACCAATGTCATTAATCTTCTATCTCTTTCAGGTATTCCGATTTATTCTTCGCAGCGGTCCGAAAAAGACCCGATTATTATTGCCGGTGGTAACTGTTCATTTCATCCAGAGGCACTTGCTAACTTTATAGACATATGGATTATAGGTGAGGCAGAGGAAGCAATGGTTGAGTTTGTTAATGTCTACAGACAATTAAAGGGTCTTAAAAGAAATGACATTATCAAGGAACTGGCAAAAATTAAAGGATGCTATGCGCCATCGTTTTATCATCCGCAATCTGATGAAAGTGTGAGACCTGTTGAAGCAGGTATTCCTGATTTCATTGAACGACGTTTTGTGACAGATTTTGAAAACGCGGCATTTCCTACAAAATGGATTGTACCGTTATGTGACATTATTCATGATAGGATTTCGCTTGAAATTATGAGAGGATGTCCTCAGGCATGCCTTTTCTGCCAGGCTGGATTTTGCTGGAAACCAGTGAGAAAAAGGAGTGCAGAATCGGTGATCAAACTTGGGCTTGAAGCATATCAAAATACAGGTTATGAAGAAATTTCTCTTCTGTCGTTTTCATCCGCTGACCATCCTGAAATAGAGAGAATTGTGATTGGGTTAACTGACCAGCTGAAAGACAAAAATGTTGCAATTTCTTTTCCTTCATTGAGAATAGACACATTTTCTTTTCGTCTTGCAAACAGAATCAGCCAGGTGAGAAGGACAGGGCTGACATTTGCACCAGAAACCGGAGAAACCCTTAGAAAATTGATAGGGAAACCAATCACAGATGATACGTTGATAAAACTTGCCATGGATGCAAAAAAAACGCAGTGGCGTCAGTTGAAACTGTATTTTATGTTAGGGCTACCTGGTGAAAATGATAACACAATTGAAGAAATTGAGACGTTGATAAAAAAAATCTCAAAAATTATTTCAGTAAAGTGTTCTTTTAATGTTTTTATTCCAAAACCACATACTCCGTTTCAATGGGAGAAATTTCCTAAGTTTGAAATACATGCGGAAATAAAAAACAGGTTGCTGAAAAATTTTTCAAAAAATAGATTCGTGCATTTGAAATTTCATCCGTGGGAAATGAGCGCGATGGAATGTCTCCTTTCAAGAGGAAACAGAAAACTCGGAGATGTTATTGTTGCTGTATGGGAGGCAGGCGGTAAAATGGAGAACTGGTCTGAAACATTCAATTTTAATAGGTGGAAAAGTGCAATGGAAAGCAATGGCCTGGGTTTTGAGGATTATCTTGGAAACTCACCTGTGATATGCAACAGGTGGAAACATATCAGGGCATCCTTTCCATTTGATAAATTGTCGAATATAAGAGATCGTTTTTATCAGAAATTGAATCATCACACTTCCTGAATGTCTGGGATTAATTGTTTCCACACATTGTACTTCCATCCATTTCTCAGTGTTCTCATCGGATAGCAACCTGTTGCATCCCAGAGTCGTATTCTGGCGTGCGCAAACAAATCTCCCATATTTGAGTATTCCGGATATGTGGGACTTTTTTCTGTTAGATCATCACAAACTGCCAGGATTGTGTCTGGTTGTTTTCTATTTTTGCAGGGATAAACAATAGCAGAACCACCGCCAGCATTCACTCTTACCCAGAAGGCATCAAGGTTTTCGCCAAGATTTCTGTATGAATTAACAATCTCTTTGATATTTCCTTTGAGTTTTCCACCAGCTGAAGGATGTAAGCATAACCGTGCTCCGCCCATCACACCGATAGCCCATACATCCTGATAATGTCCATCATGACACACTCCGACAGCAACTTCTGTTCCACAGACCCTCTGTAAATTATAGTTCCTGCCATGCCACAGGCCTTCTTCACATGAATGTACCTTTGCCATCACCGGTCCCAGTGTTCCATCTGGTCTCACAAACCTGTGGCAATTAATTCTTACTGAATCAAGGGTTGCTCCCTCAACATATCTTCCCGGTATCCACTCAGGATATCCGATGAGAACGTACGGAGCATTCTTGATTTTTGAAACTGCCTTTTGAAATCTGAGCAGTTGTTCCTGTATATGCTGTCTGTTATACAGTTCTGGTGCAATTCGCAGGCCTGTTAAACTTGTTTCTGGTGTCACAAGAATCTGTACTGCGTTTTCTGAAGCACGTTTTACGCCTTCAATCAGCGCATCAACATTTTCTTCTGTTGTTGGTTTTTTTGATTGTTGCCATATTCCAATATTTAGATATTCGGGTCTTGGCCGCAGGGGTCCTGAAATTTTGAAATGTGATATTGCAATTTTCCCTTTTCCTTTTAATCCAAGCATAAACAAAGATTCTGGCAAAAAGTCAATGTTTCTTATTGTTCCGATGTTATGATTGTTAATTAGAATTTGTACTTGAGAACCTTCGTAAGGAAGGCCTTCAAGAATGTCTTGATTTCTGATAATGCTGATACTTGAAACATGAGAGACCTTATTATTAATAGAGTATCTTGGCTGTTGTTTATGAAATTCATGGGTGAAAAGTTTTAATTCGCAATTTTTGAAATCAAAAGTGATATTTATGTATTCAAATCCTGCAAGAAAACCGCAGGTAAAAGTACCGACTTGCGGATGTCCTTCAGCAAACTGAATATCAATTCTGTCTCCATATATTGAACATGGTCTCAAGTAGACAGGGGCCACGCCATCTGCAAAATTTTCAATGCACAATATTCCGTTTTCCCTCTTAATGGAAAAATCCTTCTCAGAAATTGCTTCCCATGTATCGTCGAACTCGTGTTTGAAATCCCATTCTTTAATGTATGGATATCTCATAAAGCTATTATAAAATTTTTCTGTTTTGTTTCAAAATTTCCTGCTTTTTGTGATATAATAACAACATGGAACAGGTTACATGCATTCTTCCAGTTGCCGGGATAGGAAAACGACTTCAGCCGCATACTTTTACAATTCCAAAAGTACTGTTGCCCGTTGCTGGCAAGCCAATTCTTGGTTATCTGATTGACTATGTGAAAACACTGGGTATAAAGAGGTTTGTTTTTATCACCGGGCATCTGGGAAACAAAATTGTAAATTACGTAAGAGAATATTATTCGGATGTTGAGGCAATTTTTGTTAAGCAGGAGGAATTTATCGGGCTCGGTTATGCAATTTCTCTTGCAGCTGAACATGTGAAGGGACCTGTTTTTATTAACTTAGGTGATACTTTGATTGAGGCAGATGTCAAAGATTTGATTGAGGATGGTATCAGCTGGATTGCCTTGAAAGAAGTAAAGGACCCGCGAAGATTCGGAGTTGCGGTGACAGATGGTGAAGGTATTATTACAAAGGTAGTTGAAAAGCCGTCAGAAATGATTTCTCATCACGCGTTGTGTGGAGTGTATTTTTTGAATAATAGTCACCTTCTCTTTGATTGTCTTAAGGCATTGATTAGTTCAGGGAGAAAAACAGGAAATGAATTTCAGCTGACGGATGCGATACAGATGATGATAGAAAAAGGCGAAAAAATTCTTGGAATACCTGCAAAAATCTGGCTTGATTGCGGTAAACTTGAAACCCTTCTTGAAACAAATAGATACTTGCTCGAAAAACATAAGCCAGTTATTCCGTCACTGCCAAGTGTAGTAATTAATGAGCCCGTTTTTATAGATCCCTCTGCCCAATTGAGAAATTGTGTAATTGGACCATTTGTTTCAATCGGCAAAAATGTTAACATGGTCAATGTTATTGTTCAGAACAGCATCATCAATGACAATGCCAGCATCAAGAATGTTGTCCTGACAGATTCAATAATAGGTTATTCAGCATACCTTACAGGTAATCTTCAAAAAATAAATCTCGGAGATGCTTCTCAGGTCAGTTTAATGGGTGAGGAAGAAGCACTTTTTTGAAATCTATTTAATAAATTCTTTATGAACTGCCTTCAATGCTTTCTGTCCATCCTGTTTTCTTACAATGCAAGATATTTTTATTTCAGATGTGCTGATCATCTCAATGTTAATGTTAGATTCTGCAAGGGCTTTAAACATTCTTGCCGCAACACCAGGGTGGTTCATCATGCCAAGACCTATTACAGTAATCTTTGCAATATCATTATCAGATGTAACTGACTTGCAACCCAATTCTGCGCCAATGGTTTTTGAAATTTCAAATGCTTTCTCGAGGTCAGAAATATTCACTGTAAATGATAGGTCAGTGTATCCGCTGGTACTGACGTTTTGCACGATGACATCAACATTGATACTTGCTTCTCCAAGAGCGCCAAAAATTCTGGCAGCAATACCGGGTTTGTCTGGCACATTGAAAAAAGTAATTTTTGCCTGTTTTTCGTCAAGAGTTACTGATGATACCACAGCACCTTCTTTAAAATCAACTTCAGTGACCATGGTTCCTCCACTGTCAATAAATGTTGATTTAACAACAAATGGTATATGATACTTTTGGGCAAATTCAACAGCGCGTGATTGCATTACTTTTGCTCCTGTTGAAGCCATTTCAAGCATTTCCTGATAGGAAATGACTGGAATAATACGAGCGTCAGGAACAATATTTGGGTCAGCAGTGAATACCCCAGGGACATCAGTATATATCTCGCAGATGTCTGCTTTCAATGCGCCTGCAATCGCAATGGCAGTCAGGTCTGAACCGCCCCTGCCAAGAGTTGTAATATTTTCTTCCATGCTTATTCCTTGAAAACCAGCAATGACCACAATTTTGCCCTTTTTTAATTCCTCAAGAATTCTTCGAGTATCAATGGCTCGGATTCTTGCTTTTGTATGAGTACTATCTGTACGAATGCCTGCGAGAAAGCCAGGAAGTCCTTCTGCTTCATATCCCAGTTTTTCAATTGCCATACACAACAATGCCACTGAAACGATTTCTCCTGTTGAAAGTAGCAAGTCCATTTCTCTTGTGGGAGGAGAGTCATGAACCTGTTTTGCAAGGTTAATAAGGTTGTCTGTTGATTTTCCCATGGCTGAGACAACGACAACCACTTTGTTGCCATTTTTGTATGTATTTACAATCTTTTCAGCAACCCTCTTAATTTTTTCGGTATCTGCAACCGAACTTCCACCGTATTTCTGGACAATCACTGGCATCCTTCATCCTTGTTCAAGAAGGTTTTTTAAATAATATTTTACACGACAAAACTGAATTTTGCAATAACTGGCCTATTCAAAATGGCCATCTTTAAGAAGATGAAAATGACCATTGAGATAATCAAGAGCATTTTGCTGTTTTTTCCCTTGTTCCTGAAGCCGTTCAATTCTCAAAATTCCCTCGCCACAGGCAACAAGGATTTTTTTGTTTAAATCAACAAATCTACCTGGCGACTCATAAATGCCAGTATCTTTTTCTACAGTAGATGAGATGATTTTTAACATTCTGCAGCCCTTGTTCGAAACCAGAAATGTATAGGTTCCTGGCCAGTCAGCAAAAGCGCGGATTCTATTATGAATTGAGGTTGCACTGTTTGACCAGTTAATTCGACCATCAGTTTTTTTTAGTTTCGGAGCATAGGAAACTTTTCCTTCCTGCTGTTTTCCTCTGTATCCATTTTTCAGTTTGACTAAACTATCAGTAAGAACATCAACTGCTATTTTTGATAATTTTTCTCTTAAAGTAAAAATGTTATCTCGGTCTTCAATGAATGTTGATTTCTGACTGATAATATTTCCGGCATCCACATCATCGGTGACAAATATTACTGAAACACCGGTTTGTTTTTTGCCATCCATGAGAGCCCATTCCATCGGCGCAGGTCCTCGATATTCTGGAAGAAGGGATGGATGTACGTTAATGGGAGCAATTCTGGGTATTTTGAGATACTCTTTGGGAATAATCTTGCCATAGGATATTACAACAAACAGGTCAGGCTTAAGGGACTTTATAAGATTCAAGAACTCAATATTGTCTTTCAGTTTTTCTGGTTGCAATACCGGGATGTTGTTGTTTTGAGCCCAGATTTTTATTGGGCCAGGGGTAATTTTTAGATGTCTTCCTTTTGGTTTATCAGGACTGGTAACAACTGCTAGAATCTGGCAGGATTTTTTTAGTTCTTCAAGACAAGGAATTCCAAAGGCAGAACTACCCCAGTAAATAATTTTCATTTTTTTATTTTTGAAAGACCAGCGCAGCGCCTGAAATAATTCCAGCGTCTGTTCCAAGTCCAGCTGGTACCACCTGAACACTTGCAGATAGGACCTTCATACTTCTTTCTTGGATTGTTTTTCTTACTGTATCAAAAAGAATTTCGCCTGCCTGGGCAATGCCTCCTGCGAGAATAATTCTATCAGGATTTAACATGTTTACCATTCCAGCAAGAAATGCACCAAGTGCAGTAGCCATTTCAATCCACACCTGTCTGGCAAGTTTGTCGTCTTTTTGATATGCTTCAGAAATCAGTTTTGGAGTAATCTCAGAAAGATTATTCACCATGTGTGTGAGAATTGTTTTTTGCCCACGTTTAATTTTTCTTATGGCGCTACGTACAATGTAATCCCTTCCCACATACGCTTCAATACAGCCCTGCGAACCACAACCGCATTTGCGTCCTTTATAATCCACTGGCATATGACCAAGTTCTGCCGCAGAATATATTGCTCCGCGCAAAAGTTTTCCATTTATCACAACTCCTCCGCCAAGTCCTGTACCAAGTGTAAGACATACGATTGTGCGTGTTCCTTTACCTGCTCCAAAAAGATATTCTCCCCAGGCAATGCTGTTGGCATCATTTTCTACTGCGACCTTTTTATGGAACTTTTTTTCAAATACTTCCCTCACATTAAAGTTATGCCAGTCAGGAAGATTGGGAGATTCATATACCACGCCGTTATTGTCGACAATTCCTGGTGTCCCAATACCAATACCTTCTATATTTTCATTCCATACGTCATTGATAGCAAGAGACATTTGCTCTATCACAACATCGCGACTGCCACTTTCTGCTTTTGTTGGAAGCATCCCCTTTTTTATTAGGGTGCCTGTTTCGTTAACCAGTCCGTACTTGATATAGGTACCACCCAGGTCAATCCCTATAGCAGTTTTCATTTTTTCTTACCTTTTAGGAAACCAAATATTGATTTTTTCTCTTTCTTTTCGATTTTTTCTTCTGAAGCAGGTGCTGCAGGAGGTGTTTGTTGTTTTCTTGAAAACAAAGATCTTTTTTTGGTTTCTTCTGGTTTTACTTCTGACAGAACCTCTTTCGGCTCGACTGCTTTTTCTTCTTTCTTTCTTCCAAAGCCAAATTTTTTCTTTTTCTGTTCAACAGGCGCTTGCTGCTTTACTTCTTCAATGGCTGGAACTTCAGGAAGCGTTTCAGGATGTTCGTATACCCCGTATTTTTTTACCAGTTCCATCACTATACAATAATCCTGGAAGCTTACAGTATTCGGGATGGAATGGTCAGAATGATAGATGTAGCCGCCATTTTTTTTGGCAACTTCAAATTTTGTTTTTATTTCCTGCTCAATTTTTGTTTTGTCAGGGTCGTTCATTAATCGTGTGTCAATGCCACCCATAAAAGCCAGTTTATCTCCATATTTTTCCTTCAGTTCAATAAGGTCCATTCCAGCCTTTACCTCAAGGGGTTGAAGGCAATCAAGACCAGCATCAATTAGCATTGGAATAAGTTCTTTTACGTTTCCACAGGAATGCAAAAGCACCTTCATGTTTTTTGAATGACAGAAGCCATATGCCATTTTGTCTGCTTGATAATGTGTTTTCAGGTAAGTA
>Ga0209409_1001365_pt1 | contig 21159 bp, 19 predicted proteins | sample AD_JPNMR1_MetaG_FD_184424 | JGI IMG/M metagenome (GOLD analysis project Ga0209409, IMG submission 184424) | Active sludge microbial communities of municipal wastewater-treating anaerobic digesters from Japan - AD_JPNMR1_MetaG (SPAdes) (version 2) | ecosystem: Engineered > Bioreactor > Anaerobic...
AATTAGTTAAGCTAATTAATACACTATTTATGAAGAGGAGACGGAAGATCAGTTGAAAAAGGATAAGTTAATAAAAGAAGAAAAAGCTACAAAGTTATCTCTAGACTCCTCTCTCTGATTGTCACTAGAATACCGAGCATAAATAGCCGCTTTCATTTTTTACATCACCTTTAAACACCTTCATAATTTTCTTGTGATAACTCTTCTGATTCTTCCAACTCGGCTTCAAGCTCTGATTTGAAGTGTTGATATTTCTTCTCTCTTAATGCTTTAAAGAAAATAGAATAGCTATTTGGAGAAAGAAAGTAAAAATAAAATTTTTGCTCATCTTGCATTTCGTTGACTCTATTAAAATGATTTTTGGCATATCTAAGTTTAGCTTTATTTTCATCTGATACGTCACGATCCATTTTAATTTCCACTACGACAATATCATTCCCTATTTTTATAAAGAAATCTGGATTAAACTTTCCTTGTTTAGGATGCTCGCCTTTCCTCCATGAATACTCAATGCTATAAAAACCCACATCACGAGATTTGATCCAAGCATCAATGATTTTTGCTGTAGATCCTTCTGTCAGACCTTTTATAAATTTGCGCTCGGGTACATAAGAAGCTAAAACTACATTTAGAGGAGTTTTGAAGTTATATTTATTTGATATTTTTATTAACGCAGATCTAGGAAAACTATCATCTTCCTCAAGCTCTTTCAATAATTTTTTGTCTGGCATTTCGCTATTATTTAATGAATAATCATCATAGAATATTGTGGCATCACGGCGAAGCGAACCTACACCAATTGAGTCTTTTGGCATTTCCCTCGTATTCTTCTTTATCAATTTATGAGGCTCAACCTTTATTCTCAAGCTTTTAGATCCTTTTCGCCTTATAACACCAAATGCCGATAAAGTCCGGTTGCGATTGCCTTCGCTTAATTGGTCAGTTTGATCATTAATTTTGCTAAGAGAATTTTTAATAATGTCTACAATCTTTTCTTCAGAGAATTCTTCGCTATAATTTGTTCCTGCTTCTTGATCAAAAATAAGAAGACGGTTATAAATATCATGAGCCACCTCATTAATAGGGTACATTCGGATTTTAATAGTTGTGGTCTTATCTTCTGTTTCTCCGGATATTGCTTTAACATAAGTTGTTGTTTCATCAATTTCTTCTGACTGTTTTGCATAGGTTATATAACCTTTTTTTAGCAAATCGTAAGAATCATCTTTAGAATGTTCAATTTCTTCTTCATTTCTCTTATAACAAATATTATAAAGATCAAAATTATAATCTTTACTCTTTTCTATAGGATATGAATATACTCGTCTTTCTATTTCTAAAACTTCATCTACTAAATGTTTGATATTGCTTGACCAGCTATCGTGATTAAAAACAGTTACAACCGGTTGATTTCCTTCTTTTTTATAGACATCCGGGATTCTTAATCCTCTTCCCAAAACCTGAGCAATAAGAAGTTTGGAGTTAAATGCCCGTTCTTCATGCGGGACAATTTGAAATACGTTTTTTACATCCCATCCCTCAGAAAGCATGCTGACAGAAGTTATCCATTCTATAGGATTTTCTGAGCTATCTACTTTTTTCAAAAGTGGTATATTTTTTTCATGTTCTTTTGAAGAGGTAACAATTAAAACTTTATTTGCTGCCTGCTCCTTACTAATATTCTCTTTGTCAGAAAGAAAACTAATTAGTTTGTTGGTAAGATTTTTACACGCTGCAATGTTTTTGGTAATCAGAATTGTTAAAGGTTTAACTTCTCTGTATTTTATTGTCTTATTTTCTAAGTGATTATCATATATTTTTTGAAACTTTTCTTCTTCACTATTAGAAGAATCTTCGGCTACATAACGTATGGTTTTTATGAATTTTGCTTCAATAGCATCTCTTAACGAAAAGCGATGAATCACATCTGAAAAATATTCATCTTTGATATAACAAGTTCCTGAAACGTTCACAATAAATTTAAAGTTATATTTAGGATCAAGCAAAAATTCTTTCCATTTTTTAAGTTCCCTATCATTGTAAGGGCTCATTAGATGGTGAGCTTCATCATTGAGTATAAGAGTTCGTTCTCCCTTACCCACAAGGCTATCTTCAATAGATGACTTTGTGTTAATATATGTTGCATGTATATTTTCAATACAAATATCACCTTTTTCTATAGTGCTTGATGCATTTATAATGCGCGGATTCCTAATTTTAGCATCTGGTGGCATAAGGTCTTTTAGAGTTTTATCGGCAGATAGACTACGAAATTTTTCAGTAAGGCCGGCTTCTATAGTGTTAGAAGGACAGAGAACTAATACCCAGTCTACTGCTCCTTCTGAAAGCATTATGCGGGCAATACCATACATTACATAGCTTTTGCCGGTGCCTGTTGCATGATCTATGGAACATGCAAGCTTATCTGGAAATTGCAGATAATCCTTAAAATCATCAAATGAGGAATATTTCTCTTGGAGTTTTGGATTATTATGATAGTTTTCTTCGGCCAATTCCTTAAGATTTTTATATTCGCCGCCCAGGAAATAACACACGGTAGTGCGAATAGCTTCTTTTTGATATTCTCTATCGCTGCAAAGAGCATCCAAGAAGGCTTCATATTTGTAAGGGTCATAACTATGCGGGTCATAATTTTGAGATACTTTTAAGACAAGGTCCTTATTTTGAAATGTTTGTTTAGCTAGCATAATTATCCCTCCGCTTCAGCAACGAAGTTTTCAAGCGTTTTTGTCTCACGCTTTTCGTTACCAAAAATGTCAATATAAATAATCATGAGCTGCCGTTTAACTCTGTTTTCGTCAAAACATATTTCATAATTATTTTTTATTAACTTATCTGCATAAAAAACTTCATCAAAATCAAAAACTTCACCATTATAATCATAATCCAACATGATCATTGATAATGTTTCCATATTGTCAAACTTTACAGGTTTTTTGCTGATAACCTTACTTTCAAATCGATTAATTTTGATTACACATTCTTTTGCGCTCTCGTTAAAACTCATTTGTCCTGTCTTGGACTTTATTAAATATTCGCATTCTACATAAGGGATTTGAATAAAATCGAATCCCACTGCTTCAACAGTATCATTAACATCTTCTTCACTCATAGGCTGTATTATTCTAGTAAATCCGCGCTTATGAATTTCGTCAATAATTGAGTAAGGGATACGAAGAATAAAATATTTTGTCCGGCCTTTCTCAATATAATCTTCAAGAAACTGTACTGATGCAGCGGGAGCAATTATAAAAAACCGTTTGCCAATTTTATCGCCAAGATACTTATGAAGATCATCAATAAATTCTTTACCTAGCAATGCGTCTCTGTGCTTCTGATAGTTAAAAACCAAAACATGATCCATGCCCAAATAGCCATCAAGTTCAATTGCTGATATCTCATGCTTCTCGTCACGGCATTGGAAAAGCTTTAAAGCAAAATCCCGATATTGTTCCCATGGAAGTTCCTTGATCATTTTATAATCATATAAGCCGGCGTTATAAAGAGTAAATGGTTTGCAAGGCTTACCATATTTCCTTTTTGGATTGTCTAAATCTTTGCTTTTTTCAATATTTAACAGCCGTTTTTGCATAGTGTAAATGGCAAGTTTTCCGCAATCTACCCCTATCCAGCGTCTATCTAGCTTTTCTGCTACGGCAAGTGTAGTACCTGAACCGGCAAAGCAGTCTAATACAAGATCACCAGGGCTTGAAGAGGCCTCTATTAATCGATATAATAGAGCTTCAGGTTTTTGAGTGGGATAACCTATTCGTTCTTCAGCAGTTCCTTGTACGAAAGGAATCTCAAAAATTTCTGTTGGTTTACCCTCTTTTAGGTAGGCTTTTCTAACTACGCCATTATCATCGTAATAAAGCTTATATCGTTGTCCATTATCGTCTATTTTATCATATCGACGAATCGCTTTACTATCATATTGGATAAGAGTTGCTTTTCCATTGAAAAAATAATCATCTGTTTTTGTGTAAAAGAGGATGTTATCATGTTTTCTTGGAAAATTTTTCTCTGTACTTGTTGGACCAAAATATTTCCAAATGATCTCGTTTCTAAATTTAGTTTCACCAAATATTTCATCCATTAACACTCTTATATAAGAATTTTTTTTCCAATCTAGATGGACATAGATGCTTCCGTCATCGCTTAGTAACTCACGTAAAAAAATCAGTCTCTTTCTCAAAAATTCTAAAAACTTTGCTCCAGCTATTTTGTCTTGGTATGCTTTTTGTTCCTGACTTCCCCGAAACTCCTGCCTGGTAGCAAATGGAGGATCAATATAAACCAGCCTTACTCCATCTGTGCCGTCAGCATTCTTGAGCTTTCCTTCATGCTTCATTTGCAGTAGTGTCTTCAGAACTTGAAGATTATCGCCAAAAATAAGCATATTTCCCCAATCTTTATTCCCACCATTAAAAAAAGTTTTCACTGGCTGTAAAGGAACAGCCATCGTATCAGCTAAAATATCCTCTTCTCGTTCCTTGCCATCATAAATAAGTTCATATTCTTTTTTATTTTCAAAAAGAATTGCTTTGTAATCCTCCGGCAAAGGATTGCCGCTTTTTAAGTATTCCACTATTTTGTCAATTTCTTCTTGCGAAAATATATGCATTGTTTTTATTAACCTCTCTTTCATTTATTATTTTTCAACTGTACCCTCAAACGCATACCTTTGCGTATCAAGTATGTTTATGCTATAGAAGCAATGGGTTGCGATGGTTGCGGGTAGTAGTAAGTACTATTTTAAGTGAAAGTATTCCATTTTCTAGAATACTCTATTTTTTATGTTGATATTTATAACGGCACTTTGTTAAATAGTTAGCATTATTTTTTATATTTTTTATAATCAACGAAACAAACTCATCAGAATATAAATGGACATTAAGATTTTTTATATAATAATGATATTTATTGTTATTATCTTTGATTTTTTCTACATAAATAATTGACATAACATCATGTTTATTAAAACGTATATCATCACCAATTTCATTTTTTACTTTATTAACAACATCGGTCATTCTATATGGGTGAGTTCTATCAATATCTTTTGGAACATGTATTTCAGCAACTTTATTTTTGCTGTTATTATCGAAAACTACTACAATATCAGCAAGTTTTGGATTTTTAACATAGGCTAATGTATATTCAATGGGTATAGTATAATATTCTCCCTCTAAGTTGTTTATTTCAGAAAAGGTATCATGCTCAATTTTTTGTTTCGCTTGCTGCACAAAGTTAATAATATCTTTGTTGTATTTTCTCCTTAATTTTATAAAATCAATTTCACTGTTTCCAGATGTTATTGCCAACATCCCTGGAGAAAGCTTTTCATCCATTGAAATATCGAACCATTTATTCAAATAGTTAATATAATTTAATATGCATGCCTGAAATAGCCCGATATATAAACCTTCAATTTCAGGTACAATTAAATGCGTTGCAAAATTTCTGATTTCCATTATCTTAAGCAAATTACATTTTACAGGACTAGTAGACTCGGTAAAAATTTTCTTTAAGCAATCCGGCATGCTTAAAGAATTACTTTTAGGATTTTTGTTATAATAAATTGCCTTATCATCTTGGTTAATTTTTATTAATTGCGCTTTTAATAAAAGCTCCCAAGCATTAATTATGAAAAAACTAAATCCTTCTAATCGATAATCGTTATTAAATCTATTGAACAATTCAAGAGATAGTACGAAGGCCTCTTGGCTCTGTTTTACCAATTTGTTCATCATTCTCTCGCCCTTCATAGATATATCTCCTTTTCATAATTTAAAATACTAATTATATTTCAAAAAATTTCCTGCAATAAAATCAGCTTCTTGTTCAATATAAATATATCGCATATCTATACCAATAATATAACCTAATTTTTGCAAATCATATGTAATTTGTTTAATCTCATGAATAAAAGTTCTACATTGTGTTTCATAAGATTTATTTCTGTTTAGAACTAAATGGCAATTGCCCTTTCTACTAACATATACAAAGCCATATATATAAGCAGACAAATCACAACTCACATTAAAACAATCCGCTAATTTTAAAAGTTTCTCATAATCAGGATGTTTTTCCTTTTGTTTCATAAACAGCTATAGTTGCACGGCTCACATTTAAAATATCAGCAACATCTTGCTGAGTGAGTTCGTTTTCTTCTCTTAATAATTTTAATCTGTCTGCAAAATTTGTCAAATAATCATTTCCCTTCAAATATATTTATACTTTACATTAATTATATACTAAATGTGTCTAAAATGAACATATGTAACGAAAAACAACATAATATTTAAAAAAAACATATATAGTACTTGACAGAGTTCCGAAAAGCCACTATTATTTAAATATAAGTTTCCAATTAATTATGTATGGAGGAAAAATATGAGAAATAAATTGTGAGAAATAAGGCTAAAACAAAATCTCACACAGTATGAAGTTGCGCAAAAAGTTGGTATTAGTAGAACTACTTATACAAACATTGAATTAGGAAAGAAAAACCCTTCTTTAAAAATTGCTTTAAGAATAAAAAATGCTCTAAATTATAAAGAGTATGATATTTTTTTATCTAAATAGTAACTTAAAGACATACTAATAACAATCATTGATTCAAAAAGGAACAAAAATAATTGAAAGGGGAAATATATATGGAGGCAACTGTTATAAGAGTTAGAATTGGCAGAAAGACCGTGAAGAAATTAGAAGAGAAATCATTGGACATGAAGAAGTCGACGAAGAACTGTTTTATAAGCCATTAATTGATTTATATTACGAAAGATACCCACTTTAGAAATGACAAAACATTTAGATTAAAGCGCTTTTTTTATTTTTATTGAAAAATAATTCTTGTTCACATAAAACAAGTAATTAGTAATACAATTAATAATGAGCAGCTTTGAAACATTCACAAATTCAATTTTTTTTTACATACTCTTTATATTTTTTCGTTTTTTGTCACTTATAATGTAGTACAATATAATTAGTTAAGCTAATTAATACACTATTTATGAAGAGGAGACGGAAGATCAGTTGAAAAAGGATAAGTTAATAAAAGAAGAAAAAGCTACAAAGTTATCTCTTTCAAACCCTTTATTGAAAGAGTCTCTGAGAATTGCTGGTCCAGCATTCGTAGAGTTAGTCATGTCGACACTCTTTGGAATGATAGACATGATAATGGTTGGTAGAATATCACCAGGTGCAATTGCAGCCGTAGGACTTACAAATCAGCCTTTTAACTTGTTAATAGCAGTTTTTGCAGCGCTAAATGTTGGGACTACAGCTTTGGTAGCTTGGAACATTGGATCTCACAATATACAAGAGGCACAAGAAGTTACTAGACAATCTCTGAAAATGGGATTAATTTTGGGGATCATTTTTAGTATCATTGGTGTTATTGCCGCACCAGCAGTTATTACGTTTATGGGTGCTCAAGAAGATACTTTTCCACTTGCTACCCAGTATTTCCAAATTGTTGGAGCTGGAATGATTTTCCTAGTACTAAACATGGTTATAACTGCAGCTTTAAGAGGAGCCGGTGAAACAAAAATCCCTATGTTCTATAACCTAGGTGCAAACTTGTTTAACGTGTTCGGAAATTGGGTGCTTATATATGGAAAATTAGGGTTTCCACGATTAGAAGTTGCAGGTGCCGCTATTTCTACTGTAATTTCTCGTTTACTTGGATGTCTCGCTGCTTTCTATGTTCTTTATTTTTCAAAGAGAAGTGTGTTGGCATTAAAATATTCTGAAGTTAAAGAAAGTAGAGGGTTAGATTCTAGTATTATAAAAAAGATTTTTTCTATAGGAATACCTTCTGCGCTTGAGCAGTTTGTAATACAAAGTGGTTTAATGTTTTTTGGAAGAATAGTATCAGGATTAGGTACAACAGTTTACGCTGCTCACCAAATTGGTTTAAATATTAATGGATTAACTTTTTCTCCAAGTCAGGCATTTGGTGTAGCTTCTACAACCTTAGTAGGACAGAGTTTGGGTGCAAATGATCCCAAAAAAGCAGAACAATACGCAAATATTATCCATAAAATAGGATTAATCGTTGCTTGTGGTGTTGGAGTTGGATTTATATTATTTTCTCATCCAATAGCTAGGTTGTATACAGATGATTTAGTTGTTGCAACTATGGCAGGAACTGTATTAAAAATCATGGCTCTAGCTCAACCAGGTCAATCTACTCAATTAATATTGTCAGGAGCCTTAAGAGGAGCAGGAGACACAACATATCCTTTAATTGCATCTTTGATTGGTATTTGGGGTGTTCGTGTTGTGTTGTCTCACATATTCGTACGAATTTTCGGTTGGGGACTTATTGGTGCATGGACTGCTATGGTTATCGATCAGTACATTCGTTCTTTTATTGTATTTTTACGTTTCCGCTCTGATAAGTGGAAGTATAAAAAGGCTTTAACTGTAAAACAGAAATAATAGCTCATTTTTATGAATTGTTTGCCTATTTGCTAGCTAATTGATAAAGAATTGTAAAGTAAGTTACTTTTTCTGTATAGAAAAAGGTGTATCATTAGGTTAGACGACGTGGGTACCACCATAATATTATTCTTTCTTAGAATAAGGCGGTGGAAAAGGTGAGTGGCAAAAGAGAGAAGAAATACCATCAAGAAACAAATTTAAAAGTATGTTCTCAGATTGATTTTATTAGACTAATTAAAAATGCAAAAGATCATAAAAGCTTAGAAGAATTAGTTTCAAAAAAAGAAGATCTGTTGTTTAATAACATAAGCAGAAAAAACGATTCGTATTAAAGGAATAAAGATGGATAAATCTCCAGTAATTCAGTTTATAGATTATTCAATGAAAATAGGTAATAAAAAACTATTAAAAAACATAAACTTGGAATTTTCACAAAATGAAACTTTTTTAGTCTATGGCCCCCGCAACTCTGGGAAGTCTCTGTTATTAAGATCAATAGTGGATCTTAATAACGAGCTTTTCAGGAATGTTAGTAATAGCGGGGCAATTTTATTTCAAGGCGAGAATATTGCAAACCTTAAAGGACAATTTCTACGTTCTCAGATATCATACTGTGAACCAACATTCATAGAAAATATTAATTTTTTAACCTTAAGTGAAGTCTTATATTTAGCGTTAGGTTTAAAAAAATCTGATATTACCAAAGAACAATTTATCCTTTTAGAAAAACTTAATTTATCGCATATTTTTTCAGACAAAAATACCTTAAGTACATATGAACATTTTGACGAATGGACAATTGGTGATAAGATATCTTTCATAATCTTCCTAAATATTGCAAGGAATCCTCAAGTTTTTATATTTGATTCTCTTCTTGATCACTTAGACGATTTCTTACTCAACGATATTAAAGAGTTTCTTTACGAAACAAAGAAAGATAAGACTCTAATTATTTCTACAAGAAACATCAGATTATTCTCGGATATTGCTGAAAAAGTCGGGTTTATAGCTAATGGGGAAATATTATTTACAGGAGAAATTCAAGATTTCATGTTAAGTTTTCCTGTGTGAATCTTTCATTCGACAACTTTCTGAGTGACTTCTTGATTGGTATTATAAATATTTATTATATTATCTTTGATTTCTATTGTATAATCTTGTGTTTTGTACAGCTCTTTAACAGAATAATCAGGAAGGTCTAAAAGTATGTTATATACATTCCCTTCTTTATAAATACCTCCTGAAAAATCAATCTTATAATTTTCTAAACCAAAGGTTGTAACTTGTATATAGTTTGAAGTCAAAACAATTGATAAAGGCGCACGTCCTAAATCTTTATTCAAAGTTTTGTTTCCTAAAGTAAAAAAATGACCTGAACTTGATATTAAATATACTGTCTTTTCTTTTTCATATGCAAAGACAATTTCTCCGTCTATGTAATAAGTCCTACTTTTTTCTTCCATATCACCATAGTCACAATAAAATCTGGATTTTATTACCACGGGTTCACCTTTTTTGGGTATCCAAACAGAAAGTGGAAGACCATAAAAATAGATACCACTTTCAAGCTCAAAAGCTTTTTTTATCTTAGTTTCAACACTTTTATATAAATCTTGCCGTTGAAGATCAACTGAATATAAACGATCATTGAAATGAGTTAAATCTAACTCTAATTTTTCAAATCCATATTCTATAATTATTTTTGATGGTGGCACAGAAATCTTGATTGGCAAGTCTAATTCAACCCCATTAACTTTTGCTGACTTTGAACCAGTTATTTCTAAATCAATCCACCTTGTTGGAATATTTACAATGAATTCACCTAAAGGCGGGGTAAACTCGTGTGTATAGATAATATTGTTTACCATAAGATCAACCATTATTTGCTTATCCCAAGGTAAAAAACCGGAAGTTTGTGTCCCGTCAGGAGTTACTATTAAAGAGTTTTCTGCTATAACGAAGATGCTTTTTTGGTATTCATTTATGAGATTTTGTATTACCTGTTCTATATTTTCAAATGATGCTGACTCTTTTTGCCCACGATACTCTATATCAAAATATCCAGTTTCATACTTTATCTTTAAAGTAGGATAGTTAGGATCTGGAGGAATAGATACATCTGCATACTTATACACTAAATAAAAAATATCATTGAAAAAACTAGCGGGACCATCGTATACAAGTCCCACTTTTGTTTGAGCTATTGTTAAATTACTTATTAAAATAACGCAGAATAGAAATATAATCCTTGTGCAGGAGCAGAGGCTGGAGCTAAAGATCGTTGCTTCGCCTCTAGTATAATTTTTATTCTTTCTGGTTCCCATGCATCCGTCCCTACCTTCACTAAAGCTCCGACTACATTCCTAATCATTCTTCTTAGAAATGATTTTCCTTCTATTCTAATACAGATAAGATTATTCTTATAGTTAATAATTCTAATTCTATAAATGGTTCTTATAGGGTTTCGTTCGTCATTACCAGTTTTGAAGGTGGTGAAATCATGTTCCCCTTCAAAATATCTTGCAGCATCTCTCATCTTTCCTATATCTAAATCAAAAGGTATCCACCATACCCTATTTCTTAAAAAAATATCAGGCTCTTTATTTGTATATATTAAATAAAAGTAGACTCTTTTTGTAGCTTCTGCCCGGGGATTAAAATTATCACGAACTTGCCTTATTTCTCTTACATATATATCTTCTGGAAGTATAGCGTTTAGTGCATCTTTAACATTTTTATCGGTCATATTATCATTTAAAACAGGAAATGACACAACCTGTCCTAGTGCGTGAACTCCTGTATCTGTTCTTCCACAACCATAAGTTGCTATCTTCTCTTTGAAGATTATTTCTAATGATTTTTCAAGCTCACCTTGAACTGTCCTGTAACCACTTTGGCTTTGATATCCAAAAAAATTAGTACCATCATATGCGATCGTTGCTGCAACCCATCTCACAAACTTTTCCTCCTAAAAAGTGCTATAATATTTTTTGCATTATTCCGGTTTCAAGAATTTTATATGTAATTTGTGATTCGTATTTTTTTAATAAATCGATGTTTTTTCTAAATAAACCTTCATAAATTCTTATCAAATATAGATTTACAAACTTAGTTACACGTTGTGCTATTAAATCCTGTTGGTCAAATGAAACATCCATAATTATATTTTCTAGCCAAAAATCATACGAATTTAAAATATTGTTTTCAACAATTAGTTCATTAAAGGAAGTTATAACTTTTCTCAGTCCAATAAATCTAGATATTATCTCAACAAAATCTCCATACAATTCCCTTACCTTATCAGATATATAATCTATATAGACAGCTTTTAGAGAACCTTTCCCACGATGATCAACTTTCAAATATCTAACTATACCTGAGAGATCGTTATTGTCTTCTTCTACTAAAAAATATCCTATGTAATCATAGTCAGCTCTTTTTTTCTTATTACTCATCTGTTTGAGAAAACTATCGTTGATAACTAAAATATTAGGTTCTTGATGATTGACATCTTTTACTTCCACAAAATCTCCATCTTGTGAAAATAAGAGATAATGAAACTCCATAAAAACCACCCCTAACTTTTTAACTACTATACGTTTACAATCTCAAATACGGCCTTTTCTGCTTCGTTTATAAGTTTTTTAGCTTCTTCATCAGATTTGCCATTTACCATAAGATAAAACTTAATCTTTGGTTCAGTACCAGATGGCCTTCCTATTAGTTTAATCTTTCCATATCTCAATTCTACAACATTTGACTTAGGAAATCCCTCCACACCTTTCAGATAATCTAGGGTTTCTTTAAGCTCATACTCTCCAATTTTTACCGGTGGCATCTTTCTCATCTTATTCATAATTCTATTTATTTTCTGAATTCCAAGGAAACCTTCATAAGTAAAGGAGAGCAGTTTTTCTTCAAAATATCCGTACTTTTCTTTCAATTCTTTCAAATATTCTGTCAGAGTCTTGTTGCTTGATAACATCTCTGAAGACATAACAGCAATAAGTGCAGCAGTAATAATTGCGTCCTTGTCCCTAACATGATCATTAGCTAAATAACCATAACTTTCTTCAAAACCAAACAAAAACTTTTTACCTTTCTTTTTATTTTTCTCAATCTTTTCACCAATAAATTTAAACCCAGTTAAAGTTTCTTCGACTTCTACCCCAAACTCTTGTGCAATTGGTTTTACCATATCAGTTGTTACTATAGTTTTTACAATATAGTCACCAGGTTTTATAGATGAATAATCATAAAATTTTTTCAGCAAAAAGTGAGTTAACAATACGCCTACTTGGTTTCCTGTGAAAGTTACATACTCATCGTTATACTTTTCATATACACCAATTCTATCTCCATCAGGATCGGTAGCAAGTACTAAATGTGCATTAAGTTTTCTTGCCTTCTTTAACGCTAATTCAAAAGCATCTTTTTCCTCAGGATTAGGAACCTTTAAAGTAGGAAAATCAGGATCAACTTTTGACTGTTCTTCAACAAGATTAACTTCAAATCCTAACCTAGTTAAAATTCCATGCACCAACTTTAACCCGGCTCCATACAATGGAGAATAAACTATAATAGGCTTAATATTTAAATTTGGATTTAAACCTCTTATATACCCTTCTATTTCATCCAAATAATCGTTAAATATTTCGTCATTAAGTATAATTATCTTATCAGATTGTATGCCTTCTTCAAAGGATACTATATTAATATCCTTAAAATAATCTAATTTTTCTATCTCATTCGTTATCTCATTAGCATATTTTGGGACAGCTTGTGTTCCATCAGAAGTATAAACCTTATATCCATTATATTCAGGAGGATTGTGACTAGCTGTTATAATAATACCTCCATCAGTTTTTAATCTCCTAACAGCAAAAGATAATAATGGGGTAGGAGCAACCTGATCAAAAATATATACAATAATATTGTTTGCAGCTAAAACACTAGCAGCAATTCTGGCAAAAAGATCAGAATATTTTCTTGTATCATATGCAATAACTACACTGGGGAAATCTTTATATTTTTTAAGATAATTTGCATATCCTTGCGTTGCACGAGCAACGGTGTAAACATTCATCCGGTTACTTCCTGCACCTATTTTTCCTCTTAGCCCCCCTGTACCAAATTCCAAATCTTTGTAAAATCTATCTATTATCTCTTCTTCATTGCCCTTTAAACTTAACAGTTCTTCCTTCAGTTCATCATCATCAACGTTCTTAAGCCATGTTTTATACGATTCAAATGCCTTTTCAACAACATCATCCATAGCTTGCACCTCCTTTTTGCAGAACAAATTATTATAATATTAGAAAACTATTATTTTATCATACAAATTATATCATACCTTCAAAATAAAAATTAGAAAGTATCAAAATGAATAATTTTTTCTAAAGGTCTTTTAGGTACATGATAGTTACCGTTTTCATCCAGATAATATCTTACCGTATCATCATTATCTTCAGCAAATGATTCATGAGCCTTATAACCTAAAGCAATTACTGTATCAATCTCATATTCAAAAGGAATATTTAAAATCTCTCTGATATTTTTTCTGTTGACCGATGCAATAACACAACTGCCTATTCCTAATCCCCATGCCCCTAGCAGTATATTTTCAAAGGCAGCCCCGATGTCATGACCTATCCACTTTGTAGCCCGAGATTTATTTATCAGAATAACAATGTAAGCAGTTGGCCTTTCCCCTTCTTTAGGAGTACCATTTGGAGCAATATATCCTGCCCAAGATAAATTCTCAAACACCTTATCACAAATTTCTTTCTGAGAAACTACAATATATTCTAATGGCTGCATATTTGAAGCACTTGGGGCTAACCTTGCACAATCAACCAAATCTCTTAAAATTTCTTGGGGTATGGGATCTTGTTTAAACTTTCTAATAGTCCGTCTTTGCTTGATAATCTCTCTTATATCCATATTAAAGATCAACCTCCTGTTTTTTGTATTTTATTCGCCTATTATCTTAACCAAAACTCTTTTTCTTCTCATTCCATCAAACTCACCATAAAATATCTGCTCCCAGGGACCAAAATCTAATTTTCCATCAGTAATCGCTACAACAACCTCTCTTCCCATAATTGTCCTCTTTAAGTGTGCATCAGCATTATCCTCTAGGGTATTGTGCCTATACTGGCTATATGGCTTTTCTGGAGCAAGCTTTTCTAGAAAATTCTCAAAATCTTGAAGTAGTCCCCTCTCATCATCATTAATAAAAACACTTGCAGTTATATGCATAGCGTTGCATAATAATAATCCATCTTTAATTCCACTTTCTCTCAAACATTCTTCTACCAACGGAGTTATATTGATAAACTCCCTTCTTTTTTCAGTATTAAACCAAAGTTCTTTTCTATATGACTTCACCATTAATCCTCCTCTAATTTAGATTTTTAGATAATTTATATATCTTCAAACATCAATTTTAAGCAGCAACAAAAAGCGCTCTATGCAGCCTATTTTGTTATGACTATCGTTAATTCTTAGTTGTAGAAACGTGCTACGCACGCATCGTATTTTTTTTGCTTCAAATTATAATTAAACCATAGATCTTCTCTACATTTGATTTAATCAACGTTTAAACAATTATTTATGGGTAATATAAAAATAATACCTTACAATAACAAAACTAATCTATTTCTAAACCCATCTCTATTACACTATAAAATCTTCTATCTACATAAAAGTATCTAGTAATTGTTCCCTCTTTTTTAAAACCAAATTTTTTATACAACGCAATGGCTCTAATATTATCCTCTCTTACTTTCAAATTAATTTTTCTTATTATATTTGTCTCTTTAGCCCATTCAATAAGATAAGACAACAAGTTTGATCCGACCCCTAAACCCCAATATGCCTTTTTAACAGACATTCCAAATTCACCTATATGTCTTGTTCGCTGTGAACTAGATGCACTAAAAGTTAAAGTCCCAACAATTTCATTATCAACTTCTGCTACTAAAAATATGCAGTTATTCTTTTTGTTTGTTTCTTCTATTAATTGCTCTTCTTCTTCAACAGAAACTAGAAACTCCTCTGGAGTACGTGTCAAATAAGTTGTTTCTCCAAATACAGTTTTTGTATAGTCAATTATATTACAGGCATCTTCTCGTACTGCTTTCCTTATTACTAACTCTTTCCCGTCTTTCAATTCACATGTTTTCATACTTAATCCCCTTATTTCAAAATTTTTTAAATTAGCTGGACATAATTTTAGCAAAATGGATAATGTGTAAAAAAAACTTCTTATTAATTGCCCATATAACATTTGTTACCAATTATACCTCAAATAATTTAATTTGTGTAAACTAATTTTATTTTTTGTTTTTGAAATCTTTGGTTGGTTATATATTAAAGAGAAGCTCATAATGAGCTTCTCTTTGATAAAATACCAATGTATTATATTATGTCTTTTGTAAAAAATGAATTCTTCTTAATCAATATTCAATATATTCAATGTCAATAATAGCTTTAAATATTATACTATCATCTATTTTAATCTCTAGTGTTTTATTGTCTGAAGAATAGAATGTCAAATTATTCAAAATAGCATTGATTAACTCTTCTGCTTCATCTTCTTCAATTTCTTCTTGAGCTAAAAGTTCCCATATTTCTAATTCTTTCAAATCTTCTATCATTGTATCTTTTATACCTAAGTTGTTATTTTTTAAATCTAAAGGTTCATCCGATAGTTTGTTAAAATCTATAGTCAGAGAGATATCAGCACTTCCTGAAATACCTTCTGATTCTTCTGCTTCCACATATACTTTCAAAGAAAAAACTAATTTATTGTTAGGAAGAATGCTATCAATCTTTTGTAATAAATCTTTCCACTTCGCACTAAATAAATCATTGTTTTTTCATTTGTCCTTTCTCCTCTTTATCTAAAAACTATAATGGTTGACAATAATATCTATTATTTGTTTTCTTATAATGTTACCCATTTACTAAAGGAAAAACAGGAATGTGTATAACATTCCTGTATAATATAAACACACTTATTCAGCATCATTATAATTGCCTGTATTTCTGTTGTTTTTTCTAAATTTCGGCCAAGGTGTGTCTGCTAACCCCTCACTTCCTCCTTGTATCGCATGGAGATAACCATCCCTTGATCCCACATATATAGTTCCATCACTGCCTATCGCTGGGCTTGAATCAATGCCCCAACTAATTTCATACTTCCTTTTAAGTGAACCATCTGGGTTTATCGCATAGAGATGCCAATCATCTGATCCCACATATATAGTTCCATCACTACCTATCGCTGGGGTTGACTCAATGCCCCAACTAATTTCATACTTCCATTTAAGTGAACCATCTGGATTTATAGCATAGAGATAATCATCATTTGATCCCACATATATAGTTCCATTACTGCCTATTGCCGGGCTTGAATCAATCCCACCGTTTGTCTTATACTTCCATTTGAGTGAACCATCTGGTTTTATCGCATAGAGATGATTATCATCTGTTCCCACATATATAGTTCCATCACTGCCTATCGCTGGGCTTGAAAAATAAATCCAATCGTCTGTCTCATACTTCCATTTGAGTGAACCATCTGGTTTTATCGCATAGAGATATTTATATGATCCCACATATATAGTTCCATCACTGCCTATCGCTGGGCTTGAATCAATCCCACCACTAGTTCTATACCTCCATTTGAGTGAACCATCTGGTTTTATCGCATAGAGATAACTATCCCTTGATCCCACATATATAGTTCCATCACTGTCTATCGCTGGGCTTGAAAAATAAATCCAATCGTCTGTCTCATACTTCCATTTGAGTGAACCATCTGGTTTTATCGCATAGAGATATTTATATGATCCCACATATATAGTTCCATTTCTGCCTATTGCTGGGCTTGAAGAAATCCAATCGTCTGTCTTATACTTCCATTTGAGTGAACCATCTGGGTTTATCGCATAGAGATAACTATCCCCTGATCCCACATATATAGTTCCATCACTCCCTATCGCTGGGCTTGAATAAATCCCACGGTTTGTCTCATACTTCCATTTGAGTGAACCACTTTGATTGTTAGTACTCGTTTCAGAAGGTATACATCCTACAACTAAAAAAAGAACAGATACTACTATACTAAATAAAAGTATTCGCCTTTTTCCCATTTTTATCACCTCCGAATTATACTAAAGTACTCAGTTTAAAAATCCCAAAATCTGCGTTATATATATGCTTTAGCGTCGATTTTTTTTACAAAATATCTCTCCACTTCTAACCCTCACTAATTCTTAATCTCTTTAATTTTTTGGTACTTGTAGCCAGGAAAGAGGGAAGGCTCCACTATCCCACTTCTACTAAGGGTTGAATCAATAGAATAAATCGTTGTTTTTTCATTTATTCTTTCTCCTCTTTATCTAACAGCTATAATGGTTGAATATAATATTCAATATTTGCTTTCAGGTTTAATGTTACCAATTTACTAAAGGAAAAACAGGAATGTGTATAACATTCCTGTATAATATAAACACACTTATTCAGCATCATCATAATTACCTGTATTTCTGTTGTTCTTTTTAAATTTCGGCCAAGGTGTGTCTGCTAACCCCTCACTTTCTCCTTGTATTGCATAGAGATAACCATATGATCCCACATATATAGTTCCATCGCTGCCTATTGCTGGGCATGAATAAATCTCACCGTCTGTCTTATACTTCCATTTGAGTAAACCATCTGGGTTTATAGCATAGAGATAATAATCCTCTGATCCCACATATATAGTTCCATCACTCCCTATCGCTGGTTTTGAAAAATCAATCCCACCGTCTGTCTCATACTTCCATTTGAGTGAACCATCTGGGTTTATCGCATAGAGATGTTTATCAAATGATCCCACATATATAGTTCCATCACTGCCTATCGCTGGGCTTGAAAAATAAATCCGAGAGTCAGTTTCATACTTCCATTTGAGTGAACCATCTGGGTTTATCGCATAGAGATGTTTATCAAATGATCCCACATATATAGTTCCATCACTCCCTATCGCTGGGCTTGAATAAATCCAAAAGTTAGCTTTATACTTCCATTTGAGTGAACCATTTGGTTTTATCGCATAGAGATGCCAATCATTTGATCCCACATATATAGTTCCATCATTCCCTATCGCTGGGCTTGAATAAATATAAGAGTCAGTTTCATACTTCCATTTGAGTGAACCATCTGGTTTTATTGCATAGAGATGATTATCTAATGATCCCACATATATAGTTCCATCACTGTCTATTGCTGGGCTTGAAGAAATCCCACCGCCTGTCTTATACTTCCATTTGAGTGAACCATCTGGGTTTATCGCATATAGATAATTATCATATGATCCCACATATATAGTTCCATCACTCCCTATCGCTGGGCTTGAACTTATCTGATAGTCTGTCTTATACTTCCATTTGAGTGAACCATCTGGGTTTATAGCATAGAGATAATAATCCCCTGATCCCACATATATAGTTCCATCACTCCCTATCGCTGGGCTTGAATAAGTCCAATTGACTGTCGTCTTATACTTCCATTTGAGTGAACCACTTTGATTTCCAGAACTAACATTAATTACAAATGATGTATCAGCATATGCCCCCTTTGTATCTTTTGCCCTTATTGTTACTGTTTCTCTTCCTTCTGATTCTCCACTGTATGTGTATGTACTTCCACTTATATTTCCTTCACCTGCGATTATTTCAAATGTTAATTGATCTTCATCTGGATCACTTGCGTAATTTAATAGGTTTATACTTACACTTTCTCCTACTTTTATATTTTGCTCTGGTATACTTTTCCATGATGGTGGATTGTTAGTATTCGTTTCAGAAGGTATACATCCTACAACTAAAAAAAGAACAGATACTACTATACTAAATAAAAGTATTCGCCTTTTTCCCATTTTTACCTCCTCTTAATTATATTAAAGTACCGACCTGACCACCTGTTATTGCAAAAAAATAAGAAAATCCCATTTTTCCAAAACATTCTATTTAATTTACTTGGTTTCATATAATTCAATTAATTCATTAAACTGTGCAGTCTTAAGTTAATTTTTTGCCTTGATAACGAGACGCTCTTTTTTATTTATTATGTTGGTATAAAGGTAGTAGTGGTACATGATTATAAACAAAGTATTGCATTTTTCTTGTACATGTCTATTCTTTTTTCTTCTACCTTTTCAATTGAAACTTTTAATATTAAATTTTCTAAAGAATCATTATTAAACTCAACGCATGACAATTAAGCAAAATTATAATGATTTTCATTATGACTATACATAGAAGCATTTTTTAAAAGATCTTACAAAATCTCTCAAAAAATTAAGAAATAACACAATTGCATTTTAAGTTATATTTACGAAAGTTAATTATATAGTTTCTTAATAAAAAAGTAATTAATCTAATTAACATTGTATCATAAAAAATCCACTTTGTTTACCTTTTATCATATTTTGATTGTAATATTTAATAACATTTAAGTTTATTACATTACAAGAAAGATTTCTTTATATTTTGCAAATTTGCCTTTATTTGACCCTGTAGAGGGAATAATAATAAAAGAACCTTATGGCAAAGGAAATGGTTATTGGATTGGAGCACCGTATGTTTTTATGATATGCTTTTTATGATCAGATACTAAATAAATTCTTTTTGTATTATAGGATAAGAAAGCCTAAACCTTTCAGAGGTAGCAAAGTTAGAATTACTCAAAGTGACGATGGAGTAAAATTTGATAATATTTTGACAATAAAAATGGAATAGTTAGATAGCGAGTCCATCGAAAGATCTTCTTATTTAAGATGCTTAGATGGAGTTTATAGAATGTATATAAGTTTATGTAGACCCTCAAACGAGAAAATGGCGTATCGATATGATGGAAGCAGAAAAAAATATTTACTGCGGAAGACTGAGGCATTAAGGAAATAAAGATTCGTATGTTTTTACTGTAGGAAGAAAGTATTATATGATAGTAAGTTATTCAGAAGCACTTGAAAATCCTTCTCCAGAGATTCAAAACAAACTTCATCAAACGGGAGATGTTTACACTACAGGACTTGCAAAACATACTACAGGTCTTGCAGCGAGCTTAGATGGAATAAATTGGGAATGGAAAGTAAAATATTAGATGTTTCGAAAAATGGCTGGAATAAATATCAAGCAAGGATAAACTCAGTAATTTATATTCCTCCCGTCTTTATTGGTTTTTACGATGGAAGCACATCAGAAAAAGAAAATTATGAAGAAAGATGCAGACTATGTATGAGTTATGATTTAAAATCATTTGAAAGTATTACTCCTAATGGACCAATTTTAGAATCCCCATATAGCACCCATTCTGTAAGATAAGTAGATTTCTTATTCGTTTATATAGTTTTTGAGTGTTCTGAATGTTTCTTCTACTTTCCATAATTTTTTGTTTTTGAAATCTTTGCTTGGTTATATGCCAAAGAGAAGCTCATAATGAGCTTCTCTTTGTTAAAATACCAATGTATTATATTATGTCTTTTATAAAAAATGAATTCTTCTTAATCAATATTCAATGTCAATAATAGCTTTAAATATTATACTATCATCTATTTTAATCTCTAGTGTTTTATTGTCTGAAGAATAGAATGTCAAATTATTCAAAATAGCATTGATTAACTCTTCTGCT
>Ga0209409_1001367_pt1 | contig 21155 bp, 19 predicted proteins | sample AD_JPNMR1_MetaG_FD_184424 | JGI IMG/M metagenome (GOLD analysis project Ga0209409, IMG submission 184424) | Active sludge microbial communities of municipal wastewater-treating anaerobic digesters from Japan - AD_JPNMR1_MetaG (SPAdes) (version 2) | ecosystem: Engineered > Bioreactor > Anaerobic...
TCGTGCTTTCAGTTCCCTCATCATAGGGATTTGGGCTGCAGCCCACCTATATCTACGTAAAAACAATAAATATTTCAATTTTCTTCATATGAAAAACCCGAAAACAGTTTAAATGTTGCGACCCCCTTCTTATTTTCGAATAGCAACACTTTTCGCTACTGGTCGATGTCTCCCCTTACCACCCTCCCACAAAAGGCTTATAAATCGGCCTATCACACCTCACAAAACTGGCCACTGCCTGAGCCTGTTTGAGCATGATGGTCCTCAATTTCTGTTTCATTCCAGCATATCTTTCCTCACCATCGAGTCTTTCAAAAAATTTCTGTGCGATTACCTTTCTTGTCTTTTCATCCAACCTTCCTTCATCATCTACCTTTATCTCGCTTCCCTTACCGAGCATTCCGAATATTACCCTGTCCACCACCTGCTGTCTGAACTCCTCTATTAAATCGAGCACAAGGCTCGGTTTTCCTGCCCTGTCCGTATGAACAAACCCTGCATACGGGTCAAGCCCTGCAAGGATGATTGCCTTTTCTATCTGGCCGTAGAGTATACCGTAGCCATAGTTAAGTGCCGAATTAATGGGATCTGATGCTCCCCTGCCCTCTCTTCCCTGCCATTCTATATCATCTTTTAGTAGGGCCTTCATGGCATCCCAGTAAATAGATGCGGATCTGCCCTCAATATTCAATATTAAATCCCTTATCTCATCCACATTTTGGCCAGCAATGGCTATTAGGTTTTTTATATGCCCTTCAAGTTTTTTTCTCGAATCCTCCAAAAACTCGAAGAGTTCTTTGTCAACAACTTTCCTATACCGGGCAAAATACCTTATGATGTTTTTCTGATTTTGAATCTTACCTGCTGCAAACGCTTTACCCAACTCAAAGCCACGCCCATCTCCAATGGCCATAAGCTGCTCTCTTCTTGTTTTCACAGTTCCAACAAGGCCAGGTCCGCTTAAGCGTCCATAAACATTACCATTGCCTGAAATGTATATGATGTCTATGCCCCGCTCTGCACAGACCTCAACCACATCGCTCGATATGCTCACCCCTCTCGATGTTATGAGCACAGAATCAAGATGGATTAGAGGCACCTCTTCCACAATCTGCCCTTCTGATTTGATTCTCAATCTTTCGCTGTGTTTACTCAAAAACATCCCATATTTATCGAGGATAATCTGGCGTTTTTCGCTCATCCAATCTTGCCCCGCAAATTTATCAGTTCTTTTCTTCCTGCCCCTTACATATATCAATGTAAGGACAGGTTATGTAACACTCTTCAGGCATTCCAGGATCAAGTTCATCTTCAACAAATCTTATCTTTCTATCCCTTTCCTCTATGAACCATTGCCTTAGTTCATCGCTTATGTGGTGAAACTCACGCCTCAACCTTATCTGACCATCCTTGAACCTGATGTAGACAATGCATCCTAAGTCAACGGGATACTCGTACAGAGACTCCATAACCATTGCATAACCCGTTGTGGTAAGTTTATGGAAGTCGTGCGTTTCAGGGTCGAACTTGAGATCCACCACCATCCCTTCTGAGAATATGTAGCCATCAACAGCAAGGTTCTGTGACAGCCCCAGGAAAACACCATTTAGCCTCTGTTCCACAATTACAGGCAGAACGAGAAATACAAAGGCATCGGACTCGCAATATGGGTATCGGGAGCGGATATCATCAATACGGTATGCAATCCGCGTCTTCTCGAACTCCCATATAAGCCGTCCCTTTTCCAGCATCGTCTCTGTTAAAGCAGGAAGGTTCGAGCCCTTCTCACTCGCCTCACTTGTATTAAATCCCCATTCCTTTGCCTGCCTTATAAGGTCAATCTGGCCAAGCATCTTTTCATAGTCCCAGCTTGTTATATCTTTATTTCCGTAGATAATCACTTTGGATTTTGTAAAGACCTCTGACACCACCCTGTGGAGCAGTAGTCCCTCCACCATAGCCTCGTTTGAACGAAAACCAATATGGTCCACCTTTTTAAGATAAAGGTCCCTGCCTGTAGGGCAATAAAGGTTCGCTATGTCCGAGACGCCGAGCCTCAACCTTGAATTCGTAACAATAGGTGGCTGAGACCAGTTCCAACCCCTCAAATCAGGATGAACCTCATCCCTTCTGGCATCCATCAGAAGTTTTTTTGTCACATATTTATGCTCTTCAGGGCTCAAAAAATACATTTATAACCCCTTTATGCCCTCTATATTATTTTCGGATTTTCTTTGTCCATATTAACCTCTGCATACAGGTCCATACTCACATTCCTTACATCTTCCCCTATATGGTGTCTCATCGGGCATAATTTCGCAATGAAGCATTTCTCTAATCTTTCTTATCTTCCCTGTGAGATACATCCTTGCACCATCGGTGAAATAGACATCCTTTGTGGTGCCGTCCTCGAGGCTATGGATAAAGCCCCTTTTTGCCCTTTTTCTGTAACTTTCTTCAAGGAGAATCCCGTAAATTAAGAGCTGGTATTTATGATGAAGGGGGATGACCTCACCCACTGAGAATGCACCATCCTTGAAGTCAACAGGGATTACTTCATCATTGGTGATTATGGCCATATCCACGATGCCTGATATACCAAGCCGCAAAGAGGTGAGTTTTAGATTAAAAAACCTCTCTGCCATCGATTCTTCTGTTACCCCGCCTTTTCTGTATCCCTTTATATTGAATCTCACAAGGGTCCTTCTCTTTTCAAGGATGACCTCCTCTGCCTGCCTAATCTTCCCTTCCTCCATCTTGTAGGTGGTGGGTCTGAAAGAGGGCATGAGATATCGGAAATACACAATGCGTGGACAATAGAAGAATTGCTTTATATCGCCAGCTGTAAGAGCAGGGGTAGGAGGGCAAGCAACTTTAATCAATCCTTTTCATCCTTTTCCACTATGTATGCAAGTTTTAATGCCAGGTCCTTTTCGCAGACAGGGAATATCTGGATGTTGCCGGGTCTGTCGCCGATAGTCCTTTTTGCCTTTTTAAACAGGGTCTCCTTCTGATTGTGTGTTAGCTCGCCAAAGAAGGCCGAATATTGAATCCGTGTAAGCCCGAAATCAAGGCAGATGTCTGCAATCTTGTTTCTGATTTTATCTTCCACAATGTCATATATGACAATGCAGTTCATAAAAACTACACCACTAAATAAATGTATATTTTCTGTGGCAGATTTCGTAAGTCAAAATACTCTTCTCTGATATTTCTGATATGTCCGCCTGTCCCCTTTTTTTGTAGATGGCATGATCTGAGGAGTTTAAGCAATCTACCGGCATATTGGCCTCCCCAAAAGGGATTATAACAATAATTCCTTTTTATGACAACATGTTAGATGAATCATCTGACCCTGCAAACCTGTAGAGGTAATTTTTTATCCGGGTGGCGGTTAAACCGCCACCCGGTGTCACTCTATCTAATATCCACAGTAGCATCAGAAGACACAGCCCTCCATACCCATACAAATCCCCATTCAGTCAGGAAACTATTCAATTGTCAAAGAACAATGGGAACAAGCTTAAATTATGCCTCAGCTTGTCCTAAAATTATCTTTACTATCTTTGATGGAATTGTCACTTTCTTCTCATCATTTGTATAAACCTCTCCATAAACTGGATAACCAAAAACACACGGATAGATTTCCCACATTAGGCCTTTCTTTATATCCTTTTTAATTTTTAGAGGCACATGGTAGATTTTTATATCTGCGGGAAATTCCCTCAACATTTCTATGGGCGATATAGTAGTTGGCATTACCTTATCCTTATTTTTTAAGTAAACCTCAAATGGAGAGATAACTTTAATCAGTTTTACTACGCCTTTTTTCCCAATTCTTTTTATGACAAATTTAAATTCTAAACGTTCATATATGTCCAAAAGACTCTCTCTGTTACTGCTTAAAATGTAACCTTTTAACTCAACAGCCCAAAACGACTCAGATATTGCCAATTTCTTATTGCCTGACCATGAAAATTCTTCATAATTATAAATGTCTCCCAAATGCTGACGATAGTGGCGATTGAGAGCTATCCTTGCTGGATTAGGATATGCACCAATGGAGAATACATCTGTGAGTATATAATCTAAGCAACGAGCTTTATTGTCATTTAGCTCAATATAATCCTTACACCAGCCTTCGCCTCCTTCATCTATTAACAGAGTGGTCATAAAACCACTGAAAGTAGTTGGTGGCAAGAAAGGGTAGGTAAACCATTGTACGTTGGACTTACCCACCTGTCTGATCAACAATTCTGACAGCTGCTGCAGGTGAAATTCCATACACCATAACGATTTGAAATTCATTCCTCAGTATCCTCCTCTGACGGCGTCTCGGAGTCTGATGGTGTCTTAGATGGTGCAGATTCTTGCCTCTCAACCGTTCCATCATCACGCACGGTCAGACGTGCAAGTTCCTTCTTTCCCTTGGTGACAATCAACACACGACCTTTTTCACTGTACTTGAGTTTATGCTCCTTCAGTTTTTCAACAACTTGCTCCTTCTGAGCTCCGGACTCCACCAGCTTGGTCACCTCGTCAGGTAATGATGTGTCTTTCTTGATATTTAACCTTATTTGAATTTCAGCCAAAGTTTTCTTCCACTCGCTTTCAACGAATTCACCGAGAAAATGTATGAAGTCTTCCTGGCGTTCCCGCAAGAAACCATAGGCCTGGTCACCAATATAGCGAGTCATTAAAACCCTCTCCTGACCACCTTGACCTTGCTTAACTGTAATTACATCGTCTGCCTGTTCAATGGTCCAAAGTATCTTATCCCCTTTACCTACAGTAAAGGAATTGCCTTTGCAGTTAGAATTGCAATTGAAGCCTTGATTCTTAAATGTTTCTCTGATTTTATTGATATCAATCGCATCAGCGAACATAGCCTTCACCCGGGCAAAGTCGGTTTCCTCTCCTGGGACTTTAACCGTTTCTAACGGAAAGATACCCCACTCCGAGACATCCACTACGATTAGTTTGCCACTCTCGCCTTCGCTAAATCTGATGCCTCCCTGGCGTGCCGAGGCAGCGGTGTAGCGGTTACCATTGACATTCTCCAGCAAGGCGTGGGCAAAGGCTCCGATTTCCCAATCTACTACCCGGTCGAGAACCGTTATCGTTGGAAAGTGGACATTGGCTTTGATGAGTTCCTCGCTGTGGATACCAGCCTCACCCGTGGTGTGGTCTAACTCGTTGGGCGCATTGCGGTTGTGAACGGCCACGGCAATGTCACTCGGCTCCACCGAGAGTGCTGAGGCATAGAGCACACGGGATTTGATGTTGTAGTCCTTCTTCTTGGCTGCCTCACCGACTGCACCAACCGAACCATATAGCCAGCAGGTGGGACATTCGGAGCAGAGATCAGGGATATAGCAGTCGAAGAGTGGGCCTTGATCCTGGTCATTATCCACTTTGCGCACCCGTTTGTTCCTCAACGCATGGATAGTGCGGCGGTCCACACCGCGGCGTTTCGAGCCAGAAAAAACGACCTTCTCCACGAAGCCCCCGCCCGGTGTAGGAACGAGGTCTTTTTCGGTGATTGTCAAGGAGACTTCCGTGCCATCGCCAAAGCGCACCTGTCCTATTGTCTCCAAGACAGCAGAGACGATCACCGTCTTGGCGTTTGGCGAAATCAACCCACAATCCAGTTTCTTGTTTTCAGTCATAGCTTTTTCCTCCTGTCATGGGATTAAGAGATTATTCCCCTTCCCCTTTGTTTGGAAAACATTAACTATTGTTGCGCTGCCCGTACGCCCAGGAACATCCTGGCTAGCAAGCGCTGGCTTACCTCTTTGATGAACTCTCGCCAGATGTAGGCATTGCCGTTCGTGAAGTACTTGCCATACATCTCGGTAACCCGACTTTCGATGTCATTTAGATCCTTTGACAAGTCTGCCTTGTCCTTCACATGCACATGCCTGGATTCGCCCTTTGCTTGCCTTTTTTCTGCATCATCACCAGCCTTGGCGACCATGTACTGAAGTTCAACCAGATTGAGTTGTGGAAAGCGCTTCTCGACGGCCTCCACATATTTCCGAACCACGACAGAAACATTGGAGCCGCTCCGGCGGACCTCGTCTTTGGCGATAGGTTGAAGCAGCTTGTAAAGGGCATCGGAAAGGTCCTTGACATCCTGATAGAATGCTTCAGGGTCTTTGATTAACATCTCGCTTTCACCTCCTCTCATAAAAAATTTCAGGAAAGTTCTGGCCCCTTGCTGCACCATTTCGTCGAATGTTTCCAGGGTATTCGGTGATTTGAAAAGGCTCTGTTCGCCGAACCACCCCCTTTCTGTGTTTTGGAATGGATCGTAGAGCAACCGATACAGAGCTGCATACGGCTTGCCTGCTTCCAGCAAACGTACTGCATCGTTGGCCCGAACTTTAGCATTGCCCTCTGTAACAAAATACGGCGGTAGCACGTCTCCCCTCCGGAACAGGTTGAGGATCCGTAGCACATCCAGATAGATGTTCAGATAATTGATCGCTCCGGCGGCCTCGACGTAGGCCCGTATGATGCCAGCATCGCTAATAGTAAACGAAGGGCTGTAATCTGCCAGAAGGAGGTAGAGCTGTGTCTTCTTGGGCAAAGCACCTTGGCCCGTTGTGAGCCGAACCAAGAAATACCTGGAAGGCAGGACAGTGAGCAAAGCGGAGCGGCTGATAGCCATTGCCCCTAACGACGCTGTGACATTAGATAGGCGTTGGGCCAACAAAAAGGTCTGGTACGCTGAAGCGACAGGAAGTTCGCACACTGAGTAGGCCTCTGAGGGATAAAACCCGCTGACGAGAGCTGCAAAAAAGCACTCCGTACACAGATCGCCAGGCTCATTGGTTTTGGGACGCTCATACCAGACTTTCTTCGATTCAGGCAAGAGCATCTTTGTGCCCGCTTTAGGCATGACGTTGGGCGAGCCGCAGGCCAAACAACGGCTCTTCGCCGGCGAATCTTGAGGCTCAGGCGCAAAGGCGAACGGTGGATGAGAACCTGCCGCCACACTCTGTACATAGGCCAAGCCGAGCCAGTTGATCTCTTGCTGCCCCCTTTGCATTGTACCACTTTGTCTTTCCAAGACTCCAAAAGCCACCAAGTCATTCAGCAATTGTTTGGCGCTGTTCTTGGAAAGGCGATACTGTTCCAATCCTCTACACAAGTCATCTTCAGACGAGGGATTTCCCTGCATTTGCTCTGCTACCCATTTAGCTAAAAGAACTCGGCGCACACAACCGATGGCTTTCGGAAGGTCTCCGCCTTTGGACTTTTGCCCCCCTTTATCATCCTTTTTCACATCCATCTTCACCCGCTGGTCATCCTGAAGTTGCCTTGCCAGTGCTTTGTCGTCCTTTTTAAGGTCCTCTAATGTGACAATCTCTGCCAAATCCTTCAGACCCCGTCTGACATTGAAGAATATATTGTTTTGAAAACGCCGAGGATGACGGATAGCCATCTCCGCCAAGGCCAGACCAACCTTTGGTATCAGCGCAGCAGGCACTTGGAGGGTTCCAATTCGGCCTCCCATTATGTCAAAGATGGTGCTAACATTAGATTCCAATAGATCGTCAGGGAACCAAGTAATGAACTCGTTCCACAATTGGTTCGCAGGAGGTAAGTCTCTTTTGCTCCACATCCTTGCTTGACCATCGGCGTAATCCACCGGAATAGCGCCCCTGGTTTGGTACAGGAATTTCAGTACCCACCCTGCCAGGACTTCGTATGCTGCCCGCATACGAGGTTCATTGGGTTTACGGAAAATCAACCAGCAAATTCCAGCTCCAGCCTCTATTTCAGCCAACCAGCTATCAAATTGTTCCTTTAACTCTCCTGAAGGAGATGTATGACTATCATTATGACGGAGAAAGTAAGATTCGTTGTCCTTAGCAAAGGCCCCCACGGCTGCTAAAAGGGCTCGGTACTGGGACTCCGTTAGGGTGCCTCTAAACAAAGTTCGAGCCAAGGCTGTGGCTTCAGCCGGACGGTTAGCAAATTTCAGCAGAGCAAGAATTGCCTTTGAATAAGATTCCATCAACTCACCTCCACCCTATGGTAGGTTATGACCAGATCAAGCCCTTTGTTGTGGCCATTGGCCGCTTGCCATTCTAGATGCACTTGGCAGCAAAGTTTTCCAGATGATGAGAGCCACTCAATCTTACCGATTCCCTCCAAGTCATGGAGAAGAAAAGTCTCTTGAGCAGGGTCTCCAAAGGAAAATGTCCTGTCCGTGGCTGACAGTGCTTTATCGTATAGACTCGAAACCACATTGTCGGCTGAGATAAGCGTATGCAGGTCTCGCACAAACTGCCGGGCTGAGACACCAGACAAGCGGGCTTCCAGAGCACTGGCTACCTCCACAATGCGATCTACCCGGAAGGAATGATGTAGTCGGATCAATTCAAAAGCATAATCAGTCCATTCAGGTGGACATCCCGCATTTGGTAAATGCTCCTTTCTTACAGACCGCCCCTGCACTATTTCTTGGATGCCATCGGCATGGCGGGGGAAAGGAGAAATAGAAAACCCAGCTAACATCTGCAAACGATCATCTGATATCTTACCATTCAGAACAGCCTGGGAGGCCTTAATGCGCTCCTGCCATGTGCCTTTGTAAAGCAAAGCCAGGACGAAACGTTTTCTCATCAGGGGGTCTTTCAGAGTTTTGTCCAACTCCGCTTGTTTGACAATCCAATCAACATAAGCCTCCAGATAATCCTCGGGCGTTTGTGGTTTGCGGCTATCAATGGCTTTCTCCAGATTGCTAATTTTACCCAGATCGTGGCAAAAAGCCGCCACATAACCTGCTTTTGAGGCCCCAAGGGCTTTAGCCATTTCCCCTGCATGTCGATTGTGGTCATCCACCTCCACGAGGTAAAAAGCGTTATCATATCCCATAATCTTGGCAGCATAGAATCCTTGGCGGGTCATATTATGCCTCCTCGGGCTCAAACCAAAAGAGTGCCGGGGCATCAGGCAATGGTTTGGCCACACATTTTCTCATTCCTGGCAGTCCAACTAATTCACTCTTAACAGATACGAATTGACGTTCCTTCAATCCAAATACATTGTCCCAAGCTTCGGGTTTTAACCAGATCACAAGGGTAGCCTGATAAGCATTCACGGCCCGTTGTTGAGTACCTACACCGTGCTCTCGTAATTGTTCAACTACATCCTTACCGTGGATGCGGATAGGGCACCCATCTACATCCCTTGCCTCGAACCACCAACCCTTGACCAAATCCCTCGGGACAGAATAAGTAGTAGAGAGCCGCAAACGTTCGGTGGTATCTGCCCCATCTGGTTGGATTTCTAGCGACGGCACCCAATCTCGAATAACCAAGACACCCTTCCGCCACATCTCAGCGCCTGTAGCTACAAAGTTATACACATAATCGTAGAGGCTAGCATCCACGGTGTAGATAATTGTACTACGGCGTCGGGTCAAAAAGGTGGCATCAAAAACGTTGAGAGCATTGATCTGGGCTTTCAAATTGGCCTCCAGGAAAGCGTCTTCATGTTCATGTTGACGAAGTAAATCCATCAATTTATCCTGAGCCTCTTTCTCTTCAGATAATGCATTTGGAGAAATGTCTCCGAAAGTATAAATTTCCCCATGTTCATTTGATCGCCGAGCACAGCGTCCGATACGCTGGACAAAGGCATCAGGGTTGCAGACCTCTGTTAGCATGATATCGCAAGAGACATCAACTCCTACTTCAAAAGCCGATGTAGTCACCAGTATATAAGGCTTTTTACCATCTCTACGGGATGCATCTAGTTCTTGAAGTTTTTTCAGAAATTTTCGTCGTTGGCCTGGAGATTGATGACCATGATAGAGAATGAGGCCTTCTATCCCAGCATTTCCTAACTTGCCCTGCAAAGCTTCCCATATCTCTTTGACCGAAAATCCCTTTGCCGTCTCTTCTTTTGTGGGATATACCTTGTTAACGACAATGATCGCTTGTTGTCCATCCTTGTAGGCTCCGACTGCCTTTTCCACAACCTCATCGACGCTTCCGAGATGCCCACGGTATTGGACTTCCCCCCGTGTGACATCATCAGGCTTTTCAGTTATAATCTCGAAGAAGTCTCCCTCAGTACTATCTCTTGGAAAAACTCTATTCTGAGCATCTTGGAGATACTCAACAAAGGTAGAGGGCAATGTAGCCGACAGCACAACAGTCTGTATTCGGTTCTCATAGGTCAGCTTGTCGAGCAAAAAGAGAAAATGAGTCAAAGGGATCTCATCATAGGTATGAGCTTCGTCAAAGACTAACAACGTTTTTTTCTGAGGGCTTTGGACAATGCGCCAGGGGTAGATGTAACCCCAACGGCTGCTCCCATAGCCAAATACACGGTAAAGCAGCTTGTCTATTGTCGTCAAAATGACATCAGCCCGAAAGAGAGTTTCGTCACTTTCGTCGCCAGTATCCACTGATATATGACCAACCTGAGGCTTTTCTTGAACTACTTCCCACAGTCGTAAGATTCTGGAAACCTGATCTTGTAAAAGAGCTTTGGTGGGGTAAACCAGTATCACACGATTTTTTCTTGCCATTGCAGGAAGCAAGACGGCCTCTGTTTTGCCTGCTCCGGTTCCAGCCGACAAGATAACGTTCCTCTCTGCGTTCAGTTTTTCCCAGGTTTTTACTTGATGATCATAAATATTTTCAATGCCTATCTTGCTATACGACGCCTGATGCATCATACTTTTACCTCCCGAAAACGCTATGTTTAGGTGAAACATCCGAGCAACACAACTGTGTGACAATGTTTCTCGATGAGCTCCCTAAAATATTTCGCTCCAAGCATATAAAACGGCTGGGATAATAAAAAAGCGAACTGAATACTCTTGCCATTACAACAAAAGAGGCGATCTGACAGCCGTTCTGATGTAGATTCCTGTTTCCAATAGGCAACATTATTGGCCATAAAGGTGGCAATGGTCTTTGTATTAATGGCATCAGCACTCTAAAACGTCTCAGGGCATCATCGGGGGAGAGGGCCATGAAAGATAAAGCGGACACAGGTTAGCTCCTTTCAAACTGTACGAACGTCAAATATCCATCATGTTCGATCTGAACTTTTACATCATCCATTGGGACCGATCCTGGTGTCCAGCAGACGATGGCCGATGTTAGGGCGGAGCCAAAAGTGTGGCTTTTCGAAGTCGTCCTGCCGACCAGGGGCTCTATGCCCCCGCACGCCTGGGTGTGGACTACCATGGCATGTGCAGGCAGAGGACAGCCCGCTGCGATGGAGAAGCGTGGACGCCCACCAGTCAAATCCACGGATGAATCGCTGTACTGCTCTATCCTCGCACACCCGAGTTGGCCGAACCCGTAGCGCCGCTCGCCGCCCACCTGCAGGGTCTCCAGCCAGGAGCTCCAGGCCGGCTTTGTCCCCAGGTGTGTCTGGGCATCCGCATCCAGGAAAACGTATCCTCCCATGCGCGTGCGCGTACCGTCGGGATAAGCATGCGGCGCGATGAACTCCACCTCGTGCAGGCTGCCTTCTTCCGCAGAGGTAGTTGATGCGTCCAGGGCAGTGGTGACGTGGGCACTCAGGTAGCGACGTTCAAAATCGTCTGGCGCATACGGCCCATAACACAGTTGGCCATTCCTATAGGCGGGAGCAAGCAGTGTGCCGTGTTCCTCGATGAACCAGTAGCCGAAGGCGCAGTGGGTTTTGACCCAGTCGCCCACGGTCTGATAGTCATCGGGTTTTTGCTTCTTGAGCACTTCTGTGGCGAAGCCGCGGCGGGTGAGGGCCTCGGTTACTGCACCCCACAGGTTGCGGGCGGGGATGTAATAGCGGGTCCGCTGCACATTACCCACTTTGTGATAACCGATATGCAACGGGCTTCGCAGCTCGTAGGTTGCATAGAACGCTTGCCATGTCATAGTAACCTCCCTCATCCCAGCGCTTTGGCGTGATAGCGGGCGTAGATAAGGGCCTGTTCCAGCAGGCGTTTGGCGAGGAGGAGCTGGTCCAGGTCACTGGCCAGTTGCTCACGCACGGTCTTAAGTGGATCGTCAGCGCTCTGGAAGGCCTTAATACCCGCCTCTTTGAGCAAAGATGCGGCCTGCTCTTTGAGTTTTTCGGCACCGGGCTTCTCACGAGATCCACGCGATACCTGATACAGGAAAAAGGCATAGATGCCATCTTCCTGCAGGATGCCTAAGGACTTGGTGACGTGATTTTCAGCGTTTTTGCCGATGGCCTCGTGAACCTGCTCGGCGATTTGCCAGCCGTATCTGGCGCAAAGTTGGTCCACATTCGTCCCGCTCATTGCCCGCCTCCCGCGTTCAGGTTCAGCACCCGCAGCCGCCCCATGCCACGGGTGTTCATGCCGCCAATGCCAAGGGACTCAAAAAGGCGCAGGCCGTTCTTTACGGTATTTTTTACCTTGTCCAGGTTGCCTTCTGGATGATGTTTATCGCTGAGCGGAATCACATACTCGGTTTGCTTTTTGCCGTCCTTTTCTACCGTCCTGGCAATGCGATAGTATTTAGGGTGACTTATCACCACTTCAAAATAAAGCACGCAGGCGCGGGGAATGGCCTCGTAGGTGTAGAGCGCGCCTTCTGCAGCCGCGCCGGTTCGCGGGTCAATGCTCACCGAGGTGCGCACCTCCAGGTTGTCGTTGACGATGTGACCAAACATCTTGTCCGAGACGAGCACGGCGCGGTTGAGGATCTCCTGCGACACGGCATAAAGATTGGGCGCAAAATCGGTGCCGGCCACCTCCAGCATTAGCCAGCCCAGGTTGAGTTTGTCGCTTGCTGTGATGCCGCTGGCCACGTGCACCTGGCCATCTGCTGGCTCCGACTCAGTAATCTTCAGATCGCGTAGGATGCCGGGGCAGGTGACCCACACCGGCCCAGCCAGGGAGTGGACAGGAAAAAAGACCAGCCGCGCATCCGAGAACTGGGCCAGGCCCTGGAATCCAGCGCCCGTCCCTCTGGCAAAGCCAAACGTGACGCAGATGGGGCAGTCGGGCTGGCCGCAGTGGCCCTGGTAATTGCCTTGCGCCTGACCCTGTCCGGCACAACGCGGGAACTTACCGCTTTCTTGCATCGCCGTGTATGTACGGCAGGCGCCGGAAATGCTCGTACCAGGGATTTTGGGCAAATTTGTGCCTGGCTCGCGCACAATCGTAAGATCCACACGGCCAAGATGCATCCCACCAGTACCCACGTGAATAGGGTCGAGAGCAAGGGCGAAAAAAGGATTTGGATCGAAAATGTTATCCATATCCGGCCTCCTTCAAAATTTTCAGAAGCCTTTCAGGGTAGTTTTCACCTGTTAGTCTTTCAAACTCGATCAGCCATTTCTTGATTTCCTCTACATCTAACTTTTGATTCAGCAATACAGAGCGGACATCTTCCATGTCCCGGGGTCTACCAGAAAATATTTTGTGAATGATTAAATCCTCCGGTGCAGCGTAATTGACAGGATAATTTTCGAGCAGAACCTTACGGCCACGTTCAATTGCAATATGCTCATATTCTGTCCAGGAGAAGATAAAGTCCACTCTGAATCCACTGGCAGCGTGGTAGGCAGGAAGAACCCATGTTTCTTGCACAAACCGATGAGAATCCTCTACCAGAATCTCCAAACCAATCTTTTCGATCGCCTCCAGAAGCTCTGGCAACCTGGATGGAATAACACCAAGGGTGATGTCAATATCACGCGTGAGCCTTGGCTCTCCATACAACAGGACGGCCTGCCCTCCAATGATCATATACGGGATATTTGCCTCATCGAGGCACCGTGCGATCTCAGTAAGAAGATTTGTCAGCACCGGCATTCATCACCTTTGCTATATGCAAATCAACCTCCAGGCCATTGAGTAAATTCTTTGGAGGCCATGCCCCTATTTGACGGGCATGTTCGATCAAGTCTTCCATTATGCGAAACTTTTTCTCCAGGTCTTTCTTGTTGTTTTTTATTTTTAATAAATTTGTCTCAAAACTATTCCAGCGTTCAATGTCTCTAATCATTTTTTCACCTTATCCTTGAGAATGTGCAGGTAAAGTTCCAGGCAGCGGCCAAAACGTTTGCTTACAACATCCTCTGGCGTGATTACATCCGGCAGGGGGTTACCATCTTTGTCCCTGCGCCGGAAAAGCCCGGTATCTTTTAGTGCTGTCTCTGCCAGATGCCTGAACTCCTCGCTGTTTATACCCCATGCTGCGCTTTTCGCCTTAAGCAATGCTTGCAGGTTACGTAGACCAGTAGTGGTAATAGCGCTTTCCTTTAGGCGATTCCACATCTCCCTCAGCTGCAACAGTTCGTCAAGCAGTATGGGATGTTTCTTAGGATCAAATTCAAAGCGCTTGGCTGTATGCTCCAGCCAGAGGTAGACGAAGCGAGAGGGGGTGACCTTAACGACATCATCTTCTTTCAAGGCGCAGACATGCACAAGCCAGCGCCCGTTGTGCTGGAATCGATACTGACGGTTATCCGGCGTGCCATCAGCAAAGTGTTCAACAAACACATAGGGGTACCAGATGTCACGAGTTGTGTTGTCGCCCATCTTGATTGGGAATTTCATAACCAGTCTGTCATTTCCCTGGGAAAGACGCAGATACTGGTGCTCATATCCCTCACCATCAGGCCGACAGCACTCAACAGTCCAAGATTCTTCTGCCAGCGGCACATCCAGCATCCGTCGTGCTGTATCCATCACCGCCAGGAGAGGCATCTTGCGCGGGAAGAAGACCATGCCCAGAAAGAGCGGCAGGCGGCTCTGGACCTTGCTGAACTGTTTTTCGTATTCAGTGCGGATTTTGTCGGCGATCTCCAACGCGTCGGCGGCTGGGACGAGGGCCAGGAACTGGTCGGGGGAGGCTGGGAAGGTTAAAGTCGGGTGGTAGCAGAGATAATTTGCCGACGGCTTCTTCACATCCTTCACCTGATAAGTTGCTTGCCTTTTCTGCCCCTGGTCTTCCCAGGTAATGTGCAATCGCCCTAAGTTGGGCTGCTCCGGCACAAATGAAATAGTGAGCAATGCATCATTCAAGCGCCAGACGCTGATCGGCCGCCCATTGAACGTCCCATCACAGACGACACCTTGAGGGGGCAGGCTATTATTTTCCTGCACTTCCAACAGCCAGCGCTCTCGGTCGGGCAAGGCGTCCAGGATGGATTGAACCGTCTCCGTCCAGAATCTCTGGCATGTCTCCCAGACACGGCGCAGACGGGCTGGGGAGGGGTTTTTGGGTGTAAATGTGTTGCTGTCAGGATCCGCTTTGACCAGCATCGTCTGCACCAGGTCGCCAGAAAGCCAGTCGTCCAGGCCAAATTTGCCAACGATGAGCACCACGCGGCCGTTGTGGTCGGCAATTTCGTCCATCCAGATGGTGCGGTGGGGGTCTATTTGCCATTCGGCGATACGTGAGCCACGGCGCTTTTCGCAGTGCTCACAGGCTTCCCAGCCCTCGCGCATCGGACGCAGGCGGCAGACCGGGCAGACTTCCCATTTTCCCTGGCCGACCGTCTCCCACAGCTTTCCCCAGCAGGTGCTCAGATTCTGGCTATCGAAAGGATGCGCCAGTGCTTCCAGCGCCTCCCTGCGGGCTTTGGCCAGGATGTCCCTGAGTTGTTCGGTGGCGGTTGCCCCATCACCTACGGTGACGGCGATGCGCGGAGCCAATTCGGGTTCGGCCCCTTCCACGCGGCGGCGGATCTCCTGCGCCAGGTCGGTGGGCAGGTCGAGATCGGGGAAGGTGAAGTAGATGCCGGTGGTATCGCGATAGATTTCGTTGCCGAGCGGGTATTCTTCCTCCAGCAGTTGCTTGACCTTCTGGCAGGCTTCGTCCACGGCGCGCTGGTAGCCGAGCAGGTCCGCGATTTTGACTGCTTTGGCGTAGAGGCCGAGCACATCAAAGTTGACGCGCAGCAGGCGCCATCGTGAATGAGTCAGTGTCAACAGCTTTTCTGCGATGTTCGACTTATACAAAGCAGAGGCCATCCATCCCCATTCCCAAAGGGTTACCTCGTTAATAGGGCGCCGGGTATCCCCCCAGGCATTTGAGAAGACTTTGCAGATTGCAGATAGTACTTTTTCTCTATCAGTGGGCAGTGAAAGTTTTTGTAACAACGGGTTGACGAATGACAAAAGCGGATTGAGCAATTCTTGCGGTTCAACTGGTTCAAAGCCGAAAGCAGTGCTGATCCGATCGCAGGCTTGATCAAGTTGTTCTTGTTCTGCCAGCTCTTTATCTACGTGGGCTAGAGCATGGCACTCTCCCAGGAACTGAACCAGCCAACTGGTGTGCCGCTTTGCGCTTGAAGGATCATGGCCCTCCTGGCATAACGTTTTCAAGTCTAGCGATTCCCCTTGAAACGCTACGTTAATCTTCTCCAGAAATTCGGCAAAGCCTCCAGGCTTTAGAGATTTGCCACGTCGCTGCCAATCCTCTCTTTTAGATCGGGCCACAGTAGAACTTTTCTGCCAGGATGAGGCAATAGCCATATCAATACATTTTTGCCAGTCATGCAGCAGCGCGGCCACTTCGGCCAGGAGCAGGGCGTCGCGGTTGTTGGCAAGAGGGTTCAGGCTAGAAAGCGACATCTTTCACCTTCTGCGCCAGTTGGCTGAGCTTTGTGAGAGCACCTGACCGTGTTATCACTTTGCCTTCAATCTCATTTGTTGCCGTCCCGTAGCCGCTGGTGCGTTTGGCGGAGAAGCCATAGGTGAGAAACATAGCCTGCAGCCCTTCGGTGACGAGTTGCAGGTCGGCCAACGCCTGCTGCTTGATTTCGTCTTCGGACTTGCCGATCAGGTCAAAGGGCACGTAGAGCAGGGAGAAGGTGCCCTTTGCGCCGGCGGGGACAGACTCAAACAGGATGGGATTTTTCCCCACGCGTCGTGTGCGATCGTGCGGGTTGATGATTTCCAGAGAAGTTTGGGTAAAGAAAGTGGGGTAAAAATACAGCCGTCCCGCTTGCCCGCTCTTTTCCCCGCGAATTTCTCCAAACAGGCATTGCATTTGCTCGTCATCCTGCTTATCATGCCCCAACTGCCAGAGCGCCGAATACAGGTTACCCTTCCACGCTGTGGAGCGTATCATTGGCAAGCGGAAGACTTTATCACGCACAATAGGGTTATCTATGATGTAAAATGGGTTATCGTCCTTTGAAATATAAGGCTTGGTGAGCGTGAAGGTGAATTGCAGAAACCATGAGCCGGGAGGCAGGGGCGAAAGATCAATCTTTGGTTTGGCAATCATCTCCCATATTTCACCCTTCGGTTCGGATAAAGATACATTTACGGCCTTTTTGCTCCACGAGGAGCGTAGATCGTCTGCCTCCTTTTTCTTTCCATCTGCAATCAGCAAATGATAGCGGGTAGTGAATTCATCGGTGGCTTGTATGTTGCCTTGCTCATCCAGTTCGACGAAATAATCAAAGTTCATTTTGGGCCTCCTGCTAGGATGTCATTGCCCAATATGCTCGATACAAGTGTTGCCTGATTGTTAAACGCAACGCGAATGTATTCTTTCAGAAACTTCTTCAGCGCCTGTACATCTGGCAGTTTATGACTGATTCCATCAGGCCAGAATGCCCAGACGCGCAATACATAGGTGTTGGAGCCGGTGGTTTTCTGGTAAGGCATCCCAAAGAAAACCCGGCTGGAGGTGCGGAATCCATCGTCAATGCTCTTTTGATTCTTACCGCGCCCCCACTTCGAGCGTGGTCCAAGAAGCAAATCGAGTTCTTCCAGCTTTTTGGGATCCTCGGTTTCTCCCCACCCCTGGCCTTTCAGCCATTGACGCATGCCGAAATTGCCTGAGCCTCGATAGCGCAGGTCAAAGGCGCAGGGGAGATATCGTTGTTCGTTTTGTTTTTGAGATGAACCTATATGAGCATTAGGCTTTATAAAAGTGTCCAAGGCCTCATTGCGGATTTCAAATGTTAGGCTGACAAGGTTGCTCAAGTTATATGGTGTATCCACTATTGGTCCGCTGGAACGCAATATGCCTGCCTGAATTTTTGCTTTCAACTGCACCAGGCCACTTTTCAGAGAAATACCGTTGAGTTCTGGCGGGAACACAAATTGCCCAAACCCATGCTGCAACCTTGCTCCAACGCCACCATATTCGGCTGCAACGTGTATGATAAGGGCAATCTGGCTCTCGGCGTACTCTACATCATATCGACGGGGGATGAATTGAAAACAAAGCTCGCCGTAGGGCACTTGTATCGAGTCAATATTCTGATTCTCGCCGCCAAAGACGCGCTTTAACCAGCCTTGATTCATTTTGAGAGGTGTGCGAAAGTGTAATGGAGTTACTGGCACTTCCACGGCCCGCAATTGAAACAATCGCGCCCAGCCTGTTGTGCCAAAGAGATAACACACAGGACACACCGTATGAAGCCCAGCATTGATCGCTTCTGATTCAAGCTTTCCGTCATTTTTGGCTTGTTCATAGGCTTTGGTATCGAACTCGCAGCGATCCTCGCTTGTCGGGTCACAGGCATACCCCCCCAGCCCTCGCACCAGGGCTTCGTACCACCAGCGCAGAGAGCCGATCAAGCCCGTCTCGTGCAGGCGGTCACAGGTCTTATCCACACCGCCAGTCCACAACGGTGTTAATGTTCTTAGAGTGATACGCATGGTAAAATCTTCATTCTACAATCCTGAACCAGCCATTTCCAAAAACGGCGTCCTCTCCTACGTGAACGTATTCGCCCATCAATAAAAAAGGTAAGAATTCTTTTAGGGGACCTGAATAAGTAATCCTTCCTATGAAACCACTCTGGTCATGCCAGATGCCTTGCGTGCGGCTCTTCCTTTTTATCTCCACCCAGCTTATATGAGATTCTGTAATTTTCACGGCTTCGGCGCGACTACCCAAACCTTTAAAGTCCACTTTTAGAGGGCCCTCTCCATAGACGGCGGCCAGAGCATTTATGCGATCGCGGAGACGTTTCAGAAGGTGATGGAATTCAGGAACACAGATGACCTTACTTCCCCCTTTTTCCCCGGTGGGATTGTAGCGTATCCTTGTAGGTGTCAGGAATTCAAGGGTTATTTTTTGCCGGGCGTATGTTTCCCATTTACCGCTATTTTCAACTGGATTGAACTTGAGTTCTACATTTCGGACTAACCTGGTATTCGGATCATAAATGGATAGGGCTTCATCGTCTCTTACGGCTTCGATATTGAGAATTGAAAACCTATCTCTCCTCGGGCCAATACCTACAATTCCCAATTGTTGAACAGGGACTAAAATCCAGGGATGATAAGGAATCCTATCGCCAAATAACACGATCTCGAAAGCAAAGGGGCGATCCCTCGTGAAGGTATCTTCCCTTTTTAGGGATGGTTTTATGACGAACCCCCGGGGTGTATCTCTTAAGCGAAGGGGGCCATTCATAGAATGAGGATTGAAGATGAGGAAATAGGGGCAGCTGTTTTTTTCGGGGCATTCACGACATAAGTTCTTAGGCTGGGTGCAGGCGAGATTTCTTAAGGATCTCCCGAAAGCACCCCTTAGAATATGCCCTCGCTTAAATAAAGGCAAATATAATTCGTTTTCCGGAAGGAGAGTGTACCTAAATCGAGCAAAGCTTAAAGCAAACGTATTTTTGCATCGAGCTTTATTCAACAAAATTTCCTCTTCTGCCGCATTCTTTTATTTTACTACGTTAAAAACTTTTTTGCAAATAAAAAGACGCGACTTGCATTCTCATAACGGTGGAACAAAATCCTTTCCGGCCCAATCGTTGCTTAGAGAAATATGGGCACCATAAAGTGGTTCGTGATATCAATAAGATAAATCGTAGCACTAAATTGGTTGACAACACCTTGTATGCGTGCTATTGGTGCGCGAAACAGTAACACGGAGAAAGAGACGAAAATGGGGCGAAAATGGTTTAAGAGATGGGCTGTATTTCTTTTCTCGTTATTTTTTTCCTGTCCGGCTTGGGCAGCGCATCCGTTAATCACCGATGATACCGGCACTCAGGGAAAGGGAAAATTTCAGCTCGAGGTTAACGGCCAGTATGATTGGGATCGAGAAGCTACGGAAGACGGCACGGTCAAAAGCAGGAGCGGACAGGCGGCAGCTACTCTATCTTACGGAGTTTTCGACAATGTCGATCTGATTTTCAGCCTGCCCTATTTGTGGGGCAATACGGAAGTCAATGAAGTGAAGGTCTACAATGAAAAAGGAATCGGCGATTCGACGCTCGACACAAAAGTACGCGTATGGGAAAAAAGCGGTTTCAGTGTGGCCTTAAAGCCGGGGATAAGCTTTCCCACAGGCGATAAAGACAAAAGTCTCGGCACCGGGAAATTGGGCGGACATGTGTACCTCATTGCCTCCCAGGAAATTGGCTCCTGGGCATTGCACGGAAATCTAGGCTACATTAGAAACGAAAATGACGCCGGAGAACGCCGAGATATCTGGCATGTATCGTTTGCCTCTACCTGGGAGGTGGTCAAAAATCTGAAGCTGGCGGCAGACATTGGTGCAGAGCGTAATACCGATTGGAACTCAAAAAACCCTCCCGCGTTTCTCATCGGTGGAATCATCTATTCCATCAGTGATCGTCTGGATTTGGATTTGGGCGTTAAGTTCGGTTTGACCGAGCCGGAGCCGGATTTTTCCCTGATGGCGGGCTTAACCTGGCGGTTCTAGATACTATTTAAAGGAGGAGCAAAATGCATATCCCTGACGGTTATTTGGGCCCGGCCACAAGTGCGGCGTTTTATATTGTTATGGCACCCATATGGGCCAAAGCTTCAAGTGCGGTCAAGAAAACCATTAAAGCCTCTCAGGTGCCGCTGTTGGCGATTGGTGCCTCCTTTAGTTTCGTCATCATGATGTTTAATATTCCGATACCCGGCGGTTCAACAGGGCACGCGGTGGGAGGCGTTTTGGTCGCCATTCTTTTGGGACCCTGGGCGGCCTGTCTGGCCATTACGGTGGCCCTGGTCGTTCAGGCCTTGCTTTTCGGCGATGGCGGCATTACCGCGATCGGCGCAAATTGTTTCAACATGGCCTTCGTTCTTCCTTTTGTGGGATACTATGTCTATAAAGCGGTTAGTTATCGTACCCCTGTTGATTCAATTAGAAGAGTTTGGGCAGCGGGAGTCGGCGCCTATGTCGGCCTCAATGTGGCCGCCTTCTTGGCCGGGGTGG
>Ga0209409_1001370_pt1 | contig 21115 bp, 18 predicted proteins | sample AD_JPNMR1_MetaG_FD_184424 | JGI IMG/M metagenome (GOLD analysis project Ga0209409, IMG submission 184424) | Active sludge microbial communities of municipal wastewater-treating anaerobic digesters from Japan - AD_JPNMR1_MetaG (SPAdes) (version 2) | ecosystem: Engineered > Bioreactor > Anaerobic...
ACTTTTTTGAGAAACATGTGTATATATTTCCGTTGTCTTTGAACTTTTGTGTCCAAGCAATTCCTGAATAAAACGTAAATCAGTTCCTGCTTCTAACAAATGAGTCGCATAACGGTTTCGGGCTTTGCGTTCGGGCGGGTTTCGGAGCACAAAACTGTCAACCAGCACTGAACTTAAATAGAAGCACAAAGCTCCAAGTTTGCACGTCACCCCGCCTGACGCAAAACCCGTGTTGGCGGTTCGTGCTTCTTCTTTGTATGTTAGTCTGCTGCCCATCTATATTCAAAATCTTCTGGATTTAATTCAAGAGTTGTTGTCAGTCGGTTTTTTATTTCTTGTCCATCCGGCATAAGAGGAAGCATACTGAAATAGTTTCTTATCGCACCATTTATACCTGCTAAACAACTTTTTGCCTTAATCCAATTGTGAGGGCTGAAAACTCTGTTTTGGGGTTGCGGTTCATTGGCTGCTGCTTCAAGTGCCATATTTAGACTCACACCAGCAATTTTAATTATTTCTCCAATCATGCCTGCTTCTTTTGCTTTTTCGTAGCACTTAATTGGAAATGGAACTCTTTCAGCTTGGTTATTTGATATTGAAAAGCACATTGATACCGCATATAAATGGTGATAGGGTGCATATGCTTTCATTGCTAAAAGAGTTTCATTAAGTCCAAGTGGATTTTCTTTTCCCCATGTTTTCAGTATTTCTTGATAGAAGAAATTAAGCGCCTGAGCATTTTCAGGTTTGTATTCTCTTTTAAAAAGCTGCTCAAAGTATTTGTCAAATATTTTTGTTTCACTGTATGAAATATTTGGTCTTTGTGAATGCCAAGCGATTAAGAACTTACCCAAGTCTGATAAGTCAAGAACATAAGATTTGTCTTTGTCGGCTGGTGGAACTTCACCACGTTTAGTAATAAAGTAACCTTGTGGATATTTCTGCTCAAATTGTTTTTTGATATTTAAAACACGCTTGTCATTACTTCTTAAATCTCTTGGTTTTACAGCGCTTTGAGAGTTTGTGTTAATGCTTATTCTATCGGCTCTGTCTCGCTGCGGAATTTCATAGAAACGGAAAAGAACGTAAGTGTCTTCAAGTGTTTTGACTTTTTCACTGCAACTCAAAATCGTGTTTAAAGATTGACAACCGTTTACAACACTAAGTCCGTGTAGTTTCAATTGATTATCTTTCTTTTCCATTCTGTTACATATGGCAGTAATACCATTATGGAAAAAGAAAAAGTCTTTGTGTTTGTCACTATAAATGGTTTGCCTAATACCCTTATTTACTGTGTTGCTTAGTCCTAAACTCTGCCTAACGTTTTTTTGAAAGAGAGTTCCATCTTTTATACCTGGTATCTTTATGCACTCTTTTAACGGTAGTGCGCCAATAGCAACTTTTGTGTTTGCTAATGTTTCATACATAAAGTGTCCTGCCGAAAGGTCTATTACATGGTTTATAGAAGGATTTTCCTTTTCAAGTGCAAGGTCATAACGTCTTTTAATTTCGTCACTGTCTATGACGGAAATAGAACAGATTAAATCGTCTTTCTCAGATAAGTCCGCAAGCTGTTGTTGAAAGGTCGCTAGGTCATTTTTAGCTGCTGCCGTTAAATCCCCTGTGGTTATTAATTCAAAGGCAATTTCATAGTCGTCTTCTAATGCTCTTGCAACGTCTGATAATTTTCTTTTCAGTTTGTTGTTACCAACTTCTTGAAGTCTAACAAGGTCACGTAGTTGTATCCATGAGGATAATACTTCTCTCAAAGGTTCAGCGTCAACCACTGTCCCACCAATGAACTTTCCTTGAAGAATGAAAATTGTGTTTTTATCATCATCAATTACTATCGCATCTATTTGTTTGTCGTCTGCACCATCTGTAATGTCGTCTCTGGTTTCTACCATGTCTCGCAGGTGAACATTACGCAAATACCAAGCAATAAATCTTTGTCCGTTGTTGGGGAAATTGTCCTGATAGTAGGGTGTTTTTATTTCTTCGTTAATCTGTTCAAACATATATTATGTCGTTGTTAATTGTTTACTGTGTCGTTTTTTAGCATGACCGCCAACGTTTTGGCGGTATGTTTTTGTTACCGATTTCGAAGCACTGTCCTGTCAAGTTACACGAAAGTTTATTAGTAGCAGAAACGCTGAAACCCGCACTGTCTCGGCAATAAAATATACCGCCTGTTACAAGCTGGCCTTCTTTCTTGTCAAGCGACATACCATTCTGTTTATCAACTGTTTCTTTCATTCTTTTTCTATCTGTCGGGTTGAGTGTCGGCAAAGTTTTATTTTTCTTTAAGGAGGTAAATTTTTTGTTTTTTCTCAGGGTCGGAGAAAGCATACTATTTTGTAAGCTTTGGTTTGTGACAGGGCTTGTGCGGCTTGCAAATGTGTATGCTTTATGTGTCGGTATCTTATCTGTTTTTTTCTTCAATGTTAAATGAATCTTTTTTTGAAGTACCTTGTCTATGAAGATTTCTATTTGTCCAAGGCGCCATCGGATTTTCTCATGACCATAATCCCTTTTTTTGCTTTTTGGCTTCAATTTTAAGGTTTTGAAAGTACTATGTCTGAGCTATATTTTTTGAAATGCCAGGCATAACCCGCTTTAATCATTTCCTGACTAAGTTCTTTCCCATCTTCAAGGAATGAGTATGCAAGGATGCGTCCATGATTATCAACGCCTGTAACTTTAAATTTTATCTGTTTTCCGAAACACAAATCGGAAATATATTTTTTTGATTTTTGATAAAAAGGCATACCTATTTCGGGAGCATCAATACCTTCAATTCTTATTGTTTTATTATCTTGAATTAATACATCATAAGTATTGCCATCAATAATGGAGATAACTTTTCCTGAAACTGTACTTCCCTTTTTAGTGATTGATTTTTACCACTTTTAGAAGTACAAGCAATTATAGAAATGAATAACAGCAGAAACCATATTATTGACAGCTTTCTCATTATTCAAATATTATCACATTGTTTTTATTGTCAATTGAAATCTTACCAAATTTTTCTAATGCACTTTGTCCAAGCAACAACGGTGCTTCATTATTATCAATTACTGTTGCTTCAATGTTTTTCAAAACTCTATTACCAATTTTTACTGTTCTCAAATTTATTCTTGTGCCGGCTGATACTTTACCAGTTGCATCCTGAAAATATTGAACATCTAAAATATCTTCTTTTTGTAATGTTCCTTGTCTGTATAATACAGTCGCCTCAGCAGAAGAAATACAGATGCTACTTGCTCCGGTATCAAAAATAAACTTCAATTTTAAACCGTTGATCTCAATCCAGACATATTTCACACCATTGTCGTTTTCCATCTTAACAATGGTTTTGCCTTTAATATCATCTGTCTTTTCAATAGGTTGAGGAAAATTATTATGATTGACAACATCTTGTTTATGCTTACGACCTGATTTGTGACCACATGAAATTAACAGTATTGTGATCAATAAAATAATGAAATATTTATATTTCTTTTTATGCATATTAATTTGATTTACTTTCTTCAATTATCCCAGGTTTCGGAACAATATGTATTAAAAATCGTTGATTAAGATGTTCTTCGTTTTCACGCATTGTGCCACCAATTCCACTTCCAGAAATCAACACTTCGCAATTGGAGCCAAAATCAATATTATTAATACTCCATAGTCTGCTTAACGCTAATGCTCTTTCATAACTTAATTCGTAATTTCGAGTGTAATTATCTTTTGATGCTTGACCTTCAATAATCAGCAAATACTGTATATTAGGATATTCTTGGTTGATTTTACGAAGAGTATTTTGAATTGAACGACCAGCCTTTATAAGTTTTTTTTGGGTATAAAAATCAATTACATTTATATCAGATACACCAATTGGAAAATTAACCTTTATTTTCATTATATGTTTCTTGTGTACTTTATTGTAATCAAAATAAGTTGAATCAATTTTGTTTACTGCTTCCTCAATCTCTTTAATTTTATCTATTTGTGCTTGTGTTGCTTTTCTCTCTTTTTCAATATCTACCATTTTTCTGTGTAAAAGTGCAATTGTTAAAACGAAAAGCACAAGCATCACAAAAAACATGCTTGTCATTAGGTCGGAATAACTCGTCCAAAAAAATGATTCTTTCTTTTGATTTGACATTAGAATAACCCGTTTATTAGCTTTGTGATCAAATCTATCAATAGAGGAATAACATAAAACAGACATGATAATATTAATATACTACTGCCTGCAATAATCAATACTCTTATCCATTTAGGCAACCTTATTATTTGTTTAATTGAACCACTTTCTGTTTTAGCAAGTGCTAAATGACGTATTTCTTTGGTTAATTCATCAATTTTCGAATTTTGACGATTGGTAGCTTCTTTAAATTCTTTTATTCCTTCTTTTATATGTGTAAGATTTTTGATTTCTTCAACAATTTTTGAAAATTCATTAAGTTTGTTTTGATATGTTGATTGTTGTTCTGTAATTGCTTTTTCAAAAGTCTGTTGCGTCTTAGTAAATGACTCAGTAACAATTTCAGTGGTAATAGTTAATGCTTCCTGCAACTTCTCTTGCTGGCTTCTGAGAACACTATCAAAACTCAATATCTGCCCATTCAAAGATTCCTGTAATTTTAAGAGATATTCTTTGGTTCTCTCCTCGAAACGCATTATTGCTTTTTGAACCTCTATATTCGTATTATCAATATTCTCAGCCAACCATTTTTCATTTTTTAGAAAGAATTTTCCAGCATCTTCGATAACTTGTGTCCTTTTTTCGTAATCATCAAGTTTTTTGTTTAAAGATTGAACATTAGATAGGTATTCATTCAAAGATGACAAATATTCAGCAAAGACTCCTATTTCATTCGTACTGTTTTTAAGTTTATCATAAACAGCAATATTTGCAGTTGCAATTTCAGTAATTTTTAAACGATTAATATACTGCATCAATTCTTTTTGTTTTTGATATGATTCGGTAACTTGTTCAAGAATATCTTTGAAATTATTTGTATTTTGATAGAATGTTATGTTAAATTCAACAAGATTTTGGGCCAAATGATTTAAAGCTATAGAAACATCGCTTGATATTTTAGGTAATAGTTCGGCTTGTATCCAGCTAAGGAAAGTGTTTTTATTTTTTTCAACCTCTGTTTTTGCATTTTTGGTATGCTGAGAACCTATCGTTGTTAGCGTTATTCCAATTATACTTGAAATCATAGCAAGGGCAACACCACCTAATAAAGTCTCAATTCCTTTTGAACCTGCACCATTTTCTGTGTTCAGTAAATCATCTAATCCCCCGCTGAATACTAAAAAACCTATACCGTTTAGTATTCCTAACATAGTACCCGCTAATCCCAAATAAAGTGGCACAGGGACCTGCGTATGTATTTCTTCTTCCTTGGTATCACAATTTCTTTCGACAATATCTTTCATAAGATGATAGTCGCTAACAGCACCCTTATTATTCCTTAAATAATTATTAATAGAAGTAATTATTATTTTAAGCACATCATTTTCGTGTCTGGTATTTATCTGAGGAATATCGCCTTTAATTTTTATTAAATTTAAATCTGACGGATCTTTAGGAAATATCTCCTTAAAAAAAGAAATATTACTTAAATTTTGATTAAATACATAGAATTGCCAGATTACAATGCCGACAATTATCAAAATGATGATAACATAATGCATAATCTTAATCTAATTTAATATCTATTGGTTCAACAACTTCCCATTGATCCCCGATACGTTTAACTTTACCGGGTTTAATCGTAATCACATGGTGTGCATTTTGATATCCACCTGAGATAATATTACAAATATCATCGGTAAAAATTCTATTTGCAATTGCCTCAGCTTCATCACCATTAAACTCAAATTTGGCAAAATTATCACGTTCTTCATAAATTCGAAAGAAGCTGTTTTCTGAACTATTGTCAGCTCTACTAAATATTTTACCGGTTTTACCCTTTAAATATTTATATACTATTTCTTCCTTCTTCGTGTCTTTATAATTTTTTTGACTTTCAGTTTCTTTTATATATTCCAGCACTTTGTTAACAATTAAATTGAAATCGTTCTCGGTTAATTTATAATGTTCTAAAGGCTCCGTTTTTTTAAGAGTTTGAATAAACGACTGGCTATTTTCTTTTGCAATATACTTTTCTTCAACTCGTTTACTTTCTAAAACATAATTTATTATGTTTTCTCTTGATGTTCGCTTTTTCAGCAATACCAAAATGAAAATTAATAATAATAAAAATATACCCAGTCCGCCATAAAGAAAAATTTTCAAATTATTCAAAGATTTCTGATACTCTATCATTCTTGTATCATCTGTAAGCTTTTCATATTGTTCTTGCAATTGGTTAAGTTTAAGTTGAAGTTCTTCAACCTGGGATGCTGTTTGAAGCGTCTGCGCCTTAATAACATCGTTTTCAGAAGTTTTTTTTATATTCGAACCTTTTTTTGTACCATACTTTGATGATAAATCATCTTGAATTTCTGTTGCTGTTTTACTAAGGTCAACATTCTTCCAACCCGTGGTCATTAACGATTGCAATAATGATTCATTGTCTTGAAAATTCGCATAATTCAATTTTCTTTCATTTATTTTTTTAGCAAGATCTAAGGCGGGCAGATTATTAGAAAGCAAGTCTACAAGTTTATCATAATTTATTATAGTTTGAAAACTATCTAAATTAACTTTATTCAATTCTGGTTTATTTTTTTTTAAGTAAGTATCCTTGTAATAAGGTTTCGATGCATCATTTTTCTCAATAAATGCCTGAACATACTTGCAGTTGGCATAATCGACCAATTTTTCAAAGTCTTGTTTTGTTATTGTTTTTTGCCCATTACAAAGGGTTGACAATAGCAGAAATACGTTCAGAATAACTATTGACTTCTTCATTTTCTGTTGTGTTTATTTATTAACATTTTTATCACAAATTGCATCTGTTAATTCTTTAAGCATTCCTTTCAATGGATAGAAAAACAATGATTCGTTAATTAATTCATCATTATCAACTTCTTTCTTTTTTCTTTTCCAGCCACTTTCAGCATAAATGCTTAGTTTTTCAGTACATTTCTCTTTTGCAATTGCAATAGAATCACTATTCAACTGATAACCTTTTTTTGTGAAAAATGAAAGATTATCAAAAACAAAATTTATAAATTTATTTACTTCTTCGACTGTCTTTTCTAAGTAATCATTGTTGATAAATTGATACTTATCAGTTTCTTTTGAATTTGATATTTGTATTACTTGATTAGTACCGTTGCTATGTAAAACAATTTTTTTATTAAGTATACTTTCGTAATCGTATGGTTTTGATAAATAAAGGCCTCCTTTGCAAGTTGCTGCTTTAGGTATGTCTCTGGGGGGAATAATAGTTAAGCCGCTGCTAGGATAGTTGCAATTATATACCTTTTCAAAAATTAATTTTGTGTAATCTTTTAAAATACTTTCGTCATCTGTCAAAAATAAGATAACCTGCGAACCATTTCCACTAAATACTATCTTGTCGGGCATATTAAGGTTCATAGCTTTCATTAGATTGGATAGATGATAAATAATTGCAGTATAAAAGAAAATGAATGTAATTTTTTGAGTTGTATCATTTATTAGTTTCTTATTTAAATTAACATTGTCAGCCAAGTTTTGCCCAAATGACCTCACTCTTTTATTGTGTTTTAATGAAAATAGAAATGAAGCAATATCATCAGACCTTTTATTAGTGAACATGTCATCGAAAATTTGAAAAACTTCATCATTCTCATTTATTACAGTTTTCAATTCTTTTTTAATTTGTTCAGAGAACTGACGAACAATGCCATTTTTAACACGCCCAGTTTCTGAATATCCATCCCCGAAAATTGCATTTGCAGCAAAACGGAATGATGTAATATACTCTGCTTCTCCATTATTTGCTATAACTATATCCGTTGTTTCACCTCCAATATCAATAGTAACAAGGTTACTTGTGTCACCATCTTTAATATAATACTCAAATGGTGCAATAGATTCATTTATTGAAATAATATTATTTTCAGCACCTCCAAAATAATTTTTATACGCTTCTTTCCATACTTTTACTAAATTCTCATATCTTTTTCTTTCCATGCTTAGAGGATAGAACCAAATTATTTTTGTATCTGCTAAACTGCCATGGTTTAATATTACTTTATTTCGCAGAATATACATAATTGATTCAATGTATGCTTTAACTTGATTTTGATATTCTGGGGCATCAGACCATTTTAAATTAGTTTCTGTCTTGTTATATGGATAATCAATTCGCTTTTCGTATAACTCATTTAAACTTGCCTTCTCGAATGGATACACATTCGACCAATTGGTGTCTTCACCATATGATAATGCTGTACGCATGGGGAATTTAAATTCTTCATCAGTATAAGAAGGAATATATTCTTCATCAAAATAATTTTTCAGTAAATCTTCTCCACCGTGTAAATAATGGACTTGTCGTTCATCAATTTGCTTTTTTGAAATATCAAAAGATTTAATTTCTATACCATTATCTACTCTATATTCAATATGGGTATTGGTAGTACCAAAGTCAACTGCAAAAGTAAATTTTGAAAACCCTTCTCTTAATTCAAGGTTTGGAATAATAATACCACTAATTCCATTATAATTTATTTTAATATAGTCGAAGTTTGAACCTACAAGGCTATAATTTTTCAATTGTCTATTTTTCGAATGAGTTTCGTTACGAACAGTTAATCGCTTTTTATTCGGTTCTATAGTTGCCCCGATTTTTATAAACTCTACACTAAATTTATCTTTTTGGTTATAATCACATACTAACCCAAAACGATAATTTGCAATGTTTTCGTTACTAAACTTTACGTTGGGGAAAATTGCGCAATCAAATATTAGTTCTATTATCTCATCCTTCGATTTACGATACGTTCTTCTTATTGGTGAAGATTGATTATCAATTTTCACTTCTACTTCAACCACATCACCTGAATGATTAATTTTGATAAATCTTTTTAAATCTTCGATAGAATATTCTTCGAAAAATAAATCTTTGATTGGCAGCAAATAAGCATTTTTGCTTTCATCAGGCAAATTACCATCAAAAAAACTTTCTTTATTGATTTTATATGGTAATCTAATGACAACATCTTCCAAAATATCTTCAACAGTCCAATCTTCCGGTGATACTATGGTACTTTTATAAAGTGGTTTTCCTAAAACTTCAACATCAGGTGCTCTTAATTGTTGATAAGCATTTGTATCAATTGTTTTTAAAGCCTCAATTTCACGAGTTCTATTTATTAAGGGTTTTTGAGCTTCAAGATAATTAATAAACTCATGGAATCTTGAGAAAGCTCTACCGTCAACATTCCTAATCTCATTATATTGAGCAATCCAAGAATATAAATATTTCTGAAAACTCCAACTGCGTTTGTGTAAAGGAAATATTCCTTCAAATGCATTTCTTTCACTGTTTAATTTGATTCTTAAACCACTATAATCGTTTGCCGAACTAAAAAACAATGTGCAAGGAGAGGTAGCACCAATAATATCGCCGGTATCCCTATACTTCAAGATATAAATTCCTTTCATTATATCGAAATTGTAAGCATCGGCATCATTTTCCAAAAACGTTTTTAAAGTCTTATAAACTTGTCTGTGGCTATTTTGCAGTTGTCTCAAATCACTATCCTCTTCTAATTCAGGATTATTGTCTCTACGACCATACTTCCAAACAATTATTTCAACTTGATCTTTTAACTTGTCAATTTTGAAAAAAATTTCGGCTACATCAAGAGTATCAGATACGATTTTTTGATATGCATCCAATGCATCTTCACCATACCTTGCGACTTCATCAAAAGCAGTTTTCACTAATGCTATTCTTGCAAATGGAGAGGGTATAGAAGTTGGCTGAGATAATGATTTCTTATTGGTGCTCTCAATCGCATTTATTTGTTTATCATCATACATTTGCGATTCGCCCCAATGTTTAATGGTGTTTGACAAATCGTGTTGTTCATTGTCGCTTTGTAAGCGAAATACAAAGGATCTATTATTGATGTCAGGCATGGTTACTTAATTTTTATAATTAATTATTTCTGATGTCATATTATAAAATAACTCAATAAAAAGACTTTCATTGTCCATTGACTTATTTATTTTATTAATTTGGTTATTAAGTTCATTATCAATTTTAGACCAGTTTTTATACCTGGAGTTATCATTTTTAAATACCGACATATTTCCTTTAATAAAATCGGTAGCATTAGACGACATTAAGTTAAAAGGAGCAAATCTTCGATTTTGTAATTCCATTTCCAACAACCATTCAACAAATTTCAATTGAACAGATTCTAGTTTTTGAATAGAATTGATTTTACGGAAATCATCTGTGAATCTTTTATGAGAATAGGGCTGATATTTATTCTCTTGTTTAAAAATATCATTTCTTTCGATATGTTTGACAACGAATTTTTCTTTGCCATTTTTCTGTTCTTTTTCAACTCCAAATCCCATGTATTTTGCAAATAGCAGAAATCTTGAGAGAGGATTCACTATTAGTCTTTTTGTTTCATCAGATAAGTTATCAAAAGTAAATTCTGGAAGATTGGTATTAATACCGAATTCTTTATATACGGTTCTTTCTATATTGTTATCTTTATCTCTATGAAAATTTATGCCCGATTTTTCAGGATTTACAAAGTCAAGAACTGCCAATGCTGCTGCAAGCTCAACAAAATGAGCATTATTCATTTGTGCATCGCCCCCTTTATGGTGTTCGTAAGTTGTTGTTAGTTTGTCTGCAATGTAATATAAAACATCAATTTTTTTATCTTCATTTTTATAATAGGAAAGCGCTGCCCTTGCTTTATCAATAAACGTATCAGAATCGACTAAACTACCATCTGTGGGGCTCCCAACAAGAAAATAAGGTAATACAGAAATAGCACCTATAGGTGCTTTATTAATCAATCCCCATTTAGCTAAAACCTTACCATCAGAACCTGTAACATTTGGTGTGTGTAATATTCTACGTAATAATGGGAATCCGCTCGCTCCGGTTCCTCCAAAAATTGAACTGATTATAAAAATCTTATCACCATCTTTAAAATCACTTGCGAACGCTTTAAAAATATCATTGCCATCAAATTGATTTAAAACCACACTCCCAATATTTGGATTACCCTGAAACCCTTCAGTCATATCCAATCCTAAGGTCTCTTTTGAAAAAAGCATATTAACCAATGCTTCATTCTCATTGCTCATTGTAGAACGACCTATAAACTCATCAAATTTCTGAGTGTTGTCTCTCAATTGCAGACACAGTTCATTATTTAATAAATGAATGTTCGTTTTGAAAAACTTATTATTCCCATTGGTTTTTGCAATTTTGTTGACAATGATGTAATCTTCAATTAAAAGTTTTGTTCGCGATAAATCTTTATTTGAAATATCACGATCTATAATAATGGGAACAATAGTTTCAACATCACAATCAGTACCTGCCGCAAGAAGCATTGTAAGGGATTTCAGCACCCTTGCACCAGTACCTCCTATTCCGAAAACATATAATTTGCTCATATTTTTATTTTTTTAACTTCTAATTAGATTTTCTAAAAGAGAGTGAATGAGGAGAATTTTTACAGTTTCGGCTTTTCCATTTTAACAAAAGCGACCAAATGATGAAAAACATTACAGATACAAAAAAATTGCTAAGACCAAAAAGCCAGCAATCCTTTTCATAAATCAACTGAGAAATAATATTACCATCTGAATCTCTTATATACATCAAGCAATCTCCTATATTTCCATTCAGAAAATCATTTATTGTCCAGCTATATCCTATAAAAAAATTTATGACACTTGCTATAATGAGAATAATTAGCCAGTTCCACCATCTATTAGTGCGAGGATGATTAAATCCCCAAAAAGGCAAATAATAATAGGCTAAAACAAAAGCAAATGAAACGCTCATTGCTATTAACCCTATAGAATTAAATAAATTTTTACCATCGTAAACTTGTGTTTCACAATTATATCCCCATAGATACTCTGCAAGGTATTGTCCAAATATGGACTCAAACCAGCAATAAATTTTTCCTAAAATCTCGTCCATATCAATTTATTTTAATTTTTATTTCAGTGTAATAGTCGTTAGATATTGTAAAAGCTTCATATACACCATAGATTTGGTATTTAATACCATACGTTTTACCTTTGACGGGAGCAACTCCATCGTCATCATTGATATCCTCAACCCATGGTGGAATTTGAGTTTTTAGTTTAACAGAAATAATACCTTTATGTACGCTACTTGATTCAAATTTCAACTGATGAGTATATCCAAAATTATTTGATACTGATTTGCTTATTGTCAAAGAGTAATCCTTATTATTCATTTGATAATTTAATGTATCACTTAAATACTTGTCCGATAACAAGAAACCTGAAAGGTTAGCATTTACTAAAAATTTCACCTTACCGGAAGACCTACTACAACCTCCATCTCGTGTAACTTTTTTTAGATTATCAATTGTTGTTTTTGGATCTTTTTTATTTAAATCAAAATTACCGGAACCCATTTTTACAGCATAATCAACTTCCTTTGGCCCTCCGGTTATTGAAAAGACATTTTGTATTCCATTTCCTTCTTTAAATTTATTTTCTGGTACTTTGTTTATTAATTCACTCAGGTTTTTGCTGTCTCCAATAAGCCAAACATAATAAGGCAATTCTTCTTTTGTATTTGGAATTGGTTTGTCCTGGCGACCATAAAAAGTTCCGTTAAATTCAGATATGAGTTGATATATAATTACTGCAGCATTGGGATGTTTTTTGTAGTAATCAGCCATACTTTTTTTAATTCCATTATACTGATCAACAATGTATTTCTGTGCATCTTTGTTTTTTCCAGGAGAAAAAATTCCATCAGTTATAAAAATTGCAATTTCATTGCTATCTGTTATTTTGAGTATAGTATCAAGTAATTGAAAAATATTTGTTTCGCCTCGATTACCACCCTTCTTATTAAATTCATATGCATCTAATTTACTAGCAAAATCATTTAAATTATTTCCAAGTGGAATTATTTTGCTATTGATGTAGTTCAAATTAATGTTGTCGGTATATAAAATAGAAATATTCGTTAAATAAGTGGTAACAAATGTTGTAAACTTATTTCCTTTTTTTACAAAACCATCCATACTGCCAGAATTTTCAATATAAACATTAACAGTTGGCTTTATCGTAGCATCTTTAATGATGTCTTTTGGTAGAGTTTTTTCATTTGTCTTTTTACCACTGTTTCCACATGATGCAAGTAATATGATTGCTGCAAACACATACAGAGTTTGAATTACTTTCTTCATATATACTTTATATTTAGATTTAAATAGTTGCTATTCCGTTTGTGTATTGGTTGAATTGCACTCTTTGATAAGTTTTGGTTTGAGGGTCGGCTCGTGCAACTTGCCAATGTGTGCAATGTGGGACGCCTCTTAAAAAACAAAAAATGTGGGTCGGCAAAAAATAAAACTTTATCGGGTAGGTTGGTGTGGTCGGCAGTCATTCCGATTTTTCTTTCTTTTCTGTCGATATATGTCGTCTTTTCAATTTTCATGTCGCTGTCTTTTTTCTCAGGCTTGCTTGTAACGTTTTGCAGCTAAGTGTTGTGCGGGATTTCAATGAACCATCACTGTCAAAGTTCCCACGAGCCAAATTTACTAATTGTATTTTAATTTATGAAGAATAATTTTCGCAAATCTAAACACAACGACAAATCTAAATTTGGCGATTGTTAGGAGTGGCGATACCGTTTATTTTACCGATGAACCCCGCATTACATTTAGGTGCTGTTACCAACTGACCGTTTTTATTAACTTATTTGAGTTTAAAAAACCTGCCCGAATTTCTTTATCACAATATATAGCTATTCTCATCAGTAATACTATATCCAAAACTTGTTTGTTTGCAATGTTTTCCGTAACTTAATAGTATAATTTTAAATTTAGAATAATGGATAATTACTTTTTAGAAAAACCACACCTACAGGCAAGTTTTAATGGCCTTAACTACAAGCTCAGCCAAAACGATAATTTGGGTTATAGAGTTGTTGTTGGAAACATAACCAAGGATTTTTGCGAATTTGATGTTAAACTATATCCTAATGGTAAAGGTGGAAATTGTTTTAGTATTGATTTGCCGAAAAATGAGGCAAAATATAGTATGTTTTGTCGTGTGCCAGAAATCCCACAAGTCGTTTACGATTCAATGAATGAAATATCAGAGCATCTGAAAAAGGAGAATTTTGATAGAGACATTAATTGAAATAATCGGCATAAGGCCTAGTTGGAGGACAAACTACCATCAGGGTTTTCGGTAACAGTGCTTTTGTAGATTGTTTCATCGTTCTTTTTCGTATCAATATCCTCATTATCTACTGGCAAACCGGTAAACATTGCTATTTCAAAATCTGTAAGTTTGAAAATGGCAGGGTTTAAGTGTGTTTCGCCATTGTGAGTGAATTTGTAAATATAATGAGGGAAAATTACACCAAATACAGGTATTTCCTTTTGGTTTTCGTACGGATTACCATTAAAAATCGGCAAATCTTTGAAGATAGGTCTCTTCTTTTTTAAGTTCGGTTGCCAAAAAAATATTTTTATCCCTTTTGACCCTCCTGAAAATTTATTGGCTTCGTTTTCATTAGTAGTTGAAGAAATTAAAACAGAAGAATGATTAAAATTACTTTCGTTTAGCTGGTGTAGTATGCTAAAATAATAATTTCTGATTATTAGTTTCTCAGAATCGATATATGGTTTAACAGTTTTAAGAAAAATTTCTTCATTGTTTTTGTTACAAAAGAAAGCAAACTGGTGAGAATTTTTTGCTATATACTTATCAGTTTGAGTATTTACTGATGCTTTTTGTAAAATTTGATAGAATTCCTTGAAAATTAAGGAAAAAACCTTATCTGACACTTCATTTATACCGTAAGGACGATTACATTGAAATTTCCATAAGGATTTCGCTTTATTGCCGTAATAGAAAAGTCTTTCGGCAAATTGATCATCACTGTTGTATTTTACATCTAGGCAAAACTGCTTATAAGCAAATTCTAGGTCATAACCTCGACACAGTTTCTTTACCAATCCATCATGATCGAATTGTTTGAGTTGCTTGATAAATAAATTATAAACTACCACTTGCTCTTTTGTTAATTCAGATATTTTCATTGTTTTTCATCGATTACATCATCAGCATCATTACACCAATATAAATACTTGTCGCGTTCATTTGCAATTTGCTTAATAAAAGCCTTTTGATTCTTGGGTTTTGTCCAAATTTCTGTTTCGTCACCTTTTGCGTTAAAAATTCTAATAACGGTTTTCTTCTTAGAAGTTAAATCTTTTTCATCGATAAAAAATTGAGAAGTACTAATCGGAAAAAAGCCTTCTGTCTGTGTTAACACTTTATATCCATAAACAAATGTTCCACGATTACAATTCTGCATATCGAAATATAACTTTCCTTCTATTATATTAAACGAACTAATATCTTCGTAAGAAATTTTCATACTTGTACTATTACATCTTCTAATTTTTACAAAGAGCATAGTCGTAACATAATTATAATCATCTACATTATACTTTAAAACACTCCAATATCCGTAAAATTTTCTTAATCTGTTTTTCTTTAGTAAATACGCGTATCCATAAAAAACAATTGATACAAAAATTGCGGTTATTAGTGCGTATAACAATTCATTGACAAGATTTGTGATGCTGATTTTTCCTAAAATAAAATTCATAATATTTCTCCTATTAAAGAGCAACTTAATCTTTTACGCAACGGACAGATAACCCCAACTCCTTACTGCCGCCGTCGTACCTGAAGACATCGCTGTTAACGTAGCGCATGCGCCGGTTCCAGGCGTCATCGGAACTGTACTCAGTAGCACTCCACCAGTAACCGTAGTTACCAATGTTGATGAACGCTCCAATGCTGCTACGGTTGCCACCCGGAAGGGCTGTAAAACCGGTTTCGTTGGTTGCACCTGTATTTGGGCTTGCCCAATGCGTAGTTCCGGTTTCTTTAAGTTTGCCACCGGCAACACTTTCACCTCCAAGGTAATCGGTTAATTCTGTCCACTCGGCATCGCTTGGTAAATGCCAACCATCTGGGCAAGCAGATAATGCTGCTTTCCAATTATATAGAACTCCGTATGTTTTGTATGTGTCGGTTGCTTTAGCTTCTTCAACATTATTACCTTCATAGTCATATACATAATAATGAGGCTCAGTATAAGAACCTGTAGTAGGAGCATCAACACTTGGCAAATATTTTAGGTTTTCAGCCATCCAGCACTGCTCTCCAATCAGCACTGTTTGATAAGAATTACCATCTCTAATGTCAGTTATTACGCCACAATTCGCAAAATCATTTGTTGTAAAAGATATCTCATGACCGTATGAAGTGCCAAGTTCATTAGTCGCAAAAGCTTTGGCATAATACAGCGTATTTTGTTTTAAACCATAAATTTTACAACTAAAATTTATACTATCATTAGAATTTATCATTTGATTATCACTAATTGAAGGATTTGGATTTTCACTCCAACAGACTCCTTTATTAACAATATTTAAGCCTCCTGTATGAAAAATATAACCAGATATTATAGCAGATGTTGGTGTTACATTATGCACATTTACTGTTAGAACAGTGGGCATACCATTAAAAGTGGAAATCTTTTTATTTGAACTGTAATTTAAACCTGATACATTAATAGCAAATGCTCTGATATAATAATTAGTAGAAGGTATAAAACCTTCAACTGTCTTCTGAATGCTGAATGGTAACGAATTAGGTATATTATCATTGAATACAATAATATTATTAGTTGTATCAGGATTATCTGAACTGCCCCAACATATACCGTAACTTAAAATTTGTGAATATCCATTAGTTGAAAATTTTAAAGAAAAAGTCATACTATTATCAGTAATATCAAAAATAGAATCAATAACTAATTGTGGTAATTCTAGATTCACAACAACCTCTTTAATTGTTGATTGATTTTGACCAGCATAAGCAAATATTCGGTATTTAACAGGCTTATTAGCATCATAAATATAATTATGATCTTGCCAAGTTCTCGCCTCTTTATCTAAAACTGCATAGTTTGTTATCCAGTCATTGTTTACAAATTTATCAATTTTAAATCCATCTATTCTGTCTTCATCTAACTTCCAACTAAGTTTACATTCGTTCGCAGAAATAACAAAGTAATCAACGCTATCAGGCGCCCATGTATCTTTATTTGAATTCGCATCATAAGGATTGTCAAACATTCTTTCGCATGAAAACAATGCAAACAATAAAGCAACAATTGAGATTATTACAAGTAATACTTTTTTCATCATTAAAAGTTTATTTTCATTGAAAAATATATACCTTGGTCTGTTGGAATAAATGACAAGCTTTGTATTCTGCTTTTTGACTTCTTGTATTTATTCTGAAAAATAAAATAAGATACCCCCGATAATACAGCAACTGAACCGGAAACAAATAAAACATTTCTTGATGTAATTATATCCTGATGTAGTTGTGTTGCCTGATCTGTTGCAACTTGATATTTTTGATAATTATCATAAATTGTATACCCTTGGTATCCGCTATATAAAAAAGCCGAACCAAACAAAGCAACGGAAGAATATCGCATTATATTATTTTTAACAAGATTCTTTTTTTCAGCAATCAAAGCATCTGGTGTAAGTTTGCATTCATAAATGGTCGTAGATTCTTTAACGTCAAATTTTGCAACATGCTTATTGTAACCGGTTTTTTCTAATCTTATGTTATGTGCTCCTAAACTAATTTTATTTTCAAGTGGTGTTGTTCCAATGAATTTGTCATCAACAAAAATTGAAGCCCCCCAAGGATCACTTGCAAATTTTACGGACACTAAATTATCTAATAGAACAGGATAAGAATTTTCTTGATTCCCAATAATTTTAATATTCTGAACAAAGGTTACTAATCCATTTTTACTGACCTTTAATTTGTGTTCGCCTTGTTGAATAGTAAAATTATTTAAAGGAACAGTGCCAACTAATAATTCATCAATAAAAATATCAGCTCCAATTGCATTATTGTTAGTTGCAATAATACTTAACGTACCTGTTATCGGGATTAATTCTATTTCAACAATTTGGGTATCGCCACCATCAGGCACGTCCAGTGTTTGTTTATGGTCGTAATAATTGGGAGCAGAAATCAATAATTCAGAATTTGTTTTAAATATTTTATTTTTACCATGATACAGATTTTTATCTTCAAAACGTATCGTGGCATTCTTTGGAGTTATTTTAAAATCAACATAAGAATATGCTGGTACTAAATTAATATTTATCTCATTTACCTTGTCTTTTTCAATTAAAAAAACTGTATCCTTTTGATTGTAATCTTTTAATTCAACAAAAATTCTTTTTTTTCCAATTGGCCATTGCTGCTTTTTTGCTAAGCCATCATAAGGTGTATATTCTTTAAATGCTGGATTACCTTCCATGCTGATCTGCGCTCCCGGTGGATTTGAAATTACTTTAAAATATCCCAAATCATTAGTATTTACTCCTGTAAAATCATAGACTCCATTAACCACCATAACGTAAACGCTTAATGATTCAACTTTAATACTATTTGGAATAACATATTCCTGAGTTACAAATCCAGTACCCGACATAGTAATAAGCTTTATTCCTGGACTAACATATAACCAAATTTCTTTAGGATTAGATTTATATTCAATCTTTGTAATATCAGGATAAGTTTTAAAAAGAATCCCATCAACATTAGTCCTAACTTTAATTATTGCACAATAGTCATCATTTATGTCTTTAAGCTCAGCTTTTCGAGCAGCCAAATCTTTTTCATCTTTAGTAAAAGACTCAACCTGAAACTTGTCAGCTTTCATCTGTAAGCTAAACAATTGCAAAAAGCAGAGTGTTATTATTGCGGTCTTAAATTTTGACATCACTAAAACTTAAAATCTGTTATTCCAATAATGCTTCCGTCAGGATTCTTTTCAGGCTGCCATGTCCTTACATAAATTTTGGGATTATTTGCATCATTTAAATCCATCATTAAAAATAGGTATCCTTTATCTGCATAAGTTGCAGAGTAATAATTTTGTGCGATTTGTATTCCATAAAGCTTTTCATCAGCTTTTTTTACAGTATTTTCATCAAACTGTATATTCACATATTCATTTGCATTAAAGATTAATCTTAATCTTTCAATATATTCTTTTTTTGTAAGTTTCAAATACTCAATTCGCTCATTTCCTAAACTCAAATACATGTCATCCAATGGTTTAGCGTCTGTTTTAAGAACTTGCCCAACAATAATTAAAGCGTTATCAGCAAATACTTGCTCCAAGTAATCAATTCTTCCTAAACAATATGCAGATTTATAATCTTCCATAAATTGCAATATTTGATATTTTTCCTGAGCGCCTGCAAATTCTTCACGCTTATTTAGAATATCTTTTATTGAATTGTCTCCGAGAGAGAAAGATATAGAGCAAATTTTACCAGAATCGTCAAATACAAAAATAACCTCCTCAACGAAGTTTCGATTATTCTTTCTAAATGAAAAAGACATTGGAACAGCTCTAACATAGACTTCATTATTGTATTTAATTGCTACTAAGTCTGTCGTTTGCGGTATCATCTTAATTGTACCATAATCACTAAGTTTCTGTAACATCTTATAACCTTCGCTTGTACACAAATCTGAAACGAGAGATATATTTCCAATTACTAAAGCGTTTTTTATTTTATCAATTTTGTCAACATATTGCTTCACATCAACTAACATTCCAGCATTTTGGAAGATTTTATACATACTATTTTCTGTGGCAATCTCCATTATGTTTTCGTCAGCATTTAAAGAAATCTCAGCATTTTTGAAAAATGGGATATTGGTCATTTCCAGAACATTATTAACATCAGGGTCAATTCGGCTATTATTTAAAAATGTATATTCAATTCGTATTCTCACATTTTCTATTAGGTCTTTATCATTTCCGGTCAACTGTATTAGCCCAATTCCATTTTTGGTGGCATTCTGAACTGACCAAGTATCACCCATCCAGTATGTAAATTCAAAACTTTGGACAGGTTTATCTGCATACATAAATTTAACATAAACATCTGTCACATTTTCACGTTTTTCAGTTTTTATTACTTCGTAATCGATTTTATGAATCATGGAATTGATTTTGTCAGGCAGTGCTGTAATTAAGACCAACTCATCGCTTCCACCAAGAGGATATTTAATTTTATTGCAATCGGGGTGGCTATTTAGTAATGCCAAAGACCAATAATAATATTTTAAAGCGTCACCAATACGTTCATCAGCTTCAGCTTGCTTGGCAGATTTAATATAATCAAAAATCTTTACTTTTCTTTCAGCAAATATTTCATCGAGTTGCTTTTTAGTTATAAAACGAATGACTGTAACTTCATTTTCGCCTTCAATAACTTTTCTTTCTGCTCTGGAAAGAGTTGCATTTGAGTAAGTTTTTGTAATTGACTCTGTGTATTCGCTGTAAACATCATCTTCTTCCTGTTTAATCATCTGAACAGAATATTTTACATTAACTGATATTTGACTTATTAAATCAGTTAAAGCATTTCTATCGGCGATGTTTAAAGTTGAAGATTTTCCTTCGCCCCAATAGTAATTTCCACTAGACTTTATTTCCTCAATGCTTTGCGAATACACAGTACTAAGTATAAATAAACAGAGAATTGTTGTTATGACTTTCATAATGTTTTTTATATTTAAGCAAAGTAAATAAAAAATTCTATAATTACTTTTGTTGTTGCAGATTTATAATTCATTCGTTCTTTTCGGGCAGGTTGCATTTATAGTTTTTTGTTAGCAGAATTTGTCTTTTCGGTTTGTTGGTAACGTTTCTCAGCTATACGCAGGCAGGGATTTTAACCACTGAACTTCCTACGAAGAACTGAACTTCAAATTTACCACTTTCCTGTCTTACGAAGCACGAACCCCCTGCTTGCGTATAGGTGATGT
>Ga0209409_1001373_pt1 | contig 21071 bp, 16 predicted proteins | sample AD_JPNMR1_MetaG_FD_184424 | JGI IMG/M metagenome (GOLD analysis project Ga0209409, IMG submission 184424) | Active sludge microbial communities of municipal wastewater-treating anaerobic digesters from Japan - AD_JPNMR1_MetaG (SPAdes) (version 2) | ecosystem: Engineered > Bioreactor > Anaerobic...
GGAGCAGTAGCAGATGCAATTGCACCCAAGAGAAGTATCGCCGAGACTGGTATTTTGAGAAACGGATTTAAAAGTAGAAGTCCTATAATTACAATAATTGTTGTAAAAACTGCCTGGAGTATGGATAGAATTGCTCCTTCTTTACCTACTTGTTTTAAGTTTTTAACTAAAAATGTATCACCTATTGAAAAAGCTATTAAAGATAGAGTTAGTTGTGTAATTATAAAATCATTTTTAAGGATTGTTGAATTTACAAGATTTAATAGTGTTGGGCTAAACAACATACCAATTAATATATAGATCAATACAGCCGGGAACTTAAATCTTTTAAATATTTCTGCTCCGATAATTGCGATAACAAATAGAAATCCTACATTAAGTAAAATATTATTAACGAGCATTATTTTCACCTTAATCAATAGCTGGGGCAAGTCCGTATACAGAAATGATGGGTATAGTAAACATTATTCCTGAGCCTGGATTCCCAAAATCTACAATTTTATTTATTTCTTCAATTGCTTTTTGCAAGGTTTGATCTGTCCTTATAACAGAAAAAATAGTGTGATTTTCCACTTCATTTTCGAAATTAGATAAAAGTTTTCTAAGAGAGCTAAAAGCTGGCAATTCCTTGCTTAAGATTCTACCCATTCCTCTTGATTCAATTATAGTTGCGCCCCTTATATCAATCTCTAAGAATTTTTCGAGAATTTTATTAACATTTGTATAGTCATTTACGACAATTACTAATAAATACATTTTTTTAACTCCTTTATTAGTTAGTATTTATTTTTTCACTAAATAATGTATTAATAATTTATATAAATTTGTAAATCTTTATGAAATAGAGGAGAAGAGAATGGAGAATTTTACATTTTTTAATCCTACAAAAGTAATTTTTGGAAGGGATGTAATTTTAAAGCTTGGAGAAGAAGTGTCAAAAATAGGCAAAAAAGTTCTCATTCTTTATGGGCAGGGGAGCGTAAAAAAGAATAATGTCTACGATAAAGCGGTAAAAAGCCTTATCAATTCTCATATTACTTTCATTGAACTGGGTGGTATAAAATCAAATCCAGTACTCTCAAAGGTGAAAGAGGCAATAAATATTGCGAGAAGCGAATCAGTAGATGCTATAATTGCTATTGGAGGTGGCTCTGTAATAGATACTGCCAAGGCTACTGCTGCTGGTTATTATTATAATGGAGATATATGGGATGCTTTTTCAGGTTCAGTAAAAATTGAAAAAGCTCTTCCAATTTTTACTGTCCTTACTATATCTGCAACTTCTTCTGAAATGAATAATGGTGCTGTGATAACAAATGAAGAAAATAATATGAAGGTTTCATTCTTTTCAGAAGTTACATATCCAAAAGTTTCATTCATTGATCCTACTATACAGTTTTCACTGCCAAACATTCAGGTTGCCTACGGTGCAGTAGATATGATTACTCACATATTTGAGCTTTATTTTAACGGTACACCAAATACAGAAGTGCAAGACTATATTGCTACTGGCATTGTTAAGACAATTTTAAGAAATACTGAAATTATTCTTAATAACCCTTTCGATTATGAGGCAAGAGCTCAATTTGTCTGGGCTGGAACTTTGGCTCTTAATGGAATAAATGCAGCAGGAAGAGGTTTGGGGGACTGGGCAACGCATAAGATCGGACATGCTCTATCTGCTATTTATGATCTTCCTCATGGAGAAACATTGGCTATTGTTCTGCCAGCATGGATGAGATATTGTATGAAGGTTGATGTAATGAGATTTGCTAAAGCTGGGAGAGAAATGTTTGATATTAATTCTGGACTATCACCGGAGGAAACTGCAATAAAAGGAATTATGAAACTTAAAGACTGGTTTGGGAGTATAGGAGTTAAAACATCTCTCGTAGATGTAGGTATCAGAGTAGATGAAATACCACAGATAGCATCAAATCCAAGCATTACATATCCTGTTGGGAAACTTAAACTTTTGAACAAAGATGATGTTATAAATATTTTAAGACTTGCAAACTACTAAATTTGGAGGTTAAAAAGAATGGATGAATTAGATACCGACAAAGAAAAGGGATTATCAAGTAGTGAAGCAAAAGCAAGATTACAAAAATATGGTCCAAATAAGCTTTATGAGAAGTGGGAAGTAAAGTTTTGGGACATTTTCAAAGAAGAAATAACCGAGCCAATGATAATTTTTCTAATTATAGTAGCAATTCTTTACAGTATCTGGGGCAAATTAGTTGATACTATTGCAATATTTTGTATTATTCTTGCACTTGTACTCGTAGAAATATTTAACGAATATAGAGCAAAAAAAGCTATAGCTTCTTTATCAAAGCTTTCACCTACTAAAGCAAAAGTAATTAGAGATGGAGCCTTAACCGATATAGATACAGAAGAAGTTGTTATAGGTGATATAATAATATTGGTATCAGGTACAAAAGTGCCTGCTGATGCAAAACTATTGGAATCTTACAATTTAACAGTCGATGAATCATCATTAACTGGAGAATCCATTCCAGTTGAACTTGACGCCGAAGCAGATACTCCTGAAAATGCTCCATTAGGAGAAAGGAAAAACTTTGTTTTTGCAGGAACTGTAGTAAAACATGGAGAAGGGAAAGGAGTTGTAGTAGCGACAGGAAAAAATACAGAACTCGGTAAAATAGTTGGTATTGCCAAAGAGATAAAAGAGCCAAAAACTCCACTCCAGATTGCAATGAAGCAGTTATCTGGTTTTCTTGTATGGTTCGCTATATTTTTTAGTGCTTTGATCCCAATTTTGGGAATTATGAGAAATCCAGATCAATGGAAAGACATGATTCTAACAGGACTTGCTCTTTCATTTGCAACAATTCCAGAGGAGCTACCAATAATTATTACTATGGCTCTTGGTATAGGTGGTTATGAATTGTCAAAGCAGAAAGCCATAGTTAAGAAGGCCCGAGCAGCAGAAACATTAGGAAGTGTTACAGTAATAGCAACTGATAAAACTGGAACAATTACAGCAAACAAGATGGAAGTTGTAAGAGTATGGCCAGAAGAAAAAAAGGTTGAAATATGTAAAGCAGCTCTTAGTGCAATGCCAAAATTTTTGCCTGATTCAACTGATCAAGCAATTGCAATTTATGCTGAAAAGTTTGTATCCCCTGTAGGGATTGGAAAAATATTAAAGGAATATGGTTTTGAGAAAGGCGTTAGAGTACGCTCCATATTAAGAGAAGCAGAAGATGGAGAAGTGCTTTATTCTACAGGAGCACCTGAAGAGTTAATAGAACCAGGTATTGACGAGGCATTTGCATCGGAGGCAAAAAAGGTTCTTGATGAAGAAACTGAAAAAGGTAGAAGAGTTATTGGGTATGCTGTAAATTCAAAATTTTTAGGTCTTATTTCTCTTGAAGATCCTCCACTTCCTGAAGTACCAAAAGCAATAAGAGCTTGTCATGATGCAAAGATAAAGGTTAAAATGATTACAGGGGATTACCCAAAAACTGCAAAATCTATCGCTGAACAGGTTGGTATCATATCAGATTCAAAAGTAATATTAGGTAAAGATATCGATTCAATGAACGATGAGGAGTTAGAAGAGAGTGTAAAATTTGCTTCAGTCTTTGCAAGAACAACTCCTCAACATAAATATAGGATAGTTAAAGCTTTGCAGAAAAATGGAGAAGTTGTTTCTGTTACGGGAGATGGGATTAACGATGTTTTGGCATTAAAAGAAGCTGATATAGGTATTGCTATGGGTCTAAGAGGAACAGATGTTGCCAAAGAAGCCGCTGATATGATATTGGCTGATGATAATTTTGCTACAATTACCAATGGTATATGGGAAGGGAGAAAAATCTTTGATAATCTCACAAAGGGCGTAAGATATTATCTCTCCTGTAAGCTTGCCTTAGTATTAATATTTCTTCTACCTATATTAATCAATTTGCCACTTCCTTTTGCTCCAATTCAGATAATACTCTTAGAGCTATTTATGGACCTTGCTGCGTCTGCTACATTTGTTGCAGAACCAAAAGAGAAGGATGTTTACAAAAGACCTCCAAGAAACCCTAAAGAAAAATTTATAAACACTGAATTTGTATCAAATATCATTGTTTATGGGTTAAGTTTATTTCTGGCTGTGACATTATGTTATCTTGTAGGGCGTAGTATAACTGGTGGAGATTTAGTAAGATCTCAAACAATGGCATTTTCAGGCTGGATCTTTGGACATATATTCCTTGCATTTACTCTTCGTTCAACTAAAGAGCCCCTATCAAAAGTTGGTATTTTCTCAAATTTTGCAATGATCATATGGGGAGTGGTAGCAATTCTAACCCTGTTTATTATAATGAATTTTACTCCTCTTCAAATTGCCATCAAAATCGCTCCTTTAAAATGGGGGGAGATTTTCATAGTAATTTTAATATCGTTTGTTTGTATCTTCTGGCATGAACTAAGAAAAATTATAAGTAAGTAATTCTGTTCCAGACCCCTAATTAATTGTACCAGTTCTTATTTATGAAAGTTATAATAATTCCTCCGAAAATAATAACTCCAAAATTATAAATTATATTTGGTAAAGAGATTGAATTGTAATTATATAAGAGGCACAAAAAAGGGATTATAGACAATATTTTCATGCCTTATTGTGGCAGAAATACAAAGAGATGTTAATATGAAATATAATAAATATAATAAATATAATTACATACTATATCTTAGAATTAGATAAGCCAACTGAATAGTATTTATCGGTTATTTGTAAAATAAAGTAGAAATAAAACCGTTAAGCTGGGTTATATAAGATTTCATCGAGCCCCTATATTTTTCTCATTGACAAATCAGGGAAAATAAGATATTCAAAAGCTGGATATATGCCAGAAGATTTAGAAGAGTTTAATCAAGCAATCGAGAAGTTATTAGAGTTTTAATTTTAAAGCAACAATTTAGTGTGCAAAGACTAATGGTATTACCTTAATATCAGGGAATGAGTTTAATAATAAACTTTTGCAGATATTTATGGTTCTTCCAGTTGTTGAAACATCGTCAAGGAGAATAATTGATGATGCAGGCAAAGTTTTGCCAGCAATGTAGAATGAATTTTCAAGGTTTTGCTTTCTATCTGCTTTATCAAGTTTTACCTGGTCTTTCTCAAATAATTCAAATTTTCTTTTAAGAATATTGGTATTTAGCTCAATACCTGTTATTGCAGAAATCTCTCTACCTATTATCTCGCACTGGTTTACACGTCGCTTTAAAAGTTTTCTAAGGGATATAGGTACAGGGATAATTAAAGATGGTTTTGGGTTAAATTTCTCTATGATGACATAAGAAAGTAACTCTCCAATTATTTTCCCAGCAGGGATTTTTCTCGAATATTTAAGCTTTTTTACAAGGATACCAATACCGGCTCTATATTTCCCATAATAATAAATAGTATCTCCAAATTCACTTATAAAGAAGTGGCTTTTACTCTCAAGATTTATAATTTCCTTCTTACATGAAGAGCACAAATATTCACAACTGCTTTGTTTGTTACATACGAGGCATCTTACTGGATAAATCTCATTCAGTAAGTTTTCAAGCATTCTTAAAGAAGGCTTTTAAAGTTTCTACATTAAGACTATTTTTTTCTTTTAGTTCCTTAACTTTTTCTGTTAATTGCATGTTAGTTGCACTGGTTGAATAAAATTTATCAAATTCTTTTTTCATTTCATCCAGATTCATATTGCCTTTAAGTGCACAATTCAGATTAAGGATTTTAGAATAAGCTTTTACCTTTGGGTCGTAGAGAAATGGAAGAATTGGTTTTTCATTAATTGCCAGAAAAATTATAAAATGAAGTCGCATCCCAATACCTAAATGTGCTCTTTTAAGCAGGGAGAGCATTTCAGAAGGCAGAAGGATTGTTTCTAATATGCATGATTTATTTGTCATCTTAGTGGCTATTTTAGATGAAAATTCATAATCCTTTAGATAATAAAATGGAGTAAAGAGACAAATTTTACCAGTTTTCTCTGTTATATAGTCAAATAATTTCGAGAAATCATCTATTAGGTTTACAGTTTCCTTAGAATACCCAAGAGATACAGCTATGAAATCGTTCAGTTCACTGTATGGTTCTATATTTATTAAGTCAAAACCTTCTGGATTCCTGCTTTCAAGGGGATGACTTGAAAATGTATTTTCAATAGAAGATTTCGGTAATGATGACGAGAGATAATTTTTAGGTTGCAAAGAGGAGATAGGCTCGAGCGATAAGTTATTTCTTTGAGAAAGTGATGAATATGAACTAAATTCGCTAGCCTCAAATGAAAAAATTGGGTCAACCGTTAATTGGATTTTTTTAACGCCAATTTTATTGAGAAACTTAAGGGAATCCTCATCACGCACTGTTATTTTATCAACTTTATTCAATATTAAACGCGACAAAAATCTATTGAATTTATACTTTAGGGGACCTACTCCATTTGCATAAATAAGAACTTTTTTATTAAGTAACTTTGCAATGCCAATTATACTAAGATAATAGAGAGGGCTTTTCCAGCTTGTAACATCTTGTATTAAGCCTCCTCCTCCACTTATTACATAATTTGCTCTTCCAATCTCTCTTAGAACTGAAAATATATCAAACCTTTGAATGGTAAAAATTCCATCGTTCAAAGTTGAAGTGGCATAAGGGTTTGCAGATAGAACAGAAATATTATAATCCTCAGTACCAAGAATGCTTCTTAAATCACGAATTAAAGTTGCTAATATTGCTTCATCACCTATATTACTATATCCGTAATATCCTGAAATGAGGATATTTTTCTTATTTTTCTTACCTCTTTTTAAAATTTTATAGAAAGTGGGGATTGTGGAGAGTAACCTTTTAAGCCTTTCTCTTGGTTGAGAGAACACTCTGTAGAGCCATTCAATGTTAAGTTTTATAAATATGCTTGGTGCTCTTTTTACTTTACCTGCCCATACATCAAGACTTCCACCTATACCAATAGCTATTTTAGGTTTTAGTGCTTCTTTATGCCTATTTATGAATATTTCCTGCTTGCCGGCACCTAAACCAACAAATAAAATATCAGCGTTACTATTATTTATCTCTTCAATTATTCTTAGTTCTTCTGCTTCAGTAAAGTATCCATTATGAACCCCAGCTATATTAAGCGTTGGATAGATCTCTTTAATTGATGAAGCAATGGTTTGTGAAACTTCTTCTTTTCCACCAAGAAAATAAACTTTTAGGTTTTTTTGAACACTAATCTTTAATAATTCTTCTGCAAATTCAATTCCTGCTATTCGCTCAGGTATATTCTTGCCCAGACTTCTTCCTAATATCAAAACACTAATTCCGTCAGGTAAAACAAGCTCACTATTATTTATGGCTTCTTTTAATTCTTTATTTTTTAACGCTCTTGTTATCATTTCGATATTTAAGGTAACTATCTGGTTGCATTTTTCTCCCATTAGGAAGCTTTCAGCTTTTTTAAGAGCATCTATTTTCCGCAAATTATCGAGAGGAATACCACTTATATTAATTCGCTCTTCACTTAAATTTTCATAGAGGAGAATGGTTTTTTCAATCATTTTCTCCGTAGTGAAAAAATTTAGAACAGTTTTAATGCCAGTTTTTACAAATATCTCTTTTTTCTTGTCATCATTGAGAAGTGAGTAAACAGCTTTGAGCAGGTCGGATTTATTATTTTTTATGTAACCGTTGTAGTTATCAATTATTATTTCCCTTATACCGCCTACACTTTTTGATACTACAGCTCTTTTTGCATACATACTCTCAAGGACTGCTATGCCTAATGCTTCGGCTTTTGGAGTAAAAAACATTAAATCAGTTGCCAAAATGTAAGGAAGAGGGTTTTTTTGAAAGCCAGCAAACTTTACATAATCAGAAACATCATTTTTTTTAGCATAGTTTTTAAGATTATCTTCTTCCTCTCCACCGCCTATTAATAAGAGATAGATATCAATATTAAAATTTTCTCTTAAGTCTCTTATACAGTCAATCATATATTTGTAGCCTTTTACTTTAACAAGCCTCCCTAAGCTACCTAATACTTTTGCACTATCACTAATATTCAAATTCTCTCTAATTTGTTTTGCCTGCTCGATATTAGAGTTATCAATTAAACTCTCTAAATCTACACCGTTTTTTATGATTGTTATTTTTTCTCTTCCCAGCCCCCTTTTTTCTAAAAGATTAGCAATCTCATAAGAGACCGCAATGAAATAATTCGTGCGTGATAGAGTGAATTGGTCTATGCAGGCAAAGATTATTCCCTTTAATAGGGAGTCGTAGTCATATAATGGATTACTATGATATGTAGTTATGATAGTTATCTGGCTTCTATAAAGTGCAATTCTCCCATACATATTTGCTTTAAGTCCGTGAGTATGAAGAATATCTAAATTTGCGTTCAAAGCCCACTTTTTTATTTCTTTTAAAACATTAAGGCTAAGTTTTGATTTAAGTGGATATGTTGTTAAATTAACATTATCTATTTTTTCTATAGAGTGTGATAATGCTCCACTACCTAAAGCAAAAAAATAGATTTCGAATCTATCCCTTGGTATATTTTTTAGTAGGGTTAATATGTGAGTTCTTGCTCCACCAGCATCTCCACCATCTGCTAAATAACCAATTCTAATTTTTCTCATTTTATTTGTTGTGTAGAAGTTTCAGAAAATTTTTTTCTATCTTCAATGAATTTTTCAATATAGATTGTTCCATTTTCAAAATAAGTATATTTAACAAGCTCAATCGAATATGGAAGGACTTTTACTGTATCCAAATCATATTGAGAAAAGTGAGCGCAAACAAATATTAACCTCACATTATTCCACCTAACAATTGTGCCCGGGAACTTTTTATAAACCTCTTTTTCAAAAGTTTCCTTGTGGTCCAATAACCAGCTTAAATATGAAAGCCCCTGAGAGAGAAGCCCCGGAGAATATGTCTTTTTGTATTCAACTATGCAGGGAGCCCTCCTTATATCAATCCCAATTGTATCTATTCTTAGAGAGTTAGAAAGCTGATACTCAGTTTCTAAGAAATAGAAGTCCAATAGTTTTAGAGAGTTCCTCTCAAAAAGTTTCTGAATGAGCTTTTCCTTCTGTATAGGAGCTTCATTTATCCTTTTTACATCAAATCCTTTTATTTCATATAATGGCATTTTAGTTTATAGTATAACTTCATTTTTAAAAAATTTCTTTATCAGTAAAATTAGAAATAGATATAATATATTTGTAAAGGAATTTTTTATGGAAGAATATTTATCAGTATTTCTTTTAGCAATGACACCAATTGGAGAATTGAGGGCATCTATTCCTGTGGCATTAGGAGTCCATAATATGCATTGGCTAACTTCTTATGTTATTTCAGTATTTGGTAATATGATACCCCCTATAATTATTCTTCTTTTTTTAAAAAACTTTTTTGAGTTTTTATCAAAAAAGTCCAAAAAATTTGATGATTGGCTTAAGAAATTTTGGGAGAGGCAGGATAAACATTCTCGGTTGGTAAAAACTTACGGATTTATAGGGTTGATGATTTTTGTCAGTATTCCTTTACCTGGAACAGGAGCTTGGACTGGTGCATTTATTGCAGTTTTTCTAAATATGCAAAGGATGATAGCGCTACTTTCAATATTTTTTGGAGTATGTATTGCAGGAATAATTGTAACTCTTGCAAGTCTTGGAATTATCCAAATTGCTTTTTAATATTATATCTATGACAATTAGGATCTTACTTTTATTATGACATCAATAGAAAATTTTGAAATTTACGATTACGATGCTGTTTCAAAAGAAATAATTGAATTCCTGATAGACAAATTAAATTTATTAAACAGGGATGGAGTTGTATTAGGGCTCAGTGGTGGGCTCGACTCCGCAGTTTGCGCCTATATTGCCGTAGAAGCTTTAGGAAAAGATAAAGTTTCTGCACTCTTTATGCCGGATAGAGATAGTAACCCTCAAAGTGAAAGAGATGCTTTTGCAATATCTAAAATTTTGGGTATTGAATTAAGAAAAATTAACCTTTCACCAATTTTAAGTAAGATTGGAGTATACAACCTTGAGCCTCTTCCTTTATTAGCTCCTCTTGTTCCGCTTAAAATTAAAGAAATATATACTATTGGTAAATATAATAAGTTAAAGGGCGATGAAGAATCCACATTCCTTAGAATTTTAAAAAGTGAGGGAGACCTGGAACTTCGAAAAAGTGTTGCTTATTACAGTATTAAACATAGACTTAGAATGCTTTTACTTTATTACTGGGCTGAAATAAAAAATTATGCTGTATTAGGCTGCTGCAATAAAACTGAAAAACTAACTGGCTTCTTTATTAAGCATGGAGATAGTGCCTCCGATATTGACCTTATCTCTCATCTTTATAAAACTCAAGTAAGAGAACTTGCAAAATTTTTGAGAGTTCCAGAAAAAATTATTGATAAGGCTCCCTCGTCTGACCTTATACCAGGAATAACGGATGAATTTGCTCTTAAATTAAGTTATAGTATGCTCGATAAAATATTGTATGGAATTGAACAAGATTTGAAAAACGAAGAGATCGCAAGTATAGCACATACAGATAAAGAAACTGTCCAGTATGTAAAAGAACTTGTTAGATGGTCGGAACATATGAGAATGCCACCTTTTTCAATTTCAGACACCTCACTAACTTGAATAATTTCTAACAGTAGAAAACCATACTTCACATATATTATTCTTTCTTGTAAAGATACTTAAAATTGAGGTATAATTATGAAATAACAGACTTTTCCAAAGGTCTCTTTCAAGCAACTTGACGAATATTATTCAAAGAGAGCAATAATACAAATTATACTCGATAATCATTCAATTCACACATCAAAGGAAACTAAAGAATATTTAAAACAACACATTGGAAGATTCCAGTTAATTTTTACTCCTAAACATGCTTCATGGCTAAACTTAATTGAAGTATTTTTCAGTAAACTGCAAAGATGTTTTCTTAAGTATCTTAGAGTTAAATCAAAAGAAGAATTAATAAATAGATTATATTCTTATATTGATGAACTAAATAAAGAACCAGTCGTATTCAGATGGAAATACAAAATGAATGAGGTGCATAATGATATGTTATTTATGTAACTATTTATTAGTGAAATAATCTAATTTTAGAAGATAATAAGCTTTATTTACTGAGGTAGTAGAGGTTAATGAGGATTTTTAGCATTTAACCAATCATTCACGAATGTAACAATCGAAGATCCATACTTTTTCTTCCTCTTTTTTATTTATGAAAATAAATACTTCCTGGATTCCGCATCAAGTGCGGAATGGCAGAGAGGTTGTGCGGAATAACAACACTTTTGTCATCCTCGAAGGCACGCCCACTGTCATCCTCGAAATCTTTTATCGAGGATTCATAGTAACTGTCATTCCCGAAATCTTTTATCGGGAATCCAGACCAAATTTTTATAAGTATAATTAAAAATGGGGTCCATACAAACCAAAATACATAAATGTACCCTCAGGATGACTTGAGGGTATCTGTCATCCCCAACTTGATTGGGGATCCAGGCTTTTTTTACCTTTTTTCATTTTCTGTAATTCCTGAAATCTTCTATCGGGAATCTATGTTCTTTTCTCTCTAACATTAAAAGAAAGAAATACTTCCTGGATTCCCGCTTTCGCGGGAATGACAGAGAGAGTGTGCGGAATGACAGAGAGGTCGCGGGAATGACAAAAGAGATTCTGCATCAAATGCGGAATTACAGAAAGAGGTATAAGTTGACATATGTTTTGTCATGCCCGAAATCAATTATTTAAGTAAACTATATTTCCTTATTGTATTTCTGTATTCCCATTTTCATGTGAATGATGCACATACACTTTCTTCACTCTGATGGGTACTCTTTCAAAAGACATATGGTCTAAGTATTTAGACGAAAAGAAAGTAGATTCTTCTCAATAAGAATATATCAATAAAAACGGTTAGAAATGTCAAAAACAGCTTAAATTGCAAAAAGATCATTGTAAAATATTAAATATTTATAGATTAATTAAAGGAAAACTGCCAAGTATTGCATAAATCTTATGTGAATCTTATAATTATCTTATGTAATGGTTAAGAGAAAAAGAGCAGGTTGGTTTAATACCTACAATTTATTTATCATTTTAGTAATTTTAGTATTAAGTATATTATTTTCATTTAGCTTTATGCTTCCAGAGGGTTCTGTTTCCCTTTGTTGGGCAAAAGAATCTCCAGCGTTCATAAATGCAGAGGCAATTTCTAATTTTGGAAAATATGTTGCAGTAGGAACTAACTTAGGATTGCTCACAGTTTACGATAGTAATGGAAAAGTTGTTTTAGAAAAATTATTCAAGGAGCCAATATTAGACTTAAAATTTTCATACGATGAAAGTCATATTTATGTTAAGAGTTATTCGGTCTATGCTGTTAATATAAAAAACAATTCTGTTGTCTGGGAAAAATTTTTAAAAAATCATTTTGTTTCTGATTTTTATCCCTTTAAAGGTGGAAATCTCGGTTTTGTTTTTACTTCAAAAACTGAATTATCAAACCTCTATATTTATACAGACTATAGAGGTAGAAATATAAAACAGTTTGAGTTACCCGAAGCTTATGGTAGGTTTAAGATTAACGCTTCACTTAATGGCAAGTATCTTCTATTTTCTTCTGATGAAGGTAGTGTTTATAACATACGCTATGATGGATATGTAAATTGGAATACATTTCTTGATCCACCTATTTATAAAAACTCTACAGATAGCTATCCAATTTTACAGGAAATAAATAATGATGGATCTACTTGTATTAGTTATACATATGAAAAGTTTGGTAAAAAAGGAAACATTTTAAGTTTTTTTGATATAAATGGACAAATAATATGGCAAAAAGAATTTGATTCTAAGATTAATAGCATTAATTTTTCTCAAGACTCTAAAAAGGTTGGTTTATCAAATTCATCCGGTGTAATAATATATAGAACCGATGGAACTATTTTATATGTGAATAATCAGTATGGGTATGAATCTGTTATCTCTTTGGTTCTTCCTACTTCTTTTTTGGTTGGTTATATGCCAACTGAAGATGAAAGTTATTTGGCTTCGAAAAGAAGCATTATTATAAAATTCTTTTCTCTTTATAGTAATAAGCTAATTTATCAGAAGAGGTTAAACTCTAAAAATGATTATTTTCTTCTTTCACATGATGGTTTATACTTTTTTGAGATATCAAAACCATTTTTAATTAAGCTATATAAATATTCATAAAATAAATTACAAAGGAAGGTGCAAAAAATGTTAAATTACGACGATCTTTTTACAGAAAGATCCAAAAATGTTAAATCCTCTGTGATTAGAGATCTTTTAAGTCTTGCCTCTCGTCCTGGGATAATTTCTTTTGGTGGAGGTATGCCTGATCCTGATTTATTTCCTGTTAAAGAATTTAAAGAATGTATGGATACTGCTTTGTTAGAACGTGCAGCAATTTCATTGCAATATGGTGAAACTCCTGGTTATTATCCATTGAGAGAGTCTTTAGTTAAACTTTCAGAAGAAGATGGTATTAATGGAGTTGCTGTTGACAATATAATAATCACTACCGCATCCCAACAAGCTATAGATTTTATTTCAAAGATATTTATTGATAAAGGTGATACAGTTATAGTTGAAGCTCCAACTTATTTAAGCGCAATACAATCATTTAATGCCTTTCTTGCAAATTTTGTTTCTGTTCCTATGGATGAAAACGGTGCAATAATTTCTGTATTAGAATCCAAACTTAAAGAACTTAAAGCAAAAGGAATAAAACCAAAATTTTTCTATACTGTCCCCACTTTTCAAAATCCTGCAGGTGTTTGTATGTCTCTTGAGAGAAGAAAAGAGCTTTTACAATTAGCGAAAGAATATAACCTTTTAATTATTGAGGACAACCCTTATGGAGACTTAAGATATAAAGGAGAGCCACTACCATCACTTAAATCTCTCGATACCGATAATAATGTGGTATATTTAAGAACATTCTCGAAGATTCTTGCTCCCGGCATAAGACTTGGCTGGATTGTAGGACCTAAAGAAATTATAAGTAAAATTAATCTTCTCAAACAAGCGACAGACCTATGCACTCCAGTTATAACTCAAGTTGCGGTTGATGAGTATTTAAGAAAAGGTTATTTAAGACCTCATATAGAGAAAATTAAAGCATCTTACTCTGTGAAATGCAAAGTTATGGTCGACGCGATAAGGAAATATTTCCCTGAAGAAGTAAAAATTAATGAGCCTGAGGGAGGAATGTTCTTATGGGCATCTGCTCCTGAGAAAGTTGATACTGTTTCTATTTTTAACGATGCAATAGCTGAAGGAGTAGCATATATAGTTGGAACGGCATTCTTTGCTGATGGTTCAGGAGCAAATACGATGAGACTTAATTTTACAATGGTTACACCTGAAAAGATTGAAGAAGGAATAAAAAGACTTGGAAATCTCTTAAAGAAGAAGCTTGTATAAATTTAAACTTAATTCATGAGTAAGAAAAAAAAGATAGATAAAAAAATAGAAAACAAGAAGAATAGAATACCTAAAAAAATCAATCCATTTACCGCAGTGCTAATAGTTTCCTTAATTCTGAATTTTGTATTTGGATATCTGTTTATTTCTGAGCATAGAGCTGCAAGCAATGATTTATATTCAGCAATTGGTAGAGGAGCTTTTACGGCGAGCGGAATTATAACTTTAAGAGACGATGAAGATACTGATTTTACTATTAAAACTGCACAATTATTTGATAATAGAACTTTAAGATTTTATGGGTATGTTGCTGTTTTTGATATTAAAAATTTCTCTAAATGTTCTCTCATAGTTGATACAGAAGCCAATGTTGTTTCCTTAGGATTACTTAAACCTCTTTATATTGGTGGCAAAAATCAGGATGTAAGCACCTACTTCTCCAAGTTTTATGGATTTGGTTTACAGGCATGTGTAGGGAACGAAGGTATATTTAAACCTGACGATCAAACCCTTGAATTATTTGCAGAGAGATTTAAAGATAGTTTTATAAAAGCACTTAAGCTTCTATTTATAAAAGTAAACGGAAGGGCAGAATTTGACAGATTGTATCCTAATGGTTTATCTCTTGCTTCTGTAGGGGACAAGCTCAAAACATTTTCTGCAACTGATATTAATGGCAGTAGCTTAGGTATAGCAGACTTAAAAGGAAAGAAAAGTGCTATCATATATGTAGATTCGGGATGCGGTAGTTGTAAGGTGAAATGCGCAACATTAAGAGACATACTCAAACCTTTGGGCGTTAATGTAATATTTGTATCTCAAGGCACCAGAGAGGAAACTGAAGCTTTCATAAAGGATTATCTGCAGGGGGAGCAATTAATTTTAGATGAGGATAATAAGGTTGCTAATACATTATATCTTGGAGAACCACCATATTTAATGCTCATAGATAAAGATTTAACAATAAACTTTAAAGGGCATGTAAACGATATTGCGCTCGATGCAGAACCAGCTATAAATAATTTCGTAAAATGATTAAATAAGAATATAATTATTTACACAATTTGTTTAAGGAGTAGATTATGAGGAAAAAATTTATAGTGGTTTTATCTATCATTTTTGTTTTAGCTTTTTCTTATTTTTATATTCCTTATGGGTCAAAAAGCTATGCTGCTGACAATAAAAAGCTTGTTCTTTTAGAACTTTTTACTGCTGAATGGTGCCCTCCTTGTGGTAGAGCGAACCCTGAAATAGATACTCTTTATGAAGAATCTGGAGAAAAAGATTTTCTATTGATAAAATTTCATGTTAGTGATGATATGGTGTGTAAAATCTCAGAAGAACGTGCAAGAAAATATGGAGCAAGTTCAATCCCTACTCTTGTTGTTGACGGCAAAGACAGTATCGTTGGATATGCTGATAACTATAAGAGTAATTTAAAGAGTTTGATACAAAAAGCTAAAGGAAAGAAAACTGATGTTACAATAGAAGTTTCTGGAAAAATTGTTGGGAATAAAGTTCAAGTCGATGCATCATTTTCTGGTGCATCATCTCAAGCTCAATTAGTTGTAGTATTAGTTGAAGATTACTATTATTATAAAGCTTCAAATGGAGAAATATTCCACAGATTTCTTGCAAGAAATGGCTCGACCAAAAGTATTGGTGCTTCTGGCAAAGAAACTTTTAGTTTTGATATAAACAATATGTGGGCTAAAGAGATGTTAAGGTGTATTGCTTTTATTGAAGATCCTCAAGGAGTACACAATGCAACCTATACAAATTTTGATTTAGGTGAACCTGATTCAAAGAAATCTGTAATTTCAGTGGTTCCTAATGAACTTTCTCTCGGACGGGTAAAAGAGAGTAAAAAGATTGTTAATGAGCTTTTAGCTACTAATGCTGGTAAAGAGCCCGCCATTCTTAAATTAGAATCAAAAGATTCATACTTAACTTTTTCTGAATCAGATTTTACAGTTTCTCCTAAGAGTCAATCGAGAATAAAGTTCACTATAAATACTTCTAATTTACCTCCAAAACAATACACTTCTCAAATAAATTTAACATCTCAAAAAGGTTATTCAAAAGAAATACCGATAAATTTTGAGATTCTTCCTAAGCCTTCTCTTTTAGTGAGCGAGAAATCGCTTGATTTTGGAAAAGTAAAAAGAGGTGAAAAACCAAGACTTTCTTTCGAGATCAGAAATAATAATAAAGGAGCAATAGAAGGGACAATATCGACGAAAGCTAATTGGCTTATAATTTCAAAGAAGACCTTTAACGATGAAAGCGTTAATGTAAATGTAACTGCTATGACTAAAGATTTGCCACAAGGGAAGAGTGAAGCCAAAATAATTATAAATTCTGATGGAGGGGATGCAGAAATCGGAGTTACAATTGAAATTGCAGCCCCCAAGCTTGAATTTGATCCATCGGAGCTTAATTTTGGTAAAGTTGAAATAAATGACGAGGATTTAAGCAAAGAAGTTATTGTAAAAAATAGCGGAGATTTGGATACAGATGTATTGGTAAGTTCTTTGCCAGATTTCTGTAAAGTTAATGAAAAAAGCTTTTCTCTTTCAAGTGGAGAATCGAAAAAGATTGATATTTCAATAATAAAAGATAAGCTAATAATGAATATAGTAAACGAGGGAACAATATCATTTTCTTTTTCTGACGAGAAAAAGGAGTTAAAAGTTTCTATTCATCCGGTCCAAGCACCGCCAATTCTTTCCATAAACTCCAACCTTATTAAAGATGATAAAATTTCTCTCTCAGTTAAAAAAGGTGAAACTACCAAAGTAGAGATAGAAATAAATAATAGTGGTGCCACAACCTTAGAGGGTAAAATAGAAATTGAACCAAAAGTAAGTTGGGCATCTTTATCAATAAAGAGTTTTTCTCTAAAAAAGAATGAAAGTAAAAAAGTAATTATTAATTTTGACAGTAAAAATACTCCATCTGGTAAATACGATGCAAAACTTAAATTTAGTTCAAACGGTGGTAATCGAGACATTCTATTGAATTTTGAAATTATTAGAGAGAAGATAACAATTGAACTAAAGATTGGTTCAAGTTCTGCGTTGGTTTCAGGGAAAAAAATAACCGTTGACCCTCCACCTTACATAAAAGGAGGAGTAACGCTCGTCCCATTGAGGTTTATTAGTGAAGCTTTTGGTGCTGAAGTTCAGTGGGAACCAAACATTGGAAAAGGTACTGTAATTATTAAGTTTGAATCAAAGGTAATTCAAATTGAAATAGGCAATATTAACGCTTTAGTAAATGGGACAACACATAAATTACTTGTTCCTCCAGAAATTAAGAATGGAAGGACATTTGTCCCATTGAGGTTTATTAGTGAAGCTTTTGGTGCAGAAGTTAACTGGATAGCTTCTGAACAGAAAATAATAATTGTTTTCTGAAATTTCTTTTGATAAAATAGTAGAATAGTAAAGAATTAATAGTGAGGTGAAATTTTATGGGACGCAAGAAAGGTGGAAGCTCTGCTAAGAATGGTAGAGATTCTCTTCCTAAATACTTAGGTGTAAAACTATTTGATGGAGAAAAGGTTAAAGCTGGTGGAATTATTGTTAGACAAAGAGGCTCTGTAATCTTGCCTGGTAAAGATGTTGGAATGGGCAAAGACTATACTCTTTTCTCGTTAAAAGAGGGAATTGTAAAATTTGAGAGGGTTGGTAAGGATAGAAAAAAAGTATCCGTAATTTAATTTTTTATGTTTATTGATGAAATTGAAATCAAAGTAAAAGCCGGAAGAGGTGGAAAAGGCGTTATAAGCTTTAGAAGAGAAAAATATGTTCCCAAAGGTGGACCTGATGGTGGATGCGGAGGTAATGGGGGAGATGTATATTTAATAGCAAATAGTAATATATCTTCTCTTTCACATTTTAAATACAACAGATTTTTTAAAGCTGAAGATGGCTCAAGTGGTGAAAGTAATAATAAAACAGGCAAATCAGGTAAAAATATTTATATCGATGTACCCGTTGGAACATTAGTATATGAAAAGGTTGAAAATAAATACCAGTTTATCACTGACCTTTCTGTAGTTGGGGCTTTTTCACTTATTGCCAAAGGAGGCATAGGTGGTAGAGGAAATGCTCTTTTTGCAACTTCTGTCTCTCAAGCACCAAGGATTGCAGAAGAAGGTTCTGAGGGAGAAGAAAAATCTCTTTATCTTGAACTAAAGTTAATAGCAGATGTTGGCATTGTGGGTCTTCCTAATGCAGGCAAATCAACTCTTTTGAGTAATATATCTAATGCAAAACCGAAAATTGGAGATTATCCCTTCACAACCCTTTACCCAACGATAGGTATTGTTGAGTATTCTCCACAAATTCAGTTTACTGTTGCTGATCTGCCAGGGATCATTAAAGGAGCGAGTAAAGGTAAGGGTTTAGGGTATAAATTCTTACGCCACATAGAACGGTGCAAAATGCTTGTTTTTCTTGTAGATTTATCTTTAACAAGTGAGGATTTAATAAATTCACTTGAAACAATTATGAACGAGCTTAAGGATTACAACGAAGAACTTATTAAAAGGGAAATAATTATTTGTGGTAATAAAATAGATATACTTGATAGTGATGAGAATATAAAGGTTGCGAAAAAATACTTTGAAGAAAAGGGTTATAAATATTTCTTTATTTCTGGAAAAACCAAAGAAGGAGTTAAAGAAGTACTTGATTATATTGCTAAAGAGATTAAAGATATTCCTGCTCCTGTGCCTTTAATAAAAGAGGGAGAAGTGTTATATACTTTAAAGTCTAACGATATAAAGGTAGAAAGACTATCCGATCATTATTATAAATTACATTTTGAAGAACTTGAACGTATAGTTAATGCTACAGACCTATCATATCCTGATAGTAAAAAGTATTTGTTAAAGCTTTTCAAAAAATACAATATTGATGAAATCCTTAAGGTTCATAACATTTCCGAAGGCGATATTGTAGAAATCGGAGATAAGAGATTTGAATGGATCTAAGCTTAATTTAGGTATTTTTGGAGGGTCATTTAATTCTTGCTGAATTTGCAAGAGTAGAGTATTGCCTTTCTAAAGTTATTTTTATACCAACAGGAGATCTTGGATATGGAAAAGAAATTCTTCCTATATCAGGAGAACATAGATTTAATATGGTTTCTCTTGCAACTTCATCAAACCCATTTTTTTCAGTTTCGAGGATAGAGTTAGAAAGAAAAGAACCAACTTATACTGTAGATACTTTAAAAAAATTGATTAACATATATGATACAAGTATTTATGAATATTATTATATTGTAGGACTTGATTCTGCGGTTGATTTACTTTCATGGAAGGAGCCGACAGAAATTCTTAATTATGCTTATTTTATTGTAGGGTCAAGGCCTGATTATTCTGTGGAAGACTTGTTTGAGAAGCTTTCTCCAATAAAGGAGTATTTTCATAAAATTCATCTTCTCAAAATTCCTCTACTTGAAATTTCATCAAATTATATACGAAGGCGTTTAGGAGAAGGTAAATCAATCAAATACCTTGTTCCTGAGCTTGTCGAAGACTATATAATTAATAATAAATTATATAAGGAAGGAGGTTAAACTATAGAAGAATTATATACAGATTCTATCGTTGAACAAAAGAAAGATATAATTATAGAAGTGTTGAAAACATTTAAGTTAGGCGAAATTGCTGTTTTAAAAGTAGGGAAAATTTCTTCTATTGCAGATTATTTTGTAATTTGTGTTTCAGATAATATTACATTAACAAAAAGAATAATTAATGAAGTGATCGAAAATATGAAACAGTCAAATTTTTTTCTGTATTCCAAAATAGATGAGAGAGAAAGTAGCTGGGTTATTCTCGATTACGGAGATATTGTTCTTCATATATTTTTAGAAAACACACTTAAAAAGTATGATTTAATAGGTCTTTGGGGAAAAGTTCCAAAAACATATATTTACTCTTAAATATAAATACTTATCATTGTATAGGTAAATGAATTTGGAGAGATGGCCGAGTGGCTGAAGGCACTCGCCTGCTAAGCGAGTAAGCGGTTTATAGCTGCTTCGCGGGTTCGAATCCCGCTCTCTCCGCCAATTATTCATTTAGATTGTGTGTTAATATCGTTTATTTTTGTACTGCTCATTTCATATATGTAGACATTTTTTAATAATTTCCTTAAAAATTAATTATTAAGGTATTCATTCTTCTTTTTATTTGTTTTCATAAATCCAAACAGAAATTCATGGTATCTGTCATCCTCGAAGGCACGCCCACTGTCATCCTCGAAAGTATACCCACTGTCATCCTCGAAATCTTCTATCGAGGATCCATAGTAATTATAATCCTCGAAAAGCGCACAAACTGTCATCCCCAAAAACCATACAATTGTCATCCCCAACTTGATTGGGGATCCACAGTAACTGTCATTCCCGCGAAAGCGGGAATCCAGTGTTTATTTTTTTCTTTGTTTTTTTCGACCCGAATAAGGATCCAATTTTTTCTTTATTAATATTAGAAGAATAAATACTTCCTGGATTCCGCATCAAGTGCGGAATGA
>Ga0209409_1001375_pt1 | contig 21063 bp, 19 predicted proteins | sample AD_JPNMR1_MetaG_FD_184424 | JGI IMG/M metagenome (GOLD analysis project Ga0209409, IMG submission 184424) | Active sludge microbial communities of municipal wastewater-treating anaerobic digesters from Japan - AD_JPNMR1_MetaG (SPAdes) (version 2) | ecosystem: Engineered > Bioreactor > Anaerobic...
AAAAAACATGTATATCCCTCTACATATTCCCCTTCGTTATAAACAATTCCTTTTCCCTCTGCAAAATTTTCCGCATATCGAAATGCAATAAAGGCATCATCCAGGGTCCAAGGTTGTAAAAAATAATTATATATTGCCACCGAAACAAGAGACATACCCAAAAATAGAAGTATTACTAATTCCTTGAATTCTTGCTCCTCTATTATTATTCGAATTTTCTCTGTCTTCTCTATTAATTTATTCACAAGGTACATTTCTTCTAACCTTCATATATTTATATGTCCAATAAACACTATATCCAAAATAATATGCGACATAAATCAACGAAAGATATATATAATTATAATGATTCGGGTACGTACAAAGAGAAAAGAGTATCAATAACGCCCATATTGAAACGAGCAATAAATTCAAAATTCGATACTCACGTGTGCGACTTGGGTATAAATAACGTATAGGAATAAAAACTCCGATAGTTAAAACAAAAATAACTAAAAAATTAATTTCTTTTGGCAAATCTAACATAAAGATATAAAATACCACTATATTCCAATATGAAGGGAATCCTTTAAACCAATTGTCTTCTGTTTTAGCATCCGCTTGGCAAAATTGATAGGCAGAGGATAACGTTATTAAAACAGCAGATAATAAATTAAGTTTTTGCGGAACACTGTGAGTTTCATATAAAAAACTTGCGGGCACAATAACATACGTAAAGTAATCAACAATATTATCTAATAATGCCCCATCAAAATGTGGAAGAACTTCTTTCACTTTACATGCTCTCGCAAATAAACCATCAATTGAATCTATAAATACAGATATAGCCATCCAATAAAAAGCCAATAGCCATTCATGCCTTCCTATTGCAATAATTGCCAGAAAACCAAACACGGCACCCATTGCAGTAAACAAATGTATTGTCCATGCAAATATATATCTTGTAAACTGGATATTTTCAAACCTTTTCATAAAAATATCCCTTAAATAATTCTTTACTTATTTTCTGATTTACAAGCACTATCCCTATATTTATATTGTGCTTTTTTTTGTAAATAGTCAAAAATAAAAATCTCAATAAAAATAACCAACACAATCAGAAATATTATAATTTTATATGATAATCTCACACCATATTTTTCGACAAGGGAACCAAATATAAGACTTCCAACTACACCACCTAATCCAATTAATCCCTCATTAATAGATGCCCTACGATGTCTAAGCTTTGGATTATGCACGCTATAATAGGTGCTTGCAAAAAATGTTAGTCCATGATTAGCCCCTATAATTGCAAAAGCGATACATATTAAAATAATACTTTTAGTTTCAGAGAGAAGAAGAAAGAATAAAGCACAAACCGCCTGAGAAACAATTAAAATAGATAGTCGATATCTCCAAAATTGGGTCCATGCAAATAACAAAAAAATACCTGCGGTGGCAAATGCCATCATCGCAGATGGCCAGGAAAACTTTGTTGCTGGGTCTGTTTGTAATAGAGCAGACGGAATACTTTCAAATAAAAACCTCAATTCCCCTTGAGCAACCATCTGCTTCAAATGTTCCGCATAAGTCGACCTTGGAATAATTGTCATTAAATTTGCTAAAAAAACTCCTAACCAATAGGGATACAAATAAATACCATTATTTTCCATTTCTACACTTTTATCTCGGGAAGTGTCTTCTGCTTCTTGAGGTATAGGATGATACTTACTTGCATCTGGAATAATCATAAGTAAAATAAATGAAAAAAGACTTACACAAAAAACCAAGATAAAGGGAGCCCTATAATCAAAATCGTAAAGAGGACCTGAGATTAACGGACTCATAGTAAAACCCAGACTCCATAACATATTAAATATAGCAAGATTTCTCTGCCTTTTATATTCATTCGGTTCTGTACCAACCCATGCATAAAAAGCGGGCCAGGAAAGCGCCATACCGATAAATGAGAATATTGAACATAAATATAATGTAAATTTATTAGGAATAAAAGGAAATAGCGGATAAGCAAAGGTAAAAATAATAACTCCCCAACGTGCCCAAAACAATATATTTTTTGACTCACCTACTATCCTTGACATTATTAGACATGCGATTGTATAGGTTGCCATTTGAACAGCAAAAACATTTCCAGATAAAGCGGTATTTCCAGATGGAATATGTTCAAGTATTAAAAATGGCAAGGCGACAATCCCAGCCATGATTGCAAAATCCACCAAAAAACCTACAAGGCATAATAAAGAAAATGAAACTGTGCTCTTTTTCAACATAAGCATACCATATCTTTCTATATTCTGAAGATAAATAAATTATGGGATTATCATGTATATGAAAAGATTAGTGCAAATTATTAAGATAGAAAGTCAAGAAATAGTTGCATTTATCCAACCGTTTTGTGGAATCGGAACGAAGCAATAACGATGATAATAATTCCCATTATTCCAAGTATAGCACCGTTATGCCATAAGTCCCAAAAACCAGCATTACGAAGAATAATACCTCGTAAGATGCGAATAAAATATGTTGCTGGGACAACTTGTCCAATCCAATAAATCACTCGGGGCATTGTTTCTTGAGGAAACATAAAACCTGACAGTAAGAATGAGGGAAGCAAGATAACGAAAGAAATTTGAAGGGCTTGAATCTGGTTTTGGGAAAAAGTAGAAACCAGTAAACCCATTCCTAATGTTGTGAAAAGGAAAATAATCGCAAAAAAAGAAAGTAATAATAGACTTCCTGCAATAGGAACTTGGAATAAAAACCTCATCAAAAAAAGAACCGAGATTGTTTCACAAATTCCAACTCCTAAAAATGGCACCAGTTTCCCAAGCATTAAACCGAATCTTGATACTGGGGTAACGACCAATTGCTCCAATGTTCGTTGTTCTTTCTCCCGAACAACTGCAAAGGAAGTAAGTAGCATTACTATAACCTGAAGGATGACCCCAATTAATCCAGGTATCATAAAATTGGCTGTACGCATGTCGGGATTAAACAAAACACGTGGACGCATATCAATCGGAAATTGAGACGGTAAAGAGTTCGTTTTACTCAATATTTTTATTGATGCACGCAATCCTATCGCATTACTGACGTTTAAAGCCTGCATAGCGACGGTTGAATCACTCCCATCGATAAGAATTTGGACATCAACATGTTCGTTCTTCAGTATTCTATCTGTGTAGTAAGGAGGAATATGTATTCCTACCCTTATATATCCTCTTCTCAAAGCAGATGCCATTTCCTCCTCAGAATTACAAATATATACAATATCGAAGTACCCCGAATTTACAAATTGGTCCAGTAAATTCCGACTCTCAATTCTCTTGTCTTGGTTTAACACCCCAGTTTTAATGTTTTTTATATCTAAATTTACAGCGAAGCCAAATATAACTAATTCTAAGCCTGGAATGACTAACATTAAAAATAGACTACGAGGGTCTCTTACTATGTGTCTTGTCTCTTTATACACAATTGCAAAAAAGCCCTGTAGCATATTATTTTCCATATGAACGGGTTAAACTTACAAAAACATCTTCAAGTGTTGGAGGTACTAATCTAAGTGATTGAATATGAAATCCTTTTTTTTGAATTGATTGTTGAAGTTCCTCGTCATAACCTTGCTTAATAAGGATATGTATAACATCTGAAAACATTGTTGCATCATGTACATAATCCATTTTTAATAACTCTCGCATGGCTTCAGTAAGATGGTCTATACGAAGTTCATATCTCTGATAACCTTCTGGAGTAACTCGAGGCATCCTTTTCAAGTCCTCAGGGGTCCCATATGCAATAAGTTTTGAAAAATAGATATAGCCCAAATGAGAACATCGTTCCGCCTCATCCATATAATGTGTAGTAACAAAAAAGGTAGTTCCACGGGCTGATAAGTCAAAAAGTAAATTCCACAAGTCACGCCTCGCCACAGGGTCAATACCCGCAGTAGGTTCATCTAAAAATAATAATTTTGGTTTGTGCACCAATGCACATGCCAAAGCCAATCGTTGTTTCCAACCTCCTGATAGAGCCCCTGACAAATAATTTAAATAAGGTTTTATATCTACAATATTAACAACCTCATCAATAGATTCTTTTCTGTGCTTCCTCGGGATACCATATATTTGTGCATAAAAATTCAAATTCTCATAAACAGTAAGGTCAGAATATAAACTAAATTGCTGAGACATATATCCAATAGATTTTTTGATTTCCTCACTTTCAGAAACAATGTTATATCCCAATACGTAAGCGTCACCCGATGTGGGGCGTAATATCCCGCATAGCATACGAATCAATGTCGTTTTTCCTGAACCATTCGGTCCTAATAATCCAAAGATATCCCGTTCTCGTACTGTTAGAGATACATGGTCAACAGCAATATAAGTACCGAACATTCGTGTTAAATCGTTTACCTGTATTACTGCAGAAGGAGTATGATTGGTAATGGAATTTTCTTCTATAGTTGTCATAGTCATATTCATTTTGTCAATGGAATTTTTACTGTAGCGGTCATTCCTGCTCGTAGTCTTCCATTATAGGAAGTTAATGCCAATTTTACAGCGAATACCTGCTGTATCCGTTCTTCTTGTGTTTGTAGATTTCGTGGGGTAAATTCACCTTCTGAAGCAATATATATAACCTTTCCAGAAAATTCCTCTTCTCCATAAGCATCGGTTCGAAAATTTAAAACTTGCCCTACGGACAAATACCCCAAGACATAAGCAGGAACATATATAAACATTTCCAAATCATCAGGATTAACTATTCTTATACACGCCCCTGGGGGGATTATGTTTCCCTCTCGGACCGAAATTGATTCGACAATTCCATCAATAGGTGATGTTACTAAACACTCCTTTAATATTGTTTCCATTCTTGCAAGTTCCGCTCTGGCGGATTCCAGGGCAGATTCTGCAGAACGAATATCTTCAATTCGGGGCCCACGTTTCACCTCATCAAGAATGGCTAAAGTTCTTTCCCAGTTGGATTTTGCCGCTTCTATCTCTTCGTCTCGTGCTCCTTTTTGAAGTTGTTTATATTTTTCTTCTGCAACACGGTATTCAGCTTGAACCTTTTCGTAGAGTATCTTTGTTTGTTCCCATTCTTTTTTCGATATAGCCCCTTCATTATATAAACGTTCTGCTCGTTCATAATCTTTTTTTGCTATTTCATAAGTAGCTTGAGCAGAATCCAAGGCTGCTTTTGCAGATTTTTTATCTTCTTCCCTTGCTCCAGCAAGTAATAATTTATACTGTGCCTCTGCGGAAGCCACTGCTTTTTCCGCCTGACGAAGTTCCTCTTCTGTTGCCCCTTTTTTTAATTTTTCTACTAAAGCTTCTGCACGTTTTACACCCGCCAATGCGGATTGGTACATTGACTCTTGCTGAGCACAATCAAACTGAATTAATGATTGGTCTTTTTTTACCGTATCCCCTTCGTTTACGTAAATTTTAATAATACGTCCACCTATTGTCGAGCCAGGGGTATGTACTTTGCACTCTATTTGGCCAGAAACTATAAAAATGTCTTTTCTCGGATTTTCACATGATTGAATAAATAAAAATAATATAGCAATAAAAAAATAACCAATATAATAATTATTAAATTTCATCTTTTTGCCAACATATAAATGTAATCTCAATTTTTATAAAACATTCTTTTCTTCTAATATTTTGATGATTAATATTAATTGTTTTAACTATAATTTTTCAAACAATTTATGAAAAACCAATCTCTCTTTATGATTATTAACAGAACTCAGTCACCCTCATTTATAGTTTATAAAAATAAAAATGGAAAATATCTATTTTCTTAATTCTACCAAACCAAAACTCATAGTTGCTTCAGCCACTACTTGATTTTCTACAGAAGCTACAACCTTTGCCTTGAATAGGTCGTTTCGGTAGTAAACCATTTCTGCTTCCACTACAAGCTGGTCTCCAGGTACTACTAGTCTACGAAGTGACGCCTTTTCTAAACCTACGAAGTATGCCTGATAAAGGGGTGGGTCGCCATTCTCTCGGAAAATGAGCACAGAGGATACTTGTGCCATCGCTTCGAGAATCAAAATGCTTGGCATCACAGGAACATCAGGCCAATGCCCTTGGAAAAATGGCTCATTTACTGTAACATTCTTAATTCCAACCACTTTTTTCATGGATGTAAATTCGATAATTCGGTCTACTAACAGGAAGGGATAGCGATGTGGTAATATTTTCAATATTTTATTTACATCTAAAACTGGTATTTGTCGATGTGCTGTTGGTCTTGGGTCATGTATAGCATAAATCCCATAACCGTTCAGATAAACTTTTTTTATTTGTTTTGTAAACATTACATTCTTTTCGTGTCCCGACTTAACGCCAATGATATGTCCTATTAAAGGTCTTCCTAATAGATATGTATCACCAAGCAAGTCGAGAATTTTATGTCTTACAAATTCATCGGGAAATCGTAATCCATCATTTAGAATTTCCTCATCCCCTATAACTACTGCACTTTCTAAACTTCCCCCCATGATTAATCCCTGCTCCTTCAACATTTTTACCTCTTTCAGAAAACAAAATGTACGAGCAGGGGCAAGTTGATTCATAAATGTTTCTTCATTAATAATAAAGCTGGCATACTGTGTACCAATAGCAACATGGTCATAAGCAATGGTCATGGTAATGCGAAATTCATCTGCGGGAAGGATATTAAGAGTTACATCATCTTGACGATAATATACGGGTCTATCAACAAGCAGTGACCTTTTTGGCTCTTCCTGCTCTGTTATTCCTGCCCGAAGTAAGCAGTTCATTACAGGCAAAGCACTCCCGTCGCCATTAGGGATTTCTTCATTATCAAGTTCAATGTATAAATTATCAATACCTAAGCCAGCCATTGCTGCCAAACCATGTTCTACCGTCCTTACTTTGGCATTACCTAAACCAATAGTAGTACCACGAGAAACATCAATTACATGGTCAATATCTGCAGGAATTGCTGGCTTTCCTGATAAATCGGTTCGAATAAAGATAATTCCTGTATCTGGGGGGGCAGGCTTAAAAGTCACTGTTGTTAAACTTCCTGAATGTAATCCTACTCCTGAGAAAGATACTTCTTTACTGATTGTTCGCTGATTTTTCATATACTTTACTCTCTATTTCTTGAATTTTCATTTCAAGTTCTTTAACTCTCCTGAGCAATTCGGGGACATACTGCTGGGCAACTAATATCCTTTTTGCCCGCGAATGTTCTGTTGCAGGGAAACCAGAAACTACAGCACCAACTTCCACTGACTTTGCTACACCTGACCATGCACCTATAGTTGCATTGTCTCCTATATTAATGTGTCCATTGATACCCGCACCGGCACCAATTCGAACACTATTACCTATAGTAGCACTGCCAGCTATACCAGTTGTTGCTGCAATTGCACAATTTTCACCTATTTTAACATTATGTCCTATCTGAACCAAATTATCTATTTTAGTACCTGTGCCTATTTGGGTCTCCCCAAATGTAGCACGGTCAATACATGTATTACTACCTATTTCAACATTATCTCCTATAATAACACATCCAATCTGTGGAATTTTATGCCACAAATTACCATCATGAATGAAACCAAATCCATCTGTTCCAATACATACTCCTGAATGAATAATACAATTAGAACCTATTTTCGTTTCTTCTCGGATAGTGACATTAGGAAATATAATGGTGTTTTCACCAATCTCACAGTTTTCCCCGATATATACATGGGGATATATCTTCGTTTTATTGCCAATTTTTGAATTATTACCAACAAATACAAAAGGACCTATTGCAATATTCTCTCCCAAAGTGACATCATCCCCTACAACTGCAGAGGGGTGTATTCCTTCAGGTAATTGTATCTTTTGAGGATTAAATTGTTGTAATACTTGTAAAAATGCAAGTTCTGGATTTGTCACTATAATACAAACAAGATTTTCTGGTACTGGAACTACAGGTTCTGAGGACATAAGCACAGCAGATGCTTGGGTTTTCGTTAATAACGCTTCATATTTTTTATCACGGACAAATACTAAATCGCCACTACTCGCATTATCGATGCTATTAACACCTGTTATTATAGTGTTTTCATCCCCCTTAATAATTATCCCATTTATCCATTCTGATATTTGTTTCACATTTATTGACATTTTCTTAATTTTTCAATATAGAGTTATCTATATACCAATTAACCGTTTTTATTTCTTTGGTTTTACTGATTCCGTAGTACTTGAATTTGAATTCAAATAGGTTAGGACTTTGGAGGTTATATCCATTGTTGGGCTGTGAAATAATAAACTGCTTTTCAGAGATTTGCCCGCATTGAATACGAGATGATAATTATCTGAGGTGGCAATTACATTAATAGCGTTTTGAATATCATCTAAACATTCACGAATAATTCGTTCTTCCTTGCTATCAATAGTTTTTTGCCTTTTTTCAAGTTCTGCTCTATATGTAGCCGCCTCTTGTTCTATTTTCATTTTCAAATCCAGTTTTTCTTCATCGCTCATTGTAGACTTACCCGACTCAAGTTTTTTTCTATCTTCTTCAATACGACTCATCAGATTATCGAGTTCTTTTTGTTGGGAATCGACTTCCTTTTGAAGTTCTTCATATTTTTGTTTTCTCTTATTGTATTCCCTCATAACAAGCTCAACATCAACAACAGCAATTCTGTATGAGGCTTCTGAACTTTGAGTCTTTACTGGTTCCTGTGCAAAAATCATACCGACAGGAAGAAGTAATAAAATACAAATCGTTAATGATATAAAAAAATATCTCCCGTTCACTGCGAATCCTTTCTATTTATGTTAATTTAACAATTGTTATTTTATTCTTATTTAATATATAGACGAAAGTATATCAAATTTTTATTTTAAATTTCACGTATGCGGGATTTTTTCTAAGAATAAGGGAATCTTTATCATATATTCTTTTTGATTAGAATTGCAATCCTGTAGTTAAATGTAATCTACCGTGTCCTTGGTCATCATCAGGATTTAATGGAATACCATAATCAACACGAATAGGTCCTATCTTCGGAATTTCTGCACCTATTCCTAATCCGCTACTATATCTTAAATCTGACAAATCGATATCTCCCTCATCTTCCCAAACACCACCCATATCAATAAAGCTATAAATTCTAAAGATATTTGTCACCTTATACTTTAATTCTAAATTGTTAACTAATCGTAAATTACCGCCTTTGGCAATCCAATCTCCAAAGAAGCCATATTCACGAATCTTAGGACCAATATCACGATAATCATAACCTCGGACTGTGGTAGTACCACCAGCATAAAAACGGTAGATTAGTGGTATATAATCTGAGTCTCCATATTCTGTCATCCAACCCTCACGAGTTCTTAGCATAAAAACCCACTTTTTATCTTTATCCAATGCCCTATACCAAGCAAAATCAAGTTGCAATTTTACAAAATTATTATCTCCGCCAAGTCCAGCAAGTTCTGAACTTAACACAGCATTAATACCACGACTTGGGTCACGATAACGGTCTAAAGTATTTCTCTCTAAACTCAAAATTGTACTTACCGTTGTTGAATTTTCAGTTTGTTTTCTTATTTCAGGATTTATAAACCATGAAAGGTCACTAATATCGACATCTTCAACCCTAAATGCTAACCGTGCAGTATTGTAAAGTGAAAGCGCCTTCCCAAAACGTATTTGTCCTCCTGTCTGATTTTCACGGTAGTCTGCACCACTACGAACCCAATAGGATTCATCATACAAATCTACGCCAAGTGAAATAGGATATCCAAATATCTCGGGGTCAGTGAAACTTACACTATAGCGGTCTCTTCTGTCACCGACGTGAACACGTGCTGAAAATTGTTGTCCTCCCCCTGAAAAGGATGGCCAGTTGGTAATGTCAAAATTTCTTAGTCTTAACTGTGCAAAACCGCCAACACCTTCATCTGTACTATACCCAGCTCCGAAAAGAAAGGTATTGGTTTTCCCTTCCTCTACATCTACAAGTAAATTAGAATATCTTGGGTCTTCTTCATCATCATGGAGCGTAATACGGATTTTATCAAAATAATCCGTATTTTCAAGTCGCAATCGGCTTGATTCCACAGCAGAACCATCATATCGTTCTCCAGGTTTCACTAATACCTGCCTGCGAATGACTTCATCTTGTGTAACATCATTACCCGTAATATCAACTTGTTTTATATATTTCAATTCACTTTCAGATATGTTATATACAATATTCGTTGTTTTATTCTGTTCATCTTTTGAGACCTGTGGAGTTACGGTAGCATCCACATAACCACTATCTTGGTATTTCTTTTCAAGTACTTGAGCATCTTTAGCCACCTGTCCTTTATTATGAATATCTTCTGGTTTTACTTTGATATCCTTTTCTAACTCTTCAGCATCAAAAACGATATTATTTGCGTATTGTAGAGATTGAACTTTATATTGGTCTCCCTCCTCAACAAAAAGTTTTATTCTAAGCTTTTTTCCATTATCTGTATATAGAACATCTGTATGCGTTACTTTAGCATCTAAATAACCGTGGTCTCCATACTTATTAACTATATTCTCCAGGTCGGTCTCAAATTTGGTCTCGTCATATTTACCACCCAAAAACCACCAAGCGGGTTTGGTCTTCATTGCTTTCTTTACCTGACGGTCACTCAGTGCTGAGTTCCCTTCAATTTCAATCTCTTTAATTCTTGCTTTTTTCCCTTCATCAATAGAATAAATAATACGAACAAGTCCAGGTTCCACTTTTTCTGTTATAACATCAACCTTTGTATTTGCATATCCCTTTGCTTGATACATATTAATAATTGCTTTTCTATCTTCCTCACAAAGTTCGGGAATAAAAGAAGTTCCTCTTTTTTGCTTTAATACAGGTTCTATTGCACGGGGTTTTATTTTTTTGCAACCAATTATTTTCACATCTGATATTCTTCGTTCTTCTTCCACTATATATGTCACTTTGACTCCATCCCCTTCTGGAATGACCTCAACACTTACTTTTGTAAAATAGCCTAAATTATAAATTCGTTTAATATCTCGTGCTACAGCTCTGGAATTGAGTTTATCTCCCACTTTTGTTTCTACCTGTCCTAACACAACCTGTTCGTTAAGTTTTTCAAGCCCTTGAATATTTACAGAAAGAACTTCTTTGCCTGAATAATCCGTTTCTTGTGTCACAGAATTTTTACATAAAATAAAAATAACAATAGATAAAATGACATGTACATATCTTGTTCTTAACATTGAACAAATCCCTTCATTATGTTATATTCAATATTTTTCGCCTACAGTTTTGCCCTAATTATTTATTAATTTTACAGTATTATTATCCGTTTTTGGTAATTGATTTTCAAACTGGTTCTCCTTTACCTTAAATTCCAGAGCAGTTCCATCGGAATTTAAATCAATTAATACAGTACTTCCCTCCTTTATTTCGCCTGAGAGCAGTTTCTCAGCAAGCGGGTCTTCAATGTTTTGTTGAATAGACCTACGAAGAGGACGAGCACCATATTCTTCACTACTACCTATATTTACAAGGAATTTTTTAGCTGAAGGTGTAATTTCAATTTTCATTTGTTTTTCTTGTAAATGCTTAGTAACTTCATTCATTTGAATATCGACAATTTGTTCTAATTGTTCCTGAGTAAGGCGATGGAAAACAAGGACTTCATCTAAACGGTTTAGAAATTCTGGATTAAATGTTTTCCTAACTTCTTCCATAACACGGTCACGCATCTTTTCATATTCTTCTTCTATACTATCTTTTTGAAAACCTAATGAGGTTGACTTTCCAATTTTACGTGCTCCAATATTTGACGTTAAAACAATTACCGTGTTTTTAAAATCTACTTTTCTTCCACTACCATCGGTCATTTGGCCTTCTTCAAGTATTTGCAATAATGCATTAAAAATATCAGGATGTGCCTTTTCTATTTCATCGAACAGCACTACTGAGTATGGTCTCCGTCTTACCTGCTCTGTTAATTGACCTCCTTCATCATAACCTACATATCCTGGAGGTGCCCCCATAAGTCGTGATACAGTAAATTTTTCCATATATTCCGACATATCTAACGTAATTAGAGCCCGCTCATCACCAAACAAGAATTCAGCGAGTTTCTTAGCGAGAAGTGTTTTTCCTACACCAGTAGGACCCAAAAATAAAAACGAGCCTACAGGACGGTTTGAGTGCCTCAAACCTGCTCTTGACCTTTGAATTGCGCGGGTAATGGCATTAATCGCTTCATCTTGTCCGACTATCGATTTATGTAGCTCTTCACGCATTCGAAGCAATCGTTCAGATTCAGTCTCCCCAATCTTGGTAAGTGGGACTCCTGTCCATTTCGAAACGACGTAAGCGATGTCTTCAGCAGTAACTACTGCTTGAGCAGAATCTCGCTGTGACTCCCATTCCTTTTTCTTCTCTTGATAAAGAGATTGTAATCTCCGTTCACGGTCACGTAGTGAAGCTGCTTTTTCAAATTCCTGGTGTTTTATAGCTATCTCTTTATCCTGTGTTACTTTTTCGATTTCCGCTTCTAATTCTTTTAATTCCTTTGGTCTTGTCGTAATTTGTAAACGGACACGACTCCCCGCTTCGTCAAGGACATCAATTGCTTTGTCTGGCAGATATCTATCAGAAATATATTGGTCGGATAATCGAACTGCTGCGATGATAGCGTCATCGGTATATTTTACTTTATGATGTGCTTCATACTTATCACGCAGTCCTTCCAATATCCTAATTGTCTCTTCTGGAGTAGGCGCCTCCACAAAAATAGTTTGAAAACGACGTGCAAGGGCACTATCTTTTTCAATATATTTACGATACTCATCGGCAGTTGTGGCACCGATACATTGCAATTCACCGCGAGCCAAAGCAGGCTTTAACATATTTGCAGCATCAACAGCACCTTCTGCGGCTCCTGCACCTACAATTGTATGTATTTCATCAATAAATAGAATAATATTATCTTCCCTTTGAATTTCTTTCATGACCGATTTTAATCGTTCTTCAAACTGTCCCCGATACTTCGTTCCTGCAATAACTGCTCCTAAATCTAATGTCAAAACACGTTTATTTAATAACAAATCTGGCACATTCCCATTTACAATTGCCTGAGCCAACCCCTCAACTATTGCAGTTTTACCGACACCTGCCTCACCAATAAGAACTGGGTTGTTTTTTGTTCTCCTACTTAATATCTGTATTACACGCTCAATTTCCACTTCTCTCCCAATTACGGGGTCTAATTTGCCTTCTCTCGCTAAGTAGGTTAAATCTCTACCAAATGTATCTAAAGCAGGAGTCGTAGATTTTTTCCGCTCATGAGGTTCGCTCTTTCCACCTTTACTGGTTTCACCGATAAGTTTCATAATTTCTGCTTGTGCACGGTGTAAGTCAACACCAAAATCATGTAGCAATTTTGCAGCAACTCCTTCTCCCTCTTTAATTAGACCTAAAAGGATATGCTCGGTACCTACATAAGTATGGTTAAAACGATGTGCTTCTTCAACTGCCATCTCAAGAACTTTTTTTGCTCTTGGTGTGTAGGTAATTTCATCGGATGAAAGCAAAGCCGGTCCGGAAGGACAACGATGTTCAATTTCTTGCAATAACTGTTCTAAATCTATGCCTAAATTTAATAAAGCCTTCGCAGCAATACCCTCTGTTTCAAGACAAAGAGCAAATAAAATATGTTCAGTACGAACGTATTCACTTCCTCGTTTTACAGCCTCATTACGAGCGACAGCGATAACATGCCGAGCTCGTTCTGTAAATCGTTCCCATAACATTTACTTATTCCCTTATAAAAAATTCTTTTGTTCTTAAATTAATTTTTGAATATTTCCTTAAACTTGCTTGCGCGTGCTAAACTCATCTTCACAGTGTTATTCCCATTTCCAGTTAAATTAATGATAATATGTCCTCCTTGAAGTTCAAAAAGCAAAGGTAAAGGTAAAGATGGAATATTTTTAGAAGTTAGGTTCAAAGAAGAGCCTAATTGCAAAGCAGACCATAACTCAATTGCCTCAGCAAATTCCAAAAATTTAGCTCCGTATGCGACACCTTCAGCTCTTCCTACGATATCTTCTAATGTTAACCGACTTGAAGATAACAATTTCTGTCTTGCATCATTTTCAGCCTTTGTTATTTCACTAACCATGTGGGATAAGGAAAAAACTATCTCTGCTTCGGAAAATCCAAGGGTATACTTATTACCAATGGCAAAAAGACTACCTACTGTCTCTATAAATCCGACAGTAACTGGCGTGCCTATGGTACTATGAAATCCTTGTTCAACAAGATGTTTTGGGATGGATAATGGCCTGGCGTCAACGGGAGGACCTGTTTTAATTCCATTTAAATAAAAACCTAATGACTTCAATTTTTCTTCCCAGAGCATTATACTCCCCGTTCTTGCCAGTCCTGGAAGATGAAGAATAACAAATAACTTCAACCCTGTACCAACAAGGTTCAAATCTGACGTTAAAAATCCCAACCGTGAGTCTGTCATATAGTCAATAGACTTGCTTATTCTATCGTCGATTTGATTAAGTAATTCCCAGACCTTCTCAACCTGAGCCCCTGCAAAAACGGAACGAAGAACAAGATGCTCTCCCCCATTAATCATTAGCGAAAACCGTTGGTCTCTACTAATAAAAACACCTCTACGTCCAATACCTGAAAGTAAATCGTAAGACACGAGAAATCGTTCTGACAAAAAAAGGTGTTCTCGTGGAGATACTCCTGCAAAACTGACATATTCATCTACTGAAAACTCATCAAACTGCGTTAGTGCTTCTTTCAATAAGATTTCAAGCCGTTCTTTTTCTTCTTCGCCCATTCGTACTGGAAAAAAGAACCCTGCAACATTACGACATAATGTCCCGACAGTAAAAATAGCAACCGGTGCACCTTCTGCCTCTTCTTTCCACCATATTGGTTTATTATCTACCCACGTTTTCATAATCATAACTAATTCTTTCCCATTTTCCAAGAAGATATTGTTTTCTCTAAATCTATAATTTCATCACGTAGCTTAGCCGCAAATTCGTAATCTTCTGCTTTAATTGCTTGTCGAATTAACGCTTTTTTAGTATCCAGAAGAAACTGTGCCCGAACCCGCTCTTCATCATTAGAATAATTTAATTTTTTACCGATATGAGTGCCTCCACCTTGAATAACTTCAAGTATAGACTCTATTTCTGGACCAAAATTTTTGTAACATGTAAAACAACCAACCTTGTTTTTTTCCTGGATATAATTCAGCTGGGTACCACATACCGAACATATAGATTTGACTTTTGCCTTTTTGGATATATCTTCTATAGTTTCTTTTGGTTCTTTTACTTGTGGTTCTTCTGAACTCAGTTTAAATCCTTTCGGGTTATTTTGGACTTCTATTAAACAGTCAGGGCACAAATGAATCTCAGTAACATGTCCATCTATAACCTCTGCATATCTAACTGTGGCAAGTTTTTTCTTGCATTTTTGGCAAATCATCGTTAATTCCTCATGTGTTAATTAAATTATACCATTATTCATGATTTGCCTTCACCTTTAAGAAGAACCAATTAAAGATTCCATTTGCATAAAACTCACAAAAGTGTTTAAAATTTAAATGGCAACTATGCATCATTGAAATAATATCGAATACCTACTGCAAATCTTTGGAAGGAAACATGCCCCTTCGAAATAGAACAATTACAAAAATTCTCAGTTTTATAATCGCACTATATCTTATCATTGCTGTGTTACACGGCATTGCTCCTGGAATTTGGAAAAAATCCTTTGGGGGAGCTGAGGGAAAAGGTCCTTTTAGAATTCTAATGTTTACTCCCTTATTAATCTTCTCTGTTTTTATATCTTATCTTTTATATCAAATTTGGGATAACACATGTTCCCATAAACCAAAGGTATGTTATTTAAAAATTTTTCATGAACCTTACTCCAGACGGGGTCCCCCAAATTATTAAACCTCCCTATTCATCCTGTCTAAAATTCTAAATACTCAATCTTACTCTTTCTTTAGTTAACTATTTTATCTTACAAATCATTAGGAGGTGTTTGAAATGAAAAAATATGGTTTTACTCTTATAGAACTACTGGTAGTTATTGCGATTATCGGTATATTGGCGGCAATTTTATTACCAGCATTAGCGCGAGCACGTGAAGCGGCACGCCGTTCCAGCTGTCAGAACAATCTTAAACAATGGGGTATCATCCTAAAAATGTATGCAGGAGAGGCTAAGGGAGAACGATTTCCTATGGTATTGATTAACATGGAATCATTATATGACTGTGAGACTCTTACCCCTACTGGAGCCACGAATTACGTTTATGGTTTAAATCCGAGAATATCTGATATTTATCCTGAATATCTTACCGACCCAGCTATTCTTGTTTGTCCTTCTAATTCAAAAGTGACCGTAAATAACTTAAAAAACTCGAAAGGTGATTGGACGATTAACTATGCCTGTGATGATGGTACTGGGCATCTTTTACATTCCGCAGGTGTACGACTCGGGGTGAATAGTTATATTTATACAGGTTGGGTTTTTGACCGCTGTGAGTTAACTGACCCAAAAACAAATTTAACTCCTTTTGCACCGTCAAAAGAAGGTAGTGCTCAATTATGGAATGGATTAGCCTATACCGCAATGCAAGGAGCTATGGCTCATAATTATAGTGTGGCTGATAAAGACATCCCTGGAATGTTTCCAAATGGGAATGCTGGTGGAGATATTATTTACCGCTTACGTGAAGGTATTGAAAGATTTTTAATTACGGACATTAACAATCCTTCCAGTAAAGCACAAGCACAAAGTAGCGTGTGGATTATGTTTGATATTTTGGCTACTGGAAGTAAAACACAATATTTCAATCATATTCCTGGTGGTTGTAATGTGCTATATTTAGACGGGCATGTAGAATTTATAAGGTATGAAGGTAGGGCACCTGTAAATCGATATGTTGCGGAATGCCTTTCTGCAATTCCCTATGCTTTATCATTTTAGTAATTGCAATTACTTAAAGGTACTACCTTAAAATACCCTTTTTAATAAACTGTAATTATATCCTGAACAATTGGTTTACCGTACTCCACTTCACCTACTTTAATATGTAAATTAGGTAGGATATGTACATCAGCATACCCGTGAGTATGTCCACATAGAACCAGAAATTGATGATACATACTGTTCATAGCAGATGATTGAATAACCTCTCCTAAGGCACCACATGTATAGTTTGGCAACCATTTTGCATCCCCTCTGCGACCTTGATGCCAGCATGCTTCAGCAAAAGGAGGAACATGGGTTGCAATTATTATATACTGAGCACGGCTCATCGCCTCAGGCAGTAATTTAGCTAAATATCGAGCAGACTCGGCACCGATAGCCTGAATAACCTGCTTAATTCGAGGACGGTCAAGCCCAATGAGTTCTTTAATAAATAGATAGTCACTCATTTTCGTTTCTGCATGGTCAAAATCACCAAGCCTCGCATCTCCCCAACCATCACAGCCTATAAGTACCGTGTTAGGGGTTAATGTAACAATACCCACTTCTGGTAACCATCGAACACGCTGAGAGTATCTCGTAATCTGCCTGACCTTTTGCCGAACTTGTTCTATTGACCCATGATAATAATCATGATTACCTAATACAAAGTACACGGGACACGTAAAAACACGGTCTATATATAATAACCACTTATCTACTGTCTCAGCAGTCGAAATATCCCCCGTTATAACAACTAACGAAGGTTTCTTCTCAGCTATTTCGCGAATAAAAGCAGAGCCTTTTTCAGGTGGGAGATGGTCTAAATGTATATCTGTCACCCACAACAGAGAAAGTGGTTCTCCTTTTTTATTATCTTTCATATTCATCTTTATGTTTGACATTTTGTTAAGTTTTATTTTTATTTATAGTTTTTAATCTAAATAGGTTTGGATATATTTTTATTTAATGGTTTTATCCAAATAACACAAGATATAGAGAATAATACCATTATCATCCCAATCAAATGATATATATCCACTTTCATTCGATTTAAAAACAATTCAATCATCATAGTGATTAAAACTTGACTTAATCCTAAAATAGAAATCCACTGTGGTTTCCCATTACCATAAGCATTTGTTAAAAAAATTTGACCTACTGTTCCACTTACTCCTATCACTATAAGCAAGAGGTAATATTTTTTCATTATGACTATTATGTTAGAAAATTGAGAGCAGTAAAAGCAAAAAAGGATAAAACTCGTTATCACTGCTACCATACTGTAATGGGATACAACGGTAATCGGTGTAATTTTTCCACAGAAACTTAAGCTAACCATAGCAGAACCTGCACATATAGCACCTATAAATGCAATAAATATAGGAATAACATTGCCTTGAAATTGTGGTCTTTCTATTATGCATATTCCTATAAATGTAGATATAACAAAAACCCAAAGTAACGGAGGTGCTTTGTCTTTGAAAACAATTGCCATAATAAATCCTATCCAAATAGGGGTTGTAGCAAAAATAGTAACTGTGTCAGTAGCATGTAAATGGGATAAGGAATAAAAGGTACAAAGTAATGCAACAGTCCCAAAAATACTACGTAGCCATAAAGAAAAAGAACCAATTAAAATGGGTTTTTCTCCTATAAGCAACGCAAAAATCAAAATAAAAATAAATGTAGGAAGGATTCTAAAAAATGAAATCGCAATCCAAGAAAGGCTATCCCCAATTAAACTTCCACAAATCGACATGATTGAAAAGCAAAATGAGGCTCCAAGCATATATAAATATGGAGAAAGATACTTCATATTACAAAAAATACTAACAGATATGATAACATAAAAAACTACATTACTAAATCTATACATTAAATTATTTTAAGGGTTAAATGATATGAATTTTGATGATTTATTTTCAAAAATAGATATTAAAAATTCAGGATTTACCATAAAATTAAGCATAATAGTAGTCCTAACTTCAATCATAAACATAAGCTGTGCTATCTTCCATCAACAACAAGGGCATTACCTAAATAATGACATTACATTTCATTATTTAGAAAAAGGACAAGGAACACCTGTAATTCTTATTCATGGAATTCTTGCAAATGCAGACCTAAATTGGCGGTTACCAGGGATTACAAAAAAATTATCAAGAAAATATCATGTCATTGCATTTGATTTACGTGGGCATGGCAAATCAGAAGTTGTGTATGGTGTTGAAAATTATGGATTAAACTTAGTAGAGGATGTTCGAAGAATTATGGATTCTTTAAAGATACAAAAAGCACATATTGTCGGGTACTCGCTTGGAGGCTTCATCGCATTAAAATTTGCGACACTTTATCCTGAAAGAGCATATTCTGTAACAGTAGCAGGTGCTGGTTGGGAGAAACAATCGGAAGAAAATATAGAAAAGTTAAAACGTATATATAATGCTATGCGTGAAAAAAAGGACTGCACACCTTTATTTGAACTGGTAGGTATGGAGAAAAAAGGATTCGGTAGAATTTCAATTGCATTTGCCAATTGTTATGCCAAAAAGACTAATGATTTGGATGCCATAGCCGACTTATTAGAAAGTGTTACCGCACTTGAAGTAGAGGAAAATGACCTTTCGGCTTGCCAAGTGCCAATATTACTTATTGGTGGAACTGCAGACCCGATGTGCAAAACAATAAATGAGTTAAGTACTGTCTTACCTAATGATGACGTTGTTTGGATAGAAGGTGGGACACATTTGACAACCTTACTCAAAAAGAAATTTGCCTCATCAGTAGAAAATTTTATAACTAAAAATAACCCTAACTAAAAGGAGACCACAATATGACGATTTTTTTAATAATTCTCCTCTCTTTTATTTTATTAATTATAATTGGTATTTTTCTGGTTCTATTTTTATTAAAGTATCGGGTAAAAGGAGAATATTTTGATTCCAACGGATGCAAAATACATTATCGTGTTGAGGGTAACGGACCGCCATTAGTTTTAATTCATGGATATGCAGTTAATGCAGACTTAAATTGGAGGTGGAATGGGATGATAAAAAAATTAAGGAAACATTTTACTGTTATTTCTTTTGACCATCGTGGACATGGATTAAGTGGCAAACCCTCTGAACCAAACAAATATGGATTAGAAATGGTAAATGATGTTATCCGATTACTGGACCATTTAAATATTCCCAAAGCGTATATTATGGGCTATTCGATGGGAGGTTTTACAACATTAAAACTTTTAACAATGTATCCAGAACGTGTAATCAAAGCTGTTGTTGGGGGAGCTGGATATGAAAAAGTGGATGGAGATAATATAAAAATCCTTATGGAACTGGTAGAATCTTTAGAAAATGGAAAAGGATACTACCCCCTAACCAAAGCATTAGAACCAGGGAGAAAAGAACCACCAAAATGGCGTATTAAATTGTTAGATTTTGGATTAAACATGATGTCCGATTCAAAAGCAATGGCTGATGTGATGAAACAATTTCCAGAAATGGCTGTAACGGAAGATTCTTTAAGAAATAACCACGTTCCGACACTTGTAATTGTGGGTGATAAAGACCCATTAAGTAAAGGGGTGGAAGAACTCGAAAAACATATGAAAAATGCACGGTGTATTTTCCTTAAAGGGAGAGACCACATGACAGCAATGATGGGTAACACATTCTATCGTGAGACATTAGATTTTTTCAGAAACTGATTTGTACACTTTATTTAAATAAATTCATAAATGAATATTTAATAATTGCACTAAGGATTCTAAAAGAATCATAAACTTTTCTGAAATGGGATGAGCGATTTTTGTCTTCATAAATAGAAGGAATAGGAATAGTCCCTATTGTTTTTTCCTTTTGAATTGCCAACAATAATATTAATGTTTCTGTTTCATACCGTCCTGGCTTGACGCATTGAATAATTTCTTCAGCGAATGCACGAGAATACAGTCGAAAACCACATTGTGTATCTGAAACAGGGCATTTCACCAAGATACGTAGGATAAAATGGGTA
>Ga0209409_1001376_pt1 | contig 21054 bp, 5 predicted proteins | sample AD_JPNMR1_MetaG_FD_184424 | JGI IMG/M metagenome (GOLD analysis project Ga0209409, IMG submission 184424) | Active sludge microbial communities of municipal wastewater-treating anaerobic digesters from Japan - AD_JPNMR1_MetaG (SPAdes) (version 2) | ecosystem: Engineered > Bioreactor > Anaerobic >...
CGGTGTGAACCAGCATTTGTCACTTGATACGGCGAATCTAACCAGGGAACTGATGGTTCTGGCTTCGAACTGGTATTATAATAGTACATCCAGGTCTGAGACTGGTTAGTCCGGCCATTGGAAACACTATAGTCTTCAACATAGGTAATATTACCCCAGTTATCATAGTGATAAGTTAGCCGTTGATAGTTATTACCATGCCAGGTAGTCTTCTCCGTTGGACGCATATTATCGGGATCATATTTGGTAGTATATCGGACTAATAACTTATTGCTTCTTGAATCCCGGATCTCCGTCTCTGTGTTAAGCGGTAAATCAACATAATTACTGGTCCTAATTGGAAACCAAAAACTAATTCCTACTACATCACCAATATCAACATAGTGATCTTCCCAATGATGTTGGGCTTTGGTTATTTTTGAAAACTTGTACACCGTTTTACGGTTACCATCGTCTTCAACTACCTCAGTTACGCATGCCTGGTCAAACAGACCCGCATCAACTTTATAATCATAAGTTACCGTTTTCAGGACCGGCAGATCTCTTTCGGGACGAACTTCAACTTTTTTCGCATAAAGCCGTTGGTCAACTTTAAGCCCAAACTTAAGTTCTACCGGAAAGATCGAGACCCATTCAACATCATGGTAAAAATTCATATAGTTCTCTTGAGCGTAATCGATTGTTATCAACCCTTGACCAGGAGCTTCTACCTCTTTTAATGGAAACACTAGTTGTGCTTGGAGATTTGCCTGTAAGACAACATCTTTTTCAGCAGCAAGTTCTGAAATGATCCAAGCAATTATAGGATTCGCTGTTTGGGCCACATACTTGGAGATAATACTAACAAAGTTAACAGTAGCGTTTACATCCGTACAATACATTATTTTGGTATCATACTGATATTTACTGGTCCTTCCACCGGCATCCTTTGCTTCTAATAAACGGTGGGCCGAATCAAGCGTATAGTTGATCTCGCGTTGATAAGGATCATTTTCAACCCAAATCCTTTTAATGCTGGGTGAGATGACTCCTGACTTATAATCAAACCTAATAATACGCCCCATCGAATCTTCAATATAGTCAATCTTACGCCCATTATAAACAATTTTGATCTCATTTAACCCAGACGGGTCAATAATTTTGGTAGTCCGGCCACTGCCATCCAACTCATAAACCGTTCCGTCTTTCATTGTCAACTTATAAGCAATTCCACACCAGCGATGTCGGTTTACGATTCGTTCAGTAGTATCGATGATGGAGTCTGTTATACTTGATGAACCGTCTTGTTTGATATTGATAATTGACTTGATGTCTAATTCACGGTATACTTGAGCAACATCTAAGGTAAAATCTTCACCATTATGTTGTCTAAATCTTACATAACGGACTTTAGTAGCATTATCTCCAATATTGATCCCTATCCCGACCGGTAAGTCAACTATCTCCATTTCGTTAATCGAATGCCTGGTCCCACTGGAAGTGACAATATTAAAACTGGTATTAGTATTTTCAAGATAAGGGAGGTTTAAGTGCCATCCCTGCCCCATTGAAGTTCCATAGTTTCCTTGCTCATATAAATACTTCTCAACATAATTCATTACATTATCAAAGAACAGACTGTGACTCCACTGTTCGAGGATATTCCAGTTATTAATTGTTTCAGTAAGAGCTTCCAAACTGGCAAAAGTATTGCCCTTAACCAAATTAAATCCGGTTACGGCGCTTACGGCTATTGCAAAAGCATCCTGCCGGGCAGCAACAGTATCATAATTACGTGTTAAAACAAGGTCAAAACCGTTTTTGCCAGGCAATACCAGCTCCGTAACCTGGGTCGAGACTGTGCCGCCTGACGGTGAAACATTAATCCCGCCATGCTGTGAATAGGATTTTAACGGAGAGTATCCCGCATCTTTCAATTCCTGTGGTGATACTTCCTGAATGACATTTGCTTGGACTGCAAAAGCTGTAAAGTGGTTGGTATGAAAGTAAATTGTATTAGTTTTTACATCAACACCGGAGGCGCGGACCTGAAACCATCGGTCAAACATTGGATCATAGTAATAGACACCTAAGTTCTGCTCCGGAAACCCTGCAGGAATTTTGGACGGATCATAGGTGATCTTACCTAAGAAACCTTGTTCCATGGTAACTGCAGCCATCGGTTTGGTTTCTCCCGCTTTATATGCTGAAAACTCATAGATCGCGCTAACAATCGGAAAAATGGCTCTCTCCTGCATCTGTTCGCTGACTATTTCAGTAATTCCGATCCTGTCAACACCTTCAGGTAGTCCGGTACCTGGTATTATTAGCATAACATTGTCGTACTCAATAACTGCTCCCTGTTCATCATACGCAACTTCAGCCACTCCAACAATTGCTTCAACCCAGTCAGAAGGCTGACTTTGATTACCATTTTGATCAATTGCCCAAACTCGATACCGGTAGACAACACCATTGATTAAATTAAGATCTTCAATCTCGGTGTTAGTAGTTGTTCTATTTAAAGATTCACTGCCTGATTGTCGTTCGATTCGATATTCTGCAATATTGTCTGCCGGAGCTTCCCATTTTACCAATATCTTTTTATTGCCAGGAATTGCCCGAATATTGATTGGCGGTTTGACAAGATTGGAACCAATCGTTAACTTGGTAGTGGCAACTGTCTCCCATCCAGCATTATCAGTTGCTTTAATTCTGACAGTATGTTCTCCTTCCGACAAATCAGACTCAGTCCGGTAAGGACTTACAATTGGTCCCGACCAGTCTTCATTATCGATACTAACCCAATAGTCTTTCACACCGGAACCTGAATCGTTAGTTTCAAAGATGAGTATAGGTTGAATACCCCCAGTCTCAACTTTGATCTCAAATGGTTCCGGAGGAGTTGTATCGACTATCACATCAATAATTTCTTGGGTTTCATTTCCAGCTGCATCCCAAGCCCTTATTACAACTTTATTAAGCCCTTCAGATAATGAAATTGTTGAATTAAACGATTTCCCCGACAATTTCGCCACAACATCATTGACAGTAACTGCAGCAATCAGTTCATCTTCAACGATTCCGGTAACTTCTACCAGATTAGTTTTGAAGATCATATCATCAACACGACTGACTACTTTTAATTTTGGAGCGGAGATGTCACTCCAAACGGTTAATTCAGTTGTAACTGGCTCTCCCCTGCTATCTTCAGCTTTAATGGTAATCTTATTTTGACCGCGAACCAGTCCAACCTGAAAGCTAAATCGCCCATCAGCAACCGTAGCTAATTTGCCATTGACCCAAACTTTGGTTTCACCCAATCCAATAACAGTCCCAGTAATAACAACTGTCCTGGAGTTTATCCATGTTTCAGACAAAGGGGAATTAATCTGCAATTGAACTTTGTCGCTATAATGAACTACCCGACGACAGGCAGTTTGGACAAATCCTTGGTGGTTTTGATCCTTTGAAATACATTCCACCTTAATTAAATTAAGTCCATCAACCAATTTTACTTCATGTCTGAAGCGTCCGGTCCGTTCAGTAACAACTTCACCATTAATCTTAATGACCGCATTACTTTTTTTAAGTTCGCCCCGGACCATATAGGTTGTTTTATTGGTATAAACAACTGTATCTGACTGATCCATAACAAACCATGGTGCTTGATCAATAAATACAGTCTGTCGTATTTTGGTTTCCCGGCCTTGAGGGTCAGCTGCAACAACTTCAATTTCACTCTTCCCCTCGCGGTTTAGTTGCAACGAAGATAACGAAACTCCAAAATAGTGCCCCACTTTTGAGGCAACTATCCCATTAATTTTTACAGTTGCTTCCGGGTTATCGACAAATCCTACTAAAAACTTATTATTGAGATCTAATGAATTAATAAGCTCAGATTCTTTGTAATTCAACAGTTTAACAATCGGTGCATGGTCCGTAATTGCACTTCCCAATATACGTACTTCATTAATTGATACTCCTGAATAATTACGGATCTCAAATTGATCAGTGACTATCGGAGTCTCAAAACGAATTACCCCAGATTCAACAGTGTTTGAATCAAGTGGTAACCAGTTAACCCCGTCATTGTAATAAAGCTCAATTATTCCATCATTATCTTTAGCCTTATAAATCTCAATTTGTTCAACTAAAGTTTTTTGATTAAGTTTAATCAGTTGCGTTGGAACATTATTTGCTACCGTTAGTAACAATTGATTATTTAATCCTGCGGTAGCATGTTGTTGAACCCCATCTGCAACATTAGTAATTTTTATTGCTGCTACCGAAGCATTAAGCGGAGGAATCAATTGTAAAAAATTAATATCATCACTTAGCATTTCCTCTGTTAAATGCAGGCGATAAACAGTTAAACCATTGACCTTAGCTACTCTGTCAGCCAAATATTCTCTTCCGTTTAAGGTTAATTGAATCATTGCAAGATTAGCATCAACTGAATCCAATACCAAATCCAATTGATAATCTTGAACTAATTGTTGCTTAAGTTGAAAACTACGATTAATGACTGTCTGTGATTTATTAAATTCAAGTTTCTGATGTTTATACCCCTGATAATTTCCAAAGCCCCAAAACTCAACTTCGCTAATGCCCCCAACCGGACCATCGGTCGAAGTTTCTGCTACTAACCGAATTTTTGAAGTAATAACCGGAGTATCAAAACCTAACCGGACCCATCCTGAACGTTGCGGATCTTCAAGTTGTCCGATTACTTTCCAGTTATCATTCTCAATACTTTCAACTAAAACTTTTCCTTTGGATTCTGAAGTAAAAAAGATATTTACATTATAAATCTGTTTTATTTCCGCAAAGTCAAAGATAACATATCCCTGATTCCCCAACATTCGGTTAGGGCTTTTATCAAGTTCGGTTGGTTTGAGATATTCTTCAATTGACTTAAGTAAGCTTTCGTCTCCATTTTCATGACGAACGTTTGCCAGCCAATATGTGTAGGTGTTTCCGTCAATTAATAAATTTCCTTGATTAAAGGGGGAAGTATTCTCTGACTGTTGTATAAAACGGGGATTAATCCGGTGTAAAATTGTCCGGAGATCCTGGGTTAGGATCTTGGCCATGCTTAATTGACTGGAAACAATTCCAGAGCCAACCAAGCGAATTCTTAATTTAGATGTAACAACACGATCCAACGAAAGATCAATAACTTCATTGGGGATAATCCGATAGCTTCCTCCGGTAAACTGTGACCATTCGGAGTCGTCATAATATTCGACTAATAATTCTGAATCAGGGCTTAAACTCCCCTGTAGCTCTAAGCCTTGCACTAATCTGGCTTCATTAAAACTGAATTCAACCCAACCTTCATTGCCTGACTGTACTTTCCAGAAAGTAGCCGGATCATTATCAAGCAAATTTAAGGCCGGATAATTAGTATCAGTATTTGCTGAAGCAACAATCTTCGTAATAATTGAACCTGAAAGTTCCTGAGCCAAAGCAACTGGAGTATAAAAGAATAAACATAGCAACAAACAGGTTATTACAGTAACAGCCCCTAATCCAAACTCCAACTTACGATTCATCAGATAACCCCCTGAAATCTAAAAACTCCAAAACTATTTTAGTTTGTATTATCTTTATTACCCTCAATCTGATTCAAACGATCTATTGTGATGCGGCTAAACTGTTCATGATAATAATCAACTTCATTATCTTTGAATGTGCATTTAATAACTGTCGGCCTTCCATTTTCATCTTCTTTTATTCCATACACCAACCATTGGAATGTAGAATTAGTAATTGATGGTGTACTTCCATAAACATGAATGCCTACTTCACAATTTTGGAAGATACAACCATTAATATCAACAGTTGCACCAGGAGTAATAATCACTCCGCGAACTGCCTGTTCAACTACAGCCCCTTCAATAGTCGCTGTGCCCTCAATCATTATTCCACCCCATGAATTTTGCTCAGCAACGATTGAGGTAAATTTAACATTTTGACTCGCTCCCTGGACCACTAAATTACCTTTTATTATCAAAGCATTTAATTGTTTTGCATTTGCAGCAGTATCAACAATAATTGTTGTCCCCGGCAAAATGGTCAATTTAACGTCACTTGGCACTTCTACTGTTTCATAGATGTAATGAGTTCCACTCCAAGTCTCATCCATATACAGTCTTCCCCGAGTGGTATTGGATACTATTACAGTAGTAGCGGCAGTTGTTATTCCACCATCATTGTCAGTTACACTGAGGGTCAAAGTATAGTTGCCGACTTTGGTATATTTTATTACCGGTTGTCCTTCATAGATACAATCATTCCCATCACCTAAATCCCATTCATATTTAACAATTGTCCCATCAGCATCATAAACTGAAGCTGTCAATTGTACCGGTTGACCCGGTGTTGTATTAATGACTGTTGGTAACAACACTTGCGGTAATATATTAGGTTTGGATAAACTATCAACTACTGTTCGATTACCGGCATTATCAATTATCTCCATTACAACCTTTGAATCACCACTGATTCTCCACAAAATGTTTTGAGCACTAATGCCGGATGATCCAGTTGCCAAAATTTTAATTGCCACTTCATGCTTTGCAATTGCCTCAAGCGCTTCTTCGTCTAAACCTGCTATTAAATCAGCAATTGTGATTGTCTTTATTACTTTGGGACGCTCATCACCATTCCAAAGAATAACTTCTTTTACTCCTGAATTATATAAACCATTATCATCTGCTTTTAACTCACTGATTTCAATCACAGATGAAGTATTATTAATTTTTATAGTCCCCGTCGGACTTGTGGTATCAATTTTTAGGATAAATGATTCCGTAATCTGTTTCGTCTCTGGGATTTCTTTCCCATCTTCAAATTCTACTATTTCCATCCACCATTCCCAAATACCATCTGAAGGGAAACTTACGGTAATTGGACCTTCTTGGATATTGCCACTGATAAAAGGTGCATTAGTTGAACCTTGTAGCTGACAAAACACTCTGAACCGATAATCTTTACCATTATTTTTCCCACTAACATTATAAGCATGAGTCCTTATGCCGGACAACAATTCACTATCAGGCGCTACAATATCATACCCAGGCATAACATCAGTCCGGACCCATGCCCCAATGTTCCCGAGTTGGTCAATACCACGCACCCAGAAATAGTAATTATTCCTTACTGATAATCCATTAAATTGATAAGATAACTGATTATCATTTGTTGAAACAATCTGATTACTACTTGGTTCAGCAGTTGTTTCAGTTATCGCTACCTCATACTTGATTGCACCATAATGATTATTCGATATTGGCAGCCATTTAAAAATAGCACTCCCATGGTTAAATTGAACCGGACTGGTAGGCAAACTCACTTGTGGTACTGAAATACCCACTTTTACAGTTCCAATAGCTTCCGGCCCGTAATTACCCGCATAGTCTATTGCCCAAACGGTACACCGGTTGAGCTTTCCATCCTGAGCTTGACTGGTAAAGGTTCGGGTATCAGCTGGTAATATTTCGGTTGCAATAATTACTCCATCTGTATCGATCTGGATCTTATATCCCCTGATACCAAAATCATCCTGGGCCGCCCCCCACGACCAGGTTAACTCTTTATTGTTAGTAAATCCATCTTGGTTCGGTGTAGCAGGGCCAGGATCAGGCATCGTTGGAGCCGATTTATCGACAATCAATATAAATCCGGTCCCCAGGCTGCTAACATTATATTCATGGTCTCTAGCCTGAATTTTAATCTCGTAATGACCACTCTCCAAATATGGCAGTGTACAACTATTTTTTGTCACCCAGTCCAATTTACCATCATCATCGAAATCAACCGGTTGGCCATTAATATAAATTAAATAGTCTCTAATCCCACTTGGACCATACCATTTATTATCATACAATGAAGCATTATCTGCCGGCTGATCCCATTCGATTGTTAATTGACTTTTGTTAGTATAATAAACACCACCTTTAAAGCTCCCATCTGCTGACGATTTCGGCCTAGCTGCTTCAGGCGCGTCAGGAGAAGCATCGTCAACAGCTGCCAGGGCACAACCAAAGCTTACATTTCCACCCACTCTACGGATATATCCAAAGTCAAATATTCCCGTAATCAGTGAACGAAATACAACGTCAACCTTAATAACTGATCCTGCAGGTAAATAATCTTGTTTTACCATTTCCGGTTTGGATACTAACTCCAGATTTGCGCCAACATTGATTTCATCAATTTGTAAATAAGCCTCATAATATGTAATATCAGACTTATTCTCTAACTGAACAGTTACTACAAAATTTTCATCTTTATATATTCTTTCCGGATAAATTGTCCTTAAGACTAACCTTGAAGGATCGCTGATTTTGATCGGATCATTAAGAGTGGTAGTCCCATTAATTGTTACTTCAAACGGATTTAGAATTCCTGAATACTCAATAGTTGGACTATAAGTTCCTGCTTTATCACCTCGTAATACCCATGATATCTTCTTTTGTTCCTGTCCGCGAATAGTCCCCGCATCAACTTGGGTTGACTGTTTTAAAATCGAATAGCCACTATATGTTTGATATTGTTCCGGAATCGGAGCCAGACTCAACCCCTCTGGCAAATTAAGTTTTAACATAGTTGAATCTAATGTTACTGAGGCATCTGCTCCATTTGCCACAATGACTGATAGCTCATGAAATTCCTTTAACACACTCGCTGTCCCTTTAATTAAAAACACAACAATTGACGTCTCTGGGACATGGCGATATTCAACAGTTGTACCACCTGGTATTTTTTCCGGCTTATATTCATAGACCACCTTTTTAGGTGTAACTACCAATTTTATTGGTTCGGATTGCTGATGCTCTTCTTTATAATATAAGTTAATTCCAAACTCATAGACAAATCGATTCTCAGGGTCATTAGTATCAATTCCCAATTCTTTAATTTCATTAAGATCCAGCTGCCGACTTTCTGCTTTGGCAACAATATCGCTTCCGACTTCCAAAGTATATTCCTCATTAAAAACTGTCTTTGTTGTTACTACAAGTTCTTTAACCAGGGATTTATAACCAGGAGCAAAGACATAAATCCGGTAAGTACCAAGGTCCAACAATTCACTCAGCTCTCCATTAAAATCAGTAACTAACTTAATACTTTCACCGTGTTCGTCTTCAAAAACAACCGTTGAGCTTGGTAATGATTGATTTTTATCATTTTTAACCTTGATGTTTATGATTGAAAACTCACCAGGATCTTTGACTTCGATTTCAATACGGTCTGATTTGGTCGAACGATTACCAAAGTTATCGACAACCCATAAATCGACAAAGTAAATACCCGGTTGTCCGTAGCTACGTTCAATCTTTTTTCCTTTAACAACTTCACCATCAGAAAATTCCCACTGGTATTCAATTATTTCATTAGTATCACTCGAAAAACTGCCGTCAAGTTTGACAGTTTGTCCGGTAAAAATTCGACGGTTACCGCCAGCATCCGGTACCGGTGGTGTTTTATCCAAGAAAAATCCTTGCACTTTTCGCAGCACATAACCGTTTTGATTGGATGCCTCAACATAAATCTCATGATAACCATCTGTATCAATTTTTCCAGAATTACCTTTAAATTCTTTGCCATCGACTAAGACTTTCTGAATAAATCCTTCTTCAACTTCAATGTTAAACAGTACATCCTGATTATATTTCTGACGATGTTCAAATCCATTAATTAAAATTTTAGTTTTACCTTTATCAATAACTTCAATTTGGCAGGTATCCGGTTCTGAAACATTACCAGCCATATCAGTTACGACTAACGTTACAGTATAAATCCCAGGAGTATCAAACCGTTTATAAACTAGAGGTCCATACATTTTTTGACCGGTATCCGAGAAAGTCCACTCCATTTTTCCAATACCAACGTTATCGCTTGAGTAGTAACCATTGAATGGCACTTTCTCATCATCATTAAAACACTTTTGATCCTGTCCGGCATTGGCAACAGGTTTGGTTTTATCAATTGTAAATATTATCTTTTGTTCGCTTGATACTTGTCCTTCGTTAAGCAACTCCAGTGTTAAAGTATATCGACCTTCTTCGGTGATCACACTTCCAAATTGATAAGGACTTCCATTAAGCTTAACTGATTTAATGTTCCCATGTGTAGCTTTGGCTTCTATAATCACATCCTTATTGGTATACATTCCATGATAAACACCACTAATCTCAAGCTCTACCGGCCGATGTTCAACTTTAATCTTAATAACAGCTGGTTCAACCGACCAATTCCCATAAGTATCCTTTACCAATAACTTAGCAGTATATTCTCCATAACTCAAATCACTGATCTTATATGTTTGACCAAAATATTCTTGGTTATCTCCAGAAAAGACCCATTTATATTCGGCAATCCCATTTTTGTCTGTTCCCCGACCAGTCAATATCAATTCGGAACCAACAGTACAAACCAGATCCTTGCCTGCATCTGCAACCGGTGGTGTTGTGTCAAGGAATATTCGCAGAGTATCAATGGCAATATACCCCTGTTCATTCTGAGCTTCGACTTTGATATCATAAATTCCATCTTTAGAGATTGTAATGGTATTTGTGTTTACAAGCTGATTGTTATTCCAAACACGTAACAATGTACCATTTAAAACATTGACTGTCACTGTTTGTGGTTTATTATAACGTCCTTGATCAACCACTCCGGAAAATTGAATTTGGATATTGCCCTTTTCTTTAATGGTAAAGTTTTTGGTATCTGGTAGCGAACGATTACCGTAACCATCAATTGTAACTAATGATACTACGTATTCGCCTGCTTGTGAAAACCCTCTGCTTATAGTTTGACCCTTATAAATCTGACCATCGGAAAAACTCCATTCATATTCAACGATTCCCGTATTATCCGAACAGGTATCCGCAGCAGCAAAAGTAATCTCCCGATTATCATTCCATCCTTGTATGATAACTGAGTGATCAATGAAAGCTGTCGGAGGTGTTTTGTCAATCGAAAATGTTAGCGTGAAAATACGCTCCTCATTATTTTCATTGACTGCAATTACTTCAACCTTATGGGTTCCTTCCACAGTCACTTTTGTATTATTCTCAACGTTTTCTCCATTTAGTTTTATATTTTTAATTGAACCATATTTTGATGTGACTTTCAGTTCAACATCCTGATTGATTTTTTGACCATCATTAATATTAAGAATATCAATAAAATTAACTTCTACCGGTCGGTACTGAACTTGAATCTTTAGTGTCGCTGCTTCTTGCGACCAGTTACCATGATTATCCCGAACTCTAAGGTAAATATTGTGCTCTTTAGCTTCTGTAAAAACCTTTCGCAAAATCATTCCTTTATATTCAGTTGGATCACCCTCAATATTCCAGACATACTCAGCAATTCCCATATTATCAATGGACAATCCGCCACTGATTACAGTTTCTTCATTAATATAGAATGTTCGTGATGTACCCAAAATAGCTACCGGAGGAGTTTTGTCAATTGAGAATGTAATTGTCCTGACATTCTCTGCATCGGTATCACTTTTAGTAGTGACCTTTAAGGTATAATTACCTTCTTTGGTTACCACAAACGGATTTTCGGTGATCGCTACTTGATTTAATTCAATCTTTTGGATAGTCCCATCCAAAACTCCAACACTGATGGTTAGATCATGATTGCTTTTCTGACCGTCGCTAACCCCTTCTATATTGATGGCAAGGGGTTTTTCGATCACAATCTTCGCGGTAACCGGTTCGGAGTTATTGCCATGCTCATCGGTTACAGTAAGTGTTACTTGATATTCACCAACATTGGCGAAGGTCCTGGTTACTGTACTAGATGTATGATTGGTCCCATCAGAAAACTTCCAATTATAACTGGTTATCTTTGTATTATCACTTGATTGATTTGCGGTAAACTTAATCGTCTTTCCGGCAACTGCTCTGATCTCTAAACCATTATCAATTACGGCAACCGGTTTCACACGGTCAATTGTGAACCGTACTTCAACTTCACGGACTTCACCGACAAAGTTTTCGGCAACAACTTTAAAACAATGTTCACCATCGGGTAATTGGTTACCGTTTTGCCACGGTTCGCCATTCATTAACAGCTTGTTAAGCTTTCCTTCCGTAATAGTTACGGTGATCTCCGGTTCACAATTAAGCTTCTGGCCTTCGGTGATCCCGGTGATCGAAATCTGTACCGGTACTATCGTCTCAGAACACTTAGTGTTAAACAACGGGATATAAGTTACTGCCCCTTCGATCCGATCCCCGAAGTTCGTCCAGCTTTTTGTTGCTGATTGGTAGGTACTGGGACCGGCTTCGTGATTCCAATAATTCCAAGCACAATCGATTGCCGTTGAGTTACTGTTTTTAACTGCAATCCCATTATCCATAAAATTATTGTTACGGATATAGGGCAAGACTGCTGACTTTTGATACAAAATACCGGTAGTATTGCTTGAAATCTCCGAGTTTAACAAGTCAAGTTGGCCACCATTGATATCAATACCAATGAAATTGTTATTGATCGTAGATGAAGTTATTCTGGCTTCTCCACCTAAAAGTTGAATACCAATACCATAATCTTTTTTACTGGAAATGTCACATTGAAGCAATTGGAGTTTACCACCATTAACTTTTATCCCAAAACCATCACCATAAATCTGACTTTTTTTAATCGCTGCATTTCCAGTTATTGAAACTCCAAAACTCCAATAAGCGTTGACTACTTTAATATCACAATTTTCTATTTGGATATTGCTGTTACTGTTAATGCCTTCATTTAAGACTTCAATTTTACTATCTTTGATTACTGCCTCATTATTGTTAATCACACCATAACCTGAATTTTCTCCACCTATCTGGCATCGTTCGATTACCAGTTCCCCCGAATTAATAATTCCATATCTTGAATAATTATGTAAGATACTATTTGTTAATTGAACTTTACCATTATTGACTATTAACTGGTAACTATATTGAAAATTGATATACCGGCAACCTCCATATAAAAGTCTTCCATAATTACTAACCAACTCCCCTCTTGAACCTATAATTATAGCTCCCCAATCTCCTCTCTGTGGTGATTCATCTCTTACATCAGTATCTCCGCCATAATTGTCATCAGCCACAGATGTAATGACTACCGGATTATCACTGGTTCCGTTCAATAATAATTTACCATCAACATTAATACTAAACCGTTCTATATAATTTTTATTATTAATTGGAATAAATTTAAACACGGTGCCGGCTTCGATCTCAACCTCAATATCTTTCGCTACTGTTAAGTTATCCGCAATCAGATATGGTAGCCCAAATGGTTTAATTTTTGCTGAAGAATCCGATAGCGAAATAATTCTAATCCCATTATAGCGATTATCAGTGTATGTATTACCACTCCACTCGTTCAAGACTACCCCATTTGGATATTTGGCAAATGCTACTGGATATGCCGTTTTAACAAATTGATTATTTTTAACATTAAATTCTCCGGAGCCTGCTATTCCAATATCCGGTCCAGCAATTTGGCTATTCGTAATAGTTAATTTCTTCGATGTTACTATTCCATAACTTGTAGTATGGTAGTTATTGCCATTATTTCTAACTATTTCAACTCGATCGATTACTATAATTCCATCATTAATAATTCCATCATGGTAAAAATCCTTGATTATTGTGTCTTTTAATTCAATTTTACCGTTATTCTCGATCAAGTATGTCTTATAAGACTGACTGTCAATGCCTTGGCCTCCGTACAATATTTTAAAATTACTACCATTCAGTTCTCCATTAGAATGAATAATAATTATTCCCCAATCTCCCGCTTGAGGTGTCTCATTTAATCCATCAGTATCGCCACCGTATTTATCATCTTTTATTGAAGTAAATACTACCGGATTGGAGTTATTGCCGTTTATTGCCAATTTCCCGTTGATATACAGATTAATTTTGTTATTATCGTTTTTAGTAATGAACTTAAATACAGTCCCTGCAACGAGTTCGACCTCACTACCTTCTGCCACAGTTAGATTATTGGTTATTATATATGATAGATCCATTGGTCCAATCTTTGCTGATGTATTAGGCAGTGAACTGATCCTTATTGCATTGTATTTGTTATCTGTATATTTGTTTCCATTGTATTCTGTAATTATTGCTTCATTCGGATATCTTTCGAATGCCATTGGATAAACGTTTCCGGTAAAGTGGTTGTTTTTTATAATAAATTCTCCATAGCCTGATAAACCGGTTCCTGAATCTTTATTACTGATAATGATGCTATTAATTAGCTCCAGTTTTGCTCCATCTGACTTAATGCTGATTCCGGAACCAGTTATTTGACTATTTTTAATAATTGCATTTCCAGTTGTTTCAATTCCAATACTTTGATTATTTTTTTGGGCAATAATATTACAATTATCTGCTTCAAGTTTATCTTGATTTTTTATTCCCAAACTTTTTACTGCTATCTCACTGTCTTTTATTACCAATTCTTTGTTATTAATTATTCCATTACTTGAGTTTACTCCATTGATTGCCAGTTGATCGATAATTAAAATCCCATTATTCTCGATCCCCGTCGAATAAAAGTCTCCAATTATACTGTTTTTTATTTGCACTTTCCCATTATTACCAATCAAATAAGTTCTCCACGTACTATTACTGAAAAAACCACCATACAATAATTTAGCATTATTACAGATTAATTCTCCATTTGTCCCTACAATGATATTTCCCCAATCACCAGCTTCCGGTGTTTCATCAACCCCATCTGTATCTCCACCATAATTATCATCCTTGATTGAGGTAAATACTACATGATTGTTACTGTCCCCGTTTAAAATTAATTTACCTTCTATCTTTATACATTTGGTATTACTTTGAGCAACCATAAACTTGAATATTGTCCCCGCTTCAATCTCGGTTTCGGTATCCTTTGCTACTGTTAAAGTCTCAATTATTATATAGGGTTTTGTTAATGGTTTTATTTTGGCCGCTGTATTACTCAATGAAACTAACCCATAACCATCATATTTATTATTTGAATATGTATTACCACTATCTTCAACTATAACCACATCATTTGGATAACGCTCAAACGCTATTGCAACACCATTTGCAACAAATTGATTGTTTTTCAGCTTAAATTCCCCATAACCAAGCAAGCCAATTCCGTTGTTTCCAGATATTGATTCTTGATTACTGGAAATGGTGCAACCATTCAATTCGAGTTTGGCCCCGTTAGACTTAATACCTGTTCCTTTGCCAAATATCTGACTATCACTAATTATTACTTCTCCAGTAACTTCAACTCCAATACTCCACCAGGCATAATTGGAATTAATCTTACAATTATTGACAATAGCTTCTTTGTTACTGATTATCCCCACTCTCTCTACTTCAATCCTACTATTATCAATTCTTAATTTGTTATTATTTTCAATCCCATCGACATTTTGGCCAATAATATCACAATGGTTAATAATTAATTCACCTGCGTTTTTAATTGCATTACCATAAAAATCCTTAATTAATGTATTAGTCAACTTGCTATTACCATTATTAATTAATACATAATATTGTTTATCTTTATTAATTCCACCATATAACAGTTTGGTATAATCACAAATAAATTCACCATTGTTACCAACAATAATATTTCCCCCTTCACCCCTTTTCGGAATTTCGTCAACTCCATCAGTATCTCCGCCAAAGCTGTCATCCTTAATCGAGGTGAAGACTACCGGACTGCTGCTCGTTCCATTTAAAACGAGTTTCCCGTTTACTTGAACAGTCCCTTGGGAAGTCAACTTAACAACCGTTCCCGCTTCGACTGTAAGTGTCACTCCAGTATTGATTGTTAAATTGCTGACAACATAAGGACTGCCTTCCTTAGTCCAAACCGTATCAGTGGCAATTGTAGCGCTGCCAATATCAGTCACCGCCAAAACTAATGAAGCTTGAATTAATAACAAACAGAAACTCATTGCAAATACGTAACCAGTTTTTTTAATCCAAGTAAACATAACTTCACCCCGTAAAAATACTTACTAAGCTCTTCAAATATATTAAAAATTAGAATTTCTAAAAACAAATATTTATTATACAAAACAAAAAAACAACAGGTTTATTTCTACAAATTTTTCCATTATCCTGCTGTGGTTTAGAACTTTTTGCCAGAATTTAAATGTTAATTAGAAAAATAAAATGGTAAAAAAATAGACCTACCAATAAATAAGTTAGGTCTTTATATGCCATATTTTGCACTTTAAATTTTAAGACAAAGAAATAATAAAGAAATTGATTAACTTGCTGAAGAATATCATTGTCAGCATTGGAAAATTAATTAATTGGTAATTGTTTTGAATGCCAAATAAGTAAAAATGCATTATCGCAATAACAACTCTATTAGCATTCTGGCATTAATGACGGCATGACCAGCATGGCAGTTATTGAATAATACAAATGTCCGTTTGGTCTCACCGGTCAACTTCAGGATTTTCGGCTCCCATTCTTCTAATTCTTCCCGGGAATACAGATAGTCATACCTTTCCCAAGGATGTTCGTTTTTCCACCATTTAGCGGCATTTCGCCCGTGAAACCGGATATAACCCAATTCCGACGTAGCAGTGACTAACGGTGGAAATAATCCTTTTAACTTGGGTTCGTCAACACAACAAAACCCCAGTTTAAGTCCTCTTAAATAATTGAAGACAGCTGGCTGAACCCACTCGACATTGCGAAACTCAATAATCAACTCTTCATCGGGAAGTTCATCCCGAATAAACCGGAGGTAGCTTCGATTGGCTTGGGTATTTTTAAATCCCCACGGAAATTGAAACAAAAGACACCCTAATTTTCCAGCTTGACGGATCGGTTCCATCGCCTGAGTGAAGCTTTTAAAATTCAAACGGTCTTCCGACGGGACGCGACTGAACTCGTGGGTCATCGACTTATGGGCTTTAACACAAAAAAGAAAATTATCGGGCGTTTTCTCTTCCATCGCTGCCATTGCCTTAAAATTAGGCATTTGATAATAAGAAAAATCCAATTCCAACAAGGGAAATTGTTGTGCGTAGTAATTAAGCATCGTCTGTGCTTTGATATTTTCGGGGTAAAATACTCCCCGCCAATCTTTGTACGAAAATCCAGACGTGCCTACAAGTGCAATACCCATACTATGCCCTGCCCCTCATTATTGATCGCCGTTTTGGGAAAGATGATTGACTAATAAATTCACCGCTGTACTGATAATTCCTTCACCATATTTTTGTTTTAGGCAGTCAATCGTTCTTCCTAACTCATCACTGGTTTTTGAATCATCGATCGGAAATAATGGCAACTGGACACCGCCATTTGCTTTCATCAGACCGATTGCATAGACACCGAGACCTCTCAAAGGTTTCCCATCCCAAGTTTTAGACAGAAGTTTAAAAGAAGTCGCGGCAATTACACTGCCATCAGAGGTTGCGTCTGTCAATTGACACTGACATAGTTTACTTTTGACTGTATCGATCTTGACTTTAATTCGGACCCCAGTCGCTTCAAGATGTTTTTCACGGAGCTGGAAGGCGACTTTGTCAGCAAGTTGCCAAATTAACCCTTTGATCTCTGGTAGAGAGCTGATGCTCTGAGCCAAGGTCACCTCATGGCCTTTGGATTTTTCCGGAGGAAGCTCCTCTAAAGACAATACTGGCGTATTATCAATACCTCTGGCGGCCCAATAGAACTTTTCACCGTTGATTCCAAATATCCGCCGGAGTTTGAAGAGAGGGACTGCTGCTAAATCACCGAAGGTTTGAATCCCAGCGTCATTCAGTAGCGATGCAGTTTTGGCCCCAATGCCAGGGCATAGTTTGACCGGTAGTAGAGCTAAATTTTTCGCAAGGTTATCCGGTCCAATGATCGTCAGTCCGTTAGGTTTCATCAACTCGGTAGCGACTTTGGCGACCAACTTATTGGGTCCAATCCCGACCGAAACTGTCAGACCGGTTTCGCGGAGCACTTTCGTTTTTATATTTTGGGCCAGGGCTTCAACTTCAAGTACAGTCGGATTTTTGATCGTACCGGTCATATCCATGAAAACTTCATCAATAGAGTATGGTTCAACTTTTGGTGAATATTGAAGATAGATGGCAAAAAGTTTTAAAGAATAGTATAAGTATTTAGGGATATTCACCGGGATAAAATAAGCGTTTGGCAAGAGTTTTCTGGCTTGAAAATTTGGAATTCCCGCTTTGACGCCATAACGGCGTGCTTCATACGAGGCGGCGGTTACTACCCCTTTTTCCCAAGGCAGCCCACAGACGACAACTGGTTTGCCGATCAGCCTGGGGTTAGAACGTTGTTCGACCGATGCAAAGAAAGCATCGGCATCCACGTGAAAGATCAACCGTCCCTGCCAGTCAGTCATGGTGAATCCTTACCAGGATCCATTGCAAATCCCGGGTGTGAAAACATAGTTCGTAGAGATTGGCGTGATCAGTATTTAAGACCGAAAAATAAATCCGTTTCGACGCACCTTCATAATCGCACCAAGTTGAGGCGAGAGTTAAATCCTGGTAACAACGATTACGCCATTTGAACCGCAACGGCGCTACCCTGCCTTGAGAAAACGACGCCAACACACTAACAGGTTCACCAATTTCTTCAACCATGTCTGTCACTTCCCATTCCAAACATATGTTCGATTTAATTATACCATTAAATCATCCATATGGGAATAGGTCATCCTACCTCAACACAAAAAATAAACGCAACCTAGTTGCGTTTAAGTCGTTGCCCTCCTTATCATACCACGAACACACTGTTTTATGGGCACCATGAATATCGTTTTTTTATGAGCTCACTTTCATAACGAATTACATCTTGAAAAACAGAGGTATCTCCCTCAATAATATTTGCAGCTAGTTTAATCACTGCGGTTGATAAACCATTGATTACTCCAGACATATTCTCATTGATAACTTTTTCTCTTTTCTTAATCTTACGCAGAGTCAAATCATCAACATCTTTTAAAAGAAACAGTTCTTCATCCCATTTGCCTAAGTATCGAGCAAGAGTATCAAGACTAATTGCTTTTGCAGCATCCTTGAACTCACCGACAAAATATTTTTTTACAGGAAATTCTCCATTTTGCAGTAGTTCAACAAAACCCACTCCAATATATGCCCCAGCAAAATACCAAAAAATCTCTACTCCTACAGAATTACCAAGATATCTCACAACCAATACTGAATCAGGGTAATAATCAGCATTTTCGAGCTTACTTTCAATTTTTTTATATCCGTACTTTTCTAAAAAACCAAACGCTTGATTTACTTCGAAGATAAATTTTTCCAATATTTCATCCATTTGATCACCTTTGCGTCTAGTAAATTAGAGTAACTCACTCAAGTATAATAACTGCCTTTTGTTCTTCGTCTAAGTCTAACAGAGGCAAGTCACTCTTTAAAAACTTGGTGTCTTTGAGTACTGCATTTTTAAGATTTATCCCTTTCAGCTTTGCTCCCCTAAAATCAGATTTCGTAAGATTTACTCCTTCAAAATTGCAATTCTCAAGATTTGCCCCATCAAAACATGCTCCTTTCAATGCTGCTTTTATACATACTGCATTGCTTAGGTTCACATTTCTCATATCCGCATAAATTAATAAAGCTTCCACTAGGTTAACCTTTTCCATGTTAGCATCTCGGAAATTTATACGTGATCCCTTTACACCTTTCATGTTGGCATCTTTTAATTCTGATTTTGTAAAATCGGCATGGTCAAGCGTAGCATCTTCCAGATTAGCGCCTGTAAGTATTGTTTGAATAAATTTTGTTCCAATAAAAGAGCCATTTTTTAGTTTGCATTCTTTCATATTGCTTTTACTTAAATCTCCATATTGAATATCTATTCCTTCATAATCACCATTGGATAGATCCAAACCCTTTAAAATTTCATAATCATATGTACCTTCTTTGCTTTCAAGCCATGCTTTGATTTCTGAAGAGTTTTTTATACGTCGGTCTTCCTTGTACATTAACTCACTGGCACCTTTATAAGGGCCCGCTCTGACCTCCAATATATCCGCCTTCTCTATTTGTTTATATTCCTCTATTTCTGCAGCATAAGGCATTGCATACCTGATAAAATCATTGATAACTGCATTATAGATCCCAAATTCCTCTAATCTCAATTGCTCCATATCTTCCTTGGTGATCTTGTCATTGTACAGCTTCCTTTGCGGTTCAAGCTCTTCTTCAAATTCGTCTAAAAACCGAAAGGCCCAGCTTACATCATAGCTATCTCGGCACTCTACTTCATCATAAAACCATTCCGTATTATAGGCATCAATGACATATATATAGTTTCTTGCGGCTATATTACTTGCCATTGCCGAGTAAGTGATGTAGCCTATCTCTCCCTTCTCTCCCCTGGCCTGCATTTCTGCTATCTTGATACATATTCTCCTAAATGATTCTATAAAATCAGGTAGCAATTCTTCCTTATGTGTTTTAAAATATTCATTAACCTGATCCATTTTTTCGATTCCCTTTTCTTTCAAAGGACCAGCTTTAAAATGCTCTAATGCTTGTCTTCTATTCATCAATGGTTCCTCCCTCAATAATCTACCAAAACAGAAAAATCTCTAAATAGAAATGCTCCTGTAATTGTAATTTACTAATTTAAAGTTGTTATTGCTATTTTGTTAATTTCATTATATTAATGCCTATTATTGCTGTCAAGTTAAATAGTTGCAATTTCTGGTATGTTAATATTAATACTAATAATCACTTTCTCTTATAATATTAAAATCTTATATCTACCGCCATGTTGAGCATCCACTTCCTCTACAGTAAACATTATTGTTGAATCGTCAACGATTGCCACATCATCAATCCACCATTCTTTCCCATCCTCTCGAAATAACTCTTTCCATTGATTAGTGGTTAGATTGTACTCAAATCCTTCATAAGGTTCATGTAAATAATATACAATCAGTCCGCAACAAACCATAACACAAAAAGTTATTATGTTACTTTTCTCCCAATCAGCGGGAGCCGGAATATGCCACCTTATCAAAATCGCT
>Ga0209409_1001395_pt1 | contig 20870 bp, 19 predicted proteins | sample AD_JPNMR1_MetaG_FD_184424 | JGI IMG/M metagenome (GOLD analysis project Ga0209409, IMG submission 184424) | Active sludge microbial communities of municipal wastewater-treating anaerobic digesters from Japan - AD_JPNMR1_MetaG (SPAdes) (version 2) | ecosystem: Engineered > Bioreactor > Anaerobic...
ACTCTTTATAAGTATCCTCTTGTTGTTTAGCTATCTTCCCTATTTCTACTGGTAATCCCCTTCTTCCTAATCTCTTATACTGTGCAGCGGTTTCTAATAACTCGTTCAATAACTCTTTATAAGTATCTTCTTGCTGTTTAGTTATCTTCCCTATTTCTACTGGTAATCCCTTTCTTCCTAATCTCTTATACTGTGCAGTAGTTTCTAATAATTCATTCAATAACTCTTTATAAGCATCTTCTTGTTGTTTAGTTATCTTCCCTACTTCTACTGGTAATCCTTTTCTCCCTAATCTCTTATATTGTGATATTGTCTCCGATAACTCATTCAATAACTCTTTATAAGTATCTTCTTGCTGTTTAGTTATCTTCCCTATTTCTACTGGTAATCCCTTTCTTCCTAATCTCTTATATTGTGATATTGTCTCCGATAATTCATTCAATAACTCTTTATAAGTATCCTCTTGTTGTTTAGCTATCTTCCCTATTTCTACTGGTAATCCCCTTCTTCCTAATCTCTTATACTGTGCAGCGGTTTCTAATAACTCGTTCAATAACTCTTTATAAGTATCCTCTTGTTGTTTAGTTATCTTCCCTACTTCTATTGGTAATCCCTTTCTCCCTAATCTCTTATATTGTGATATTGTCTCCGATAACTCATTCAATAACTCTTTATAAGTATCCTCTTGCTGTTTAGTTATCTTCCCTACTTCTATTGGTAATCCTTTTCTCCCTAATCTCTTATATTGTGATATTGTCTCAGATAACTCGTTCAATAACTCTTTATAAGTATCCTCTTGTTGTTTAGTTATCTTCCCTATTTCTACTGGTAATCCCCTTCTTCCTAATCTCTTATATTGTGATATTGTCTCCGATAACTCGTTCAATAACTCTTTATAAGTATCCTCTTGTTGTTTAGTTATCTTCCCAACTTCTATTGGTAATCCCTTTCTCCCTAATCTCTTATATTGTGATATTGTCTCCGATAACTCATTCAATAACTCTTTATAAGTATCCTCTTGCTGTTTAGTTATCTTTCCTACTTCTACTGGTAATCCTTTTTTACTAAGTTTTTCATCTATCAAATCTTTTTTTAATCCTTCATATTGTATGGTTGCTATAGCTAAATTTGTTAACAAATCATTTTTAATCCCCCTATACTTACTAGATATTTCTCTTGTGCCTTCTAACAACTCTTTGTTAATTTCTTCATGTTGTACAACAACTTTTTTTACTTCCTTTGGTATGTCTTCTTTAATATTCCTATATTGTGTAGATACTTCATTAGCCCCTATTACTATTCCCTTTCCAACACTTTCATACTGTGTAGATGCTCTCTTAACACCTTCTGAGGTATCTATCTTAATATTTGCTGCCACGTTTTTGCCAACATTTTCATATTGTGTAGCAGCCTTTTTTATACCAACCGTCAAACCCCTTCCAATCTCACTATATTGAGTTTCAATACCCCTCAATACTCCACCCGTAAATGCTTCCGCAAATGTTCTCTGTAAAACTGGTGTTCCTAAAGCCTCATACATCATCGCTTCCCAAGTTTTTGTTGGTCTACCTAATTGAGTACCTAAAACCGCTCCTTCATACCAAGCAGAACCCCTTACCTCTGATTCAGCTACAAACGATGGTAATGCAGTTGTTCTTGTTGTACCAGAAATAAATCTTGCCGCAAATCCTTCTAACCAAGCCCTCCTAGCATAAACCATTTTTTCATACAAATCTGCTTGTATTTGGATTAATTTAGTTTGTGCTTCTATTGCTTGAATTGAGTTTGGTCCATAAGATTTCGCCATTTCCTCAGCTATTTTTCTTTGTTGTTCTAATCTTACCTGACCTAACATCAATTCTTGCTTCAAAAGTTCCATTCTCGTCTGTATAGATAACTGAAATGATTCTGCTAATTTACTTGCTGTTGATAATTGTTGATTATATAAATCTAACCTTTTCATTTCAAGATTATATTCTCTAGTATTCATCTGAAATTGAATATCCATCTTCTGTATTATACTACTCAATAATGTGCTATATGCTTCCGCTGCTTTTTCTGGCGTATCGGCAACACTTAATGCCTGTCGTGCTGTATCTATCTGTTTATTTATTCTCTCAATCAATATGTCATAATATCTGTTTGCTTCTGATAGATAACCAAAAATATCCTCGGCTTTTGGCACTATCTCTAAATTAGAACGTAATTCAGAAATAGCTCTTGAAACATGAGATATTTGATATCTCAAATTATCATATCTTGCTCCTTGTATCTGTATTTCCTCACTAATACTTTTTTGTTTTTCTTTTTGTTCACCAAGTATTTTATTAATATCATAGCCCTTCTGTTTTGCCATTTCCAACGTTCTTTCATATATTGTATTTGCTTCTCTCAACCTTCTTCTTGCTATTGGAAGTATATACCACCTTACTTTTGGTAATTCCTTTCCTTTGTAACCTTCTTCAGCTTTTTCTATTTCTCTATCTATATCTCTATGTGCCCTAGCAGCAACTGCGGTACCAATAATAGTAGCCAAAGAAATAGAACCAATACTTAATGGCACCAATCCACCAAAAGTACCTATCCGTCTTAATATTTGTGATACAATTCCTCTTGTTATTGCTCTCGCTGCTTCTTCAGTAGAAGTGGAACTTTGTGCTAAGGCATCTTCTACCGTACTTGGAATAATTATTCTTCCACCAGCCGTTGTTTTTACACTTTTCCAAAATCTTTCTGATATTTTTGTGGGTTTTCTGCCAGATATTAAATCACCTATTCTTAATCCAGTTCCTAAACGACCACCAACAATATAAACTGGTATAGCTTCTTGACCACCAAAACTTTTTAGTAAAGTACCTACTTCTGTTTCTTTAGAAGTACCAGATATTTTACTTGTTCTTTTTGTTTTACTCCAAGGCGTAAAAATTCTTTTAAAAAATCTAGCTCCCTCAGAAATAACAAGTCCTGATACAACAAGTTCCATTATTCTAACTAATGTTTCTTTAGCAACTAATCTAGCACGCCCTCTCGTTTCTCTTCCTGGCGCTCTTGGTAACACTTGTTCTCGCATAAATTTATTAAAATCACCAAATATCAACTTTGTTTCTTCTAATGTTTTTTGTAATGCTTCTAACTCTTTTGGTCTACCTAGTTCTTCTAACACTCTTCGTTCTGGCAGTTTTATTTGTCCTATGGCTGCTCTCATCGTCTGTATCATTTCCATAGCCTCAAAGCTCTCTACACCAACAGCCCTTAATTCTCTATATGCTGCTCTTATATCACCTGTTTGAATAGCCTGTATAGCTAGGGGGAATTGCCGTTGTAATTGCAACATTCTATTAGATATTTGAATAATCTCTTCTTCACTCATACCAAATTGTCTTAATCTCACAGCATACTCCTCAAAATCTCTATAAGCTGATGGCATGAGTAAATGCAACTTATAAAAACCTTCATATATTTGAGCAAGAGTAGTAACTTGAATTCTTTGTCTATCTGAAATCTCTTTAAATGTAGAGGATAATTTGGAGTAATTCTCTTCTGTAAAACCAGTATATATCATTACATCTCTAAGAGCGGTATTATATCTTTGTAGAACATAAATACTTCTTTCCCAGCTAACATGCAATAAAAAAATAGGTTCTAAAACTGTTTTAATTTTATTAAATAACAAACCAAGAGTAGCAATTAATTCTGAATTTTTCCAAATCACATTTTCAGTGCTCTTAGTCAAATTACTCATGCTTTCAGCGGCTTGCTCAGTAATCTTTGTAACTTTCTCAGCAGTTTCAGTGGTTTGTTCAACACTTTTTGCCAAACCTTGTATTGTCTTTTCAAAATCTATTTCTGGCATTACCCTCTTCCCATTATTTTTATCTTTCACTTCCTCTTACTGCACGCCAGTAAAAATATAGTGGAGGACACACAAGCATCATGCCTACAGCAATTAAAAAAAGAATTGTATCAAATACCTTTTTAACAATAGAACGTATATCCTTATTTGTATCTCGTATTCTCTCACGTTTGTTATATTTCCTCCTATTAATATATAAGGTATAAGGCATTTGTCTTAATTCTTCTTTTACCTGTTCTATTGCTTCATCAACCTTCTTCAAATATTCTTCATCTGTCAAATACTCATCTTCTCTCATCTTTTACCACCTCTGTTAATACTCATATGTTCTATCTCGTTTTTCGTTTTATGATAAAGTAGCAATTTGTCAATCAACTTTGGATCTGTATTTTCTACATCTTTTGCCGAAATACCATACTCTTTCCATAACAAATTAACTACTTGCATTTCCAGCACTTCCTGATCCGCCACCATTCTCCCTTCGCTCCGTAACATGCTCATCTCTATTTTTTTTTCCTTCTGATTTTGATAAATACAACTTTCTATTCAACTCTGCTAAAAATGCCATTAAGACAGATGACTCCATTGACATAACTAACTGAACACTCTCATCTACCAATCCTTCCTTATCTCTCTTCAAAGTTATTTTATTTCCATTTTCATCAGTAAATGACCAATCCAAAAGCAAATACTTTATCTTTAGTTCATTTAATTTATCTGGGTCAATCTCTGTTTCTTTAGTTATAGGGTTCTCAGTTGTAGCTAATCTTTCCAAGGTTATACGTGTTTTATAATCCCAATATTTCCACTCCATCCATTCTTTTTTCACACCTTCTTTTTTAATTGCTTCTTCAAACTGCTCTCGTAATAATCTAAAAGTTTCCTTTTTTTCATCTTCTTTCATGCCTCTAAAAGCATCTGAAAATAACAATAGGTCTTCATTTGGTTCAATAATAGGTGATGGTCTGTCGCTAGAATAGTCAATATAGATTTCAGTTCGGATTTTATCCTCTGGAGTGATAAAGAGTTTAACCATGGGTTTTTCCCTCCTTTCGTTTTAATTAATTTTAATTATTAGATTTAATACTCTGACAAATATTCATCATAAATATTTTTCATTAAGTTGTAATCACTACCTGTTAATTCAATTTCTTTATAATAAAACCAATCTGAATACCAATATGATATATCGCCATTATCATAGAAAATAAAGCCATCTTCTGGTCCACCTGTAGATAATAATAATTGTTTAGCCCTATGTTTCGGATGGTCTTCCCAAGATAATGCATATGTATTCAACCAATCTAAAAAATCTTCATGTTCATAACCAGGTTCACTTTCATAAGGATATTCGCTTTCATAAGCTTTCCTAAATTCTGATATTCTCTCATTTAATGAATCATAAGCCCTTGTATCATCGTCTCTGCCTGATATTTTTCTTCTTACTTCCTTCAATTTAGCCCTAACTTTTTTACCCATTTCACTCTCCTTTTTTTTTAAAATTCCACAACCCATCTTGGTGTAAATTCGTCTTCTGTTTCAATAGCTTCTAATATATTATCAATCAAAAACTTCTTTATTTTTCCCTCACTAGTATCATATCCAAAAAGGAATTCTCCTCTGGTACTATAAGGTTCAATCATATAAGTTTTAGTCTCTCCTGTTGTCTTCTTCGTATATTGTATTCTCACTACCTTATTCCTCCTTGCTGCATCAGATATAATCTCCATCACATCCATCTTGTACCTCTATATATATTAAACTATTTTTATTTCACAAGTTTACCACTCCTAATAATTTGTCCATCAAGTACATCCCAAACGCTGAATCTTCTTGTTGATTTCTTACTTCTTTGTGTCTGGTTCTCCTCTTTTTGTTTTTCTTTTTTTCCATTTTCTGTTGCATTTGCTATCCAAGCGCACTTTTCTCCATCCTCAAGCAAAAGTCCGGCTATTCCAGAAGGTAATGAGAAATTAGTAGTTGCTTCTTTCGTGTTATATTTATCTATACCTCTTCTCTCAATTTCTTTTTCTATTCTCTTCAATCTATATCTGAACAGCCTACCTTCATCAAAAGTTTTCAGTCTTGTATATTCTTTCATCAATTCACTATCAGACATTAGTCTAATTGGTTTTAACGCATTTTTTTCACCATATTTCAACTGTTTTTTATTCACTGGAAATATCTCGCCTCTGTATCTTACTTTTACACTTTCTGGATCTACCTCTGAAACAATTTCAACCTCTTCCTCTGCTGCTGGGTCAGTAACTGCTGGCTCACCAAATTTTAATCTTATTTCTTGTGGAATATCTGATTTTTTCATCTTCGCTTTTTGTCCCCCTCTTCTGAACCATTTCCACATTTTATTTCTCTGTTGTTTTTCTCGTTCTGATTTGTATTCTGTTTTCTGTCTTTGGCGTTCTTTCCATTCTAAATATTTTCTAATGAAATCACGAAAATCTTCTCTTAAAGACGGTGGTACTTCCAAATTTTTTTCAAGATAGACATCATAATACAGCCTCTGAACATTCAACTCAGGGAATTCCTTCTGCAATTCAGCTAGTTCTTCTTTTGAATAAAATTTCCCCATTTTATCATCTCCCTTACTTATGTTAAATTACTTGTTATTTCTAGTGCTGGTTTTAATGTAGAAGAACCATTCCAATCATATTCACCTGCAAACGCTTGAAAATTGATATCTCTTGTTGTTATTGCACTTGGTGCCCTCATAGGATATGGATAGGTTTCAACTGCAACATTATACATATCCAATTGAACATTTTGGCCACCAGAAGGACCTATCAAAATTGAAATTGCACCTTTCCTATGGTCTGGCTCTGGAACCCCTTTCTCTTTATAAATAGTTGTTGAGCCAGAAATAACACATAAACCCTGCTTAATTAAGTATGGGTCAGGACTATCATTCAAAACATGAGTGACAACTGTATTATGTGTTATTTCTACTCTCCAACTTATTACTGAAAAATCAAATGAAGAATAAATATACTCCATACTTAAAGAACTTTTCCAATAAGGCACAGGCACCAAATTCTGTGTGTCTTTATAAGTGACCAAATACAAAGTTATTCCACTTAACCCCGACGAAACTACTTCCCTACCCTTTGCTGTTAAATCAAGTGTTACTTCAATCAAATTATTTGCACCCCTATTATCAATTGCCATTCTTGAAACATACACTTGAGGATACTTATAAAAAGTAGCGCCGTCTGGTGAGAAAATAATCTCTCTTGGTGTTGTTCTTCCACTGTATGCCCAATTAGAAACAATATCCCACCAAGTACTATTCAAGTAAAAAGGCATCGTAATAGAACCCGTATATGTGTTTTGCCCTTCAGCATAATGAATTCTGAATGCCGCCTGTTCTATTTCAGTACCACTCGCCGCTGTTGCATGAATATTCTCTGGTATTATCAAAGTAGCAACTTTATCAGGTCCAGCACCAGTGCAAGGAAATACAAAATAATTTCCACCTTCCTTTACTGCCAAAAAACCCCTATATCCAATTCCATAAGTTTCTGCTATTGCCATAATTTCACCTCCTTATATAATTAAGTTCCTTATATAATTATAGCTATAACACATTTTTTCTCTCATAAGCCTTACAAATTATTAAACTTGCTCTTATTGCGCCACCTTCTACTGTTCCATGTCTTAACCCTGAAAAAGCTTCAAACAAATACAAGCGATGTGTGCCGTCTGTATCAGTTATTTCTAATGTTTCATATTGGGGACTACATAAAATTTCCCAAATCAACTGTGCCAATTCCCAATGCATCTTAAAAGCCTCGTGCATCATAATATTCTTGGTATAAACTCCAACTTCAAAATTTATAATAGTTTCATATGTATGTGCCGTAGCAACTGGTGAAATTGTTATATCTCCAGGTATCACTACTGCACAAGGGTATTGTCCTATCATCTTATAATTACCTACAATTACTCCCCTAAAACTACCATTACTATCATATTTATAAATCAAACTATTTATTTCTGCCAAATTCTCTTGTGTTTCCAATATATCCTTAACCTTATTAAAAACACTTAAAGCATTTACAACCTTAACTTGATTTGCCATTGTCTGGTTCCTTTTCTTTTTCTTCTAGTGAAGCAAGCACAGATAACACTTCTAATAAAAGAAAAGAAAAATATATTTTTAAGTTCTTTCTATCACTTTCGTTATAACATATTAAATATTTTTCTTCAAGTAACTCATCATCTTTGGTTAAATTATGATAATTAAAAATCTTTTTGGTAAGATAATTTAATCTTGTCAAGTTCAATAAATTTACAAAATATTTCTCATTCATTTCACTCCTATACCACCTGTTGGCGTTTCAACAGGTGAACCAGGTGCAGGTTGTATCTGAATAGTTGGTCTTGCAAATCTTACTTTAGCCTTTAATCTTTGACCTTCTAACCTAATAGTTCCAACGGCTATCCCATTACATAAAGAAGTTAAATCAAATGTCGCTTCTTCTTTTAATCTTTTCCCAGCCTGACTAATATTCGGTGTTTCACCAGTATAATAAGTATCTATCAAACTAGCAACAACTAATCTATTTGCTATACTTGGAATTGGATCTGGATATTTTGTAACGCCATTTCTTTTAATTTTTTTCAACGGTACAGCATATACACTTTCCAATCTTGAATTTATTATTTCATCAACTAATTTCTGGTGTATTTCAACTCTTTCTACTGATATATTTGTCAACCCTGTTCCTATATTTAATATTCCACCCAAAAGTTCTTGAATATCCGACAAATTTGAATAATATTCTGCCATTTTATCTCCCCATAATAATACCAGCAATAGACGCTGTAACACCAAGTGCTGAAATCACAAGAGAAAACAATATTACTATCAATCTTACAAACCATTTATGATTAGCTTCATTAATTTTATACTCTTTGTCCATTCTTGCTATAATTTCAGCGCTCCAATTTTCTATTATTTTCATAAAATCATCCTTGTATTGTTCTAATCCATTAGATACAAAATGGCACATTTCTTTTATCTCTTTTTTCATTGATTTAATTTCTGATAAAACATACAATCTAAAAGCCTCTTCATTAGCAATATTTGGTAAAATGTCTTTAATCTCTTCTAAGGAAAGTGCGCTATTCTCTGCTAATTTTCTAACATCTTTTTCATTCATTCAACCCCCCCCTCTTATACCAATGTTATTTGTCCAATTGTAAGATATCTCCAATCATACTGGTCAATTACATACGGAACACTATATCTATATCCAGATATTCCTCTGGGCGTTAGTCTCGCTAACATTGTTTGTCCCTTTTGCCCTAAAATCAATTGTAAAGTTGATGTTGCCTGAGATAATCTTGTTTGTATATCAGAGCGCAATTGATCTGGCGCTCTAAAAATTGTTGATTGATCAAAAAAACTCAAATCGTTCAAAACTCTTTCTAATAAAAACTTATAAGCACCCAAGACTAGAGCTGCATCAAAAGCCTTTGGACAAGTTCTAAACGTATAACTAGTCATTGGTGGTGTTGAATTTAACAAAGATAATGCAAAGTCAAGTCCTGCTGAAAAATCTAAATCTGTAAAATATCTAAACTTATAAGAACAATGAATTTCATCCCCTTCATCAATTCCCGATAGAACATATATTCTACCATCATAATCAGGAAGTACATGTACAAATTCTTCCAACGGAACATTCTGGTTATGATAATATTTTCTTTCATTATCTTGCCAAATCCAGTTTCCAAATGCCACTGTTCCACAACTTAAATCATCATTAAGTATAACCATTTCATCCCAAACACCAATTTTTCTAAACCCAGTTAATAAATAATCTAACATTTTTTTCATTAATACAGATTTATAAGAGATAGCAAAATCTTCTTGTAGTTCTGAACTCCCCACTTGTGTTTTTAAAGTATAAACCTGTTCTTCTTGAAAATAATTCTTTGTTATACTAAACGTGGTATCACAATACCCATTATTATTAATTTGTCCACTCCAAGAATAACCAGTTTCAACAATATTAAATGTAACAGAAATGTTTTTATTCTCATTTGCAATTAATTTTACCTCTGCTGTTTCGCCAAAGTAATAAAACTTGCTATCAAGTAGAAGTTTTATCATTTTTACACCTTTTTATATTCATACATTTTATATATTCTTAAGAAGTCCCCAAATATGCTAAATAAAAAAATTAAAACAATAAAATATTAACTAACTTTCCCTGTAATTTCAGCAGCCGCACAACCTTGAGCAACTACAACTACATGAGCCAAATATTCAAAGAATACCCAACCATGACAAAGTCTTTGCTGATCTGGTGCTTCCCAAGAACTTAAATCAATCCTCACTGAAAGAACACCAAACAACTGCGGCTCTGAAATGGCATAAACACGTCCAGTTGGTACCATCATTGAAACTCTAACCGCTGCACCCATATAATCACCTAAATATCCAGTCTTTCTCAGTTCATACTGAGTAACTGGATCAAAATCATTCCTACTCCAAACTCTGATATCTCTAAACATTTCTGGATGCATCAAAAGAGTAACAACGGGTGCATTCCATTTTTCCAACTCAGCAAACAAATCAGCAATTACTGCTCTTGTAACACCACCACTAGAACTTGGAATATTATTATGTCCAGTTGTCTGTCTTGCAGCATAATCAATTGCTAAAAATGCCTTTTCATCTTCTTTCTTAGCTATTTCAATAGCTGCTTTTTTCTGTTCCCTGTCAAGAATATCAAATCTTCTTATTGCTACTTCTGTAACAGGCACTCTAACCAATGATGTGATTAAGTAAGGTTGATAAACTACTCTGTCTCCATGAACAATTTCAATTGGGACAAGACCATTCTGTGATAAAACCACAGCTGTAAACTGTGGATCTTTATCATACCAGAGTGGCGCTCCAGTTGGGAGATTATGCACTGCAAAGATGTGACGATTGATAGCAACATAATCTCTACCCAATTTGAATGGTTCAAGCATTGTCTGAGCTATAATTGCTCTTCCTTCTGGTGTTGCAAGATTTCTTTCAATAAAGTCAATTTTTTCTTCCATAGTCAATTCCCTAGGCATAATTACCACCTCCTTTTTGTTTGATTTTTAGCATATTTGGGGACATATCTTAGAAACTTATTCTAAGGACTTTCAAAAGATATTACAAAATTATACACTTGGTCTAAAGAAAACTTTAATTACACCATTTGTACTAACTTCTCTTACTCTTCCTATTATTTGTCCCTCACCTGTATTTGTCATCCTTCCATTTGGACCAACTTTAACCACATCATTGATAGAAAAAGATACACCGCTTTCATATACATCTGTTTCTATGAGTGCTTCACCAGTTAAGAGAGAAACTTTACCAGAAGAAGCTGTCTGGTCAAAAGTATAATCTGAACCAACTGGCGGTTGTCTCATTTCCATAGCCAATCCAACTGGTGTGGTTGTTGTATCATTAGCCTTACTTATAGTACCACTATCATTAATTGTCAAAATTTCACCAATATACCAAGTATGTCCTTCATTATAATCTTCTGGAGCATCAAAATTTTCAACTATCCAACCCTTATATAATATCTTTAACATTTTTCCACCTCCTTTTTATTTTCCCTGATTATTTTTTTACTTTTAATTTTCTTGCTTTTCTCATTGATAGAACTTCTTTAGCTTCTTCAACTATTTCTTCTCTGGCTTCTGAATCAGTGACTATTTCTTTAATTGTATCAATGGCTTCTTCTGCTGTAATATCAAGATTTTCAGCTACATCTGAAACTACATCTACTATTTCTTCAGAAATTTCTTCACAAATTTCATCACAAATTTCATCAACACTTTTGTCTTCTTGCACTTTCCTCGTGGCTTCATCAGTATCTTCTTGAGCCCTTTTCAATTTCAATTCTTTTTTGGCAAGTTCTTCAGCAAGCATATCAATCAAACTTCCTGGCGTTCCCATATAATTTGCTGCCTTCTTAATATTCATTCTTACACCTCCTTATTATTCCTTTTTCCAGCTTCCAGTACCTTCTTCAATGATTTCTTTATTTTTAATATCAACTTTTGGCGGTTTTGAAAATATTCCATCCTTTACTTTCATTTTACTCACTGCATCAAGAACTCTCAAATAAGAAGTTTCTTCACTGCCAGCAATTGGGAGCTCTTCCAATGGCTTTTCATCTAACAATTTGGCTTTCTTCACAGGCATTTTTGATATTTCTTCTGCAAGTGTTTCTAATGTTTCAGAACTTTTAGAAACTAACTCTTTAAATTTAGCTGTTTTTTCTTCAGGTTTAATCATCCCTCTAATTTCCATTGCTTCAATAAGGATTGAGGCTTTTCTCTTTTTATCTTCCATTTCTTTCTGTGCCAACTCCTCCTGTAATTTCCCAATTTTAGTCTCTGCATCTTTAAGTAATTTCTTGCTTTTTTCTACAAATTCACTTTCACCTTTTAGTCTATCAATATAATCAATCAAAGCCCTTATACCCGAATTACTCTGTGCTCTTCTCAACATTGCAACTATTGCTGGCTCATTATCCTTATTTTCTTTATCAACTCTTTCATCAGCTCTTTCATCAGCTTTTTCAAATTCTTCAATTTTTGTTTTTATAGCCCCAGAGAGTTTATCAAAACTTTCTTTTTTTGTAAGAATTTCTTTAAGCGTATTAATATACTCATCTGGGTCATCTAATCCTTCCTCAAAATAATATAAAGCAAGTAATTCAGCAAGAGCAGTTTCATCAATTGAATTTTCCATTTCTATTGGTGCATTTAATTTTCTTTCTACTTCTTCTGTGCCAATACCCTCATCTGGTTCCCCAAAATCAACCGCTCTACTATCACTTGTTGGTTGAGCAAAAAATACCCTTGCAAATCTTCCACCCCCATAATGCTTTTCCAAGGTTCCTATTATACCTCTTGATTTTATCTCTCTTATTAAATCTTTTCCATAATCTTTACTGGTAAAATAATCTGCATATTCTTTCCAATCATCATAAACATCTTTAAGTGTAACAGCAAAGACAGGATTTTTACCTTTATATACCGTCCAAGTTGAATCTTCTAATCTCCTACCTTTTTTAAATTTAGCACAAATTGGTGTGGTTTGATTTGGATTAGATGGTTTAACAACGGTTTGAGCATCTGGTAAAATACTCGGAGTTGTAGTTTCATCTTTAATAATTTTTTCATCTACTTCTGGCGCTGATATAGAGACATCTTCCTTTATTCCAGGTGGGGAAGATTTTCTATCTTGTGTTTCTGTTACATTTGGGATTTTTGTTGGGGCTTCTTGTGCAATTTTTTTCTGAGCTGATTTCTCCACCGTTTCCTCGCTTACAATAGGTGCTGTTTGTTTTGCCTCTTCTTTCGGATACTTAATTTCTTCCTGTCTAGGTTTTTCTACAACTCTTTTTGCAATTTCGTTATCATCAGATTTTGTTTCCGCTGTAACCTGCTTTATTGGTTCATCTGTATTGATTGCTACTTCTTGTTTCTTTTCATCAGGCATACTTACTTTTTCCTCAACCTTTGGGGGTTCACTCACTCTTGGTGCAAGTACTGATATAAGATTTCTCAATGCATCCTTTATTTCACCTAATCCTTCTTTGATTTCATTTATCTCATTCATTTTTTCACCTCCTTCAATCTGTTTTTCTCGTTCTACCCATCCTAATTGCTCTCTCAATGCATGTTTTGAAGCTATTTCTCTCAATTCTTCTTTTGGTATTAACTTTGCTATCTGTAAAATCTCCTTGTCTTCTTCAGGCAATGCATCATTACCACCTGTTATACCTCTTAATTCTTGCTCTAACTGTTTTAAAACATCATCAGTCAAATTTCCTACATCACCACTGTTTGAAGATACATCTAAGTTTATTGGGTTCCACACTGGTTTTTTTACTTCATTATCCATTTCATCTCCTTATATAATTATAACTTAAAGCATCATAATTCACTTTTTCTACTACCCTTATATAATTATAACTCAAAACATCATAATCCACTTTTTTTTACCGCTCTTATATGATTATAATCCAAACAACCTAACTTTTTCATTTTGAAGGTTAAAATACCACCCTCCTATGATTACTCAATACTTTCTTTAAAATTCTAGCTATTTTTTTGTTAGATTTTTTATAATTCCCCCAACTATAATTAGCACACCAATTCCTAAAATTATCCAATATATTCCATATTTCTTGTCTGTCAAAATAATCATATTCATAAATATCTCCTATGAATTCTTCCAGTATTCTCGCCTCTTTATCACCAAAATTTTCATGCGGTTCTTCCCTTTTTAACCTATTCTTCAAGATCTCAGCTTTTCTTCTAATCTCCTGAATAGTCCTTTTCGCCATAATTCCACCTCCTTTTTAAGATTGAATTTTCTTCCCTTGCTTGTTCCCTATCCTCATCCAATTTATCTGCATAAAACTTCTCCACTATAGTTTTGGTTTTCTTCAATACTTCCTTTTTCAAATCTTTTACCTGATATTTTAAATTGTCTACAAGAGTATTATATATAATCATTCCACCATCTGTCTCGCCAAACTCTCTATACACTTCTTCCCTTATTTCATCCTCGTCAAACTCTTCGCCTACTTCCTTCATCTCTTTTATTTTTTCTTCAATCCATCCCTCAACTAGACTCTCACACATTACAGTAAAATCCTTAAACCGGTCGGAAAAAAATCTTACCAAAAAATCAAAAACTATCATACCAATCTTCTCTACTACATCACCACACAAAAATTTCAATATTTTTTCAAGTGTCTCTCCTTCAAATGAATCAATTATGATATCAATATCTCTAAATTTCTCAATTAAATACTCACTATAATAATTCAATAACACCTCACCAACTGTATAATCACCTCGTCCTTCAATATTATATATTTCATTAATACCTGTGCTAATACCATCCTGAATTGTACTATAACTCGGCATATCAAAAAATGAAAGATGATATTCTTTCTTGTTAATCGTTTCAATTATCCAGTTAAAATAAGTTTCTAAATTTTCTACATCAAGTATATCATCAATCATCTTATTCGCAAAATCTAACATCATATCTTCTGTCTTACTCCAATCAATCTTCTTATCAACCATTATTTCACACGCTTTTTCAACCGAAAAAACACTAATATACTCTGAAAATACTCCTTTCAAAGCATCACGAATTTTCAAATATTCTTCAATTTCTATATCTACATCTCGTACATCTTTCATCTGTTTACTAGGGAAATGTATCTGTGCAAACTTTCTTCCATCTAATAAAACTACATATAAATTACCACTCCTTAAATAATTTACTGCTACTTTTGGAACTTTAGTACACCATTCTGTATCCTTCCCCCATTTTGCTGCTGCTTCTGGTGTAGAAACTTCTATTATTGTAATTCTTGCATCGTTATAGATTATTTTCTCACCTTTTTGTTCTTTTATTTCTATTTCATGATGTTTAGAAAGTGGCTTACCTTTTGTTTTTTCTATAATTTCTGCTAAATCTCCATAGGTCTTATATTTATTTATATCTGTTTCTATTTCTTTATTTCTTCTTTTCTTTGCTTCCTCTAAAAACATCAATTTTTCTTTAACTTTTTCCTCGTCTTCTGGGAATATTAAATTACCAAGGAGTATTTGCTTAACTATCCAAGGAGTGTAGACGCCTAATGCGCCAGTTGGGTCTGCTCTATTTGATTGATCAATTAAATTATTTGCTTCATCTATCCATTCTTGAGGTATTGGTTGATTTTGTTGTTTCAACGTCTTATATTCTGGATGTTTCCTACTTAAAATCATATCTATTAACTGCTGTCTCTTATCTTCCAAAGCTGAGATAACTACTCTGTTTGAAAGGCATTTATTAAAAGATACAATCATCTCTTGTTCCTATTTTTTTCTTTTACATATTTTAAAAAGTCAATCAAATCTTTTTCTGGTATACCCAACTTTTTACTAGCTTGAATAAATATTTTTGCCGTTTCCAAACTCTGTCCTTTTCCCTGCTGTGTCAATCTATGTGCAAGAACTTCCCTAATCTTTGCATCCTTGTCAGCACCTTGTCCAACTGTTATAAGCGAATCCTCTAATCCAATCAATCCATGCGAAATTTCATAAACCAATTCTCCTGTTGCTGGCAATCTTTTACCCTTATACAATCTTAAATGATCGCACCACTCGCTAGTATCTTTCATTTTTTTACCACAAACAGAGCATTCACTTTCAGATACAAGCACCCCCATAGAAGTATCTGTTATTCTTCCTTGTTCAATAGCTTTAGCAAGTTCTTGAAATCGTAATCTATCTACTGCATCAAGCATATCAACTGACCGTCTTTGATGGTCTGGATAAGTATCAATAATTTTACCTCTCACAAGTTTTGAATTATGATTTTCTAACACAGGTTTATTTATCCAAGTTGCATAAACCTTCATACCAGGAATAGGGCTATCACCAATTAACTCATCCCAAAAAAAAAGGTCACCATTCTCATTAGGTGCACGTCTTTCTTCTATTATAGGTTTCCCATTTTTATCTCTTAATGCACCATGAATACCTTCTGTTACAAAATAAATATATTTCTCTAATATAGGTGCAACCACTTTTGCAAATCTTACTGACAGAGTGTTAAAATCACTTTTTAATATTGGGGATATAGTTGCCAAAGAACCATAAATTTTTCTCATACTTTTCCTCCTTTTTTAATAATTATAACGTGTAGATAGTATATTACTACCTTTTTTATGTTTGAAATATTGAACCCTTCTTTCTTCTTTTTGTACCATTTCTTTTGAAGGTTTTTGTGGTCCAAACCATTTTAAAACCCTCTTACCATCTCTACTGACTAATACCCATTCTGTTCTATCTGTGTCTTTTCTATACTTTCTTTTTAGAATTGAAACTATTTTTCTTGCTTCTAAACCCTCTCTTTGATATTGATGTTCTTTTAATAGATATTCAATATCTTCTACCTGTACTCCAAATATTTCAGCAATCTGTTCAACCGTATAACCTCTATTATAAAGTTTAACAATATCACTAATATAAGCCTGTTTTTCAAAAGGGAATCGGTCCAAATACTCTATAAATCTTTCCCTAAGTTCTCCAACTGGAAAATTTCTATACCATTTCTTAATTTCTGTATCCTCTATTATATCAAGTTTACCATAAACATACTGTATGTAATGCTCCAACTCATGTAATAAAGTGCCATATATTTTATCCAACATTCTTCTACCATACCTAGAAGCAAAATTAACTATATCAAACCTAATTGTTTTTGTAGTATAATCAAATGAGGCAATAGCAAAAGACAATACAAACAAAATAACATTTTTGCTAAACCATTTCATAATTTTTCTATATTCTTTTTCTAACAATTCTAAATCAGAAAGAATCTTCATAGAGGGATAATAATTTACAATCCGTCCTTTAATATCATATTCAAAAGTTTCTTCATCAACATTCAATAAGCAAAGTAATGTTCCACCACTAATACTTTTAAGTCTAAGTTGCTCTTCAATTCTATTAAGTTTTTCTAAATCTTTTTTATCTCGTCTCTTATATAACTCATAAAGTTCGTCAAATAGTTTACCCAATCTTTCAGCTTCCATTTTAGATTTTTGATTGATAATGACCGATGTTTTTATATTTTGATATCCTTCAACTACCTTAATTCCATACTTATTAGCAAATCTTAAAAATGCCTTTCTCCACTCTTCTTCCCCTCTCATACTCACCTTATCTTCATTCAATTCTCTTTTTATATCTGACAATGATAATTTCAAAAATTGTGTAAACTTCTCAGGTTCATTTTCGTTGATAGTGATAGCATAATAATGCCCTGTTTCACTACCTAAAACAATCATTCCATAAACCTGTTTTTTCAAAAATAACTGCTTAAAATTATACAAATCTTCAGAGTTAGGAGGTTCTAATCCAATATGATTATGAATAAGAACAGAATTTTGTGTCATTTTAGGAGTTTTCTTTCTGGGATAAATTTTATCCCCTATAGCTACTACCTGTTCTTCGTGGACTAATGTTTCTTCAGGATACTTTTTCAAACTTTCCTGCACTAACCAACTAGCAACCTTATCAAAATTTTCAATATTTGTTCTAACATCATTAGTAGGTTTCACTTTTGTCAACTGTTGCTTTTCTTTTTCATCATTGCCTAATCCTTTTTGTTGTAACCAAGTTTTATATTCACCTTTTGTAATAAAATCTATCACTTCTTGCCAATCACCCTTAAATCTAAAAGCCCTATCATCTATACATACATCAGCAACCACCTTTTCACTCAAATTTTCTATATCCACATTGGCATTTATTTCATCATAAGGTATCCCATTATCTTCCAAAAATTTCTGAATATTATCTTGATCTTCTCTTGCCGTAAAAATTATTATTCTAATGCCAAGATTTTTCAATTTTTCCAAAGCTTCTTTTGTGCCTGAAACAAGTTCAGCAATCTCACCCCCTTCTGTTGTAGTCTGTTTTACTATTACTCCATCAAAATCTACCGCCACCGTAAAAGGTTTGTTTTGTTGTGTATCTATCGGTTCAATCTTTGAACTTAAAACTTTTCTTGAAGTCCTATTCTTTTCTAATTTCTTTTCTATTCTCTTTTTTTGTTCTGGTGTTAACTTCTGATGTTTATAAAGATAATCCAATGCAACTCCCTTATCAATTGCCTTATCTATCTGCTCTGATGTTAATTTTTGATGCTGATAAAGAGAAAGCAAAGAAATCTCACCTCCCAACTCTATTGCCTTATCTACCTGTTCAGAAGTTAATTTATGATGTCTATAAAGCTCATACCTGAGAAAATCACCCGCAAGATACTCACCTATTTCCAACGCTTTATCTACTTGCTTGGGTGTTAATTTTTGATATATATAAAGAATATCAAAATCATAAAGATTTCCTTCTTCTAGTACTTTATCTACTTGCTCTGGAGTTAACTTTTGATACTTGTAAAGAGACTTTAATTCTTTCCCCTTTTCTATTGCTTTATCAACTTGTTTAGGGGTTAATTGCTGATATCTATAAAGAACATCCAAACAACGTCCCTTATCTAATGCTTTGTCTATTTGATTAGGTGTAAGCCTAACTTTTGAATAAAACATTCTTAAATAATCCTCATCCTGAAACTTTTTACTTAATAAAGTTATAGCATCCTCTATTTCTTTTTCACTCCAAGGTTCATCAATCTTTAACCTAAACTTAAACCATAAGTCTTTTTTACCTATATTTTTTAAATACTCCACAAACACTTTTAAAATATTCTCATCCTTCATGGGCCGATTTTGTCTATCGCTTAACTCTTTATCATAGTTAGAATATACACCAATTACACTATCTCCTCTCATTAAAAACCAACAAGGAGCACAAGTCATAGCACAATAAAAAATTCCTATACACCAAGTTTCAGTCAATCCTCTCGCTTTTAAAAACTCTACTATATCTTCAGGGTTATCAAACCTCAGTACCCACCAATCACCTTCTCTCCATTCTACTACACCTTTTTCTGTTGTTTCTTCTACTCTTTCTTTACTTATATCTATTTCTTTTGATTTTTCTATGTATGGTTCTAATGCCTGTTCTAATTCATCTAAAGTCCTATATCCCATCACATCAAAACCCTTAATCCAGTCGTGTCTTCTCCTACTTCTATCTAAAACCTTAAATAAATACCTTGCCCTTTCTGGGTCAAATGCTGGATCTGAGAGGTAAAGTCTAACTATAGCTGGAGTAAACTCTGCTTTAGTTCCAGTGGAGTCAATCTGATTTAATTCTCTTATTTTTTGTTCTGCTTCCTGTTCATTGATTTCAATACCTTTTTTATTCATAGCGCTTAGATACATTTGTATCAATGAAGGAATGCGGCTTTCTAAATCTGCTTCTATTACTCGGGTTGATAAAGTAATATTTGTACCAAAACCAGCATTTAGTTCAAAATTTGAAGACAAAACTATTTTTGATGCTCTTTTAATTTTCAATTTTTTTCTTATTATATCTTTTTGCTCTGGTGTCAATTCTTGATATAAATAAATATAATCTAAATCTTCCCCTTTTTCTATTGCTTTATCTATTTGTTCTGGTGTTAGTTTCTGAAATTCATAAATATAGTACAAATATTCCCCTTTTTCTATTGCTTTATCTATTTGTTTTGGTGTTAATTTGTGATTCCCATAAAGATAATTTAATGCTTTACCTATATCTATTGCCCTGTCTATTTGTTCTGGTATTAATTTCTGGTGTTTATAAAGACAGGACAATTCTTTGTTTTTTTCAATTGCTTTATCTACTTGTTTTGGAGTTAACTCTTGATAGCGATAAAGTTCATATAAATTTTTATCTTTTTCTAATGCTTTATCAATCTGGTCTGGTGTTAACTGTTGAAACTCATAAAGATAATCTAAATACAATCCTTTTTCTAATGCTTTATCAATCTGGTCTGGTGTTAGCTGTTGATAATAATAAAAATAATCTAAGCACATGCCTCTATCTATTGCTTTATTTACTTGTTCAGGTGTAAGATTGAATTTTTGATAAATCTCACATAGTGTTTGTTCATCACCTAAAGTTATAATTTCTTCTATTTCATCTGTACTTAATGTTTCACCAAGTTTTGTTTTAAACTTATACCATTTATCAAACTTTCCAATATCTTTTAAATATTTTGTAAATACTCTCAAGATATTCTTATCTTTTGTTGGTTTGTTCTGTCTATTACTCAACTCTTCATCATAATCAGAATAAACTCCAATTACACTGTCCCTTTTTATCAAAAACCAACAAGGGGCGTGAATACGTGCAAAATTCAACCTCCCTATACACCAAGTCCTAGTCAATCCTCTTGCTTTTAAAAACTCTACTATATCTTCAGGGTTATCAAACCTCAGTACCCACCAATCACCTTCTCTCCATTCTACTACACCTTTTTCTGTTGTTTCTTCTACTCTTTCTTTACTTATATCTATTTCTT
>Ga0209409_1001401_pt1 | contig 20825 bp, 18 predicted proteins | sample AD_JPNMR1_MetaG_FD_184424 | JGI IMG/M metagenome (GOLD analysis project Ga0209409, IMG submission 184424) | Active sludge microbial communities of municipal wastewater-treating anaerobic digesters from Japan - AD_JPNMR1_MetaG (SPAdes) (version 2) | ecosystem: Engineered > Bioreactor > Anaerobic...
CCATTTCTTTCAAAGACATTGTATTTAAAAGGAGAAGATACATCATCTCAAGTAGGAGATATCAAGTTAACCCTGAAAGGATACAAGATATCAGAAGATGATTCCATAGCCATTGACACAGTGGTGATTACAGTTTTTAATATTGGTCTTGATGCAGACCACACCAGCATCTGTGCTGGAGGGAATGATTTAGATATATGTAAGACATACGTGCATGTTTTCACGACACCCTCTGGCATATCCGGGTTGCCGGTAAGTTTTTCCCTTGTCAGCAAAGTAACCAATAATGCAGATGGAACAATATACACTAATGTTGCGACATCACCCGGCACAGTCAGTCCCACCAGTATAATCACTGATGCAGCTGGAACAGAAACAGTCATCTATATATCAGGGACCAATGCATCCAGTGACCCGGATACAGGACTACTTCTTGATATCGGAATAAAAGCAATTTATGAAGGTACTGATTGTGATACCCTGTGGATACGAGTAAATCCGCCACAGGAGACTCTGGAAATTTTTCTTGACCCGATAACAGGGCGACCACTAAACGAACTGGTAGCCAGTGAAACACAGGTACTCAACACATTAACTGTCACATATAATAATATTCCTATTGCTGGCCATTCCATCAGATGGAAATTCAGATTCTGGACATGGAAGACACTGGATGATGGCGCTATGACTGAATATGGATTATTTTTTGACCAACTTGATATAGACCAGCAGGAGTATATTTTTTCTCATTATGGTCCTGACTATGAGGGAACAGGTCCATCAGATTTTGGAGAAATTGAACCCAATTCCACAACTGATTCTTCTGGAATCGCCAGATCCATCTACACTATAGGTGTGGAAGGTGGATATATAGAAATTAATGCCACAGATCATAATATTCTTGTTTTTCAACCATAACCATAAATGCAGAACATGGAGGAAAAAATGAAAAAAACAATTAAATCTCTTTTCACACGGCGACCTTTCAATGCCAGGATTATGTATTGGCGGTACGTATGGAAGTATTACACATTTAAACACGATTCGTGGTACTATAGGTAGTATGAAGAAAAACTGTCAAAGTGATTATGTAAGTACTGAGACAGATTACAGAAGAGATACTCAGCCAGCGACAAGGGAAATCCTATATTCCTTCACACACGGAGTTGTTAATGTTTCTTCCACTGATGGGAACAATAATCAGGATGATACCCAACATATTTTTTTAGGGCTGGGATTATGCAGTTTTTCTGACTTCAATGGTGTTCAGCGCGCGCAATGGGTACAACCTTCAGACCTTTCCACGTATTCTTCATACAAACTTGTTTTCATAAATGCCTGCCATTCAGGAGATGATGCAACAGGGTATTCAGACAATCATGGTCGTAGCAGTGTTGCTGGAATTTTCAAGAGTAAGTTTCCAAATGCAGTATATATTGCTGCCCGGGGTGGAAATAATGGTTCGCCAATCGCTCAGAATCTCACCTGTCACAAATGTTTAGAAGAAACAATGGCTAAGAATATGGCAGTGGATTTCTTTAGTAGAATCAGGGACCTGAGAGTTGTCAATGACAATCGCACGTTTGACTGGGTTAAAGAACAATGGGACCCTGAATGGGATTACACAAAAAGTCCACCAGGATACCACCCGGAACGTTCATATTATATCACGTTTGGAGGAAGCACAAATATTCTTACAGTATTTCCTTAAGGAGAAAAATAATGAACCGATGGATACCTTACCTTTTTTTCATCGCGTTATTTATTTTTTTTACTGGTTATGATTTATACGGGAAAACTGAACAGGAGATGTTACAGGAACACGCTAAATGGGTGGAAATACTTGGGCTCAATGGTTTTAGTGCGGAACCAGTACAAACTTTTAAGTTTTGGGATTCAGTAGATAAAAAGGAAGTTGTGCATATAAATGGAAAAGGTCTCTATTTAACATTTGATGCTAAAACTGGAGAATTGATAGAAATCTTTAATGAATATCAAAGTTCGTTGAGATGTAAGGCTCAAGATGCGGGTAAGAGAATAGCATTTTCTTTGAATAAGGAATCATGTAAGGACAAGATAAGAGAGTATTATAAGTTAATAACTGGTGAGGACTTACCAAATTTTGATTTCTATCTTCCTCCTGCTGGCACTGTGCTCTTACCAACAGACGGAATAGGGCATGGGTGGAAACGGGCATACAAAGGTTACTATTTTCGCAAAGATTACATGACGATAACTCTCTTTGCTGACACTGGGCAACTTAAAAGATACATTAAGAGATACATCAGTGATCTTCCGCCTACAGTAGAAGTCAAGATAAGCGCAGAGCAGGCAAGGCAAAAAGCGATAGAGATAGCAGATAAAGAGATAAAGGACTGGGTAAAATTTCTTGATTCCATCAGCACAGAAACCGCAATAAGCCAGTTAGATGACAAAACCTACAGAGGAATAAAAAACATTCTCAAAGGCGAAGCAAGAGGGATTAAGCAAGAGAGTCAGCAATATGCATCTCTAATAGGATGCAAACCCATTGAAACGAAAGCACCATATCTTGAGATAGTAAATATTCAGACAGATGCATTTCATCGGCAGTATATGCAGCCAGAGGCATATGAAAAATCGCACGAATGGAATCCTGCGACCAGGTTATGCTGGGTAATAAATCTGTATTATCATAATCCTGAAACAAAAGTTGGTGCGCAATTTGAAGTTGATATAGATGCATATGATGGTTCAGTAGTAAATGGCTCTCGCCCCTGGGACTGATTTCATTGTGAAACAAAAGCAATTGGACAATAGATGGAAAAATAATTTATATTAGATTTCATATTTAACAAGATGGTGTCATCATTACACTCAACCGATGCATCCTGCCTGTTCTGTCAAAATTTCATTCGAAGTAAAATTCATTGAGCCATGATAAAATCTATCCCAGCATTTTTTGAACTTTCCTCTAATTTTAGGTCATATCTTTCTTTTTCATTCAACCGGATTAAGTGAATGATACTGTTGAGTAAGTTTTATCCTACTTTTTCTGGCAATGTCGTGACACAATAATATCCTTTGATAACCAGTTTGCGCCTTTCCTTTCAAATGGAAATTACTTCCTTAACTTTATAATTAAATATCTACCTCTGACTTTTGTTGTTTAATGCAACTTCTCTATCCATACCACTTAATCTTCCCTATCTTGCTCAATAACCAACCAGCATATTTTTCGTATAGCCCATTTTCCATATCCCTTCCTTGAGTAAAGGGATATTTTGGATAGATTTATTTTTGGCACATCGAAGCAAAATAGTATACAATAGAGGGTGCAGAACTAAGGAATAGGATGGTTCACCAGTTAAAGTTCCTGGCAGAACAAACCTGTGACACAGGAGGCGTAAATGAAAATCTGCGTGATTGGCGGCACAGGACATATTGGAGAAAACCTTATCAGGATGTTAGTCGCAGAAAAATTTCAGATATTCCTTGTAACAAGGGGAAATAAACCTGTTCCTGACAATCAACTCATCAAGTTTATCAAAAAAACTTATGATAACAACCTTGTTGAATGGCAAAAATTGTTTGACGAAATTCAGCCAGACATTATCATTGACATTCTTGGAGGCGCTGCACCCATTGTTTATAGTGCTGGCAGAATATATTGTAAACACTTTATTGCCTGCGGTTCAATATGGATGTTTGGGGAAGCAAAGGTAGTGCCAACACCTGAAACAACTCAATCTCCCTGCATTTTTCCAGGATACGCAAAACGATATGCTGAAATGCTGAAACTCAAAGATGAAGCAAAAATAGGCGGAATGAAATTTACTGCCATTATGCCGTCCAATATTTGTGGACCAGGAAAAATTCCTCTTGATTGTTATGGAAGCCGCAGTATTGAGAACCACAAAAATCACATGCAGGGAAAACCAGTACCTTTGCCTGAACCTGGGCAAACCCTGATCGGTCCGTGTGATGCAGAGGATGTTGCAACTGGATTTTATCTTGCCGTGATGAATCCAGAAATGGCTGCTGATGAAATCTTTAATGTCGGTTCAGCGTATGCGATTACAGCAAAGCAGTTCGTTGAGACATACGGAAAAATTTATAAAGTGGAAATCCCGATTGAATGGACAAGCTGGAAGGAGTATAGTCAGGAAATCAACCCGCAGCCAGGAGCCAATTTTCATTTCAAAGCCCATATGTGCCCTGACATTTCGAAAATCTCAAAAAAACTTGGTTATAAACCAAAATATACACCTGAAGAAACAATGGAACGAGCAGTTTGTTGGATGAAGGTACAGAATATGATTTGAAAAGGAGTCAATATGAGGATTTTGATTATTGATATAGACACATTAAGACCAGACCATCTTGGCTGTTACGGTTATCACAGAAATACAAGTCCAAACATTGACAGTATTGCTTCACAGGGCATTGTCTTCACCAATTATTATTGCTCAGATGCTCCATGTCTTCCAAGCAGGGCAGCCCTTATTACAGGAAAACATGGTATTCATACTGGAGTTATCAATCATGGTGGCAGAATGGCAGATATGTTTCCTGAAGGGAAAAACAGAGGTTTTGGCGACTGGCTAAGGTATCACTCGTTGTGGGGAGTACTTGCCTTCAACAGGTACTACACAGTGTCAATATCAACATTTGCTGGAAGACATGGCGCATGGTGGTTTCATTCAGGCCTGAACGAAGTCTACGACATTGGACTGAATGGTATGGAATCTGCAGAAGAGATTACGCCGATTGTCCTTGACTGGATTGATAGAAATGCTGAAAAGGACAACTGGTGTCTGCATGTTCATTACTGGGACCCGCATGGTCCTTACAGAGTTCCCCAGCATTTAGGAAATGTGTTTGAAAATGACCCCCTGGCCTCCTGGATTACAGAAGAAACAGTGGAAAGGTGGAAAAGGTGTGTGGGAGGCCACTCAGCGCTTGATTATGGAATGTTTGGTCCAGCGCCTGTCCAGGAAAAATTTCCAAGGCATCCTGCTATTATTGACAGTATGGAAGCAGCGAGAAAAATGATAGACGGATATGATTGTGGAATCAGATATACTGACCAGCATATAGGAATGATTTTTAACCTGTTGGCTTCAAAAAAGGTACTTGATGACATGGTGGTTATCATTACTTCTGACCATGGTGAAAATCTTGGAGAATTAGGTTGTTGCAGTGAGCATGGAACAGCAGATTACATCACCCATCGCATTCCACTGATTATTCGCTGGCCAGGTAAAGCAAAACATCACATTGATACTGGTTTTCACTATAACATTGACCTTCTTCCCACACTTGCTGAAATGCTTGAAATCAAAACGCCTGAAGGCATTGATGGAAAAAGTTTTGCTCAGAGTATCAAAAATGGAATTGACTGTGGCAGGGAATACCTCGTTTTAAGTCAGTGCTGTCATGGTTGCCAGCGGTCAGTAAGATGGAAGGACTATATTTACATCAGAACATACCACGATTTTTACCATCTTTATCCTGAAGAAATGCTTTTCGATATTAAAAACGACCCGCACGAACAAAATGACCTTGCGGAAAAACATTCCGAACTGTGCGCTGAAGCAACCCGTCTTTATCTCAAATGGCAAGATGAAATGATGAAAATTTCGCAGTACCCTGTAGACCCATTATGGCTTGTTTTGAAAGAAGGTGGACCATTTCATTCCCGCGGGCGGTTGAAAGATTATTGCAAACGACTTGAAGAAACAGGCAGAGCATGGGCAATACCAGAATTAAAAAAACGTCACCCAGGAGAGTTTCAATGAAAAACACTGTCTTTGGTACACTTGAAAAATGGTGGAATCAGGAGAATGATAAACCTTTGATTGACATCTGCATCGTGAAGGAAAAGAATTTTATTTCACTCAATGATTTCTGGAAAGATCAGAACCAGATTGACTTTGAAAAAGTTGTTGATAGTCAGGTCAAAAATGCAAAAAAACTTGAGTATGTTGGAATATCACATCCTGCCCTTTTGCATCAATGGGGAACCAGGGGAACACCGATGACAATGTGCGCTTATCTTGGTTGTGATGTAATTTTTGGCAAGGATACAATATGGTATGAAAAATTTGTTGATAACTGGGAAAAAACGAAAATCAGGTTTGATGAGAAAAATCAATATGTTCAGATGAGCAAGAATCTGATGGAAAAGCAGGTTGAAAAGGTAGAGGAAGGATTTGTTATAAAAATGCCTGATTTTGGAGACGCACTGACATGTTTTTCTCTCATGAGAGGCGTGGAAAACCTGTTGCTGGACATTGTGGAAATTCCTGAAGTAATAAAAGAAAAAATTGATGAGTTTATAGATGCGTGGATTGATGCGCACAGGTTTTTCCATAGAATTTACAGCAAAAAAATTCCAGGGGATGCTTCCTGGCTTCTGTGGGCACCAGGACGCACATATGCCTGCCAAAGTGATTTTTCAACAATGATATCCCCGCGTATGTTTGAGGAGTTTGTGGTTTATGAACTTGAAAAAATTAAGGATTATCTTCAGTATATTGTCTGGCATCTTGATGGTCCTGATGAAATCAAACATCTTGATATCCTTTTGTCCCTACCATATATCAGAGCCATTCAGGTCACTCCTGGCGCAGGCAGACCACCGTGTGCCTCTGATTTATGGATGCCGCAAATTCAAAAAATTCTTGAAAAAGGGAAAAATGTTATTCTCTATGCAAAAACAAAAGAAGAATTTGAAACACTTATTAAAAATTTCCCATCAGGTAATGTCATTATTGCATGCCTTTCTATTGATATGAGCCCGGACAAGGATAGTGAATTTTTGAATGTCGTTGAACCTTATCTGTAAAGAATTTGTTTGACAATTTTTGAAAAGAAGGGATAATATTTTACATCCAGAAGACATTGTAATTTCAACGATTTTTCCAAAAAGGGGACAAAAATGGAATTGAAAAAAAACTGTCAATTTGCTCTTCTTGTGCCGACCAGCATGGGAATCAGGTTAACACCAGTGGACAACCAACCACTTCATTGCAGCACCAGTTTCATCATGCAGGCGACAAGCGCTGAAAGCAATGTTGCAAGTGTTTCTTCATACCTTGGACTGCCTGTAAAAGTTCTTACTGCATTTGTTAAGGGCAGTCCAATTGCCAGATTTATCAAAGATAACCTTGAAAGTCGACATATCGTTGTCGAGGCAAAAGAAGTTGCGCAGGGTGGCCCATGGGGATACAGACACCAGATTAATTTTGCAGACACAGGTTATGGAGCAAGAGGACCAAAGGTATGGAACGACAGGGCAGGTGAAGTTGGCAGAACTCTTAAAGCGGATGATTTTGACCTTGAGAGAATTTTCGGAAAAGAAGGTGTGCAGATTGTCCATATGTCTGGACTTTTTGCTGCCCTTTCTCCAGAAACAGGAAATTTCTGCCAGCACATCGCAAGGAGCGCCAAAAAGCATGGAACGCGTATTTCATTTGACCTGAACTATCGCGCTTCTTTCTGGAAAGGACGGGAAAAAGAACTAAGAGCCATTTTTACTGAAATTGCATCGCTTTCTGATATCCTTGTCGGCAATGAAGAGGATTTTCAACTTTGCCTTGGTATTGAAGGACCAGAGCCAGGTGGAAAAGGGCTGAAGGAAAAAATCGACGCCTTCAAGGGAATGATTGAAAATGTGAAAAAGAGTTTTCCTCAGGCAAGTGTATTCGGAACAACATTAAGAGAGGTCATCAGTGTCCAGCAACATCTGTGGGGAGCAATTTTATCTGTTGGTTCAAACTGGTATGTTGTTGAGCCCAGAGAAATTTTTGTTCTTGACAGGATTGGCGGTGGTGATGGATTTGTCGGCGGATTGCTGTATGCGATTTTGAAGTCAATGCCAGAAGAAAAATGGATACAGTTTGCCTGGGCATGCGGAGCGCTGGCTGTGACGATGCTGACTGATTATTGTCAGCCAGCAGATGAAGAAGAAATCTGGAGCATCTGGGAAGGCAATGCCAGGGTGAAAAGATAATTACTGGTATTTTTCAGTGATATCTCTTACCAGTTCCACCCACTTTTTCAGCCGTTGCGGCTCATTCTGAACTGTTTCAATGTCTTTGAGAACTATGATGGTGTGACAATGTTTTAATGAATTCATTGCATCAGAAACAATGTTTTTAATTCTTGTTTCATCAAATCCATAGCACACCATATCAGCAGGATTTGGTCTCCAGGAAAGTACATAGTCAGTTTTAATCTGTTCTGCGCATCGATGGACATTCGCTGAGGGTGTGACTGCAATAATGCGAAGGTTGCGGATTTGTCTCAACATATCAATTTTTTCAGTAAGATTTTCACAGCATCCATAAGCAACGAGACCAAAATTTTCCAAAATTGGTTTTTGATACTGCAAAAGAAACTCTTGATGCATTGCAGGTGAAATCAATGTGTATTCCTGCGCTGCTGAATAACCCCAGATATGTTTTCTTTTCCTGGGACCAGAATTGATTGCTGGTGGTTCAAGTTCCCTGCAATATGGCATTGCCTGATTAACATGATTAACAAGAGTAATGTCACCTACGTCTTCTGCCTGTTTCTGTTCTGCAAGAATGCCATCTCTCATAAAGGAGAGTAATTTATGAAGATGTTCTGGTGCATCGTACATATCAAGCATAAGTTGCTGGTGGCCTCGCAATCTTCCAAGATGGGTTGAAATATCCATTGCAAAACCAAGACACAATGGACCTCTGTCAACTGCCACAGGGATAATGTCTCCAATTGTATCATTGAGCAGATTAAATCTCTCTTGTGTTTTTTCTTCATCGATTTTGTGCTGTGGAGCGCGCAACATGTTCATCATACTCCAGTCCTTGAGTGCTGTCTGGTATCTTCCTGCTCCGCCGTCCTGTGATGATTTTATGAATGAAACAGGATGTCCCCACAGACCATCCCATGAGTCCTGAGTGAAAACAGCTCTGACTGTTAAAAATGGCTCTGCAATCCAGTCGTCTCCTATTTCATGGTGAAATAAAAACATCTTGAACTGTCGTTCGTAAGCACGCAAAAGATCGTGTTCGCATGATAGGGTATGGTCACCGAATACATCCCTGCACCAGACATTATGCATGCCAAAACTGACAAGAATCAATGGTCTTGTGCGCTGCAAACTATTTTTATCTGTCCAGAGTTTCCTATGTTCATTGTAGACAGTATCACTGCAAATCTCCATATATTTTCTGGCAAGTTCCCTGAGTATTTCACGGTCTTTTTTTTGCACCTTCATTTTCTTCTCCCATGTTAGCCAAGATGAATCAATCTTGCCCATATCATATATCCTGCCTGCGGTTTTTCTTATTTTATACCAGGTGCAAAACATTGACAACCAGAAAGCCATTGATTACAATTTATCCATAGTTGCTTGATTACATATGGAGGATGCATGACAAAGATATTTCTATCAGCGATACCTTTCTTCCTCCATTGTCTTGCTATTTTTCCTGCTGATATTGACGCCAGAAATTACATAAATCATAAACTTCCTGACTGCGGTATCCAGAAAGCCATCGAAGAATGTCATTCATCTGGTGGCGGAACAGTGCAAATGCCAGAAGGTGTTTTCAGGTTAAGAAGAGGACTTGTTTTAAGAAGTAATGTGAATGTTGAAGGTCAGGGCATTGATAAAACAGTGCTCATTTTTGGTAGAGAGATAATAAAAATCAATGTTGTGAAAGCCGAAGGAAACAAAGTTTTTCTTGAGACAATCCCAGAGAAAATGGTCGCTGGAAGCGCCGTTGTTTTTTGCAGGGTATTTCCACCTTCATGGTATGGAGAACCAAGACCTGCTTATGTAAAAGAAATAGACAGCAAGGATAGAGCGATTGTTGTTGACGTACCATATGGTATGCCTCAGTTAAAACCCGGGTCAGGATGTATCATTTTTGGTGATTCAGCAGCACTGGACAGGGATATCACGAAAGGAGATACTGAAATTTTTCTCAAACACGCAGGCATTTTCCAGACAGGAGAAGAAATTGCTATTGGAGAACCACCGAACGAATCAATGATTGCGCATGCATTCATAAAAGAAATCAGGGGAAATAACCTGATTCTTGAAACACCAGTTTCAATAAGTTTCAAAATGTGGCCTGCTGATAAGGAAATAGGGAACAAGAAAATCAATGCCCTGATATGGGGACTGTTCCCTTTAATTCATGGAGCGAATGTCGAAAATATCAGAATCAGCAACCTGACAATCAAGGGCAATGTGAAGGAAAATGTCTACACGACCCAAACAAGATATACCCTTGGTGCAATACACATTTACAACGGGAAAAACATTGTCATTGAACAGGTAAAAGTTTGCGACTGGCACAGCGATGGAATCAGTTTGCAGGAAGGAAACAGTTGTATTGTTCGAAACTGCGAAATTTCAGGATGCATTGGAAATGGACTGCATCCAGGAACAGGGCTGAAAAACAGCGTATTTGAGAAAAACAAAATTGTTGAAAATGAACAGGGGATTTATTTCTGCTGGAACAACACAGGGCATAAGATATTGAACAACATTATAGAAAAGAACAAAAGTCACGGCATTGGCGGACTCGGCAATCCTGGAGATACAAACAATCTTATAGAAGGTAATCACATCATTTCCAATGGTGGTGCAGGCATTGAAATCAATGGTGGGAGAAAATCCAGCAACATAATCATGAACAATATCATCAAAAACAACTCTCAATCCCAACCAGGAAAATATCCGGGAATTATGATTTACGCTGCCACTGAAAATGCAATGAACTATACAATAAAAAATAACACAATCTCCGACACACAGGAAACGAAAACTCAACACACTGGTATTGAAGAAAAAAACGGCACTTACGGGGAAAAGCCCACCTTTGCAGATAACAATGTCATTGAAGATAACATTCTTTCAGGCCATAAGGTGGCAGATATTGTTATTGCTGGTCAGAACACTGTTTGCAAAAACAACAAATGCGAAAAGATAGAGTACAAACAACAAACGAAAGGAAAAGATGATTAAAATAGGCATTGTTGGAACAGGCGACAGGGGTACAAGTTTCGTAAGGGCAGCTGAACACATACCAGAAATGAAGATTGAAGCAGTTGTTGATACAAACCCGATTCGGATGGAAGCAGTAATAAAACATCATCATTATCCGCCAGTAAAAAAATTCAATAATCTGGATGATTTGCTTGATGCAAACATTGTTGATGTTGTATTTATCACAACGCCTGACTGGACTCATTCAGAATTAATTACCAAATGTCTTGAAAAAGGATACCATGTTTTTTGTGATAAGCCGCTTGCGATAACACCTGCACAGATTAAAGAAATTCTAATTGCTGCAAACAAAAGCAGTAAAATGCAGTTTATGGGATTTAACATGCGATACAATCCTCTTTTTACCAAATTGAAGGAAGTCACAGGAAACAAAGATATCGGAGATATTTTGACTGGCTGGTGTTATAGCGGATATCAGGGAGATGGTTATTTCAGAAGATGGCACAAGTTTAAGGAAAAAAGCGGTGGCCTTATTGTCCATAAGGGCTGTCACATCCTTGACATTATAAACTGGATGGTGGACTCGTATCCTGTTGAGGTCTATGCCACAGGCGGACAGAAAGTATTTGGCGGCAACAAGAAATGGCCTGGTTGTCATGAGTGTAAAGAAATAGAAACATGTGCATATGCAAGGAAATTAACAGATGACCAGATGAAACTTCTTGAAGACATTTACATCAAAGCCGCTACTGTTGACGGATACACAAGGAACTATTGCGTTTTTGGTCCTTCAGATGTGCCTGACCATTATCTTTTGATCATTGATTATGCCAGTGGCGCAAGGGTGATTTTTGAAGAAATATTTTTTGGCACAGGCCTTTTTTACATGGGTTTTGCTGGTGAAAAGGGAGAAATTGTCACTGGTTCCTTTATTCCTGACTCTATCATTGTTCGCAAAAAATTCGACAGGGATAAAGAAAAAAGGTATCAGGTTCAAAAGGAAACAAAAGAATTTCACGGCGGAGCTGACATTTACATGCTTAAAGATTTGATAAAGTCCCTTGAAACCGGGACTCAGATACTGCCCGGATTCAAGGAAGGTGCAAGGTCAGCGATTATTGGTGTGGCAGCAATGATTTCTATTGAACAACATAAACCGGTAAACATCGAGCAGCTGCTGCCGATTGAATTATTACAATAGAGGAAGGATTTTGTCAGAACAAATTTTGACAGGAGGAAAGATGAAAAAAATTTTCATTTTCTTGTTAGTTTTTGGCAGTTGCCTTGTTTTTGCTGATACAAATGCCTATTTCAGGGATGTGGATAATGATGGGAAAAACGATGTCGTAATGATGGAAAATGACTTTTTCAGGATTACGTTTTCTCCTTCAGAAGGGGCAAAAGCCACAGAAGTTTTTTACAAGCCAGAAAACAGGTTGATGAGCACGAGCAATGGCTGGTTTCAGGATGCTGTCGTTGAACTTGGAGAAATGGTTGGCGCAAATCTTTACAACTGTAACCATTCTTATGAAAGTGAGATTGTGAAAACCGGGCCGGACTTTTGCTGCGTAAAATTTCGTTCAAACCTGCCAGGGGCGGGTAAATTTGAAAATTATAGAAGCATTAACATAGAAAGAACTTATACCCTGTACGCAAATTCGCCTGTGATACATGTCGAAATAAAGGTGAAAAACAATTCAGCAGACGCTGTGCCATTGACACTCATGCCTGCTCACTGGGCATGGATAGATGCTGAAGACAGCTGGTATTTTGTTCCTGATGAACTTGGTGTACTGAACGACTTTGATAGTCAGGTAAGAACATTCAGCGCTCCTGTTGGTTCACAGGAACCCACCCGGAACTTTGCAGGTTTTTTGAGTGTACAGAGCAAACTTGGACTGATATTTGTAATGGACTGGAAGTATCTTGACGCAATAGAATGCTGGCTATCAAAAGGAAAAGGAGCATGTGTCCAGTGGCCATACAGAAAACAAATCATCAACGCAGGTCAAACATGGACGACTCAATACATGATTTATCCGGTTTCAGGACTGGAAAGTATAGATGCAGCCAGTGAAAACTACGCAATAGGAATAACAGTAGGAGAAAAATCGGGTATAGGCAACTTTATTTCAAAAGAAGAAATTCAGGTGGGCAAGGAAGTACCTGTCAAAATATACATTGCAGGAGTTGACAGAGGGAAAGTTACGATTGAATACGGATACAGGATTTTGCCTGATGAAAAAGAAAAAATACTTGGAAGCACACAAACACAAATTGAGAAGGTAAAGGGAACACGTTTACAATTTTTGCTGCCAGTAGAAAAAAAGGATTGCACCTATGTCATTAAAGTGAGATTGAAGGATGAAAAAACAACATTCTTGAAGCAGAAAAGCCAGTAAAGGTCGGCGATTCAACATATACTTACTTTATGAAACCAAAGCCAGAGCCACAACTTGGTGAGAAATTTTATGGTTATAAAATCATCAATCCACCATTACCTTGGTGGTATGAAAAGGTGGACCTGAACATTGAAAGTCCGCATGTCAAATGGGCAAGACCATGGAGCAATGGCAAACTGAATGTACTGTTTGTAAACAGAAGCGATAATTCAGTAGGTTACTGGCGAGAAATATGGGAGAGGTGTGATATTGATTTCGACGCGTGTTCACTTGCCTGGGACGAAGCGAAAAAATATCCGTACACGCAAAATACATTAAAAAAACTTTTACGGCAACTTACTGAAAAAAATTATGATGTGATTTTTTTCTCAGCCCTGCACTGGAACGAAGGTTTTCCAGATTATGTAAAGGACAGTATTTTTTCTTTTGTCAAGCAGGGTAAAGGCGCTGTGATTCTTGCTGATTTAAGAAACAAGCAGATATATGGCCAACTGGAGAAATATCTCAGAGAAAATGGAAAGGAAATTGATTCATCCTGGATTATTGCAGGAATTCCATACAGAATGCCGAAGGTCTGGCTTTATGAACTTGGTAAAGGAAGGGTTGTTGTAATTGAAGGAAATCCTGCAAGTGGATATGAAACCGTCAGTCCCAGTTTAGGCGACTGGCAGGCAGATGGCAGATGGATGTGGATACCTGGATGGGAATACGGTTTTGGGCTTTTTTCGAGAAGTATCATCTGGGCAGGAAAAAAGGAATCTGGTGTTGTCATAAAAGAAATGAAGGGAAACGAGGGAAAAATAGAATTGAGCATTGATAACAACACTGGCAGGAAAATAGAGGCAATTTACTCCCTGAAGATTTATAACGGATTCTATGAGTGTGAGGAAAACAGAGAAACAAAGGTATCTATGGTTCCAGGTGAAAATAAGGTAGAAATTAAGATAGAAAAGCCATTGACAGACAAAGTCCATCTGGCAGACCTTATACTGAAGGATAGCAAAGGAAAGTCCCTGAACTGGGCAAGTTGCAAGTTTACAGTCACCAGGGACATAAACCTGACTGCAAAGATGCAAAAGGAAACATCTTCTTACAGAATCAACGATGACATCAAAGGTGTTGCCACAATTGAAAACAAAAAAGAAAAAAACAGGTTGAATCTTCTGGTAGAGGTTGAGGACTCGTGGAAAAGAATCGTATTCAGACAGCAGAAAGAAGTGGACATCAATCCAGGGAAAAATGAAATACCAATAGACATAGACAAAAGCAAAATCCTTGACATCTATCATGATATGGCAATCTCATTGATTGATAGCGCTGGAAATGTCATTAGCAAAGATCGATGCATTTTCTTTGTGTATCCAGAAAGAATGCCACTTTACGATGATTTTTATCTTGCATGCTGGGGAAATCTTGAGCCAAACCCATTAAAAATCATCATAGCGGGCAATAAACTGAAAGAAGCAGGCATTGACTATGTGTATTCTTATGGAGAAGGAAAATCAGAAAGATATGTTGCTTACAAAACACATCACCTGCTGATGGGACCTCCGTTTTCGTGCAGTTTGAAAGGTGGTTATTCAGGAAACAGAAAGGCAGACACGAAAAATCTCACATATGACCCGCCACTGGTTCCGTCAGAGGAAGAACTCAAGCAATTCAAGGACAGGATGAGCAAACTTGCAAAGGGTTATTCAGAATGGGGCGGCGTTGATTACATTCATCTTGACGACGAAAGAGACATGCAGGGTGATTTTGACTGGTCAGCCAGAACAGTGGAAAAATTCAGACAGTGGCTGAAGGATATGTATGGAACAATTGAAAAATTAAATGCACAGTGGGATACCCATTACAGGGACTGGAATGAAGTAATGCCTGTGAGGTTAAACGAAATACAGGATAAAAACAATCTTTCTCAGTATCTTGACTGGAGAACATTTATTGGCTGGGCAATATGCGAGTATTATTATAAAGCGCCCGCAGAGGCAGCAAAGCAGGGTAATCCAAAAGCAGTCGTTGGACAGCACGGTGTATATCAAACAGGGCCGACAATTCCACATGACTTCTGGGAAATCTCAAAATACACGCCTGTGACAGGAAGATACAATGGAATGATAGAAGAATGGTTTTCATCTTTTGGAGTGATATCAGGCCAGTATGGCGGCTATGGCGTTGAACAGGCAACTCCAGGACACAGATACCATCCATGGAGGAGTTTGCTTCATGGTGGACACTGGGCATTTTACTATATTTTATGGAATTCAGGAACACACCATCAGGGAATACTTTCTCCAGACCAGTCAGTCCACGGCGGTTACAAGGACCTGGCAAAAGATGAGTTTGCAGATATCAAAAATGGTATTGGAAAGCTTTTTATTGAATCCACATTCAGTTCAGACGGTATTTGTTTTCCATACTCTTACGCGTCAATTCTTGCATCCCAGACACTCGGAATGTCAAGGACAGGAAATATTTACAGCCAGAAAACACTGATTCAAAACCTTGGATACCAGCACAGGTTTCTCTCATATCAGCAAATAAAAGAAGGACAACTGGTAAAGAAAAATTTTAAGGTGTTGATACTTCCTGGCACAATATGTCTTTCACCAGAAGAAGTCACTGCCATCAAGGAATTTGTGAGAAATGGAGGAACTGTGATTGCTGATTATCAGCCAGGAGCAAGGGATGAACAGGGATAAAATCGCTGAAAAAATCCTCGAATTGCGAAAGTAAAAATTTTCGCTTTTGAATCACAATTTGTAAATTGAACCAGCGATGTATCTTACACCGCCATCCTGTTGGATGCTATCATTTTTATCATTGAAATAATAAACGCTTACAATTTCTCCACTGTCCAACTGGATACTGACTGGATACCCAAGGTCCCAGGAACCACCATCGTCCCTAATGATCAATTCATGTTTCCATGTGTTTCCTTCATCTTCACTGATACTGCATCGTATACCAAATGGATACGACCTGTAACCATAGGTTGCCAGTATTCTTCCATCATCCAGCAAAAGAAGATGGCATGGACTTCCTAAATCATTGATTCTCGAAAGAAACCGCCAGTGTCTTCCACCATCTTCTGAAGCATAGCACTCTGACCAGAAACTATATCCGTATTTGTATCTCTGGCATCTGATTGCGCAGAGCATCCTTCCTGAGGGAAGTATGATACCTGAAGGCATAATCTGCATGTATTCACTTTTTTCTTCTGATATGTAAGAAAACAGTTCCCATGAAATACCATTATTTTTTGAGATTATTGCAATGGGTTTACCTTCTCTTCCATCATTACAGTTTACTGTGGCAAACAGAATCAGTGCTCCATCGTCTCTTACCACATAATCAGGCCTTGGCCAGATTATATCATAGCCAAAGCCAGGCAATCTGCACGGTCCATAGATATTGTGTCCCCTGTCCCATGAGAAAAATAGCTGGTTTTTGATCGCGATTAACATAAAATCAGGATTAGTAAAATCAAATTCTTTTGGCTCAAGAAAACTGACCTGTTCTGGTGTATGATAACCCAGATTTACAGAAGATATGATTTTTTCTGGCTGGCTCCATGTTCTGCCACCATTGGTTGACCTAACTTTCACAATCCTTGAAGAGCAGTCAGGCGGACTGTAGCCATGTCCAACTTCTTCCCTTGTTTTGTAATAACATGTCCTTGTGGAAAAATTTACCACGATTTCATCACCCCTGTATTTATAAACCCCGCAATTTCTTGGCCAGGCAGAAAACTCATCATTTTTTCTATAAACTATAAAATGCTCAACCTTCAGTTTATTTTTCATTGTCCTTCCTAGTTAAAATTGTTGTTTAATAAAAAAGGTAACAAAATGAAAGGAAAAAAGTTTATAATAAATCCGGGAGAGGAAAACACCATTGTTCCTGAGCTAATAGGCTCAAAAAGGAGTGTGTTTTCTGCTCTCCCGGTCTCAGATAGGTTGATTGAGCAAACATGGCTCATCTTTCGCGGGAGGTTGAGACCGACAGCAGTCCCTCTTCCAGAACACTTTAACCAGGGGGTGAAATGATGGATGAAAAGTATTTTTGTGGGATTGATGTAAGTAAAAAAAGTTTTTCTGTTGCGGTAAAAAATAGTCAGTTTCTGGTAGACAGGCAGAAGTTTAGTATGGACAGAGTCGGTTTTGAAAAATTGAATGCGTTGCTTTCCCCTTACCAGGAAAGACTTTTGGTCGGGATGGAATCCACAGGGATTTATCACACTAATCTGTTTTATTTTCTTCACAAAGAAAATCTCACCCACCAGATTGCCAGAACCAAAACTGAAATTAAAAGAATCCTTTCTCTGGTATTTCCTGAACTGGAAAGAGAAAATGCTATCTTCAGTAGCGGCCTTGTTTCTTTGCTGAAGGTTTTTCCTTCGGCTCATTCCATCAGACAGACGGATGAGAAAAAATTTATCCATCAGACAGAAAAACTTCTTCTTGTTGGTGGCAGAAAACTTCACTTTACACCTGCTCAAATCTATCATATGAGAAACTTCTGTTGAGCAAGATAGAAACGCTTGGTTTTCTCACCCAACAGCAGGCAAATATCTCTCGCCTGATTGTTCAGATGGCAGAGAAATTGTTCTCTCAAGAGATTGGAATTCTGACATCTATCCCTGGAGTGGGTAAGGAAAGTGCAATTTATTTCCTCAGCGAGATTGTTGATATCAACAGATTTAATGGCTGGAGAAAATTGATAGGGTTTTGTGGACTGGACCCTGTGATTAAACAATCCGGCAATTACAAGGGCATCTGTAAGATTTCCAAGAGAGGTAATAGCCACGCAAGAAGAATTGCCTTTATCATGGCTGGTTGTGTCAAAAGAAATTGCCCTTACTTTAGAGAATACTACCTGAGAAAAAACAATGAAGGGAAATCTTATACTGAGGCAGTCATGGCTACTTCTACCAAACTGCTCAGGACTATTTATGCCCTGCTTAAAAATAATAGGAGGTTTACTTAACTTGTTCATTTCTTATAGTTGACTCCTTTTTTCTATAATAACCCGATAAAGCGACTTTGACAAACAAAACATTGCAAAATTTTCTACCATAAGTAAAATAAAAATCGTGAACACAGAAATTTTTAATTATTTAAAAACCAATGAATTCACTATCACACCTCTCAGAAAAACAGTAAATTATGATGTTTTTCTGGTAACATTTCAATCTGGCCGCCCCACAGGCATAGAAATATGTGATAAAGTATCTGGCTTCTATTTTAGAGTACACAATTGCAAAAAAACTATCATAGTTATACACGGACTTTCCATGATATCTGTGACAAAATTTCTCTGTATGTATTTTGCAAAAAAGGGATTTTCATCTTTTCTTCTCATAATGCCCTATGCACCTGCAAGAATTCCCAAAAAAAGACCAATTACACGCTTACCACAAAACTTAGATTGGCCTGAAATTTTCAAAAATGGACTAATTCAATCAGTGGTTGATGTAAGAAAGACGATTGACTTTCTGGAAAAGGAGAATGAAAAAATTGGAATTCTTGGTATCAGTCTTGGGGCAACTATTGCAAGCATTGTCCATTCAATCGACTCACGAATTTCTTCTGGGATTTATATCGTTGGCGGCGGAAATCTGGCAAATATGCTATGGGAGTCACGAGATTTTATTGCAAGGATTTATAAGAGAAAATTATTCGGTCTTGTAGATAAACAAACGCTTATTTTACGTTGGAGGGACATTGATCCACTAACCTATGCTAGAAAGTTAAACAATGTCCTAATGATCAATGCTAAGTATGACACGTCTGTGAAGCCAGTGTATACCTTAGAATTGTGGGAATCCCTTGGAAAACCAGAGATACACTGGTTAAGATGCACTCACTTTTTCCTCACCCATATATTTTTCGTAAGAAGGCTCATTCTCAAGCATTTGAGGAAAACCCTATTATAAGGAAGCAAGAAAACCACCATCAACAAATACAGTATGTCCTGTGATAAATGATGCTGCATCTGAACACAGAAAAACCGCTAAAGGACCGATATCCTCAGGTGTTCCCCATCTTCCAAGAGGAGTTCTTTTCATTACCCATGCAGAAAATTCAGAATCAGTGTAAAGTGGTTCAGTTAACTCTGTTTTTATGTACCCGGGTGAAATACCATTTACACGAATATTAAACCTTCCCCAGTCAACAGCAAAAGACCTCACAAGTTGCTTCAAAGCTGCTTTTGACGCTCCATAGGCAGAGGTCGTGGGTCTTGCTACCTCTGACATCAACGATAAGACAATTACACAGGAACCACTTTGATTTTTTTTAATTAAAGATTTTGCCCATTGAGTTGTCAGTACAAAGCAACTTGTAAGGTTCACAGCAATAACCTTTTCCCATTCATCAATTGATAATAGATCTGCCCTTTTTCGTACAGTTATTCCTGCGCAATTAATAAGAATGTCAAAAGTGCCAGATTTAACCAGGAGACTTTTAAAAAAAGCTGGAATTTTTCTGCAATTTTGTAGATCGAACTGAACTGCATTACAGGTGCCATTGATTTTCTTTAATTCAGAAATTGCGTTTTTATTTTTCTTATTGTCTTTTCCAACAATGACCACTGTTACTCCTGCCTGAACAAGTGCTTTTGCAATCCCAAACCCTATTCCAGAATTGCCGCCTGTTACAAGCGCTTTTTTCCCTTTAAGGTCAAACACTTGACTATCCTCAATTAATTCTTACTTTATACATTATGGTTTTCGCAGGAAGCTTGTCTTTTTCCCAGTGCCTCTTATACGCAAACTCAATAGTTGTTTCACCCTTTTTAATAGCACTAAAAATAAAAATTTGTTTTCCTGGACTTCCAAGCAACTTTTGAGAAGCAGGTGAAATATACTCACTCTTTTTGAAATTTAGGATTTTATCATCGTATTTTACAAACCATTCATAGCCAGTTGTAGCATTGGATTCAAGTTCAATTTTGAATACATCACCTGCTTTCACAGTCAGTTCTGTTTCCATTTTATTTCCCTCTGATAATGAAACTGAAAAGGCGATTTCTTTTTGAATACATCCTAAGATGAAAAACATGCCAAATATCCATACGAGACACAGTTGGCACAATATTTTCATAAGTTTCCTTTTTTGGAAAGTTATAAATTATTTTACTCAATTAAAATTTTGTGTAAAATATTATACCTCAATAATGGTGGGTGTAGCTCAGCGGATAGAGCGCCAGACTGTGGCTCTGGATGCCGGGGGTTCAAATCCCCTCACCCACCCTGTCTTCTACTATGATAGGGGATTTGAATTGGAGCGAAGATGTATAGGTCTGAGCAAGCGAAGACCTATGCGGCTGGCCGACCCGAGCCGTAGTGGGAGGCGAGGGCGCCAAATCCCCTCACCCACCCTGTCTTCTACTATGATAGGGGATTTGAATTGGAGCGAAGATGTATAGATCTG
>Ga0209409_1001403_pt1 | contig 20793 bp, 18 predicted proteins | sample AD_JPNMR1_MetaG_FD_184424 | JGI IMG/M metagenome (GOLD analysis project Ga0209409, IMG submission 184424) | Active sludge microbial communities of municipal wastewater-treating anaerobic digesters from Japan - AD_JPNMR1_MetaG (SPAdes) (version 2) | ecosystem: Engineered > Bioreactor > Anaerobic...
GTGGAGTATGGCCATTAAACACATGGACACCAACATGTGGACCTCATGGATTATCAATAAGCAACCCATTCTTCCAAGAATTACAAGGCGGGTCAGCATATCCATCAAGCATGAAGGTTGGTTCATACACATATAGTATAAAGAGTTTTGTTGATGAGTTAGTGTGTGCACCTGCAATGCCAACAACATGTTATATATACTATTACCATACATCTGACATGGTTAGACAAAATGGTTCAAAGACATATTATAGTGCACCTTACGGACATATGGGGGTAAAAGAATATACAGCATCAGTACAATACAATATGGTAAAGAACCATACTTATTAAAATATTAAAAAATAAAAACTTTTACCATTTGGAAAGAAAGGCCTGGGGAGAAACTCCAGGCCTTTTTTATTTTGTCTTTTTAAAATAAAATTGTTTTTTTATCTTTTTAAGTTATACTTTTATATTAAAGTAATATTTAATATTCTTATATATTTAAAGGAATTTTATGGATTTTTCAAATAGTTTAATATGGCTTATTCTTGGTATTATATTTATAGCTATTGAAGCTATAATTCCTGGTTTTATTATTTTCTGGTTTGGAATAGGGGCTATTTTTACATCTTTTTTATTTTATTTATCAATTATAAAAACTCAAGAGACAGGTTGGCTAATATTTTTTTTATTATCATTAACTCTTCTTTCTTTATGGAACTTTTATTTTAAGAATTCAAATATAAAGTTTTTTAAAATACTTAGAAAAAAGACAAGTGATGATAGTTATGATCCTACATTAATTGGATTAAGAGGTGTTTGTATTAGTTCTATATCAGGAAATATACCTGGTAGGGTTAAACTATACCAGATATATCATGGAATAAAAGAGTGGGATGCAATATCTGAATCTAATGAATTTATAGATAAAGGTGAAGAAATAGAGGTTGTAAGTTTAAAAGGTATAAAACTTATTGTTAAAAAAGTTACTAAATAATATTTTTATATAGGGAGGATTATATGGAAACATGGTTAATTATTGCCATAGGTTTGTTTGTTTTTATTCTTATTAGTAAAGGTGTAAGAATAGTACCACAGGCTGAAAACTGGATTGTTGAAAGATTTGGTAAGTATGCTACAACACTTAAGGCAGGGCTTAATATTATTAATCCTATATTTTCAAGAGTTGTAGCAAAGATAGATATAAGAGAAAAGCTTCTTGACCTTCCAAAACAGGGAATAATTACTTCTGATAATGCTAATGTTGAAGTAGATGGAATAGTTTATTATAAAGTTCTTGACCCCTATAAGGCATATTATGGGATATCTTCTTTAGAGTTTGCTATAGCTAATCTTGCACAAACAACAATAAGATCAATAATGGGAAAGCTTAGTCTTGATGAATCTCTATCTTCAAGAGACAGGATTAATGAGGAACTACTTAAAATACTTGATGAGGCAACAGATTCGTGGGGGACAAAAATAACAAGGGTAGAAATAAAAGACATAAAACCACCAAAAGACTTAACTGATGCAATGGCACTACAGATGAAGGCAGAAAGAGAGAGAAGAGCAAGGATACTTGAAGCTGAAGCAAAAAAACAGGCAATGGAAACAGAGGCTGAAGGGTATAAAAGGGCACAGATACTTGAATCAGAGGCAAGGAAAGAATCTGCTATAAGGGATGCTGAGGCAAGGGAAAGACTTGCACAGGCAGAGGCTAATGCTCTTAAGATGGTGGCAGAGGTATTAAAGGTTGACCCATCTACATATCTTTTAGGTCAAAAGTATGTTGAGGGACTTATTAAGTTATCATCATCACCAAACTCCAAGTTTATACTTATTCCATCAGATATAATGAACTCAATTAAAAATATATTGAAGTCATCATAAAATTTGGATTGATGATAAATTTGTAAGAAATGGTTAAAAATTACTTTTTAATTTTTTTAAAAGACATATTTTAATATTATTTATTAGATAAAAACTTTAATTTTATATTTAAAACCTTAAAACATATATATGTTTTAAGGTTTTTTTATTTTTTTATAGTAGTTTTATGTTTTTAAATATTAAATCAGCAAGATTATCTATCTGTACTTTTATTTTAGGGTTTATTGATTTAACATCCTTACCTAATTCAAAATATAATTCAATAACATAAATTTTTTTGTTTTTTCTAAGAAAATACAAGAATGCTCTATTTATAATATATTGTGTATCTAGGTATTCAAAACCTATTATTAGTCCTTCATTAGCATTAAGAGTAGTTTTTTCTTCATCAGTTATCCATTTATGTTTTATACCAATCTCTTTATTTTTAGTTAGTTCTCTTATTAATGTATCTTTATATTGTTTTGATTCTTTAAGGAAATCCTCCTCTTTTTTAATTTCTATTATTGATAATGATATGTGATCAAAGTATCCAGGTTTTTTTATTATTGATATATCTTTTGTTACTTTTGTACCTATTTTTTTTATATTTTTTGTTATTTGCCAACCTTTTGGATACTTTAAAGATATACCAAACTCTTTATCTTCATAATTTTCTAATTCTATATCTGATATTTTTATTTGTAATTCCTTCTCTTTTTGTGCCAAAGCAATTATTGGGGCAATGAATAATAACATTATAATAACTTTTCTTTTCATTAAAATTTCCTCCTATTTAAAGAATTAATAAATATATATAATATTTTTCGGTTTTTTATCAATAGAAAAATAATTTTATTATTATTTTTTTAAAAGTTTGTTACATAGTTTTTTATTTTTGCATACTTACTTAAGTCTTTATTTGAAGACAAAATATCTATTTTATAAAGTTTAAGGAGCTTATTAAAGTATGGACTTTTTATTATTTTTTCCTTTTTATCATAATTTATTTTATCAATTATTGCTGGTATCATATGGTTTTCAACAAGAAAAACTGCTTCTTTTATTATATCATCATTATAGTTCATTCTTGTTAATATGTTTTTTACAATATTTGCACCTATTATTCCATGATTACTGAATTTTCTGTTCTCTTCTTTAAATGAGAATGGTTTCCCAATATCATGAAGTAGTGTGGCCCATGCAAAAGCATAATCTGTTGTTTTTATGTAAGATGCTGTCTCAATAAGGTGATCAAAACCATCTCCTTCTGGGTGGTAATCTTTGTCATGATCTACTTTTTTAAGTTCTTCTATTTCTGGTATGAAATATTTAAGTATATTATATTCATCCATTATTATTATACCTTTATCAACTATACCTCTTCTAAACATCTCTTCCATTACTAGTCTGAATATAAAAATTGATGGATTGTTGTTATCCACAATGAAACTATTATCTATTTCCAACCCAGTGATTGTTTTAACAAGCATTATCTCAATAAGAGAGTTTATGTTAACCTCTTTTTTTATAGCCTGTATTTTAAATAGTGTGTTATATATGTCAAATGGATCAAGGAAATTGTATTTATTTGTATTAAAAAAACCTTCAATATTAAAAGAAAAGTTTTTTAACCATAATTCTTTCATTTTGTTTTTATTACTAATATTATCAGAATAGAGTATATATGTTTTTTTATCATCTTCAATAAAATAGAAAAAATTTTCAAACTTCGCATTATATTCTTTTGCTATTTTTTCTATTGGTTTTTCAGTAAATATATGGTAATAAGATATGTTAAAACCTTTATACTCTAAAAAACTGGATATACCTGTTTTGTAAGATAAATAATCTCTTATTATCAATTTTTATCCTTTTTATATTTTTATTTATTAAATCTAAATAAATTTTATGTTTTTATTGTTTTATTTTATAGATTTATATCCTACTAATTCAATAGGAAATAACTAAGAGGGGGTATTTTATGAAAAAACTTGGCTTTAATACTTTAGCACTTCATTATGGCCATACTATTGATCAGACTATGTCAAGAGCTGTACCATTATATAGGACTACATCTTATTTATTTAAGTCTGCAGAGCATGCTGAAAATCTTTTTAATCTGAAAGAAGAGGGATATATATATACAAGACTTGGTAACCCTACCCAGGATGTTTTGGAAAAAAGAATGGCAATTCTTGAAAATGGGAAAGCAGCTGTTGCAGTTTCATCAGGTACTTCTGCAATATATTATACAATTATTAACGTATGTAAAGAAGGAGATGAGATTGTTTCTTCAAGTAAACTTTATGGTGGGACTTACACAATGTTTAATGATATATTACCACATTTTGGAATAAAAGTTAATTTTGTTGATCCATTAGACCCAATTAATTTTGATAAGGCTATAACTAAAAATACAAAATTAATATTTACAGAGACGATAGGTAATCCTACTCTGGATGTTTCTGATATAGAACAGATAAGTAAAATAGCAAAAAAACATCATATACCATTGGTTGTTGATTCTACTTTTACTCCTCCCTCTATATTCAGACCATTAGAATATGGAGCAAATATTGTTGTTCATTCACTTACAAAATGGATTGGGGGGCATGGCACTGCTATTGGTGGTATAGTTGTAGATGGTGGTAATTTTGACTGGACAGACCCTAAGTTTAAACTTTTTACAGAACCTGAACCAAGTTATCATAATCTTGTGTTTTCAAAAGACCTTGGTGAAAACAATAATATAGCTTTTGCAATAAGATTAAGGTTTGTGCCGTTAAGAAACCTTGGAGCTGCTATTTCACCTGATAATGCCTGGATATTTTTACAGGGCTTGGAGACTTTATCGTTAAGAATGGAAAGACACTGTAAAAATGCTATAGAGGTTGCAAGGTTTTTATCAAGTCATCCTAAAGTTGAGTGGGTAAGGTATCCGGGAATAGAGACTGATCCTTGCTACAATGTTGCAAGAAAGTATTTTAATAATGGTTTTGGTGGAATGGTTGTTTTTGGTATAAAGGGTGGCAGGAGTAATGGTGGTAAGTTTATAGAGAATCTTAAAATATTTTCTCATCTTGCTAATGTTGGAGATGCTAAGTCTCTTGCAATACACCCTGCGACAACCACACACTCACAGCTTACTAGTGAACAACTTAAGTTTGCTGGTTTGTCTGAATCATTAATAAGGCTCTCAATTGGGATAGAGGATATAGATGATATTTTGTGGGATATAGAACAGTCACTTAATAATATTTAAACCCTGGATAAGTTTATTATTTAGATGTGGGCGATACTGGAATTGAACCAGTGACCTCTTGCGTGTCGAGCAAGCACTCTAGCCATCTGAGCTAATCGCCCATTTTTTATTAAAAAAACTTGACAAATTTTAATTTTTAAATTTATTTATTTCTTAACAAAAATTCAAAATAAAACTAAAGTTTTATTTTTTAAAGCTAACTTGACTTTAATTTGTGTTTTATAGAAATTTAAAACAAAATTCTAGAAAGGAGATTACTATGGGTAAAGATTATGTAGGTATAGTTGGGTATGGTTTATACATACCTAGTACATATATGACAAGTGAAGATATAGCTAAAGCTACTAATGGTGCATGGACTGCAGATGCTGTAGAAAAAAAATTGGGTTTTAAAAAGAAACCTATTCCAGGACCTGATGATGGTACACAGGAAATGGGTGTAAAGGCAGGCCTTGATGCACTTAATAGAACTGGAATAGACCCTAAAGATATTGATCTTATACTTTGTATAGGAGAAGAATGGAAAGAATACCCACTTACAACATCTGGTATATATATACAGGAGAAGATAGGTGCTAAAAATGCTTGGTCAATAGATATTCAACAAAGGTGTAATACTACTGTTGCAGCCATGAAGATGGCTAAAGATATGATTTATGCTGACCCTGAAATAAATACAGTAATGATAGTAGGGGGTTATAGGAATGGTGATTTTATAGACTATACAGACCCTGATGTATCATTTATGTATAACCTTGGTGCTGGTGGCGGGGCAATGATATTGCAAAGAAATTATAAAAAGAATGTTATACTTGGGACTCATATAATAACTGATGGTTCTATGGCAAGAGACGCAGGTGTATTGTATGGTGGAACTGTAAATCCAATAGAGAGCCTGCCGGATAATATTTTAGCTGAGTTGAGAAAAAAGGGAAATAAGTCACTAAAAGTTTTTAACCCGGAACATATGAAAAATAGACTTAATGAAGTTTCTATGCAAAACTGGTTTAAATGCATTGACAAAGCACTGGAAAAAAGTGGTATGACAAGAAAAGATCTTTCTTTCCTTAATGTGCTTCACTTTAAATATTCTATGTATAAGTATATGCTTGATGAATTGGGACTTACTGAAAATCAATCAGTTTATTTAAGTGAGTATGGACATATTGGACAGATTGATCAGTTTATATCTATTTATGAGGGTGAAAAACAGGGCAAGTTAAAAGATGGGGATGTTATGGCTATAATTGCAGCTGGTATAGGTTATGTATGGGGTGCATCTATAGTCAAATGGGGTCAGGTAAAGTAAAAAGTATATAAATAAATAGGAGGATAATAATGTCAATGACTGAGATAATAAAAGAAAAGTATAAAAAGAAATTGATATCTGTTGATGATGCTTTAAAACTTGTCAAGTCTGACACTGAAGTAATTACTGCTTTAGCTGCTGCTGAAGCTAAACTATTTTTAAGGGGTCTTGAAAAACTTAAAGGAAAAGTAAGAAATGTTAGTGTATATACATGTTTACCTATGGAAAATTATAAGTTTTTTACTGACCCTGAGATGGAGGGGACTTTTTATCATAATGGGTGGTTCTATACAGGTCCTATAAGAAATGCACCACCTTCTATTAATAGTTTTGTGCCAAACCATTTACATATGGCAGGTACTGATAGACTTCTTAATAGAAAACCACATATATTTGTTGGTACTGCAACTCCTCCTGATAAGTTTGGTTATATGTCTTTATCATTATCTGCAACCTATGAAGTTGATATGGTTGAAAATGCTGATATAGTTATTCTTGAAGTTAATGAAAAATATCCAAGGACATTTGGTGATGTAATAATACATATAGACCAGGTTCATCATATAATTGAGGCTGATTATGAACCACCACAACTTCCTATTGCACCTGTAAGTGAGGAGGATAAAAAGATAGCAGAAGCTATATTTGAACACCTGGAAGATGGAATTACACTACAACTTGGTATTGGTGGTATGCCTAATGCAGTAGGAAAAATGCTTCTTAAGTTAAAAGATATTGGTATCCATACTGAAATGCTAACAGAGGGAATGATGGAACTTTTTGAGGCAGGTGTTATAAATGGAAGGAGAAAGACTCTTTATCCAAATAAAATGGTCTGTACTTTTGCACTTGGAAGTAGAAAACTTTATGATTTTATACATGAAAACCCGGGTGTTGTTATAAATAGAGGTAGATGGGTAAATAATCCTTATGTGATAGCTCAGAATTATAAACAGATATCTATAAACAGTGCACTTGAAATTGACCTTACAGGCCAAGTATGTTCAGAGTCTATAGGCCCTGATCAATTTAGTGGTACTGGTGGACAGGCTGATACTGCTATAGGTGCTCAAATGTCCCAAGGTGGAAAGTCTTTCATATGTTTATATTCAACAGCTAATGTTAAAGACAAAGATGGTAATAGAAAAACAATATCCAAGGTTGTACCTATGTTAAAAGAGGGAGCAAAAGTTACTCTCCATAGGGCAAATGTTGATTATGTTGTAACAGAGTATGGATGTGTTAGAATTAAAGGACTTTCTGTTAGAGAAAGAGTAAAAAAACTTATATCAATTGCTCACCCTGACTTTAGAGATTATCTTACTGAAGAGGCAAAAAGATTAAGGTATATTTAAAATATTATTTTCTATGTAACTTTTTTAGAGAAAAATGAGGTTTAAAAAAGGAGGTTATATGCGGACTGTTTTGCTTATATTGATCTTTATTTTATCAATGTTATCTTGTTCAAAGAGTGAAGTTTATAATATAAAATTACCTTTTGTAACAATACTGAAGAGGGCTTCATTATATAATAAATACCCGGGTGGTTTTTTACAGATAGGGTTTATGATTGATAAAGAGGGTAAGGGACTTATTAATTCTGAGGATGATTTATCTAAAATAAAGTCAATTAAAGTCTCTAATAGTATAAAAGAGTATCATATAGAGAAAAAGAGTTTTGGTATGATAAATTCAAGTGAGTTTAATGGTTATATTAAAATAGGAAATTTAAAACAGTATATGTTTATAGTTTCAGACCTTAATTTTAATGAAGATAATGTTCCTAATGGTAATTATTTATTTTCAATTGAAACAGTAGATGGTAGAATCTATACTCAAAATGTTAATTTTACTCTTAATAAAAGCAAAAATGTATCTGGTTTTCCTGAGAATATAAAAGTTAATCAGAATACACTTGAGGTTTCATGGAAAGGGACAAAAAATCATGCAAGTTATAGATTGTATGTTTTTAAGGGTAAAAAAGGAATAGTAGAAGATTGGTCTTCTCTTGTTTTTGATACTTCATACATTATTTTACCAGATACCAGTATTGTATTACCAAGAGATAAGTTTTCAAAAGGAGATTATTATATTTATGTTGAAGCATATAACCCACCTTTTTTTAATTTACAGGATAAAGATGATCATATAGGATTGTTTACTATTGAATAAATTGATTGTATTATTGTTTTATTTGAATATGTAGCGATTTGGTTATAATTTTTTAAAATATAATGAAATATTTACCTTTTACTTATTGCAATCAAATTAAAGTTTAAAAAAACTGGTATTTAAGAGTTAAAAAAAAATATTTTTAATTAAATTTTAATTGCTATCTTAAATTATAAGAAGGTTTAAATTTGAATAAAGCTAAAAGTATTATAATTACTATTATAGATTTATCAAAAAAATTATACAAAATCTCTAATATTATCTACAATAAGTTTATTGCATTTCTATCATTTTTAAGATTGAATATAAAAGAAGTATCATTGATTTTTATAATTTTATGGTCATTAATAAGTGGTATATTTTTAGGTTATATGAACTATAGACTTATTTCAACAGAGGATGTCAATAAACTTGATGATTATTCTTTATATGAGATGCCAACAGTTGTTTATGACATAAAGGGGAGAAAAATAACAGAGTTTTATATATTAAAGAGAAGACTTATAAAGTTTGATGATATACCAAAGCCATTAATTGATACTCTCCTTATTGCTGAAGATAAGAACTTTCTAGAACACTTTGGTATTGACTTTTTTGGTATTTTAAGGGCATTTATAAAAAATATATTTGCGGGTGGCATAAGGCAGGGGGGCAGTACTGTAACTCAGCAGCTTGCTAAGCTTGCTTTTACTACAAGGGAGAGGAGCCTTGGTAGAAAAATAAGGGAATTGTGGCTTTCTCTTCAGATAGAAAAGAGATATACAAAAAAAGAGATCCTTGAAATGTATTTTAACAAAGTATATTATGGTAATAATTGTTATGGTATAGAATCAGCAGCAAAGTTTTATCTTGGTAAAACTACAAAAGAACTTAATTATGCTGATTCTGCATTTCTTGTATCTATTCCACCTGCTCCTTCATATTTTAACCCTCTTTCTTATCCTTTAAGAGTTAAAGAGAGACAAGAGTTTATAATTTCAAAACTTGTAAAAGATGGTATTATTTCTAAAGATGTTGCTAACGAACAGATGAATAATTTTTGGGTTGACTTTTCTGATAGACTTGCAAATAATCTATTTTATCAAGAAGATATTGGCAGTAAAGATATGGCCCCATATTTTTCTGAATATGTTAGAAGAATTCTTATAGAAAAACTTGAAGATAAAATATATACTGGAGGATTTAAGGTTTATACAACACTTGATCTTGATAAGCAGCTTTTGGCACAGGAAGCAATAGTAAATCAACTTAAGGAGCAAACTAAAATATACAGGGAAAATATAAAAAATATATATTCTGTTATAGATAATATTTCTAATATTTCTAATTACTACATATTAGATTCTTTGGGTTCATTTTTTGGTATAGAAAGCTTTTCTTTTTATAAGTCTTACCTTTCTAAAATAAGTAGAGAAACCCTTATTAAAGAATTAGGCGTTTTTATGGGATTACTTTCGTCTTTTAATTTAACTGATTCATATCTTGTATTTAAAAATATAATCAATAATGATGAAGATGATATACTAGTTTATAAGCCAGAGGGTGCACTTGTCTCTTTAGAGGTAAAAACAGGAAGAATAATTTCAATGGTTGGGGGTAGTGGTTTTACCCCTTTTAATCAGATTAATAGAGCTTATCAATCAAGAAGACAACCGGGTTCTGCATTTAAACCTTTTATTTATCTTACAGCATTAATGACAAATAAGTTTTCTCCAGCATCAACTATTAAAGATATACCTATAGCATATAGGACTGAAACTGGTGAGATATGGGCTCCATCAAATGTTGGTCGTTATTATCATGGTAGAATAACACTAAGAAATGCTTTAAGAAAGAGTGTTAATATAGTTTCTGTAAGACTTGTTGATAATATAGGAGTTGAACCAGTTATAGAATTAGCCTCAAAAATGATTGGAATACCTAAAGAAAGGTTTAGACAGGACTTTTCTTTAGGACTTGGTACAAGTGAGGTAACACCACTTGAACTTGCAAGGGGATATGGTGTAATTGCAAATATGGGGAAAGAGGTTTTTCCCCATGCTATAATAAAGGTACAAAATAAGTTTGGTAAAACTATTTTAGATTTTGAATCCGAAATATTTTCTAAAGAACCAGAACAGTTAGTTGATCCAAGGTATATATATATTATAACTGATATGATGAAAGATGTTATAACAAGAGGTACTGCAAGTGGAGCTGCTGCTCAGGAAGGATTTTCATATCCTTATACTGCAGCAAAAACAGGTACAAGTTCAAACCTTAAGGATGCATGGCTTGCTGGTTTTACGCCGGATATTGTTACTGTTGTTTGGGTTGGTTTTGATAAGGGTATAACACTAGGACCTGGTCAATTTGGTGGTAAGGTTGCAGGACCTATATGGATGAAGTTTATGAAAGAAGCAATAAAGTCTTATCCAGTTGTTCCTTTTTCATATCCAGGTGGGCTTAATAGGATTGCAATAGATCCTGATAGTGGAATGAGAATACCGGATAAGTGTCTAATAAATCAGAATGTAAATACAGATATAGGAATTATTGAAAATGAACAGAAAAATAATTATTTTTATGAAATATTTATACCTGGAACTGAACCTACTGAAGAACTTAAAAGTTGTAATCCAGAAGATGATATTGATGAAGAAACTATGAATAAAATAAAAATAAATTTTTAGTATTAAGAAATAATAAAGAGAGGCAGTTAATGAAAAGATTGTTTTTTATCTTTATCCTCTTAGTTCTAATTATTAATGCTATTTCTTCTTTTTCAATTCCAAAGTCTGTTAGTTTTAATGATGGTATTAAATTAGCAATCAAAAATAAAAGACCATTATTAGTTTTTGTATCATCTGATTATTGTAAATGGTGTAATACAATGAAGTCAGAGACTTTTTCAGATAAAGAGGTTATAAAAAAAATAGAATCCAATTTTATATTTGTTATTTTGAATATTGATAATAATTTCCAGAACTTTGAATACATGGGATCTAAATACTCACTACCTGATTTTATGGGATTTTTAGGAATAAGAGGCACACCAACTACTGTATTTTTTAATCAAAAGGGTGAATTGCTTACAGTCTTACCTGGTTTTATAAAGCCTGATATATATTCTAAAATACTGGATTATGTAAAGTTTTCATGTTACGAAAAAAATATATCTTTTAAAGACTTTTCAGAAGCACCAAAAAAATGCATAAACGGAAATTAATATTGTTATTTTTTATATTAATATCTATTGTTTTAATTTACATTGGTTTGAAAAATAAAGAGCATATAACTATTTTTATAAAAGCATCAAATCTATGTTATTCATGTATAGGCTTTTAATTTTATATTTAAAATATTTTTAATAAGATTATTTTATAAAATTAATTATTTAATTATCAATGTTTAATATTGTCTACTTTTTCTTAAGATTATTATATGTTTTTTATACAATACCTCTTTTTACTCTATCTACAAGTTCTATGACTTTTTTTTCTATTTTATCTCTTATTTCTCTAAAAAATTCTATTGGTTTTCCGACAGGATCATCAAGTCCCCAATCTTCTTGAAGTTTATTTGGAATAAATGGACATACTACACCACATCCCATTGTTATTAGTATGTCTATTTTATTTGGTATTTTATCTAGTGTTTTAGGGTATTGGTCTGATATATCTATTCCTTTTTCTTTCATAACTTCTATTGCGGTAGGGTTTACTGAAAAAGATGGTTCTGTTCCTGCACTATATATTTCAAGTATGTCAGAGCCATATTTTTTGGCAAAACCCTCGGCCATCTGGCTCCTACATGAGTTTCCTACACAGACAAATGCAACTGACTTTTTCATTTTTAAAGTTCCTTTTAATTTTGAAAATAAAATTTATAGTTTTTTTATTACAAATCTGTTAAGTTTTTTTTAAATTTTTATTTCAAAATTTCTAGATTTATTAAATTAGTGTTTTAATTATTATATTTTAATCGAATGGATAATTTAGAAATAAGTTGTTATATAATTTCTGAAAAAGAGTATAAAGACAATCATAAAATTTTCACAATATTTACTGAAAATCATGGGGTTATGGAAGTTATCTGCTATGGAGTTAGGTCTTATAAAAGTAGATTTAATAAACTTGGTGTTCTAATTAAAAGTTTAATAAAACTTAAAAAAAACAAGAAAGGCATATTTTTTATTGATGACTTTAGAATTATTGAAGATTATAGGTTATTAGACTATGCTCTACTTTGGGAAATTATATATTTTTTTAAGTTTTTAAAGGTACTTGAGTTTGAAACTGAAGAAGAAAACAGTTTTGTATATAACATGTTGTCAAAAATGATTGATCTCTGTAAACACAAAAATACTAATTTTTTTAGAGTTATTTCAACATCATTTATTTTAAAGACCCTTGTTTATTTAAAAATTATTTACTTTTCTGATAAATGTAGCCAATGTCATAAAAAAAGTAATAATTTTTTTTTGGGTGATGATGCTGAAATTTACTGTACTGATTGTAAAAGATATGATTTTATAAAAATTAGTGATAAAGATTACTCTAATTTTTATAAATTAATCTATTTAAAGTTTGAAGATATTAATATAGATAACAACGAAATTAATTATTTTTTAATAGATAAAATATTGAAAACTAAAATAAGGAAAAGTATATATGACTTCAGACCAGCAAAAAATCCTTTTAGTACTTAATCCAAAAGCAGGTAAGAGAAAAACTCTTAGAGATAAGGATAAACTTATAAAACTAATTAATTCTTATGGTTATAACTGTTTTACTTATATTACTAATGGAAAGAATGATTATCTTAATATAAGAAGAATAAAAGAAAATGAGCAAATAGCTAAAGTTATTGTCTGTGGTGGTGATGGCACTCTTAATATGGTTGTGACAAGTCTTTATGATTATGTTAGTGAACTTACTTTCATATTTTTACCTTATGGTAGTATAAACATATTTGCTAAGGAAAATAATTATCCAAAGGATCCTGTATATGCTCTTGAGATGATACTTAAGAACAGAAATGTAATTAATCTAAAACCGGGTGTTATTAATAACAAAAAAATATTTTTGTTAATGACGAGTGTTGGTTTTGATAGCCATCTTGTTTATAAAGTGCAGACATCAAAAAATAAATATATGTTTTTTAACTATATTTTTAGATTTTTTACTGAAATCTTTAGATATGATTTTAAAAGAAAATTCAGATTGATTCATGAAGATAGTACATATTATGGTAATTTTATAATAGTAAGTAATATTAAAAGATATGCGGGTTTTTTAAAATTAACACCTAATGCCTTGCTTTCAGATAATTATTTTGATATTTTAATATTAAATGCAGATTCTTTTTTTAAAGTTTTTATTTTTATATTAAAAACTATTTTTTCTTTTAATTCTAAAAATATTAAGAGACTTAAGTGTGATAAAGTTATAATAGAAGGTGAGTGTATATCTCAGGTAGATGGTGAGATTGCTGATGAATTGCCTTTAGTTATAAATAAGGGGGAGGAAATAAGATTTGAGGTACCTTAATTTTTATCTCTTTTTTTTTATTATACTATCCTCATGTTCTAAAGAAGTTATTGTTCTAAAGAATGTTGAGTTATATAATAATAAAGAAAAGATAGATGTTCTAAGAGGTTCTTTTGTTAAATTAAAAGATTGTGGTGAAAAGGAATGTATTATTGAAAATAAAGGATATATTGGCAAGATAGAGAAAAAATATATTCATTATTCTGATAATGTTTCTATAGTTACAGTTGTTTCAAACACTAAAGTATATAAAGAACCAAGTATTTCGTCTGATATTGTTTTAAATATTACAAAAGGTATTAGAGGTATACTATTAAAAGAAGATAAAATATGGGCATTTGTTGATTTTTATAATAGCAGAGGCTGGTTATTGAAAGAAGACCTTTATAATAATGATATGATAATATACCCTACTCTTGAAAGGGATGATATGGTTATTGAGTTTAAAGGTGATTGGTATATACCTTATATATCTGGGGAGAATGTTTATAGTATTGATAAAGCCTTTGATGAGGATAATTCAACATTTTCAATTTTAAGGAGTGGGCGAGATATTACTGTTTATATAAAAGACTTTTTGTTAATTTCAAATTATTTTTTATATTTTTCAGATTATAGTAATGATAAAATTAAAATACCGATTGCAAGCTCTATAAATATAAAATATCCTGTTAATGTTAAGTTGTCGCCTGGTTCAAGTGTAAAGTTTGATAAAAATATACTTATTTTTAATATTGAGTCTTCTAAACCATGGATAGTTTTAAATAATATTTCTATAAAAAGAGTTAAAGATGATAATCAGCAAAATTAAAAAATTTTTTTCTAAAATTTTTAAAATTAATAAAACAAAAAGGGTGGTATTACCAAAAGATTTTAATTCTTATGAAAGAATGTATAAATATATTGATACTGCATATGGTAAAATTGGTTATATAGAAGTTGGAGAAGGTGAAAATAATGTACTTTTTCTTCATGGCATGACTGAAGATTCATTAAACTGGTTTTATACTATAGAGTATATAAATATAAGGAGTAAAAATTTTAAATTGATAGCTATTGATTTGCCAGGTTTTGGTAAGTCATCTGTTATAGGAGATATAAGTATCCCTAATTATGCTCTTGCTGTAAAAGAGTTTTTAAGTTTAAAAAATATAGAAAAAACTACTATTGTTGGACATTCTTTAGGTGGGCAAGTTGCTGTAATATTTGCTAATTATTTTAAAGATATGGTTGATTCTATTATTCTTGTTGCGACTGCTGGAATGAAGAGGTTTGATTCAATTACAACAAGGCTTCTAAAGTCATTACCTATTCCTGGTGCTGTTCTGCATAGAATATCTTTAATTGACCTTTATAAGTTTATTTTATCAAATGATAGACTTTTAAATAGTAATGAGTATTTCAGGAAATTGCTTTATGAAATAGGCATGACTCAGAAAAATAAGCTTACTGATATTATAATAAACAGAAACTTCAAGTATTTTAAAGAACATGGGATAAACAGAGTAAATATTGTTAAAAAGTCTATAGAGGCTATGCTTGATGAAAGATACTATATAAATGATAAGTTTAAAGATCTTAAAATGCCTATATTTCTGATATGGGGTGAAAAAGATTATCTTGTACCCGAAAGATATGGTAGAGAAATATTAAATTTAATTAATCACGAATCTAAAGAACTGTTTATTCTTAAAAATACAGGGCATTATCCAATGATAGAAAGACCAAAGGATTTTACTGCAATAATTTTTAAGATTTTAACAAAAGTTTATAATATTTAATTTTAAATTTGAAAAATATTAAAAATATTTTATAATTATTTTTATAATTTTTATTAATTATTTTTTGGAAAAAATATATAAAAATATATGTATACTATAATAATTAAGAAAAAGGGAGAAAAATATAATGCTTATTGATCCTGTTTTTATATCACTTATTGTTATTGGTATTTTTTTAGTTTTGGTCTTTATAAGAAGAATGTTACACCTTGCTAGTATAGAAAAGGTTGAAAAACTTATTGATGCTAAGGATTATACAAAAGCTGTATCTCTTTTGAAAAATATTATTGCCAAAGATGATGAGAATTTACTTGCACATTATTATTTAGGGCTCTGTTATTTTAATATGGAAAATTATGAGTGGGCAATGCCAGAGTTTAAAAAGGTTGTAAGGAGTCCAAAGTTAGGACGTGAAGTTGATGAGATTGAGGTAAGGGAAAAGTTAGCAAAAATATACCTTAAGTATAATCAACTTGAAGAGGCTCAGAAAGAGTTTATGTTTATGACTCAGATCAATCCAAAGGACTATAGAAACTATTTTGAAATAGCAAGAATATTACATAAACAAGGGTATTTAGATTCTGCTTTCGGTTATTATAAAAAAACTATTGAAAGAAATCCAAAGATGAGCGAGGCATATTACTATATGGGAGTTATATCTTACGAAAAAAAGAATTATAATGATTGTTTAAGTTATATGAATGATGCTTTAAAATATGATCCTTCTTTATATAAAGCACATTTTTATCTTGGTATGGTATACTATATGAATAAACACTATGAAAAAGCTTTAAATGAGTTCACTTATAGTGAAAAGGATCCTGAGTTTAAAGAGAGGACTGTTCTACATAAAGGAAGGTCATATATGGAAATGGGTCAGTATGATAGAGCTATTTCTCTATTTGAGGGTTACCTTAAAAATGTTAGTGTTGAGAACTCTGCTACTCTTGCTATGAGATATCATCTTGCAAGTATTTATGAAACAAAAAGAAATATAATTTCAGCTATAGAACAGTGGGAAAAAATAGTCAGGATAAAACCCAATTATATGGATGTTCAAGAAAAGCTGTCAGAATATGAAGACTTGAGAATGGATGATAGACTTAAAGACTTTGTTGTAGCTTCTACAGAAAGTTTTCAGATAATATGTAGAAAAATAATAGATGTTTTAAATTATCAGATAATAAGAGAGGAACTTATAAGTGATGATAGAATGGAGTTTTTAGCGGTTGAATCTGGTTCAAAATGGAGAAATACAAGAAAAATCAGGATTTATGTTGTAATAATGAGAAAAAACTCAAAGGTTGAAGAAAGAGAGATAGCAGCTATAATGGATAATATGAAAACAAATAGTACTGTAAAAGCTATATGTCTTTCTGTTTCAGGTTTTACTGAAAGTGCAAGGAGGTACTCAGAGAGTAGACCTATTGACCTTATAGAGAAAGATAAACTTATTAAATTGCTTGAAAAAGCAGAAGAAAAACAAAAAGAAGAATTAAAAAATAAAGTAAAGGAAAACTCGTGAAAAATGAATTTTTATTTTCTGTTGAAGACTGGGAAATAAAACCTTTTTTTTTAAATGTTTATTTTAAATTAGAAGATTATTTCTCATTAGAAGATAAAATTGAACTTTTTTGGCGTATAGTAAATAAGGTGCTTATTGCTAAAGACATAGAGAAAGAAGTAAATATAAATGATTCGGATATAGAGAAAGAGGTTAATGAACTTTTAAAAATTGATGATATAAAAGATTCTCTAGATAAGGATTTTACTATTGATGATCTTAAATTATTTGTTAAGATAGATATATTGAACTCTGTTATGATTAACAATGTAAAAGAGTCTATTGCAAAGAGCATTAAAGATAATCCTAAGATTGTAGAAGATATATATGAAAAACAAGAAAATCTTTATTTAAAAAATGCTTATGAAATATATGAGGTTTGGGGCAATAAGTTACTGGATACATCAAAAATGTATAATATTGATGATTTTGAAAAGATGGGTTTTAATACAAGGGGGCTTGGTGTTTTTGCTGAAGATGAGATAAATATTTTATTTCCTGAGAATATAAAAATTGTTGGTTCTGAAGTAGGCTCATTGTTAGAGGTTGATATAAGGGGAGATGAAAAATTGTATTATTTTATATATCAAAAATACGATAAATATAAAAAGAAATATGAAGAAGTTAAAGAAGAGTTTGAAAACTTTGTTTTTAATTATCTTATGGAAGAAAGTCTAAGTAATATTTATGATAAACTGCAAGATAAGTATGATATAAAATATAATGAAGAATTAATAAAAGAGTTTTTAGAGGGGTAGATGCAAATAGTAAAAATTGCAGTTATTGATGAAAACGAAATTAATATGCTTTTTTTTAGAGAGCTTTTTTCCAGGTGGAATGTTGAGCTTAATGTTATACATGATGTTGAGAACTCTCTAATAAGGCTTAATATAATAAAACCAAAGCTTTTACTTGTCTCAACAGACCTTAATATTGATTATCTTAAAACATTAACATTTATAGTTAATAGAAATTATCCTATTATTCTTTATGGAGAAGCTAAACCGTCAGAGACTATAACTAAATTACCCAGGATTTTAGGATATATCGATAATAAGTTTAATGTGTCTTTATATTCTAAGTTAATTTCAAAAGTAGTTGGTTCAGAGTTTTTTGTAGAAACCAAGAATCAACATATTGAGTTAGTTATAAATGATAAAATAGCTGTTCTGGAAATTGGTGGTCATATATCATGGGAAAAAATGCATGAATTAAAGTATAAATTAATAGAACTTTTTAAAAATGATGTTATAGGTGGGCTATTAATTATTTTTCATGAGTTTGAGAATATTGAAAGTGTAAAAGATTCTATTTTACATTTTTTTGGATTTTTAGAGTATACAAAAATAGACCCATATGTTGTCAAATATCTTTCTATGAATAAGAATATTGATGAAATTATAAAAGAAGATGAGCTATTAAAGAAAATAGAAAAGGCAGAATCTTATGCGGATGCTTTTACAAAACTTCAAAGTCTTATACTTGATAAATCAAAATTGGGTATGGATATAGACTTTTTAAGACCTGAATCTAAACTTCTGGAAGATGTTTATGATGAATATGGAAATCTTATAAAAAAGGCTGGTGAAGTATTTTCCAAAGATGATATTAAAAATATTAAAAGTAGGGGTATATCAAGAATATATCATGCAAGAGACCTTTCTGCCCTCGGTGTTTCTTTAAATAATATACAGTCAATAAAAAATAGTATTGAAGATGTTATAATAAAACAGGTTGAATATTCAAATGACAGTGAAAATAAAAAAGTTGAAATGCATATGGGAGTTTCTAACAAACTTGTTCTTATAGTAGAGGATGATCCTGGTGTCCAAAAATTACTTTCTGTTGTGTTTGATAAGATTAAAATAAAATACAAAATAGCTTCAAATGGTGATGATGGCCTTAAAATGGCTATATCTTACAACCCTGACCTTATATTACTTGATCTTATGCTACCTGGATTAAATGGTGTACAGTTTATTAAAAAATATAATGAGATTAGAAAAAAGGGTAGGGCTAGTATTGTAGTAATTTCTGGTGTTAACCGGCCTGATGTTATAAAAACATTATTGCAGATGGGTGTAAAGGACTATCTTCTCAAACCACTTGATATAAATGTTCTTATGTCAAGAATATCAAAAATATTTAATGTTAATGGTTGATTTTTTCTAAAATTTTCTTAATAAAATTTTATTATAAAAAATTTTTTTAATTATTTTTCTTAATTTATTTTTATTATAATTCAAAAATAAGTTTTGCAAAATATTTATATTTTTTGAACCTTAAAAAATAGGACTTAAAAATAAGAATCAATAAATTTGTAAGACTAAGGTTGAAAGTTCTTAGTATAGTTTAAATAGAGTTGATATAAATAAAAAGAAATATAAAGAGGTTAACATGACCAAAGAGCAAAAGTTTTATAAAGCATTACAGGATGTATTTATAGGAGCGAAGATAGAGGGGCAAGGTGGATTTATTAATTTAATGAAAATAAAATCAAATTATTACAAGAAAATAGAAAATTATCTTAAAGACGATATAGAAAAAGCATTAAAAAAATATCCCTCTTTTAGGGAAGAGCTTTTTGACAAACTTTATTCGTTTTTTAGTCGGTATTTTACTGAAAGTGGCTCAATATATTTTAATTCAACACCGTTTCATAATAATGTATATGAAAAGGTCTATACAAATGATAAAGATGTTGTTCTTTTCTGGAAGACTCAGATGCTTTATTATGTAAAAACAGATAGGATTTTTAGAAGCATACCAATAGAATTTGATAACTTAAAATTTTATTTTGATGCATCTACAATAGAAAATAAAAAAGCAAATGAAAAAAGAAGTTTAATTTATGAACTTAAAGAAGTAAAAGAAGATAAAACAATAGTTTTAAATGTGATTTATTCTGAAAGAGGGACAAAAACAAGAGAAGAGGAGATACTGAAAGAAATAAAGAAAAAACATATTGAGATTACTGAAGAACAATTGGAGAGGGCATTTAGGATATTTGAGAAACAAAGTGAAGTAGATTTTTTTATAAATAAAAATGCAAAAGAGTTTTTACAGGAACAGTTTAAGCTCTGGAGTTATCAATATTTTTGGGATGGGGCAAGTGAATGGAGTGATAAAAGAGTAAATGAATTGCAGATATTAAAAGATATTGCTTTCAAGATTATTGATTTTGTAAGTCAGTTTGAAGATGAACTTGTAAAGATATGGAACAAGCCGAAGTTTGTGAAAAATTCAAACTATGTGATAACTTTGGATAGAATAAAAGACGAGAAGTTAATAGAGAAAATCTTAAAACATGAAAAT
>Ga0209409_1001411_pt1 | contig 20715 bp, 19 predicted proteins | sample AD_JPNMR1_MetaG_FD_184424 | JGI IMG/M metagenome (GOLD analysis project Ga0209409, IMG submission 184424) | Active sludge microbial communities of municipal wastewater-treating anaerobic digesters from Japan - AD_JPNMR1_MetaG (SPAdes) (version 2) | ecosystem: Engineered > Bioreactor > Anaerobic...
AATTAGAGCAAATGGTTACCAGAGAATTAGCTGACCTTGGGATGCAGGGAACAGTGTTCAGAGTATCAATAAAGCGTGAAATAAGCCCTGATGGGGAGATAGAAGCCAATAATAAAAAATATATTTTATACCCTCATGGCCTTGACAGAGTTGAGTTTTTGCTTTCAGCAAACGAAGGCGAGGAATTGCGGCAGTTGCGAAAAGTGGCAAGCGGTGGTGAGATGTCGCGCATCATGCTTGCACTTAAAAAATGTATCCTTGATGCAGATATTGTTGATTCGCTGGTATTTGATGAAGTTGATGCGGGCATTGGTGGTAAAACAGCAGAAGTGGTTGGTAAAAAATTAAAAGCACTGGCAAAGCAGCGACAGGTGCTGGTTATTACGCATCTTCCTCAGATTGCAGCAATGTCCGATAATCATTATATGGTGCAAAAAAAATCCGTTAATGCCCGTACCACGACTCTTGTTGAGAAACTATCGCCAGACGAAAAAGTAAACGAAGTGGCACGCATGCTGGCAGGCGAGGTTGTTACCGACCTCAGTGTAAAGCATGCAAAAGAATTAATTGAACTGGCTTCAAAGCAATAATATGAAAAGCGATAGTTCTATTAACCTTTCTGATTTCATGACGTTTCTTCTTTATGATATAATTAATGCCACACCATTGTTTTCCCATATAGACATGAATCATGTTCTTGTATGCAGTGCCTATAATAAAAAGGTCACTGGGGGTGGAATTTTTGCAAAGGTAGTACCCATGCGCTTTGAAAATGGAGTGCCGGTAAAAAAGTTTAAAGGCCACTGGTATGCGTTCCCAAAGATTATGAATAACGGGTTTGAGATTTTGTATATTGTGTATTTTTATATCCCGCGGTATTTTGACCTTCCAGCTTATGAAAAACTCAATGTGGCATTTCACGAACTGTATCACATCAGTCCAAAGTTTAACGGTGATGTACGAAGAATGGGCAGGTATAAATTTTCACATGGCTATTCAAAAGAACACTTTAATAACCAGTTTAAAGATGAACTATCGCATTATTATAATAGAATTAAAAATACTCCCCTCAATGCAATCCTTGAGATGAACTTTGCACAAATTTCAGAGCATTTTGAAACAGTGTATACCCGGAATATGAAGGTGCCGCGCCCAAAAAAAATTAAGTATAATTAGAAGCGATAGTCACCGCGAATGGTTCCCTGGTAATCAGAAACATCTACTCTGCTGATTGATCCGTAGAAGCGAATGCCGTAGGGATTTGTTTTAAGAGCATTAATAAATGAATCAACCAATGAATTTTCGTTTGTATCCAGGAGGACTTCAACGGTACCGTCGTACAAGTTGGTTGCACTTCCATGAAGTCCTAAACGCTTGGCGGTTTCACTGCAATAGTAACGGCAAAACACACCCTGCACAACACCATGAAGAATAAGTCGCTTTGCCATTGTGAAATTCTCCAAAAATAAGATAATTGATATAGAGGAGCATCGCAAAGAGCCCCTGCATTGATAACTATTCGATGTTATGTAAAAGAAATCTCAGAAATTTTCATAAATAATGGTTGTTGCTGTGATGATATAATATAACTTCCGTTTAATGATTCATCCTGCTGGGGATAATTGGTATTGTAGTGAAGTCCCCGGCTTTCTTTGCGAAGCATTGCACTCTGGACTATCAGTTTTGCGGTGGTTACCAAATTGCGCAATTCAACCAATCGTGAAGTTATGGTGCTTCTTCTGTAGTAATCCTGTATTTCTTCTTCAAGCAGGGTTATACGCCGTGCAGCCCTTTCTAATCTGCGATTTGAGCGTACAATACCAACATAATCCCACATAACACGTTTTACATCTTCAATGTTATGCTGAATCAAAATCCATTCCTCTAAATCAAATGTTCCTTTTTTATCCCATTGTGGAAACTGGGGTAAAGCATCTTTATTGTCAGGTGCAAAGATTTCTTTTATATGGCAGAATGCCCTGTGGGAAAATACAATCCCCTCAAGAAGAGAATTGCTGGCAAGCCTGTTGGCACCGTGGACGCCGGTGCATGCGGATTCACCTGACACATATAGATTGCTGATAGATGTTCTTCCGTTTAAATCGGATACAATTCCTCCGCACAGATAGTGCGCAGCCGGTACCACCGGAATGGGTTCTTTGCTTATATCAATACCTGCTTCCAGGCAGTAATGATAAATAGTTGGGAAACGGGATTCAAGAAAATCCCTATCTTTAAAAGATATATCAAGATATACACATTGATCTCCAAGGCGCTTTAATTCCATGTCAATAGCTCTGGCAACGATATCCCGTGGTGCCAGCTCTTTTAAAGGGTGAACCTTTTCCATAAAACGTTCACCACGGCTATTAAGCAGGATAGCTCCCTCACCACGCACTGCCTCACTGATAAGGAATGCCCGTTCTTTGTGCCCTGGCTCATATAAAGATGTTGGATGAAATTGAATAAATTCCATGTCGGCTATGAGTGCACCTGCACGGTATGCCATTGCAATGCCATCGCCCGTAGCAATGGCAGGGTTGGTGGTATGAAGGTACACCTGACCAATGCCACCAGTAGCAAGCAATGTGTAAGGAGAAGTAAAAAGGTGAACTACTCCGGTTGTGTTATCAAGTATGTATGCACCATAGCACCGGATATTGTTATAAGAATTTATTTGTTTACCTGTTAATTTTAGCTGATGCTGGGTAAGCAGGTCTACTGCTGTATGGTTTTCAAACACCCGTATATTTTTTCTACGAGCAATTTCATCAAGCAATGCTCGTTCAACTTCCTGGCCTGTAAGGTCTTTTGCATGGACAATCCTGTTGTATGAATGTCCTCCCTCTCTGCCCAAATCAAGAGATACTGATCCATTTGGGTTTTTCCTGGTACTGAAATGCGCTCCCCAGTTTATAAGTTCCTGAACACGTTGTGGGCCGCTTTCAGCCAGTATCCGTACTGCTGTTTCATTGCAAAGACCTGCTCCTGCAGTTAATGTATCTTTGATGTGCGATTCAATTGAATCGTGTGGGTCAAAAACTGAAGCAATACCACCCTGCGCATAATTTGTATTTGAGTCAAAGTCTTTCTTTTTAGTTACAATATGGACAGTACCCAGGTCAGAAGCTTTTATTGCAAATGTTAATCCTGCAATGCCACTGCCAATCACTAAAAAATCTGATGTAAAAACTTCTATACTCATTACAAGGTCAATTATTGTGTGTTGAGTAAATTGGAAAAGTTTTGTGCAATATTGTCAATACAATTTGATAATGCCACTTTTTTCAATGACGCAATAAAATGGTATGTATGTATAACCAGTCCCGGATGATTTGGTTTGCCTCGGTGAGGTACAGGAGTTAAAAAGGGTGCATCGGTTTCCAGTAGCATTCTGTCAAGTGGGACATACTGTGCTGCATCCTGAAGATTTGTTGCGGTTTTGTATGTTACATTTCCTGCAAAAGAAATATAGAAACCCAGGTTAATGAATTTCTTAGCATCGTTAAAATCACCAGAAAAGCAGTGGATAATGCCTTTGAGGGGAGTTTGCTCTTTTAAAATTGCATAGGTATCGTCCATTGCATCGCGCGAATGTACAATAACAGGCAGGTTATACTTTTTAGCTAACTGTATTTGAGTATAGAACGATTCCTGTTGCATGGCTTTCGGCTGACGCATACGGTAATAGTCAAGGCCTGTTTCACCAATACCAAAAATCTTTTCAGGAATTGTCTTTATATACTGTTCGATAGTTACTGTGAATTGGTTTAATGTTGAACTATCAGCAAGTGATGATGGATGGATTCCTAACGCAAGGTAAATATTTTTATACCTGCTGACAAAATCAACACCCCACTTTAGCCCTTCATAATCGATAACTACATGCACTGCAGAGGTTACCTGATTTTCATCCATTAGTGAAACTATAGCATCTGCTGTTGTGTTGTGGTCATCAGCACACAGATCAAAGTGTGCATGCGAGTCAATATACATACTATACCTCAAATACATAATTTGAGGTATATCCTAAAACTACTATTCATTGATGCAATATCTTTTTTAGTTACATGTATATTGCCTGTGCGTATTTTTTAACAGTATCGCAAATGAATGTTACATTCCCTTCCCTGTCGATAGAATATTTATGGTTAATTGAAGTACATATTTTGATTATTTTCAGGTAAGAAATGCTCTATTAAAGGAGATATCTTCTGTAGCAGCGGTAATACATTCCGTAACTTTACACTAAAAAGTATTTTCAGGAATTATTGCAGCTTGAATTTATTGTTTACAATTATCCATTGGTGAATAATGAGTAAAATATATACATGGTTGACAATTTTTATTAATACATGCATAGTTGACCTGTGAGGTTAATGGCATTTTTTCACGTATTCACAGTAAGCTTGTCAGGTGTACTGAGCTAAGCGAAGAATGCATCAAGATGTGATCGTCGAGTGGTTGCCCAGGCAATCGTATCAAGATGTGGTTGTCGAGTGATTGCACACACAATTGTATCAAGACGTGCTTGTCGAGTGATTGCGCACACAATTGTATCAAGATGTGATTGTCGAGTAATTGCGCAAAAAATTATGTCGAGACGTGGTCGTCGAGTGATTGCGCAAGCAATCGTATCAAGATGTGATTGTCGAGTAATTGCGCACACAATTGTATCAAGACGTGATTGTCGAGTGATTGCACACACAATTGTATCAAGATGTGATTGTCGAGTAATTGCACAAAAAATTGTATCAAGATGTGATTGTCGAGTAATTGCACAAAAAATTGTGTCGAGACGTGGTCGTCGAGTGATTGCGCAAGCAATCGTATCGAGACGACCTCGCCGGGACTTCCAATGACGATGTATGGGATGTCATTCTGGCAACGACATAATCGGAGGAAGATTCTCAATTAAAATGAGAGATCCTTCGTCGTCCCCTATAAGGGGGGACTCCTCTGGATGACAAAATGAGATTGCCAGGCCCTCACTTCGTTGTAACTTGCAATAACGGTAGTTAAATGCTATTGCGAGCAAAGCGCTTGTCCTGGATGCTCCGGCAGGCTCAGCAACTGTTTATCGAAGGGAATCAGTTTCAGTTATGCAGTAATGGCTGTGTGTAAAACGACAAGATTCTTCGTCCCAATTTCATTGGGTCTCAGAATGAAATGAATGTGTAACAGTATTCTGAGCTGAATGCGAAAGATCCCTTTAACTGAGAAACGAGCAAAGCCCTTCGTTGTTAGTTGCAGTAATGATCGTAGAGTGGTCATTTTAACTTGTGTCAAAGGTTTATTTGTTATGACTTTTATAGTAAATTCTATCTGTTAAGGAGCACGTAATGAAACACATACATAAATACTTACCTGGTATTGTTAACACAAGCTGTATTGTTTTATTCTTTTTTACTATTGCAGTACTTACGCAATGTTCCAGTTACATAACAAAAGAAGAAAAACTGAAATTAAAAAATTATGAAGGTGAATATATTCTATTACAGGATGCGGTGCGCAATGATATTAAAATCATTAAAGGTGAACGAGTAAGAGTTAAGATTACCGCAACAGATGATTATATAAAAGTATATGCCATGCCTGCTAATGTTGATATAGTTAAAGGTGAATGGCTTTTAATTCTCTATTTGTTTCCGGATGATTTTGAAAAAGAAAAATTTGATGTAAAAGTTTTTGAGGACAGGCTTTACCAGGTGGCAAAGCCTGTCAAATAATCATTATACCGCAACAGTTGCTTCTTCCAGTTCCCTGACAGCAGTAATTGCAGCAATAGTACCATCAGATACTGCTGTTGTTATTTGCCTGTATGGTTTATACCGTATATCACCTGCTGCAAACACGTCAGGCAATGAGGTGTGCATGAATTCATCAGTAATAATATATCCATTGTTATTTTGCAAATCTTCATTAACCATATTTGGCTTCATGCCTGCAAATATGAATACACCATCACATGCAATGAATGATCTATTTCCAGTTTTAAGGTTTTCAACCTCCACTGTCATGCTGCCATCATCATTTTTAATGAATGCACGTGGTTCATGAGAAAACATGAAAGAAATCTTTTCGCTGGCAAATGCTTTTTCCTGTGCTTCCCTGTTTGCCTGCAGCCTGTCAAACTGATGAACGATAGTTATATGACGTGCAAATTTAGCAATGAACAGTGATTCCTCAATTGCGGAATTACCACCACCTATCACTACCACATGCTTGTCCTGGTAATATTTAGCATCACAGGTTGCACAGTATGATATGCCTTTCCCTTTATATTCATATTCGCCCGGGACATTGAGTTCTCTGTATGAACATCCTGAAGCTACAATAATCTTTTTAGCATGAATAGTCTCTATACCATCTACGATAATATATTTCTTTCTTAAATTTATGTCTGTAACATCAACAGCAACACGGAACTGGCAACCTGCTTCTTTTGCCTGTTCACTCATATAGTGCATAAGCATAAATCCTTCAACTGGTTTTGCAAAACCGGGGTAGTTTGAAACCATATGTGTTGTCTGGACCTGACCACCAGGAAGCTGAGTATCAACAATAATTGTGTTAAGTTTTGCCTGTGCAGTATAAATGCCAGCAGTTAATCCAGCGGGGCCTGCACCTAAGATAAGAATATCAGTGTATGTTGTTACAGGTTGTATGGCCGATAGTAACTGTGAATAACGCTCCTGTGGTAATAAAAGTTTAATAGTATCAAGAAGCTCAGAGCGTTTTATGCTGCCTGATAAGCGAGTGCCTATCTCCCTGTCATTTTGATAAAACAACACAGTGGGTGATGATGTTACACCTAATGATTCAGCTAAAGCGCGATTTTCCTGCCTGAATATCTTTATAAATGTTATGTCATCACCAAAGATTTCACTCAAAGGTTCAAATTTTGCAGCCAATGCTTCACAGGGTGGACATTCAGTAGAATAGAAATCAACGATAACATTGCCACCACGCAGAACTTCCTTTTCAAATTGTGATGCATCAATATACTTGATTTTTTCACTCATGATGTACTCCTTCAGTATTGATATACCTTGCCGCTTTCGGCAGTCTGGTTACATACTTTTTTGGTTATTACATGATTTTGCATGGTAATTCCCTATTTCTTTTTCAAAATATAATGATAAACCCATTGAAAGCAATGTATCAACTGGCCTGCAATCAGATTGCAGTATATTGCCGTGCTTATTTTTTGCAACGGCTGCACAACCACCGCCACACAGTAAACTCAAAGAACATTGTTGACATTGTGGTATGGATGTAACATCACGTTTTTCCCATTCTTCAATGACAGTAGTGTTCAATGACACTGTGGGGTAATATGTACCAACTTCTTCGCCTTTTTTGCCTACCATTGCAGTGCATGGATATATTTTCCCTGTATAATCAAATGCCCACTCAGTCTTGCATCCAGGGCATGCATCAAATAAAGGATTTGGCATAGCACCCTGTTCAAATAAAAATTTGCTTATTGAGAATGCAGGCTTATGGAATTGCAGAATGTGTGGATGCTGTATAATGAGTTCATATATTTTTTCATACAATGATGCTCTGTCATAAAGTTTTGCATTATCAGCCTGGCAATAGTGAAGTTCATAGTTACGTCCTATCTGAGTTTTAAACAATGGATTGTTGGTCCATCCTTTATCAATGGCAAACTGTGCTAAGTTTGGAAGGTCATTAATATTTTGGGCATCAACGACAACACGTAAGTTTATGGGTATGTTATGTTTCAGTGCAGTATCTATACCCGTAACTATCGCATCAAATGTTGGTGTTTTGGTTTTTGTAAATCTTCGTGCATTGTGAACATCTTCTGTACCATCAAGTGTTACCTGGATTTCACGGATAGTAGCTTTTTTTAAAATGTCAATATATGAACTCAGCGTGTATCCGTTGGTAACTATCGCCAAATGTAATGAATGCTGATTTGCTTTTTCAATAAAATAGGAAATTATTTTCCGTGCATGAGGTGAATCAAGCAGTGGCTCGCCGCCAAAGAGGGTAATGTACTTTGGTTTTGTGATATGTGTGGTTATATATGAAAAAAATGCATCAATGATTTCGGGTGTTACTGTACCTTTGTTGTCATACCCTGATTGATAACAGTATGAGCAGGCAAAATTGCAAGCATACCATGGAACAAAAAATATTTGCACCTCAGAGCTATCGTGCGTATCAAGAAAAGCTAAATACGCTTTGCGGTATAACATCTTCTCTTTCTGTTCATCAAGCATATACCCCTTCTGTTTCAATACGCTTGTGTCATAGGTGCCGTTAACAATTGCTTCCATCTCTTGCTGTGAAATGATGTCAGCCTGCATGCTCAGGGGATTCATGATGAAGTAATTGCTGGAATCATGTAATTTACGAATAATAGTGTACTGAGATAATTTCATTGGATATAACCTGCAAAAGTTTTTGCCACCTGCACGGTTAAACGTACAGGTGGTGTTTGATTTAGTCGTGGCAGCCTGCAACAATAGTAGAAATTTTTGCGCAGCACTGTGCAACGTTGGTACTGTTGTCTTTTGGTGCAACAAGTGATTTCATTTAACACCTCTTTAATTATGTGATACCATTTATTGTGGTTTTACTATTTTATAGGTAAAACTTGCTACATAAATTGCCCCTTTGGGATAGGGTTCACTTTCTTCCAGTATGACAATCTCAGGGAATCCCGCCTGTGCAATAATTGCTAAGTACTCGTCTTTAGGAATTGAACCTGCCCAGCACTCAGCAACTGCATCAGGATTATTTTTATATTCTAAAGGTACCTGCCCAATAGAATAAATATCACTTATAATGCATCTTCCACCTGGTTTTAAGATGCGGTATATTTCATTGAATACCTTTTGTTTGTTGTTTACATGGTTTATGGTGCAGTTAGAAATGATAACATCACAGCTGTTTTCAGGAAGTGGGAGTGTTTCAAGGTCTGATTGTATAAATGCAACATTGGTATATCCAAATTTGTCCGATAGTTCCCTGGATTTAGCTATCATGCCAGTGGATATATCAATTCCGTAAACATAACCATTGCTACCCACTGCATCAGCCATACGCAAAACATCGGTGCCACGTCCACTGCCTAAATCAACACATACTTCACCTGGTTGAGGATAAGCATGATTAATAGCTCCACCACAAGAAAGGCAACAGCTGGAATGGGCTAAATTGCTATACCGTACATTAATAGCTTCAATAATGTTTGATTTTGTGTTCATAGTTATAGTATTTGTTATTTTTATAATATTAAGTATTATATAAAATACTAAATTAATGTCAAATCGTCAATGAAAATTGCTGGATTTTGGAAATTTTTTAGTATATATTGCTCAAAGATGATTTTTGAATAAAATGTAAAGTAGTAAATAGTCCCACCTTAAAAGGCTATGTACTGTCTGCAAATAATTAATTATTCGTAGGAAATTTTAAAATATTCTATATTTTCCAGTAGTCGCCTGGCATTATCTTCAAGTTTTTCTGATAAGGATTGTATAGTAAAAGATTCTTCTGCAGTATGGGTGGCTACTTCATTAATAGAATTAATTGCTTTGGTCAGTTCATCAATTGTTATTTGCTGCTCATTGGAAGTATTGTATATCTCATTGGAAAGCTGTACTAACTTTTCAATTTTCCCCATAATGCTTTCATTTTGTGTGGTTAGTTCTTTTGTGAATTGATGGGTTATATTCAATACATTTTGCGTTGCAAGCATTTTATCACGAACTGATTCAAATAATGCAGCTGTTTCATTTATAAATTTTATTTCATTTTTAATTTTACTGGAGTACTGTTCTATGGTTGATTGAATACTCTTGACTAAAGATGCTGTCTGATCAGCCAATTTATTCACTTCATCTGCAACAACAGCAAACCCCCTTCCATGTTCCCCAGCACGTGCGGCTTCAATAGCTGCGTTGAGTGCCAGAAGGTTTATCTGATCTGCCACTTCATTAATTGTTGATATTGTTGATTCAACTGTTTCCAGGTATTGAGAAATGTCAGTTATAGCGCTTACTGACCTGTGTATTGTTTCCTTACCTTTTTCCACTCCATTGATGGCTTCATTAAAAGTTCCCGTTAATTCATTTACCTGATGTGTTAAGTTTGCCCCAGAAGAATTAATAACGGTTATTTCGGTATTTACCGTATTTGCCTGTTCAAGTTGTAATTTAATAGTATTTACTATCATTTCAAATGATGATGACATCTCTTCATATGCCGAGCTTGTTTCTTCAATAATAGCAGTGAGGTCGCGCGATGCTTCTGAAAACTTTGTTGAAGAAACTTTCATATTATTGCTTGTTGCTTTAAGTTCTAAAGAACTTGAGCGAATAAGCTCAACCATTCGTCTAAGATTTTCTTTCATATTATAAACGGCTATATTAATTTCCGCCAGTTCATCAGAAACGGCTATCTTTTTTGTATATGCAGCTAACTGCCCTTTCCCAACAGCAAACAGAAATTCTTTAATAATGTTGGTCTTCATAATAAGTGTTTTTGCTAACAATTTTGCAAGAAATAAAGAAAATAGTAATCCTATGCTTCCAAAGATGAAAAGTTTCCACCATGAAGAAGAAAGATGTATAGCTCCTTGATCCAGTATGGTAGCTATAAATGCTATCATTATAAAGAATGGAGTAAGGACAATAATGGTAATTGATATCATTAGTTTTTTTGTAATACCCATTGTGTTTTTGAATGTAAAATTTTCCGGGATTTTTGGAAATATACCCGTATTATAAATTTCCTGGATAAATATTTCAGTAAGGAGGAAATACAATACAGTTCCTGACGGAGCACATATTAATATACTCATCCAGCTTATAAAGACCTGTGTGGCTGAGAATTGTTGTGACAGTGTTATGGGAACGGTAAACATCGATAATCCAAAAACCCATCTGAAAAAAGCGCCAATGCTGTGCAAATAGGGTAGTGATAGAAATCTTTTAAATGCCAATTCATATGATTCTTCTGGTATGGCTTCATTTTTTACTACTGCATTAAAATACTTCTGTACTGGCTTTGTCACAATAATGTTGTTTATTTGAGTAGTAATGAATGAAATTGGAAATGCAAAAGCAATACATATAATAAAGAATATAAGTTGATTGTATGTAAAAGTAATATTTATTGATAAAAAAAGTAATAGTATGGGAACTATAATAAAGTAGCTTATTCCTTCAGTGCGGAGGATAAATTGCAATGTAAAATTTTTAATTTTTGAATTATATGAATGGAGTTCAACCTTCATACATAATCCTCATAAAGTACTTATAACAGTGCCATGAATAATTCACGGCACTGTTTTTTACATTATCCTTTTTTTATTTTTTTCCTGTCAAGCGGTATTCCTTCCCATGCTGCTTCTAAAACCATGATGTAATCATTATAATCCAAGTCTTCGGGATTATAAAATTGTGCGGGGTCGCTCATTGCTGTTCTGGCAATATCAGGTAATTTTTCTTTGGGTATCATCTGCTTGCCAGTTCTGTCATATACCTCTTTCAGAAAGCGTGGGTGTTTGCCATCAGTGGCATCGTGCAGATCCTGAATAAGTTTTCGTATATATTCTACAGTTTTAAGGGGTCGTTCTTTCTTTGGTGTTTTGTTGTATACTTCCTCACCAGCAAGTGGATAGAGTAACTCGCCAATGTACTGTGAACGTTTGTGCATGTTGTACTCCAATCCATACGGCAGGAGTATATTCATGCATACACCATGCGGTACACCACACACGCCACCAATAGCATGCCCAATATTGTGGACAAGGCCAACCATTGAGTTGGAAAATGCCATGCCAGCTAAGTTTGAAGCCAGTGCCAGTGCTAACCTGCCATCAAGATCAGAAGGTTTTTTAACCACATTGACTAAATTCTGTGCAATAAGCTGTATTGCTGCAAGCGCTGTTGTGTCGCTTAATGGATTTTTTGCCAGGCAGAAGTATGCTTCCACTGCATGGGTAAGGGCATCCATTCCAGTGAAAGCTGTTATGGTTGGTGGCAACGTTTTGGTCATGCGGGAATCAATAATTGCGATGTCAGGCAGAAGAAAAAGAGATCCAAAAGCCATTTTGATGTTCTTTTCATGGTTGGCAATGACAGCAACTGAAGTCACTTCGGAACCTGTACCTGCTGTAGTTGGGATTGCTACAAATGGGCGGAGTTTGCGTTTAACATTGCCATAACCTACAAATTGCATTAAATCAGCTGCATTTTCAGATACAAGAATATTTGCCCCTTTAGCAGTATCCAGAACAGAGCCACCACCTACGGCAATAATTGAATCACATTTTTTTGCCCTATAAATTTTTGCCACTTCATTGACTACTTTTACATCTGAGTCTGCCGGAACACTGTCAAAGAGTGCAGCGGCTTTTAGCTTTGATTTTTGCATTGCTGCCTGGACAATTTTTATGAGTCCGGCCTGCTCAACACCTTTATCAGTAATAATCATTGGTCTTTGTGCATTGATTGCTTTCAAGCTCTGGGGTATTTGCTCCAGGGCCTTGTGACCAACTATTGTTTTAACACTGTTACAAAATTCATAATATGCTGGTAATTGCATGATTGCACCTCGTTTCATTTATTTAGAATGTAAATGCACGAACATAGATAAGTATTCTGCCAAAATGTTTTCTTAAGGGGTTCATCTGTGACCATTTGGGGTATCGTTTAACTGCAAGCTTTGCAATAATTTTTGGCAGTAAATAAACTTCTACTATATTCAGAATCCTCACCAGTGCACAGGCATCAGGCAAATCCCCATCTACAACCAGCCTGTTGCGAGCAGTTGAGATAGCAGTTCCTTCCTGGAATGTAAAAAGAAGCATTGCAGCCTCAACACTTTTTATGGTCATGGTTAATGTGGGTTTGTAGCCTTTATCTTTCCAGCCCAGGTATTTTACCTTGCCATCTTTAGTTTTGCCAACATACATTGCAGGTCCATTTGGCCATATCCACATCTTCAATAAAAAATTATCTTTTAGTTTTGCAAATTCTTCTTTTACTTCCCTGTCAACTTTTGCTGCAGCCTGAATGGCTCGGCCAACCACCCACAGCATAACAGCAATATATATTCGTTTAATGAATTTCTTCTTTGGCTTAATTTCAGGATATTGTAATGCGTTCATAATGTAACTCCTTTTTAAAAATTTATTTGCCTTCAAAGGATTTTTCTAACAGTGCCATATATTCATTTTCCTTGTGCTGTTTGTTCTTTGCAGCAGCTAATCTGGCATATTCTTTCAGTTTGTAATGGGGAATATGTAATCCCTTCAATGTTGACGGAACATAGTTACATGTTGCATCAATACACTTTGTGAGATAGTCATAGGCGGCTTTCTGGCGGTCCTTTTCGGGAGTCTTTGCATATGTATCAATGCCTGCAAGAGCTAACAATAGTTCAGGGCGTATACCACCTTTAGCATGCAGTTTGGCAGCTAAACTGTATCTGAGCAGAATTCCCATCACAATGCCAGGCTGAAGATTGGTATCAAGAGCTATCGCCTGCGCTAATGTATGAACTATTCCCTGTGGTGCATTTGAAAATGCAGTGTCAGCACAGGCTGCCGCATTAACTATGGCAACACTGCCATCTTTGTAACAGGGCTTTTTAATTGTTTTTGGAAAGTATTGATAAATAAATGAAAGTGCTGTATGTGCATATGCATCATTGATAGGATTGGGTGCAACAATGCCACACGCCTCAATTGCATGTGCCAGTGATGTGAGTGCACAGTTTGCTATTTCTTGTGAAGTTGCATGGCGTGTGATGCGCGAGTCAATCACAATAACATCGGGATAGAGAAAGTCCGATTGTTTTTCAAAACGCTCATAATATGCAACAGCAGCCATTTCGCCACCTTCACAATCTGCGGTGGGTACGCAGATCAATGGCTTCAGTGGTGATGAAATAGTAAGGTCAGTACATTGCAAAATATCAGTTTTAAGGGAAACAACCATATTGACTGCTTTTGCAATATGTGCTATTCCACCTGACCCAAGAGCTATGATTGAATCACAACCCCGATCTCTGTACAGTTTCGATAACTCATTGATTATAGTTACACTGGGATAGTTAGGTGCATTGGTAAAAAGAGCACCTATTGTTATGTTACTATCGTATAAAGCTTTTGTTAATGTCTTAGCTAAACCTTTTTTTGCCCATCGGGCTGATGTTATTACAAGGGGCTTGCGGGCATTCAGTGATTCTAATTCAAATGGGATATGTTCCAGCGCTTTAAGCCCTGAACAGATTTTTGGATGACTTAAAAATGTAAAATTGTATGGAATCATGGTGTCACCTCATTATTTTTTTTCAATTTTTAATCGTTTTAATGTTCTGTCTTTAGGAATGCCATTCTCATCAAAGCCACGTGCTTTATAGTAACTATCTACCAGTTCTTCCAGTGGTACTGTACGCTGCTGTGGATCACAGTGCCTGCCTTCGGTTAAGAATCGTTGTGGAAGAGTATCATCTTTCCGTGAAATGCCTTCGCGGGTATTCATGTATCGCTCAAGAACATGTATCCTTCTTCCTGCTTTAATCCACTTGAACATACCCATTCGTTTGCCGGTAATCCCGGACCACATTTCTGGCCACAGGCTTACATCCATGAATTTTGTGGCAATTGGGTTAAGATAGGTTACCATTGGGTTAAGGAGAAACGTTGGAGTGTATTTTACCACAAAGGGTTCCAGTTCAACTGCAAAGGCAGTAAACTGGCATACATGCATGGAATTAATTGCGCAGGTAACATCTTCCAAAAATGCAATCATGGAACCTTTACCTTTAAGAGAGAAAGGATCATGCATATTCAGATATACTTCAACAGCAAAGCTTGCAGTAGAAAGATGGCACGCACCACGGTTAGCAACAGCATAGCTTAATGCCTGCCCCCACGCACCACGGGGATCGTAGGCTGCCATTTCAAGGCCTTTAACATGTATTGCAAAATCAGCACCACCATATTTTTGCGATAGTTTCCGGGTACCATTGGCTAAATCATTACCAAATCCTCTTCTATATGCAATATCAGTAATGGTTTTTGCTACATTATCAGGTGATCCAAATTTGAGGTCTGTTTTAATTAGTCCCTTTTCGGTAGCTTCCATTGCCCATGCTATAGTAACAGCAGTTGATATTGTATCAAGGCCATATTTTGTACACAATTCGTTAAATTCGCTGACAGCGACTGGATCAAAGATTTCTAAATTGGAACCAAACGTCCCAATAGTTTCATATTCAGGAACTTGACGTATTTCACCATTTATGTTGCCTTTGTGACCACACAAAATAGCACAGGGCTTGCACGTTGAAAATTTGGTATCAAAGCGTTCAGCCATTTCTTCACCGGAAATTTTGTGTGCTTCGCCGTGTGATCCACCGGTGAAATTGCGAACCGGCAATAACCCTCCTGCATTATTCAGGTTAACATTTGCATTGGTACCAAACTGTCGGTATGACACGGATGTAATGGGATTGCGATTGATAAATTTGAGGGTTTTTTTACGAGCTTTATCAAACTTTCTGGGATTTTTGGGTACAATCTTGAATTCATTTCCCTTAGCAACTATCGCTTTAACATTTTTTGAACCCAGTACTGCACCCATACCACAGCGTCCTAAAAATCTGTGACCGGAACAGATATTGGCATACAGTACCTTATTTTCACCTGCCTGTCCAATAACCAGTGCACCACTGCCTTCTTTTTCAAGGGCTTTTTGAACAGTCTGCGTGTCTTTGCCCCAGAATTTCTTAGCGTCCTTGAATTCAACTCCCTTTGAACTGATAACTAAATACACCGGTGATTTGGCTTTGCCCTTTATAATGAGCCCATCCCAACCGGAAGTTTTGAGTGCCATACCAAATGGCCCACCACAGGAGCCGGTTCCCATAAGCCCTGTCAATGGTGATTTGGTAACTGCTGCAAAACGTCCTGCACAGGGTGCTCCGGTACCTAAATACACACCGGTCATAACAATAAATTCATTTTCTTCTGATAAAGGATCAATCCCAGCCGGCACTCTGTCATAGAAAAGTTTTAAGCCCAATCCCTTACCACCTAAATAGAGTTCCAGGTCTTTTTCAGAGATAGGAATCTCACGGTGGGATTGTGTGGTTAAATCAACTTCAATGACTTTGTTACTTGTTCCAGTGATTTCCTGCATATAGTATCTCCTTAAAACGTTAATTTTTTTGATGTACTGATTGGCGTTAAAACAAAAACGATTAATTGTATTATTACAATAAAATTGTATATGAGTAATAATAGAATACTGTAAAATTATATGTCAATCACGATATTGCAAAGAATATAAAAAATAAGTACAATGTTATAAATTAAAACTTATGATTGACAAAAAAAATAAATTATTATTTTAAATGGGCAAACCATTAAAATAATTCCAAAACACATAAAATCTTTGGGAGGAAATTATGCATTTTGAAACGACTACCTGTATTTCTCTTCAGCATATTGAAATCCTTGAAGAATTTGCACATAAATTAGGCATTCCTCTTCGTACTATTATTGTTTATATGATTATGTATGCTGCTAAGAAAGAAAAAAAGCAATACAGAGCATTTAAACGCATAGCCTACCGCAAACGAAATGCTGATAATCCCTGGAAACGGGTACATCTGGTGTTGTACCAATCTGAGTATGAGTTTTTCCTGGATGTGAAGAAGCTGTGGAAAATGTCGTTAGCGCATGTTATTGAGTTTTGTGTGGATAATGTGCTGGTTGAATTTTTTGAATATTTCAAGGTACGATTGGCAAAGATGAATTCCGATAACTATCCTGAGAATTTACCAAGTTATTACGAAAACAGGTCATACACCTTTGATTTTTACTGTGAAAATGGTATCCATTGCCTAAAATTCTACTGGGGGCCACCGCCAGAAGCCTTGTATAAAGCTATATAAGCACAAAATTCATAAAATCAGGCGGAAATTTTTTTCTATATCATTGCATTATATGCAAATGATTATTAGCCATATTGAAGACGAAAAAACCGCTTTATGGTAAACTGTCTGGCATAAAGCGGTTTTATATGTTATCTTTTAATGTGTTATAATTTAACTATATCTTGTCTTCAACAAAATATCCTGCAGGTATGTGGTAATATTTAAACGGTTGTTGTAAGATGCGGCTTGCTTTAGAATCAGGATTTTCAAAGAAATCTTTTACTACTTCCATGAAATTCAGAGAAATACCGTAGTACATACTACGATAAGGATCTGCAGTGGTTTCATCCCATCGAACGTAGTTACGTGTAAAATAGCCAATATCCAGTTGTATATAACGCATGAAGTTTGGTATTTTTATCCCTAAGTTTTGCAGACCTGCTAACCTGAAATTAAAAACATATTTTGCTCCACTGTAATCACTGCTCATATGCAGTGGATTTTTACCCCAGCGGTCAAAATAACTTTCAGTGGGCCAGTATTGCCAGCTAAAACCAATGAGTGAGTCCAGTGTTGGGGAATATTCCAGAAGAATACCCAATCCTATTCCAAGCATATCCGCCACAACATCTTCATAGGAAAAACCATACTTGCCTGTAAATGCATCGCCCACTTCAATACCAACTCCAAGAAAAGTAGCGGTTGCAATGGAATAAATCCATTTAGTGTTTCTGCCATTTTCTGACCAGTCATAGTAATTGTGGAAAATTCTGAACGCTAAATAATGAGCCCAGCCGTGACCAATTTTGTCAGCACCACCGGAATCAGTATTTTGTCCAAAAAAACCTTCATGAGCCCATCGCCAATCACTTTGTTCACCCCAGTCCCATGTTTCCATCCCATATAATATTGTAATTGTAGGTACTGCCACAAACATTGCCAGTGTTGGAATTGTTGGCCAGTTGCTTTCATTCTGAAGTGCAGTATTTTCAGGTACTTCCTGCCCATAAAGAACAATGGGGAATAGTAGTATCATTGTAAAAATTAGGGTGAGTGGCTTTAACAAGTTGTTGCTTTTCATAATAATGCCCTCAACATACATTGATCTTTACATTCTGCAGGTGCTATGGGTATTCAAAAACAATTACATAAAGCAGAATATTAAAAAGCACAGAAAAGTTTAAAATCAGATATGTCAATGAAATTTAATAAAATAAATATAAAAAAATAAATGTATAAACAAAATAACAGTACAGTAATAATGAGTGCATAAACGATGAATTTTTGTTGTAATTTTTACTTATAGCTATATTACATATAAGTAGACTTTCATCGAAAGGAATGACCATGACAGATTATTCAAAAGCTAAAGATGCACTAATTGAAAAAGTTGAAGGGTATGTCTTTGACACAATACCTGCACGCGGCCATTGTGTGGTAGTTCAGTGGGAATATCCTGAATTTCAGAGTTTGTGCCCGGTGTCTGGCAGGCACGATCAGGGTACCTTACTACTTGTGTATGAGCCAAAACATTTACTTTTAGAAAGCAAATCAGTCCGTGATTATTTGAGTGCATGGCGAAATAAATCAATATGGCAGGAATACGTTACTGACGTCATTGCACAGGACCTGTACAATGCAATCAAGCCAAAATGGCTTTCAGTGGAGATCCAGTGGGCACCACGTGGCGGAATATTTGCTACAACTACATCGGTAAAAGGCAAAAAGTAAATAAAGGTCACTATGATAGCTGAATATATAGCAGGTGTCGATATTGGTGGGACAAAAATTATTGCAACTATTGCTGATGCCACAGGTATAAAAGCACGGGTTTACCAGCATACACAATTGCAGGGGGATATCCTGACAATTCCCAAACAGGTTTATTATTTGATTCAAAAAACAGCAGAGTATGCTGGCATACACTATGAAGAAGTAAAAGCAGTTGGTATAAGCACCTGCAGCCCTTTTGAAAAAAAAGGAAACTATAAAGAGATAGTTGCTCCAAATCTTTGCGGTGGATTAACCGGCAATGATCGTTTACCCAATTCATGGCACTCTATACCACTTGAAGAATTTTTCAATGGGTTATATTCGCATGTTGTTGTAGAAAATGACTGTGTGGCAGCAGTTGTTGCGGAAAAACTTTTTGGTGCGGGCAAATTATATGATAATCTTGTGTATGTTACCTGGAGTACAGGCATAGGTGCTGGTGCATATGTTGACGGCAAGCTCATTCGTGGTAAAAACGGTAATGCTCCGCACTTTGGTCATATATACATGCTTGAGGATGGTCCGCAATGTGGTTGTGGAAACTATGGGGATTTAGAGGCGATAGCATCTGGCACAGCAATAGCCCGTGATTATGGAGTCCACTCTGCCAAGGAAGTCTTTGACAACTATCGTAGAGGCGATACAAAGGCTATACACATAGTACACCGGGCTGCACGAAATTTTGCGCGGGGACTGGCTTCACTCAATGCATTATTTGATACGGAATACATTGTATTAGGTGGTAGCGTCATGAATGACAGCGATATTCTGCTGCCACTTATGCGGGAAGAGTTCTATAGATCATTCCCTGTGTTATCAAAAAGCGTTATTATAGAAAAAAGTGTATTGTTTGAATATATTGCTGATATATCTGCACTGTCGCTTGTTATGCCTTCTTCATGGATTGAATCGTGGAGAACATATATGCCGTGGAAGAATGCGCCTGAGCTGATCAAACTATAACAATACAGTTAATGACAATCAAAGAAGTTTATCTATTGTATCGTGAATATTTAAAAATGATGTCATTTCGGTAACGGTGAAGGTTCGTTTGATCTTTTCATTAACTCCAACCGTTGCAAACAGAATCTTGTTCTTTTTGCAATATAACCGTATTGTAACCAGTATTCCCAATCCTGTTGAATCAATAAAATCAACTTTTGTGAGATCAATAATAACGCGCTCTTTTTTTTCTTTTTCAATTAGAGCTATGATATGTTTGTCAGTATCCAAAGCCTGAGGGGATATTAATTCTCCTTCAATGGATATAATCAGTACTCTGTCTTTTATCTCGTGTTTGATATTCATCCTGATAATAACCTCCGGCACACAATTTCTATTGTAAACCCTTCCATAAAGATGAATATGAAAAAACTTTTAAAGAAAATCAAGCATTATTTATTATAGCAGTGATTTCAAAAACTCTTGCAGCATATTATTTTTAAAAGCTTCGACAGCCTGTTCAAGAAGCCTTTCATCGGTAACTATCGCTTTTAAAAGTTCACTTCGTTGGTGGGATGTAAGATGGTGGTAGTGTTCTTTTAATATGGTGCGTGCTTCATTCAATGTATCAAGTGTTATCTCGATATCCTGTGGAATGCTTTGCTCAATGAGCCTTCGCACTTTTGCTGCCATAGCAGGTGAAGCGCCACCTGTGGAAACAGCAACAAGAAGGGGGCCTCGTGTAAAAAACGATGGCACATAAAACGATGAATTATCGGGATCGTCCACGGCATTTATGGGAATATTTAACGCCAATGCTTCTTCATAGACTGTGCGATTTACCCTGGGATTATTTGTTGCTGAAAAAACAAGCGCTGCACCAGCACAATCGCCTGCCTGGTATTCGCGTTTAATGATGGTAATGGCTGGATTGGCTGCAGCATATTCCTCCAGCTCAGGATGAATGTCAGGAGCTATCACCACAACCGTAGCACCGCAGTTTGCCAGATCTTTGACTTTACGAAATGCAACCTGGCCGCCACCAATGACCACAACGCGCTTCCC
>Ga0209409_1001419_pt1 | contig 20659 bp, 18 predicted proteins | sample AD_JPNMR1_MetaG_FD_184424 | JGI IMG/M metagenome (GOLD analysis project Ga0209409, IMG submission 184424) | Active sludge microbial communities of municipal wastewater-treating anaerobic digesters from Japan - AD_JPNMR1_MetaG (SPAdes) (version 2) | ecosystem: Engineered > Bioreactor > Anaerobic...
TTGCGAAGAGATAGCCGATCGCCAGCATGCCGAGGGCGTAAGCTGCAATGACGGCCCAATCCAATAGATACAGGCGCGGCGGATCTATGCTGCCGATCATCGGTCCCCCGTCTCCAAGGCGGTGCAACGAGCAATTAAAGCGGCGAGAGCGGGATCAACGAACGCTCTTTCAGGTGTGTCCGAAGAAGATCCAGCGCTCGGGCTACCTGGCCGTCAAGTATGGCGGCGAGTGTGGCGCGGTGCTCATCCAGCGTCATCTGGACGCTGGCCATCCACTGTGGGCCGCTCAGGATCACCGGGTGGATGATGGGCAGCGGCGCCCGCTGGTACAACATCGAGAGCCGTCGGTTGTTGGCGGCCTCGATCAAAGCCTCGTGGAAGCGGCGGTCGGCCTCGGCGACGCCCAGCAGGTAGTCCTCGCGAACCAGTCGCTCCAGTTGGTCGCAGGCGTCGCGCATCTTCTTGAGATGCTTGGGGGTATTTAACCCCAGGCGACAGATCCGCTCGATCGCGCCCCCTTCCAGCATCAGGCGGACCTCGATCACCTCTTCCGTATCCCGCTCCGTCAAAACGGGAATGAAATAACCCGTCTTGGGGCCTTTTTCGATCAGCCCCTCGGCTTCCAGGCGGGCGAAGGCTTCCCGAAGCGCCGTGCGATTCACCTGCAGCCGCAAGGCCCATTCAGCCTCGCGCAGCCGCACCCCCTCGGGGATCTGCTGCAAAATTAGCAGCCGGCGAATGCGGTGGTATGCCTGATCCCGTTGTTGACCGAAGTCTTCGGGCGTTGACAACGCTGACTCATCGGGTAAGCTTCTCATCGCTCTATGATTTACAGGATCGGGGACAGTTTGTCAACAATTATCTTTCTGGATATATCATGAGACCTAGTGTCATTAAAGCGAAGCTTTCGCGCGGGGAGCCGGTCTTGCTTACCCAGCTCCATTTCACCGATCCATCCGTCTTTGAAATGACCAGCTTGATGGGGTTCGATGGGATCTGGATGGATTTGGAACACCATACCTACAGTATGGAAACCGCCACGGCGTTGATGCGGGCCGCCCGGGTAGGGCGGTCTGACATTCTGGCCCGCCCGGCCAAGGGCGAGTTTATGCGCATCAGCCGCCTCCTCGAGGCCGGTGCCCAGGGCATCATGTATCCTCGTTGCGACGATGCCGCCGAGGCCGCCGAAGTCGTCAAGTGGGCCAAATTTGCCCCCCTTGGGAAACGTGGCTTCGACGGGGGGAACCCCGACATGCCATACTGTACCATGCCTATGAAGGAATACATCAAGCTGGCCAATGAACAGACCTTCGTCCTGATCCAGCTTGAAGAGCAGCACGCCGTCGACCGGGCCGATGAAATCGCCGCGGTCCCCGGAGTGGACGTCCTCTTCCTGGGACCCGCCGACTTCACCGTCCTGAGCGGCTTCCCCGGCGAGTTTGACCATCCGGTCATGCGGAAGGCCGTGGAAAAGATCGCCTCCGCCGCGCGAAAGGCCGGCAAGCACTGGGGCATGCCCGGCTTCTCCGTCGAACATACCAAGCAACTGCTCGAAATGGGCGCCACCTTCATCTGTCACATGGCCGACCTGCTCATGGTCAAGCAGGGCCTGGAGCAGATCCAGCGCCAGTTCGCCCCCCTGGGCTTCACGTTTCACAACGGGTTCTGCGAAAACGGTAAGAGCTATGTGGAAGGGCGGTAAACCGGAAGGTTTTCCGGCCTCCGCGCTGACCCGCGGCGGCCGGAACGGATCACTGAGAGTAGGTAACTGATTGAGACTGTCCCGAAAAGACTTATGCCACTGCTCTTGAGCAGGGCGGAGCCGCGATTGTCGCCGGCCAAACGGCATGAACGACCTGCCCCTCGCTGACCTTGTTGTCAGCCTGTGGGACAGCCTCTGAGACCTGGCAACTGAGAGCTGAGAACCAAACCATGCACAAAATCCTGATCATCGGCGTCGGTTCCATCGGGGAGCGGCACCTGCGCACCTTCCGGGCCACCGGGCGCGTTGAGGCTTCCATCTGCGAACCGAACGAGCAGCTTCGCAATACGATTCTGGAACGCTATCCCGGCACGCGCGGCTACGCCGATCTCGAAGCCGCCCTGGCCGATCGCGCCGCCGGCCACCAGATCGGCCTGATCGCCGCCCCCTCGCACCTGCACATTCCCATGGCCCGCCGGCTGGTCGAGGCCGGCCTGAACGTGCTGATCGAAAAACCGCTCAGCACCAGCGAAGAGGGCGTGGCCGAACTGGCCGAGCAAATCCGGAAAAGCGGCGTGCTCGCCGCGGTGGCCTATACGTATCGTTCGCACCCGGCGTTGAGGGGGATGAGGGATGCCATCGCCAGCGGTCGCTTCGGCAAGCCCGTGCAGGTGGTGGGCACCTGGGGCCAGCATTTTCCCAAGTATCGCCCGGCCTACCGCCAGATCTACTACACCAGTCGGGCCACCGGCGGCGGCGCCATCCAGGACGTCCTTACCCATGCCATGAATGCCGCCGAGTTCCTCGTCGGCCCGGTCGACCGGCTCATGGCCGATGCCGACCACCTCGTGCTCGAGGGCGTCACCGTCGAGGACACCGTCCACGTCATCAGCCGTCATGGGCCGGTCATGGGCTGCATCAGCCTTAACCAGCACCAGGCCCCCAACGAGAACACCATCACCGTCATCTGCGAACGCGGCACCGCCCGCTTCGACCTGAGTAACGCTCGCTGGTCCTCCATGGTCGAGCCCGGCGGCGAATGGAAGCTGGAATACCAGTTCTCGCTGGAACGCGACGACATTTTCATCAATCAGGCCAACCTGTTCCTCGACGCCGTCGAGGGCAAGGGGCCGGTGGCCTGCACCTTCGAGGAAGGCTGGCAAACATTGCGGGTCAATCTGGCGGTGCTGAAGGCCGTCGAGAACCAGTGTTGGACCAACGTCCGCTGAGCGGAGTAACAATAAACTGACCGGGAGAGCAGGGGACAGGAAGACAACGGGACAAGGGGACAAGGAGACAAAGGGACTGGCGGCGGGGATGTAATCCTCCGTGTCCCATCGTCTCCTTGTCCCCGCATGCTGTTCCAAAGGAGATTTCCATCATGGCCGAACCAACCATCCAACAACTATTCGATCTTTCGGGCAAAACCGCCCTCGTCACCGGCGCCACCGGCTGGCTGGGCGCGGCCCTGAGCCGGGCGCTGGCCGAGGCTGGCGCCAACGTGGTGGTCAGCAGCCGCAAGCAGGAGAAGGCCCAGGCCTTCGCCCGCGAACTTCCGGTGCGGAACGCCGCCCGGCACTACGGCATCGAAATGGACTACCTCGATCCGGCATCCATCGAACGCGGCGTCGCCGACGCCATCCGGCAGGCCGGACGCATCGACATCCTGGTCAATAACGGCTACGAACTGTCCCCCGGGGATCTGACCAACATCACCCCCGAGGCCTTCAATAAGCAGCTTTCCAACGCCACTGGCTGCTTCCTTCTGGCTCGCCATATCCACGATCACGCCGTTCAACGTGGCGGTGGGGCCAGCATCATCATGCTGGGCTCCATGTATGCCCTCGTCGGCTCCTACCCGGACGCCTACGCCGGCATTTGCCAGGCCAGCTCCGTGGCCTATCACACGCTCAAGGGCGGCATCGTGCAGATGACCCGGCATCTGGCCGTCTACTGGGCCAAGGATGGCGTCAGGGTAAACACCTTGACCCCCGGCCCCTTCCCGGCTCCGACCGCACCGCGGGCCATGGTCGAACGACTCTGTACCAAGAGCCCCATGGGGCGCATGGGCCGGCCCGATGAACTCAAGGGCGCGGTCGTCTTTCTGGCCAGTGACGCCAGCGGCTACATGACCGGTCAGAATGTGGTCATCGACGGTGGCTGGACCGCCTGGTAGTGTTGACAGCTTTGGCCCTTTATCTCAGAATAATGGGCGTGACGGATTTCCGTCACCAGGGGGTTAGTCTCCGGGCTTTACCGGCCAGTACGTTACCGGTCCGAGCGTTTCTCATGCCTGCCGACCAGCTCCCTGGCGGCTGTTATCTCTTGCAATTGAAGGAATTATGATTGTCTTAGTCCATTGCTGGAGGCGGGCCCGCCGCCGTCCGCCGCGCGGTCTGTTTCCGGCCTGGGGCGATAAAGACGCTGCAAAACAATTTGCAAGGGGTGCGGAGATTAACTGTTGACACATTAGGCCCGATCTAGTTAACATAGAAGTGGTCGCGTGCGCTGCGAGCCGTTGTTGGGGCCTCGATCTGACTCCAATGCGGTTCACATACTCCCGTCTTTGGAGGACAATCATGACAGGGTCCCGTCATTACAGAATGAACCAGCAGGGGGCGAAACGCGCGTTCACCCTGATTGAGGTGCTGGTCGTGGTGGCCATCATTGCCTTGTTGGTGGCCATTCTGCTTCCTTCCTTGGCCAATGCCCGGGCCCAGGCCCGGCGGTCGGTCTGCCTCTCCAACGAGCACCAGATGGGGACAGGCTTTGCCATGTACGCCGCGGATTACAAGCAGTACCTGCCGTGGCGCAGCCCCAACATGTATTCGCTCAAGTACACCAAGGGAGAAAACTATCGCCCGCTTTGCGATGTGGGCGCGCTCTACGGAAAGTACTGCGGCAAGGAGCTGGATCTGTACTACTGCCCCGACAACACCATGTACTACCAGGATCATCCGGCGAACGGCGAACGCAGTTTCTTCATGAGGGACAATGAGCCGAACGTGCCGTACACGACTTGGAGCGGCTACATGTACGCGGCCCCCGTGGATGCATGGCAGTTCCCCCGGTCCGACGCGGCCAAGGCTTATCCCAAAGAAATCTGGCATCCCTACTATAAGGCGTTCGTGAGTACACAGGAGTCGGCCGGCAAATACGTGGGGCGACAGAACGTCAAGGCCCTGGTTGCGGATAATCTGATTGGCATGGGCGTTGGCAAGGTTCCGCACCGTGGCCAGGGATTCAATGTTCTGTTTACCGACTTCCATGCCAAATTTGTCCGCGACCCCCAGCGCGAAATTGCTCGCGGCGTCAAAACCATCAGCAGCGGGGAAGGTGGCGCCCCCAACTTGTACTACTATTGGGAGTTGTTCTCCAATAATCCTTGAGTTTGTCCCTGTCTCCTCCAAGGGATGATGCTCGCAGCTGAACGGCCGGCGGAAACGCCGGCCGTTCTTTTTGGATGCCCCGTTGACGCGGCCGCCGAAATTAAGTTACCTCTGGGCGGGTGGTACCTGTTGACAATCCACAGGCAAGCTGGTTAACATATTATACAGCGGCGTTGCGCCGGGCCTTTCTGAAATGGACAATTGCCCCATGTGCCGGAGGAAGACGATGGCGCCAACCTTAGCCCGCAGGCGGACCCCCGTGTTGCTGATCGAGCATCGGGGGGTGGACTGCGCCCGTAACCCCCGACAAGGTTTTACCCTGATCGAGGTCCTGGTGGTCGTGGCCATCATTGCTCTGCTGGTGGCCATTCTGCTGCCCTCGCTGGCCAATGCCCGGGATCAGGCGAGGAGATCCGTTTGCGCCACGAACCTGCACAATCAACTCGTCGCTATGCGCTCATATGCGCGTGATTACCAGGACTACCTGCCGTGGCGAGGATGGTTCTCTTACAGCGTGTCAGAAACGCGTCATGAAGCCTACGGCGGGGGCGACAAGTCGACGAAGGTTCTCGTGAATCTGGCTCTGTTGCTGGGCAAGCACATGGGGCAGGCCAAAGCACCCAGGCAGGGCGTAGCCCCGGGTAACGAATGGGAAGCGCTCTTTTGCCCGACGACGAGCGTCCAGTACAGAACCGAAAATCTCAAAGACTTATGGACTCCGCCTCCACCCGATGAAAACAACTGGACGCCTGGCGGCTACAATTACGCACTGCCAATGGCGGCCCGCACAGGGGCTCCCAAGCTTGCGCTGGATGTTTATCCTCGGAGCGCGGGGAAGCTCAGCACTCGGTGGATGGACGTGCTGAGGCAGAAAGCCAATAGCAGCAGCGACGCCGACGCCTTGCGGGTCATGCCCCGCGGCATGCAGCCGCTGGTCATGGACTGGGTGATCGGCGGAGTCAAGCCGCCGCACGGAAGGTATGGCGTGAACGTCGCTTACAGCGACGGCCATGTGAAATTTGTCCGCTACAACCTGGGAGCCGATCTGACCAGCGGCAGCGTCAATTCGTTCGAGCTTTGGTACCATGCCATGAAAAATCCGTAAGTCCGAACCCGCTGGTGCCGCGACTATAGGACGGCTTGTTGAAGAATCTGGAGCGGTGAAGTCCCCAAAAAGGTGACGACACCGCTCCTTTTTCATTGATGCCGGATGACGTGACGTGGACAGGGGTTTGGGTGTGCCCAACCGGCGTGCCGGACGCTCCCCTCGCGGTCTCTCCTGCCGATTCCGGGCCTGCCGCTGATGGGGTCTTGCCCCGATTGGCGGTCCATCAGGCTCAAGAGGCGCCAACTGCGTTGTTGACAGGTCTCTTGGAAACTGGTTAACATTATATGAGAGGGCGGTTCCTCCTGGAACATTCCGGGACAAGGGCCGAGACAGTTTTTTCAACGTGCCTGGAGGAAATCGATGACCCCAGCCCCAATCCGTCTGAAGACTCCCGAATCATCAAGCGGCCGCCAACCGCGCGGCTTTACGCTGATCGAAGTTCTGGTGGTTGTTGCGATTATCGCGCTGCTGGTTGCCATCCTGCTGCCCTCCCTGCAGCAGGCCCGGGACCAGGCCCGTCGTTCGGTATGCCTTTCCAACCTCCATCAAATGGGCGTCGGCTTTTCCACCTATTCAGCGGACCACAAGCAGGTATTGCCCATGGTGGGGTATAGCTATAAGTACTACATGAAAGAGGGGGGGAAACGGGTCAACGTCGGTGGATTGTACGGCAAGAAGTACGCCGGCCAGGATATTCATCTGTTCTTCTGCCCGAGTAATCCCCTGAGCTCCAGCGACGACTACTACATCGATGGGAAGAACTACGGCGGAAGGGGTTTCCTCAACGTCAACGAGCCGAACACCTTCTCGTCCTACATCTACGCAATTCCCATGCAGTGGAGCTCGGATCAGTACGGGACACGCCACCCGCGGGAGGCCGGGCGGGATAGCTACCCCATGACAAACCTGGAAAAGGAGCAATCCAGGCGGCAGCTCCAGCTCCAGTTCATTGAGTGGCTGGAAGCCAAACGGGCCGCCACCAAAAACCCCAGCTACGGCAGACGCAACGTATACGCGCTGGTGGCGGACAACTATTTCGCCAACAAGGGTGGTGCGGGCGTCGGCGCTCAAACCCACAAGACCGGCTATAACGTTCTGTTCACGGATTACCATGCCAAGTATGTGCGCGAAGCGCCCATGCCCACGGACCCGAGCGGCTCGCCCGTCGATCCCAGCATTGCCCAGCCGAAAGGCCCCACCCAGAATAGTGTCAAGACCTTCGAGACCTGGGATTATTTCTCCAGAAATCCCTGATGCGGGTGGTGGGGATTGGGGCGGCCGGTGTCGGCCAGCCCGGAAAACGATTTCGTGATGGCGACGGCCGGCATTCCTGCCGGCCGTTGTTGTCAGAGGATGACCTGAACCAGCGGAAGGTGCGATGCGACATTTCACGATGGGATCGGTGTGTTTGCTTTGTGGGTGGATGTTAACCCTCACCGCCAATCCGGCCCGTGCCGCCGACGGCCCGGTGGTCATCCAGCCCGGACAGCCTCAGCTCTTCGTCGATGATTTCCTCATCGAATCCCAGGTTGGCCTGAAGCGAACCCTGCGCCAGCCGGTCAAGGAGAATGGTGGTCGCCGCCCGGTCATCGCCTCCCGGCCGGGCGAAACCCTGCTGGCTTACGGCACCATTGTCTACGACCCCAAGATCAAACGCTACGTGATGTTCGCCAAGACCTGGCCGCCGTTCCAGATGTACCGGCTGACTTCGCCGGACGGTCTGGACTGGGGCCCGCCGGAAAGCTGGTACGCCGAGCCCATCGCCATCGAGCTGACCGACCCGGCCAGCGGCCGGAAGGCCACCAACACCGACTACTTCTCCTGCTACTACGACACGAAGGACGACCAGTGGCCTTACAAGGGCTGGATGTGGTACGCCAACTGGGGCGATGACCTCGAAGGCATCCACTTCATGCGTTCCCGCGACGGCAAGACCTGGGAGCGCGGACCGATGGTGGTGGACGGCTGGGCCGGCGGCGACGACCTCACCCATCGCGAAATCCGCCAGGACGGCCGCACCCTCCGCGGCCCCGGCGACGTGACCCTGTTTTCCTACGACCCGGTGGAAGACCGCTTCCTGGGCCTGTTCAAGTTCTTCACGCCTTACGCCATCGACCCCCGCAACCCCGAGGTGCCTCTACCACCCCCGGTGAAAGGCAAGAAACGCACCATCCCCGTCAACGAGCTGCGCAGCCGGGCCTACGTCTTCTTTGATAAGCTGGATGCCCCGTTCGATACCAAACGGATTGAACGCATCGCTTTGCTCCCCGCGGCCCGTGAGGCCAACGGCGACATGCCTTACGACGAATATTACCAGAGCACCGCCTGGCGCTACGGCCCCATGTGGCTGGGCAGCCTGAAGATCTGGCATTCCCACGGCGACTATCCCTGGTCCGAGGCCGGCTGTGCCTTTCTCAAGCTGGTCTCCAGCCGCGACGGCCTGAACTGGAAGAAAGTCCCCTTCGCCAACGACGATGGCATTCCGGAAGTGTTCATCCCTAACGGCCCCCAGGACGGCAACAACGGGCAAAATGACGGCGGCTACATCAGCGACTTCTCGCAGGGGCCGCTCCGCATCGGCGATGAGCTGATCTACTACTACAGCGCTTCCTCGCACGGCAAGAACGGTCCCGCCGACGTCCGCATCCGCGGCGGTGGCATCTTCCGCGCCCGCCTGCGGCTTGACGGCTTCGTCTCCGTGGACGCCGGCGAGCTGACCACCCGGCCCCTGGAGATCCAGGGCGGCGAATTGCTCGTGAATGGCATCGGCCCCATCGAGGTGGCGGTTGTGGGCGATAGCGGCCGCGTGATCGCTTCCGCGCGCCTGACCGGCGACTCTCTCCGGCACGCCGTCAAGTTCGACGGCCGCTCCTTGCGCGAGGTACTCGATGAAGCCCCGCCGCGCCTGCGATTCAGCGTCCGTGACGGCGGTCGTCTGTATTCGTTTAGCGTCCAGTGACCTTTCCTCGCAGCGCCCCCTCTGGCGGGCTACAGCTCCAGATCTGTGTGCCACTGCTCTCGAGCAGCGGGGGAAGGCGCGTGGGCCGTCTCAGACCCTACAGCGCAAACTGAGCTATTTTCTGTAGCGGCCGCGCTCCGTACCGGCCGTTTTGTCCGTGAAACGGCCGGCACCCAGCTTTCGCCGGGTATCCGGCCCGACCGCTACGACCTTACGCTGTAGTGCTCAGACCACGGCTCAAGAGCCGCAGCACACAGGCGTATTGCTTCCCTTTACCGTTGCCCGGTATAATCCCGCGCGCGTAAGCGGATTCGGGGGTGGCATCAGCAGGAGGCCGCGCCGTCGCCGATACCATGCAGACACGCAGACGCCACTGGCAACGGAATGCAATTTCGCCCGGCCTTATCCTCCTGGCCGTGGCCGTCGGCTGCACTCCCGAGCGCGAGTTCGTGCCTTTCGCCGCATTGCGGGCTGAAAACTCCATGCGTCGAGGGGAAGAGAAGCTCCAGACCCAGGATCTCGATTCCGCTCTGGCCGAATTTCAGGCCGCGGTGGACCTCAACCCCCGCTGGGCCGAGGCCCATTCCAAGGTGGGCCAGGTCTTCCGGCTGAAGGGCGACTACGAGGAAGCCGCCAAGGCATTCAGGCAGGCCGTCCGGCTGAACCCCCTCAGCTTTGATGACACTTTTTCCCTGGGCGAGGCCTACCAACAGCTCAAGAACTTTGCCGATGCCGTGCGGGCTTATCTGCATGCCTGCGAACTTCGGCCCCGCGACTATCAGGCCCGCCTGCATCTGGGCGTCTGCTACCAGGAAGCCGGCGAATTGACCGAGGCCCTGGAGTCCTTTCAGCAGGCGGCCAAGATCGACCCCAGCGCCCCGGCCGCGTACACCAATCTCGGCGCGGTCTACGCCGCCCAGGGCAAATACTACGAGGCCATCCGCGCCTTCAACCAGTCGCTCGAACGTGATCCGAATCAGCCGCGGGTGCTGGTCAGCCTGGGAGCCACGCTGCTCAAGCAGGGCCGCTACGCCACGGCGCGTCGGGCCTTGGAGCAGGCCATCGAGGCGGACCCGACCCTCGCTGCCGCCCATGAGCGGCTGGGATACTGTTGTTTCCGCCAACGCCAGTTCGCCGAGGCCGCGGGTTATTACGAACAGGCCGTGGCCCTGGACCCCAAGATGGCCGAGGCTCACGCCGGCCTGGGCGTCTCGCGGATGGCCCTGTACCTGCACGATCCGAGTCGAATCGAGCTTCGCCGGCAGGCCGTCGAAGATTGGCATCGATCGCTGGAGCTGCAGCCCGATCAGCCCAAGATTCGTCAGCTTGTCGAAAGATATCGTGAGCCGGAGGACACGTCTGATCCACTTTTAGCAGGGGCGCCCTGACATGACAGCGGAAATGACGCGAGGGAAGTTCCAGACCCTGGGAATCGTGTTCGTGGTTGCGGTCTACGGCTTGGCCGGAACGGCGAGTGGTCAATCCTCCTGGTCCCAACGGGCAAAGGAGGTGGCCGCGGCCCGTCTGGCCGCCCATTATGATGCCGGCGCCGGCGACCGGGCCGCTGACCGGTCGGCATCGGACATGGGGAGCATGTTCCGCCTGGCCACCGCTTTCGAGCCGCCTTCGTTCCGCCTCGTGGCCGGGCCCGAAACCGCCCCGGCCAGCGAGGCCGCCGTTCTCGAAACCCGCGAGGCTGTCTCTGAAAGCTCACCGGCCACTGGGGAGACCGCCTGCGAGATCCAGCGCGGACCGCTGCCGGGTTTCTTCGAGACCATTGTCCGCGATTTGAAGGAAGCCCCCGAGACCCTCTGGCACGACACCAAGGCGACCTACGGCAACCCGTGGAACCTGGCCTTCCTGATCGGTGCGGGTGGGGCTTCGCTGGCCGTGCGCTACGGCGGGGCCGATGACTGCATCGAAGACCACTACGACAAGCACCACACTTTCGGCCAGAGCGAGCGCGACACTTTCGACGCCCTGACCAATCCGGCCACCGCCTTCGCCGTGGCAGGGGCCCTGTACGTGGCCGGCCAGGCGATGCAGGAGGTCAAGACCTATGAGGTCGGCAAGCGGGCCTTCAGCGCGCTGATCATTACCGATCTGAGTACCCTGCTGCTCAAGCTGGCGGCCTGCACCGAGTCGCCGAACGGAACGAACCTCGGCTGGCCTTCCGGTCATGTCTCCAGTTCAATGGCCCTGGCCACCGTCTTGAACGATGCCTACGGGCCGGTGGTGGGCGTGCCCATGTTCGCCATCACGGCCCTGTCGGGCATTGAGCGGCTGGATTCCCGTGAGCATCATTTCTCCGATGTGATCTTCGGTGCGGCCCTGGGCTGGGTAGTGGGGCAGACGGTGATGAACGAGCATCGCCCCGAGGTCTTCGGCGGCGAACTCGTACCCTATCTCGATCCCCATCGGGCGGTTGCCGGCGTGGCCTGGATCAAGTGCCTCGGGAATTAGGGCCGTTTCCGGTGGGAGTGTTCCACTTAAATGCGTAGCGGCCGGGCTCTGTACCGGCCGTTTTGGCGTTTGGATCTGGCGGTTTTCCGCTCATAGGCTGGATGATCAGCCGTTCCTGTGTGGTGGTCGACAAAACTGGACAAGGCATGCGCGATACCGCCCCTATGATACGGTTCCCGTTGCAAACTTGGGCAGGTTCATGCCTGGTTGTTGGTCGCTGCGCTGCTGATCGTTTGAATCTTCGTGCCCCCACCTCTGAACAACAAATTGCATCTGGGAGATAAGGGCATTTGAGACAGAGAGTTCGCCTAGCATTGGGTTGTTTTCTTGCATGAAAGGAGACCCACTATGGAAGGCGAACTCTGGGAGATGATATTGTACCCGCTGGTGTGCGAATTGGGCCAGCGGTACCGGCGACCTGGTGTCCGATTCAGCAATTGGATCATTGTTCTGGTCTATGCCTGGGCGGTCTTGCATGATCGCCCGGTCTGCTGGGCTTGTGATCCGGCGAACTGGCCGGAGCCGTACAGACCGGCCGAGTTGCCCTCGCCTGCCACCATGAGTCGGCGACTGAAAACCCTCTCGGTGCTGACCTTTCTGGAGGCCCTGGCCTCCGCCTTGCGCGATCGGTGGCCCCATCACTGGATCAAGACGATCGATGCCAAGCCCTTGCCGGTGGGGCCCTACAGCAAGGATCCGGATGCGCGCTGGGGCTACGCCGGGCGGGCGCAAGCCAAAGGCTACAAGCTGTTTGCGATCTGCGACGGAGAGCCGGCGGTGGACGCCTGGCGAATCGGACCGATGAATGAGAGCGAGGTGCAGAACGGAATCCGTCTGCTGGAGCGTGTGGACGGTGGCGGCTACCTGCTGGGAGATGCCCACTACGATGCCAATCCCATATATGCCGCGGCCGCGGCCCGGGGCTGGCAATTGCTGACCCCGCGGCAAAAGCCGGGCACCGGCCTGGGGCATCGCCCTCAGCACCCCAGCCGTTTGCGTGCGATCGCCTTGTGGCCCACGCCCTTCGGCCAGGCGCTGTATGCCTGTCGCACCAGCGTGGAGCGGTGTTTCGGGAACCTGGTCAGTTTCGGGGGCGGGCTGGGGCCCTTGCCCGCCTGGGTTCGTCGACCCCACCGAGTGGCCACCTGGGTACAGATGAAGATCATCATCAACGCCGCGCGAACCGCACGAAAACAACAACTTGTGGCGTAGATGCAATACGTTGTGAAGAGGCGGGGCACCCAACGCACAAGATTCATTTGGGATCTGTATCAGATCAGAACACCCGTTTCGAATCCAGCAGAATACAGATCGGCCCGTCGTTGACCGCGCTCACGTGCATATGTGCTCGAAACACTCCCTTCGCCACCGGCAGGCCGGCCCCGGCCAGTTCTTCGCACAGTTGCTCGTACAGCGCTTGGGCCAGTTCCGGGCCGGCCGCCCCGTCGAAACTGGGGCGACGTCCCTTCCGGGCATCCGCCTGGAGGGCAAAGGCACTGATTACCAGCAGTTCGCCGCCCACGTCCCCGACGTTCAGGTTCATCTTGCCCGCCGAATCGGTGAAAATGCGCAGTCCGAGAATCTTCTCGCGGATGTACTTCACGTCCTCTGCGGTGTCATCCCGGGCCACCCCGACATAGACGAGGAATCCCCGCCCGATCTTGCCGACTACCGCATCGTCTACCGTTACATGGGCCTCATTAACTCGTTCCACAATCGCGCGCATGATTGCTCCCGGGTGTCACTGGATTTTTCCAGAGTCTACATTTCTGGTTGTACTTACCGCGTTCTCGCTCTATGGTCCTTTCCGGTCCAGCAGTTTCGAGCGGCCCGTAACGGCTGGGCGGGTTGCCTGCCTCCAACCGAAGGACTTGCCCAACCGAATGACTGGCCGTTGGCGTCTCGACGGCACGAAACGAGTTCAGAGCAAGCGGCACGAAACGGGTTCACAGGAAGTGGGACGAAACGGGTTCACTGGAAGCGGCACGATGATTTCCCGTCTTCCCACTCGCCCATTTGCCCACTTGCCCACTTGCTCACTTTCCCACTTTTCCACCTTCTCACTTTTTCACCTTCCCACGGCCTCGCCTGTGGCGATCCCGCTCCCCGGTCTCCCCAACCCTCCCGCCTACATCATGTACACTCCCACCGCCGCACAAATCGCCCCCGCGATGGCATAACCGCGCGGCCCCGGTAGAAATGCCGCCAGGAAATACACTCCCGCCAGACCGCTGAATGTCGCCGCCGGCATCCAGCGCGGCAGCAGCAACTGTTCGACCAGCACGACCCCACAGATCGCTATTGTGGGCAGCACCAGGACCCCCGACAGGTACAACGCTTCCCAGTACGGCATCCATCGTTGGGTTCGCCGGATAAGATCGGCAAGCACCAGCGCGGCCGCCGCCAGGCCGGTCAGCGTCACCGGCCAATGCGCCGCCCACCACAATGCGAACGGCGTGCCCCGGATCCGGGTCATCACAAACACGATGGTTGACACCAGGGCCAGCAGGGTCATCCAGCCCAGCGTCTGCTTATCCGTCCGCAGCGTGGCAAACACCAGGGCCACCAGCAGCAGGGCGTGCCCCAGCAATCCCAGCATCCACCGCCACGTCGAGTGGTCCGCGTCCGCGTGCGGCAATAAGGGCCAGGCGGCCAGGTTGATGCTGACCAATACCGCCGTCGCCGCCAGGAGGAAGCCTACCCGCCGGGCGGTACGGATCAGTCGTCCACTGGTGGTCCAGGCCTGACCTTGATCGAGTTGCTGCGTCCACACGTCCGCCAGCCAGTGCCAGAACGCGATCATGATGCCCAAGCCGATCAACACCCGGTTGAAAATCTCCGGGAACGAGTCCGGTCGCCAGGCCGTCACCAGCGAAACCACGCCCAACGTGATAAGCGCCAGGCCGACATCCGCGAGGTTCTCCTCCCATCGCCGTTTTGCCAGGGCCAGCATCGACGCCCCGGCAATAAAGGCCGCCGGCGCCGTCCACCAGATCGTGACATGCACGCACCCCAGAACCAGCACGACCACGGCCACCATGCCCGCGCTGTAGCGGAAGCCCGGCCACGCCGGCAGCGGTGAAGTCAGCTTCCACAGCTCATGTGGCCAGGCCAACAGCCGCCGCCGATGCTCAATGTAGCCACCCGCAAGCGTGAAAAGACCGATCCCCGCCGCCGACCAGACCATGAACACCGCGGACCAGCGCGTGGCCACCGCGCGAGTTACCCCCTCTTCCGTCGCCTCCACGTGGAAGGGGGGAACCTGCAGGGTTACCCACAGGCCGGCAAAGACAACTAACCAGAACAGAACGGTGATCAGCCGGCGGTCTCCGCTCTGGGCTCGGCCCAGCAGGATGGCGCTGGCCAGCAGGGCCAGGTCCGCCGCGCCGCCGGGCCAGATATAAAACCCTGGCTTGGGCCCTACGCCCAGGCCGTAGCCGAACACCATCTCGAACATCCCCAGTAAACGCAGAATGGTCTCCGCCACTGCCTGGTACAGCATCGGAATGACCAGCGCCAGCCCCAGCGTCACCGCGGCAATCCGCAGAACCGCAATCCAGTCCTGCGACACCGGAGAAGGGACCAGTTGTCCGTCTTCCTGATCTGAGCCGGGCAAGTCAGTCACCGACTTTGATTGGATATCTCCAGCAGGGAAAGGCTGAGCAGGGGGGGAATTCGGTACCACCTGCGGGACTTGGGCGGCCGGCGAACTCTCAAGAATCGAGGAGTGCTTTTGCGCCCGCCGGGTCAACGCCCACCCCAGCAGCGACCAGGTCAGGCACAGCCCCGCCAAGCCGTGAGCCGGCAGAATACCGCCCTGCGCTGCCGGCCACGTCAGGCGCCACACACCGGCCAGGACGCCCAGTGATACCGCCGCGATTACAATCGATGGGATAAGGCCGTTTGTCCGACGATCCTTCGTCACAAACCATCTCCAGATTCTGGCCTGCTTACTATAGACCAGGATTAGGTCGGCGACGGCTTGCTATAGCGAGGGGCGTTTTTGTCGCCCTTGTAGGCACTGAGTTCCTTGACCGATTCCAGCTTTTCGAGCAGTGCTTTCATCTGAGCAAGAGCGGCGGGGAGGGCCTGCTCCGGTCCGGCCAATGAGGCCACCCGCTGCCGTGGCCAGTCAAAGATCAGGTAGCCCTCATAGCCGACGCCGCGCAGTAGGGTAAGCGTCAACTCCAAGTCCACCTGGCCTTCCCCCGGCAGCACGTAGGTCTCAAAGGCCCCGTTCGTGGTGAATCGCCCGTCCACGATGTGAGCCAGGGCGATCCGCCGCCCCAGGCGGGGAATGGCCAGGCTCGGCCGGTCTCCGGCCACCTGGGCGTGGCACGGATGCCAGCAGGCGCGGACGGCCGGATGGCTGACCATATCCAGGACAAACCACAAATCCCGGCTGCCTGCGAAATCGCCGTGATTTTCCAGGAGGATGGTCGTCCCATGCCCGGCCGCGATACCGCCCAGTTCGCGCAGGGCATCCGCGATCCGCAGCAGGGTCGTCGTCCGGTCCTCGTGTCGCGGCAACTCGCCGGCCAGTACGCGGACGTACCGGCAGCCCAACTCGCCGGCCAATTCGATGAACTCGCGAACCTGCTGCTTGTTCTCCTCAAGCCTTCTGCGATCCGGCCAATGAAAGGTATTGCCGGTGGCCAGGCAGACCAGCTCGACCCCCGCATCCCGAAACCGCGATCCGACCGCCTTCGGGTCCTGTCGCAAGGCCGGTACGGCCGGCAGGTGCCGCTCACCTTGCAGGCCGTATAGCTCTATTCCCTGGTACCCCATTGCCGCCGCCTGGGCGATGAGCGTGTCGAGATCCCAATCCGGACAACCCTGCGAACTAAAGCCCAGCTTCATGCTCAATGTCTCACTTTCATGCTTGCTCCCTTCCGCACTCCGAGCGTCTGGCCGGCCCGGTGTCGCGCTGAGTGGGATAAGCTTTGTTGCTACATCAGGATAGCACAATCGAGGGGAGGGTCAATTCGCCGGCTTAGCCCCATGCAAAGTGCGTCCGCTTCCCGGTTGCCGATGCGATGCGCCGCCGCAGCCTGGAAGCGCTGGCTTGCCCCTGTCGTTTTCGAACCGCCATGATGAGCCCTCATGCTGGCGGAAGATCATTTTATGGGACAGACTCCGAAGCGGCCCACCGCGCAAATCAAGTCGCTTCCCCGAGCGGCCGATTCCCAGGATGTATGGGACTTCCCTCGGTGAGTCCCAATCCTTGACGCTCCTGACAGGAACCTCCAATGGCATCTCGGCGTCTTGTTCGGCCTTTGGTCATTCTGATTCATCTGGCCTGTGCTGCGGCCGTCCAGGCCGGAGTTGTGGTGGAATCTGCTCGCAGCGGCATCGAGGTCAGCGGCTGGGCCGACGCCTCTTCGCCCATCGCCTTCTCCTTCGCCTCTTCAGCCGATTCTCCGGTATCCCGACAGTATTCGGCTTCGGTCATGGGAAGTCGGACCGAATTCATCGACATCGATGGGCAGGATTACCTGGTCGGTGGTTACGCGCAGGCCAGCCAGAGCGGCCGTCTGGATCTGCCGCCTTCCAGCTCCCAGGACAGCCCCGTGGCCCAGTTCGAGAACCAGGCCGGTATTTCCGCCCAGGCCACCCTGGCCGGTGGGATGCACATAGCCGCCCAGACTTTCTTCGAGCTGATCTTCAGCCTGGCCGAGCCTCATGACTACGACCTCTGGGCTGACCTGCATCCTGTTGGCCGGCCCAACGAGACGGCTGTCTTTCAACTCTTCCGGGAAGGGGTCGCGGAACCGGTTCTCGACCTGGCCGGCCCTCTGGCGATTGCCCACGGCACGCTGGCGGCGGGCACCTACCGGCTTTGGGCCGAAAGCACGGCCACGCTGGATAACACCCGGTCTTCATTGCTCGATACGGGAAGCGTCGTCCAGACTGGCTTCGTCATGATCTTAACGCCTGAGCCCAATGCGGGAATGCTGCTGATCGCCACTCTGGCGCTGCTGGTGTTCAGCCCCCGGCGCTCGCTCAGATCGCGTTGAAATTGTGTCCGAACTCGATACGTGAACGTCCTTGACCGCTCCACAGGGAGCCCCCTCCCATGAGACCGATCTGTATTTGGGGACTGGTCCTCGGACTGCCCGCGCTGGGTTGCACCTCGAATGCACCGGCGGGGCCGGACGATGAGACCGGTACCGACAATGCGCCCCCTGACGGCCCCGCCCCGTCGCCACCTTCACCATGAAGAAGGCCGCGCTCTGCGGCGACAAGACCATCGTCTTCGGGATAACCAACGGGGTGACCTTGGAGCTGCCATAGACGGTTGTTACGTCAAGGTTTCATTCCTCTCCAAACTCTGGTGTAGGCCGTGGGGGGCCGGATTTATCGGGCGTGGCGTGGGCGGACCTCCATTGCCACTTGTCCGCCGGTCAGCCGTCCGGAGGTCCATCCCTGATCTAAAGCCCTTTCCTGTCCAGGAGTTTCGCGCTTCGGCCTGCGAGGCGGGCAGGATGCCCGCCCCCCAACAACGCCGGCCGGCTGTTCCGGAGGGTGGGCATCTTGCCCGCCTGATCCACCGAGATACCAGTGTACTGGAAACGGCACTAATTCGTACCGTCTCGGTCCCATTATCCTTGACGCCATCCCTTCCAGTCGTTAGGGTAGTGGGCGTTGACATCGGGCCGACCCTGCTTCTCCCAAGGCGCGGTGGTCGAAATCGCTGGGGAAGGGGGGGCGAAAATCCGTTGCCGTCCTCGACTGGTAACTAGTAACTGGTAACTGGAAACTGATGCGGATCCTCTTCATATATCCCAACCTCAATGCCGAAGAAGGCTTCAACCACGGCATCGCCGACCTCTCCGGCTGCCTCAAGGCCCGTGGCCACGTCACCGGCCTGATTAACCTCAATGAAGCCCTCTACGATGTGCCCTCCGACGACGAGATCGTCGAGCAGGTCCGCGCCTGGCGTCCGGACTTCATCGCTTTCAGCGTGATGACCCAGCAGTACAAGTATGCCCTCCGCCTGGGCCGGTTGATCAAGCAGGCCTTGCCCGAGATCCCCATGGCCATTGGCGGCGTGCATACCATCATGTGCACCGAGGAGGTCAAGGCCGACCGCTTCTGGGATTTCATCGGTGTAGGGGAGTGCGACGAGGCTTTCCCGGAACTGATCGACAAACTCGCCGCCGGCGACTCCGGCTACCAGGAGGTCAAAAACTTCTGTATCCGTCGCCCGGACGGCAGCTATCGGGTCAATCCCCTCGGGCCGTACCCGGAACTGGACAAGCTCCCGCCCAAGGACTACGAGATCTTCGACCTGCCGCACATGCTTGGGCGCAAGAACGGCTGGCAAAGCGTGCTCACCTCGCGCGGTTGCCCGTATCGCTGCACCTACTGTTTTAATCACGAGGTCACAGACCGCTACCTCGAAGAGGGCGGCCACAGTCGCCGAAGCTACCTCCGGCATTACAGCATCCAGCGGATGATCGGTGAACTGAAGGAGCTCAAGGCCCGCCATCCCTACATCGAGACCTTCATCTTTGACGACGATCTGTTCACGCTCAACAAACAGTATTGCATCGACTTCACGAAGGCCTACACCGATTCGGGCCTGAATGTGCCGTTCGTGCTCAACGCCCACGTGCAGAGCTTCAGCGAGCCGATTGCCAAAGCCCTCTCCGAATCGCCGTGCATGATCCTTAAGTTCGGTGTGGAGGCCGGCAGCTTTGAGTTGCGCAAGAAGGTGCTCGAACGGCACATGAGCAACGCCCAGATCGCCGAGGCCTTCGACCTCTGCCATCAGTACGGTCTGCACACCTCCGCTTTTCTCATGTTTGGCCTGCCCTACGAAACGCGGGCCATGATGGAGGAAACCATCGAGCTCATGGCCCGGATCAAGCCGGGGCGCATGCGCTGGGCGATCTTCTTCCCCTTCCCCGGCACCAAGAGCTACCAGATCTGCAAGCTCGGCAATCTGATCGACTACCGCAAGATGGACGCGATGGACAACTACTTCTGCGCGTCCTGTCTCAAGTTCGACGAGGCCACTGACCTGTTCATCCGCAAGCTTCAGCGTACCTTCCACTGGTACGTAAACGCGCGGGCCGATCTGCCGCTGTCGGCGGAGTATGCCAGGCGAGTGGCTGAAGTAGAGGCAATGAGTTCCGAAGAGTGGCAAGCGGCCCAGGAGGGGATTCTGGCCCGCGACCGTGAACTCTCCAACGCCTACTTGGCCCGCGTGACGCCCGGCGACGCGGCCGCCATGGCCGCCTGCAAGCACTATTCCATTCGCTATACCGAGGTGATGGCCGTCGACAGCGACTTCGTCCTCGCCGAAAAGGGCGATTACAAGAACCTCGGCGCCCGCCGGTGGAAGGCCTTCCGCGAGCGGATCGCCGAATCGCGGGCCGCCGCCGCCGAACTCAAGAAGGCCGGCCCTGGCGGCGGCAGCGGCGCGGTGCTTAACAGCGCCGTCGGTTCCGTGGACCTGCCCGACCTCCACATCCTCCAATCCGGCAGCGAAGCGGGAGAGTGGCGCTCCATCCCCAGGGACGGCAGCGGCCTGAGCGCACGCGGCGCCCGGCAGATGAAAGGCGACGCTGGCTAGCGCTGCTTCCACCCTACAGCGTAAAGTGGGTCATTTTCTGTAGCGGCCAAGCTCCGTACCGGCCGTCTCACGGGCAAAACGGCCGGCACCCAGCTTTCGCCGCGTACCCGGCCCGGCCGCCACGACCTTGCGCTGTAGTGTCCGAGTACACCCGTCTCCAGGAGAATCAGGCGGACAAGATGCCCGCCCCCCAAGAGAGCCAGCATGCGTCTCGCGGGGCGGGCATCCTGCCCGCCTCACAGGCCCAAGCGCGAACTCATGGACTGGAAAGGCACCAGCCCTGCTTCCCATTGAGGATTTCAGCATGTGTGCCACGGCTCTTGAGCCGTGCAGCCTGTCTCACAATTTACTGCAGAAAAAATAGGGCCTCCCGTATGTTAGAGTGTCCAAAAGCCCAACAGGAGGCCCCGTCATGTGCCGTTTTGCCAGGGATGGCCGGCACCTGGCGAACCTGGTC